>WNGM01011887.1_pt1 | contig 17202 bp, 11 predicted proteins | sample 5400571 | NCBI WGS metagenome assembly WNGM01 (sample SAMN13153378, study PRJNA577476) | soil metagenome | isolation source: 100 cm soil or saprolite under Garry oak tree replicate 2 | place: USA:California | collected 2016-06-15 | reverse complement strand
AGCCGAGGGAATCGACCTGCGTGCCCACGTCCCACACCGCGTCCCAGGCGTCGTCTTCCTGGTTGTCGTTGTACATCGCGTAATCACGCTTCACGCCGGCCGGGTTCACGGCGAACTCGAAACCCGAGCGCCGGTCGTGATACGAGTCCACCATGATCTTCAGCTGATCGGTTGCCGCCCGCACGTCCCGGCGCGCGAGCAACTTGAGAATACTGTCGGGGTGGGGATCGAACGCCCGGATAAAGACGTAGAAGTAGCGGTCGTCGTAGGCGACCTTGGCTTCGGTAGCGAACCGAGGATCCCCGTCTTCTTTCGGCTGGAACTCCCGGAACCGGGTGATCGGCTGCGCGATGCGCCACACCGCGTCGTCGTCCCGTCCGTCAATCACTACCGGGACGGCGGCTCGCACGGCCTTTGCCTGGGTGGCGCTGGACGGCGGAGGTGCGACGCCGCCGCCGGTGCCGGCAGGCGGCGTGGCGGTTTGCAGGAGGATCGCGAGCAGGACGACAGCCGGCATAACGGCAGCTCCCCGTGACCTGGTCGGACGATTAGACAGGTCTTACGGGGAAAGGGTTGGGCAGGTTCCGGCCGTGACCAGAACCGAACAAGCCCCCGGAGACACCGAGGGCTTGTTCGTTCTCGAGGCTTAGTTGTGCTTGGCGAGCAGGCTCGGCTCGACGGGGACTTCGCCGTCGAACACGAGGTGGCCAGCCTCGAACCGTGCTCCCCGTAGGGCCAAGGTCAGGACTTCGTCCAGATCCTCCACGAGGTGTACGTCGAGCGACGAGCGCACATCCTCGGGGAGATCGTCCAGGTCTGCGGCGTTCTCCTTGGGCAGCACGATGGTCCGGATGCCCGCGCGCACTGCGCCCAGCACCTTTTCCTTCACACCCCCGATTGGCAGCACCCGGCCCCGCAGGGTGATCTCACCGGTCATGGCGAGGTCGTGGCGAGCCGGCCGCCGGGACAACGCCGAGACCAGCGCCGTCGCCATCGTCACGCCCGCCGATGGGCCGTCCTTCGGGATGGCACCCGCAGGGACATGGACGTGGACGTCCGTCCCGGCGAACGCCTCTTCCGGGATACCGAGCTGATCGGCGTGGGACTTGGCGTAAGTGAGCGCCGCCCGGGCCGATTCCTTCATGACGTCGCCCAGCTGGCCCGTTAGCACGAGCTCGCCCTTGCCGCGCATCACACTCGCCTCGACGAACATGATGTCGCCGCCGACGGGCGTGTAGTACATGGCCGTGGCCACGCCAACCTGGTCCTCGCGCGCCATGTGCTCCGGATGGACTTTGGGACGCCCGAGCAGGTCGTCCACATCCTTGGCGTCGACCGCGACCCGCTCGACCTCAGCGCTGGCGATCTGGCGCGCGACCTTGCGGCCGAGCTTCCCGATCTCGCGCTCCAGCTGGCGGACGCCGGCCTCACGCGTGTAGCTCGTGATGATCTCGCTCAGCGCAGCGTCCGTCACCGTGAGCTGCTCCGGCGTCAGACCGTTCTCGCGCAGCTGCCGCGGGACCAGATAGCGCTTCGCGATCTCGAGCTTTTCCCGCTCGGTGTAACCCGCGAAGGTCACGGTCTCCAGGCGGTCGAGCAGCGGGCCCGGGATGCTCTGCTGGAAGTTCGCGGTCGCGACGAACAGCACTTCCGACAGGTCGAACGGCACGCCGAGGTAGTGATCGGTGAACGAATCGTTCTGCGCCGGATCGAGCACCTCGAGCAACGCCGCCGCCGGGTCGCCCTGGAAGGACACGCCCAGCTTGTCGAGCTCGTCGAGGAGGAAGACCGGGTTCTTGGCGCCCGCCTGCTTCATGCCCTGGATGATCCGACCGGGCATGGCGCCGACGTAGGTGCGCCGGTGGCCGCGGATGTCCGCCTCGTCGCGGGCGCCGCCCAGCGAAATGCGAACGTACGGCCGGCCCATGGTGCGCGCGATCGACTTGGCGATCGAGGTCTTACCGACGCCCGGGGGGCCGACGAACAAGAGGATCTGGCCCCGTCCCTGCTTGTCGTCTTCGTTGCCCTGCGCCGCCGCGGCGGGCGAGCGCTGGCGCAGCTGGCGCACCGCCAGGAACTCGAGGACCTGATCCTTCACGTCCTTGAGGCCGTAGTGATCCTGCTCGAGGATTTCCACCGCCCGCTTCAGGTCGAGCGACTCCTCGGCGCGCTTGTTCCATGGCAATTCCGCCATCGTCTCGAGGTACGTGCGGATCACCTGCGCCTCCATCGAGTCGCGATTCGCCCGCTCCAGCCGCTCGAGCTCGCGGTCGACTTCCTTACGCGCGGCCTCGGGGAGGTCGAGCGCCTCGAACCGCTTCCGCAGCTCCTCCACCTCAGTCCCTTCGTCCTCTTCGCCGAGCTCTTTGCGGATCGCCTTCATCTGCTCCCGCAGGAACATCTCGCGTTGGCGCTCGCCCAGCTCTTCCTGGACCTGGGACTTGATGTGCTCCTGGGCGTCGAGCACGCCGATCTGCCGCTGGACGTGAATGAGGACACGACGCAGCCGTTCCTCGACGGACAGCGTCTCGAGCAGCCCCTGCCGCTCCGCCGGCGGGATCTCGAGGTAGCCGGCCACCAGGTCGGCGAGCCGACCGGGGTCGGCGACCTCTTCGAGCACCTGACGGACGACTTCCTCGGGGAGACCGGATTTCTGGCCCAGCTCCGCCGCCCGCTCGCGCGCTTCACGGTGCAAGCCGACGAACGCGGGATCCTCCGCGTTCAGGGGCGCTAGATCGTCGACTTCGCGGACTACCACCTCGAGGTAGCGACCGTTATCCGTGTAATGCAGGGCCGTGCCGCGGCGCTCGCCGTGCAACAGCAGCTGCACGCCGCCCAGGCCACGCTGGATCTGGCTGATCTTGGCGATCGTCCCCGTCGTGTACAGCACCTCGGGGCTGACCGTGTCAACGTTCTCGCGCTGCGCGACGGCAAAGATGAGGCGGGAGTCGCTCTTCAGCGCCGCCTCGATCGCGCGCAGCGTCGTGGGCCGCCCGGCGCCTACCGGCGTCGAAACACCCGGAAACAGCACGACCTCCCGCAGTGGAAGCACGGGGAGCGTCAGTCGTTCAGACATAGGGATCAACTCTCTTGAGGGGTAAGCATACCCACGGTTCGCGCGCTGTTAAGCATCGTCCGTGCCACGATAGAACGCTTTGCTGAGCACGTCCGTTCCTCGGACCGGCGGCCAATAAGGCAGTCGCTGCCGAATAGCCACCGCGCAGACGCCAAGCCGGCGGCCACGCTGTAAGTCAAAAGCGGCTTACAGGTTGCACGCTCGTCGCCGCGCGGCTAATCTATCCGCGCGCACTTCACGCGAAGCTCGATGAACGATGCAGACAAGGCACTCGCCACCCGCCTGACCCGGGCGCTCGGCACCTCCTACACGCTCGAGGGAGAGATCGGCCGGGGCGGCATGGGCGTGGTGTTCAACGCCCGCGACGAGCGCCTGAAGCGGCAGGTCGCCGTCAAAGTGCTGCCGCCGGATCTCGCGTTCCGCGAGGAGATCCGGCTGCGCTTCCTGCGCGAGGCCGAGACGGCGGCGCGGCTGTCGCACCCCCATATCGTGCCGATCCATTCCGTCGGCGAGGGGCCGGACGGGCTGGTCTACTTCGTGATGGCGTATGTGGACGGCGAGTCCCTCGGGGCGAAGCTCAAGCGCCGCGGCCGGCTGCCGCCGGACGAGGCGCGCCGCATCATGCTGGAAACCGCCGACGCGTTGGGCGCCGCGCACGCGTTTGGGATCATTCACCGCGATGTAAAGCCCGACAACATTCTGCTCGAGGGCAGCCGGGGCCGGGTGGTCGTCACCGACTTCGGGATCGCGAAGGCGTTGTCCTCGACGACGGGCTCCACGACGCTCACCGCCACCGGCGTCGCGATCGGTACCCCGCACTACATGAGCCCGGAGCAGGCGGCGGGAGACCGTGAGATCGACGGGCGGTCCGACATCTACAGTCTGGGAGTGGTAGCCTACCAGATGCTCGCGGGAGAGCTCCCCTTCCAAGCCCCTACGGTCCCCGGCATCCTGATGAAGCAAATTACGGAGCGGGCCCCGCTCGTCACCGACCGGCGGCCGGAGGTCCCCGAGGATCTCGCGGCTTGCGTGATGCGCTCACTCGAGAAGGACCCGGAGGACCGCTGGCCGACGGCGGACGCGCTGCGGCGAGCGCTCGAGGCACGGAGCGCCACCATGCACAAGCCGCGCCGCTCGAGCGGACCCTCGCCGTCTCGCGGGGTGCGAGCGCCGGCGCCGCTCGCCCCGCCCCCGTTCCGTGGGCGGGGAGTAGAAGGGGCGGGGGGGGCGGGGGCCCTCGATCAGCGCGCCCAGCGGGCCCGGATGCGGGACCGACCGAGGCTCGCCCCCAGCGGCGAGCCCGAGATCGTGCGCGAGCTGCGGAGCCGGTTCGTCACATGGGCCTCGGTGTGCGGTTCGCTATTCATCATCGACGTGGCCACCGGCAACCATGCACCGAGCTGGTCGCTGTTCGTCGCGGCGATCTGGGGTGGCACGGCGCTGGTCCCGCGTTACATACGGCTGTGGCACGCCGGCTATTCCTGGCGCGATGTCTTCGCCCGGCCGCCGGCGCCGGACGCGATCGAAGCGCGCCTCGCAGCGGTGGGGAGCCGACCCGTAGACCTGCCGCGCGCCACGACCGACGAGTTCGGTGGCCACGCCGAGCCGATCCAGCAGGCCCGCAGCGATCGCAAGGCCATCCTGCGGATCGTCGATCGTCTTCCCAAATCGGAGCGAAAGCTGCTCCCGGACGTGGTCGCGACGGCGGACGCGCTCCTGAATCGCGCGGAAGAACTGGCCCGAACCCTGCATGCCATGAGCGGGAGCGTGGACCGGGGCGCACTGGCCCGCCTCGAGGAAAAGATCCAAGCGACCAAGCATCAAGGGGACAGCACGGAACGGAATCGACAAGTGGGTCTGCTGGAGCGCCAGCGCCAGGCGCTCACGGATCTCCTCACGAGGCGGCAACTCGTCGCGGACCAGCTGGAGTCGTGCGTGCTGGCGATGCAGAACGTCCGGTTCGACCTGCTGCGGCTCCGATCCGCGGGAGTGGCCGTGGCGCTCGACGATCTCACTCGCGCCACCCAGCAGGCCCGTGCGCTGTCGCGGGACGTGGACCACGTGATCGCCGCGGCAGGCGAAATCAAAGCGGTGCTGGGCGAGCAGACCGGCGCTTAGGGCGTCTCTCCACGCCGGCAGCGCTCGACCCGCTCGGGCGCGTCCGCCGGCTCCATTCCGAAGGACGCTAGTTCCACGAAGGCCGCGACGGCGGCGTCGCAGCGGCCGTCGCGCAGGGCAACGACGGCCCGGAGCTCGTACAGCGTCGCCCACCCGGGGCGGGCGGCAAGCGCCGCGGCGAGGAGGCTGTCCGCCAGCGCCGGCGGCGCGCGCAGCGCGACTGAGGTCAACGTCTCGCGCAGCGCGTCGACGGGGAACGGGTGTCGATACGTGCCGCGGCCGACGCGCACGGCGGCTCGGGTCCAAGCCCCGGCCTCCGCCCATCTGCCGTCACGAGCCGCAAGCGCGGCGAGGCCGGCGGCCGCCTGCCCCGTATCGCTTCCCCGCGACAGGGCCTGCGTGAGCAGGGCGCGACTGCCCGCGACATTCCCACGCCGCCCGGCTAGCCACCCTGCGAACGCCAACGCCTCCGGCGCGCGGCCACGCGCGACAACGGCCGGCAGGACGCTATCGGCATAACTCGTGTCCCCTGCCCCGAAGCGGGCCAGCGCGAGCCGCACGACCCAGACGGGGTCATCCGGCCGCGCCCGGTGGGCCGCCTCGAGCAGCTCGATCTGGACAGACGGCGCCCGGGGGGCCGTCATCCCGCGCGCGAGGAGGACCGGCGAGCCCCCCGGCGACTCGCCTGCCTGCGCTCCGATCGCGAGCAACGAGTCGAACACAACGGGATCCCACACCGGATCGAGAAATCTCCGAGCGGCGACGAACTCGAGCTGCGGCCGGTCATCCCGATGTATGAGCGTCCCCCGGTTGCTGAGGAGCGTCGCGCCCGCTTCGCCCAGCAGTCGGCGCCCGAAGTGGTCTCCCGCGGAGTCGACCCCGAGCCACTCACGGCTCAGGACACCGATCGGCGTCGTCGCATCGAACAGGCGCTCGAGCCAGGCCCGGTCGTACCGCAGCGGCCGGCCGGAGGCCAGGATCTGCAGGTCCAAGCTGGTGGAGAACCAGACCTCCACGTGCGGGAACGCCTGACGCAGGTTACGGACGATCCCCGCCGCGACATCCAGGGGGAGCTGGTAGATCTGGAGCCACTGACAGAACACACCGTCGTCTGCGAGGCGCGAGCGAACGATCTGGAAGTATTCGGGCGTGTACAGCGTCGCCACTCCGGCGACCCACGGGTTGGAGGGCTCCGACACGATGATGTCATAGCGCTCGTCCTTGAGCTGCAGGGCGCTCCGCGCGTCGTCCACCACACGCACCCGCTGTATGCCCGGAACCTCGGCGAGCACGCGGGTGGTCACACCGCTCCCGAAGCCGATGACCAAAGCCGACGCCGGATCCGGTCGCGCAGCAGCCGCCGCGAGGCCGACCATGATCTGGGTGTTCATGTCGCCGTGATCGGACGCGTCCACCTTGCCGTTCACCCGGAGCGTTCGGCCAGTCAGCCCCTCCCAGACGCTCACGGTGGCGTTCCGGCCCTCCTGGAACGCGAGCAGCCGCGACCCGCGGTGGGCGAGGAAGGCCTGGCGCCGCGCGGCGTCCATCGGCGCGCGGGCGTAGATAGTCGGACCCAGATCGATCAGGCGGGTGCCCCACGGCGGCGCGCCGATGGCGACGCCCAGCGCGACCCCGGCGAGCACCCCGGCCACAAGCACGCGGCGGCGCAGGGCGCGATGCTCCGGCGAGCCTTCCGCGACGCCGTGCGCCGCGAACCCCGCCAGCGCGAGCGCTGCGGCGCCGTTGATCACGAGGCCGATGCGAAGCGTCGTTTCGGTGCCCAGCGCGACGACCAGGACGAAGCCGGTCAGGACCGCTCCGGCGATGCTACCGAGCGTGTTGAGCGCATATGCCGTTCCGACATCGGCGGCGCGGGCGGCGTCTCGCGGAGCGGCCAGGTCGGTCAACAGCGGGAAGCTGAGCCCCATACCCACCGCCGGAATGAGCACGACTGCGCCGACCGCGACGCCCAGCAGCAGCAGGCGCGTCCCGGCGCCGAACTCGACGTGCCCGAAGACCGCGATGACGTAGACCGGTAGGGCGGCGAAGAACAGGAGGAGGAGTGCGGCGCCGGCGCCGGTGATGCCTTGAGCCAGGGCCGCGTCGGCGGCGCTGGCGGCCCGGACGGCGCTACGACGCGCCACGAACCCGCTTCCCAGCCCGATCCCGAGCAGGAAGACGAGCAGAACCAACGTAAACGCATAAGTCGAGCCGCCCACCACCATCACCAGCACCCGCGTCCACGCGATCTCGTCGAGCAGCGACGCGAAGGCCGTGAGGGTGAGGAGGGCGCAGGCGAGACAGCGGAGCCGCTGGGGCGCGGGCCCCGATATCGCCGCATCCGGCGCGCGGACCGACTGGGACACCGGGGCCACGGGCCGTGCCAGGGCGAGGGCGCCCGCGCCCAACGCGAGATTCACGGCCGCCGTCCCCCACAGACTCGCCCGAATGCCGAGGAGCTCAATCAGGAAGAAGCCCGCCAGCGCCGTGCCCACAACGGCGCCGAGCGTATTGAGACCGTAGAGCAGGCCGAGCGAGCGCTTCAACTCGCCGCGGTCGGTGCCCATGAACGCGCGGGTGAGCACCGGAAGCGTGCCGCCCATGAGGGTCGTGGGAACGAGTAGCACCAACACGGCGAGCCCGAACCGCAGCGCGACACTGACGGCACCAGTGAGCTGGAGGGCTCCCGCGACGCCGAGATACAGCCGGTGTGCGAGCCCAAGCACGAGGGGGGAGATCAAGCCGAACACTGCAATCGCGATTTCCAGCATGCCGTACAGGGCGGCCGGCCGAGGATCGCGATCCGCGCGGCGACCCAGCAGCCAGGCGCCGAGGCCCAGGCCGCCCATGTAGGCGGCCACCACCGTCGTTACCGACTGAATGGTGGAGCCGAACGTCTGATAGAGGACCCGGACCCAAAGGAGCTCGTAGACGAGCCCTGTGGCTCCGGACAAGAAGAAGAGAAGACTGTAGGCGCGGGCCGCGCTAGAACGCATGCAGGTCGCGCATCGCCCGCGCGAGATCCTCCACTTGCGGTAGGATGAAGTCTTCGAGCCTGGGCGCGTAGCCGACGAAGGTGTCGGTCGAGGCCACCCGCTTCACGGGCGCGTCCAGCCACGGGAAGCACTCGTCGGCGATCCGGGCGGCGAGCTCAGCGCCGTAGCCCCACGACCGGGCATCTTCATAGGCGACGAGCACCTTGCTCGTCTTGGTCACCGACGCCCTTATCGCCTCCCAGTCCACGGGGGAGAGGCTTCGCAGGTCGATCACCTCCACGCTCACCCCGTCTCGCTCCTCGAGCTCCTTCGCGGCGACGAGCGAGCGCTGCACCACGGCGCCGTACGTTACCACTGTGAGGTCCCGCCCCTCCCGCACCACCTTCGCCTTGCCGAACGGGATCATGAAATTCGGCCCAGGATTGGGCGCTTTGTTGTACGTCTGGCGATAGAGATGCTTGTGCTCGAGGAACAACACGGGGTCGTCACACCGAATCGCCGTGCGCAACAGGCCGTTCGCGTCGAGCGCGGTGCTGGGGCAAACCACCCGCAGCCCGGGAACGGCCGTGAACACCACGGCGCCCGTCTGGGAATGATAGATCGAGCCGCCCTTGAGATAGCCCCCGTAGGTGACGCGTACCACGACCGGGCTCGAGAAAGCGTTGCTGGAACGCCAGCGCAGCGTGGCGAGCTCGTTGCGGAGCTGATGATAGGCGGGCCAGATGTAGTCGAAGAATTGAATCTCCACGACGGGCTTCAGGCCGCGGGTCGCGAGGCCGATCGCGCGGCCCACGATGTTCGCTTCCGCGAGCGGGGAGTTGTAGACGCGATCGCTCCCGAACTGTCGCTGCAGCCCCCACGTCACCTTGAAGACGCCGCCCTTGCCCTTCACCTGCCCCAAGTGCTGCTCGCGGCTCGCGTCCGCCACGTCCTCGCCGAACACCACGATGCGGGGATCGCGCGCCATTTCGTCCTTCAGACAGGTGTTGAGCAGGTCCACCATGGTCGTGGGATCACCCCCGAACTGCGGGTCGTCCTCCGTATCGAACTGCTCGGACGTGGGATCGACTTCGGGCGAGTAGACGTACAGGAGCGCCGTCTCCGGCTCGGGCTGAGGCGAGGCCAGCGCCATGTCGGCGGCGACGCCGACTTCCTCCTCCACCTGGCGCTTGATGGCCTCGATTTCGGCTGCGCTGGCCACGCCGTCGGCGATGAGCCGCTTGGGGAACAGGGCGACGCAGTCGCGGCGTGCCTCCTCTTCCCGCTCTTTGGGCGGCTTGTACAGCACCTCATCGTCCGAGAGGGAGTGCGAGTAGGGCCTGGTCACGTGTGCATGGACGAGTGCGGGCCCCTTGCGCTGGCGGACGTATTCCGATGCCCGCAACAGCACGTCGTAGGAGACGACCGGATCGCAGCCGTCCACCTCCTCCACCAGGAGGCCGGGGAAGTTCCGCACGAGCTTCGACACGGAGCCCCCCGCGGTCTGCACCTCGACGGGCACGGAGATCGCGTACTTGTTGTCCTCGATGAGGAACAGCACCGGCAGCTTCAGATTGGTAGCCGTGTTGAGCGCCTCCCAGAACTCCCCTTCGCTGGTCGTGCCGTCCCCCGCCGAGACGTACACGAGCTCGTCGCCCTGGATCGGTTTGTCGACGATCGCGGCGATGCGATCGTAGCGAAGCCACGCTTCCGCACAGCCCACGGCTTGGAGCAGCTGCGTGCCGGTGGGGCTCGACTGGCTGACGATGTTGAGCGCTTTATGCCCCCAGTGGGAAGGCATCTGGCGGCCCCCCGAGTTGGGATCCTCGGCCGCGCCGACCGCGGAGAGGAACATCTCGGTGGGGGTCATGCCGAGGCTCAGACAGAGCGCGCGGTCGCGATAGTAGGGATAAAACCAGTCGTATGCGGGGCGGAGCACTCTCCCGGCGGCCACCAGCACGGCTTCGTGCCCGGCGCCTGAGATCTGGAAGAAGATCTTGTTCTGCCGCTTGAGCTGAATCTCCTTGTCGTCGATGCGCCGCGACAGGAGCATCAGCCGGTACATATCGAGCAGGTCGGGCTTGGACAGGGATTTGGCGGCCCGGGGCCGGGGTTGAGCGCGCGTCGCCATGGGACAAAGATAGTACCATATTCCCTTGCCATGAACGCGGCCGCGAAACAGACGGTCCTCCGACATTTCACCTACGGCCTGTACGCGCTCACCGTGAAGCGTGAGGGCGATGAGCACGGCGTAACCGCCAACTGGGTCAGCCAAGCCTCGTTCGAACCCCCGATGGTCGTGGTGGCGGTAGAGAGCACGTCCAGGATGATCGAGATGATCCGGGACGCGCATCATTTCGCCGTCAGCGTGTTTCACGAGGGGCAACGCGACGTGGCGGAGAAGCTTGGGCGCGGCCCGGGGGGCGCGGGGGGCGCGTCGCCGAAGCTCAAGGGAATCAAGACCAAGCCGGGGCCAGTCTCCGGCGCGCCGGTGCTCGCCGACGCGCTCGGGTGGGTGGAGTGTCGGGTCGTCGCAACACTCCCGAGCGGCGACCATACGCTGGTCTTGGGTGAGGTGGTCGAAGCCGGCGTGGAGCACGAGGGGGCGCGGCCCCTCACGCTTCAGGAGTCGGGGTTCACGTACACCGGCTAGGGCCGGTAGACCACCCTACCCCCCGCGATCGTATAGCGCACCCGGGCCCGATCGAGCGAATCGGNNNGCGGCAGGGTGAAGAGGTTGCGGTCCAGTATGACGACGTCCGCGTCAGCGCCCGGTGCAAGCGTGCCCCGTTTGGCCTCGTCGAACGTCGCATATGCGTTGCCGGCCGTATACGCACGCAGCGCCTCTCCCACTGAGATCTTCTGCTCCGGCACCCACCCCTCCGGGTTCTTGCCGTCGAGCGTGCGGCGCGTGACCGCGGCGTACACGCCGAGGATCGGGTCGAGCGGCGCGACCGTCCAGTCAGACCCGAACCCGAGCCGCCCTCCCGCGTCGAGCAGTGTACGGAACGCGTAGGTCGTCTTGATGCGGACCGGCCCGATGCGCCGCTCCACCCAGCGTCCGTCATCGATGGCGTGATACGGCTGCATCGAGGCGATCACGCCGAACTTCCCGAACAGGGGGATGTCCTGCGGGCGCAGGTGTTGGGCGTGCTCGATCCGGAAGCGCCGATCGCGCGGCCCGTGCGCCCGCGCGACGCTATCGTAGATCGAGAGGAGAATGGCGTTAGCGCGGTCGCCAATCGCGTGGACGGCGATCTGCAGGCCCGCCGAGTCGGCGCTGCCGATCCAGCGGCGCATGTCCGCCTCTGGGTACTGCACGAGCCCACGGTAGCCCGCCGAGTCGCTGTACGGCTCGAAGAAGTACGCGGTGCGCGACCCCGCCGAGCCGTCCATGTAGCCCTTGAGCCCGCCGATTTTCACCCAGTCGTCGCCGCGGCCTGAATGGCTCAACGTTTCGGCGACCGCGCGCCAGGAATCGAGCGGCAGATAGAGCGCCACCCGCATGGTGAGCCGGCCAGCCCGCTCGAAGCGGCGATAGCTCGCGAGATCGGCCCACGACGCGGACACGTGTGACGTGGCAGTGACGCCCAGCGACGCGGCGTAGGCGAGCGCACGCGCGAGGGCCGAATCACGCTGATCCGGCGACGGGTCCGGGATCGCCCGGGCGATCAAGTCGAGCGCCCGGTCTTTGAAGATGCCGAGGGGCTCGCCCGTCCTCGCGTCGTGCAGGATCTCGCCACCGGGCGGGCTTGGCGTGTCCTTTGTGACCGCGGCGGCCCGCATCGCGGCGGCGTTGGCGAGCGCTTCATGGCCGTCGACCCGACTCACGAATACCGGGTTGGCCGGCGTGACCGAATCGATCCATTCGTGCCGGGGCAGCGGCTGACCGCGCCAGAGCGTATGGTCCCAGCGGCCATCGCTGATCCATTCGCCCGGCTTCAGGGTCTTCGCGTACTCCTTGACGCGCCGGATAAACTCCTGCGGGGTCGCGGCGTCATGAAGGTCCACCGACGCGAGCTGAAACCCGCCGCCGATGAAATGGGTGTGTCCGTCAGTGAAGCCCGGAAGCACGAGCCCGCCGTTCGCCTGAATCCATTGCGTGTTGGAGCCCACATAGCGCCACACCTGCGCGCTGTCGCCGATCGCGACGATCCTGCCGCCGGCGACGGCCACGGCTCCCGCGTGGGGCGCCCCGGTCGACAGGCCCGTCCAGACCATCCCTCCGGAGATGATCATGTCCGCTTTCCGGGCACAGGCGCCAAGCGCCAGGCAGAGGAGTCCCACGGTCAGGCGCAGGCGCATGGCGTTCCCTCAGCGCAGTCTGGTGATGCGGTGGATGGTCTCGAGCGCGGCGATCGGGTCGGGTCCGGGGGTCTTCCCGGAGCCCGGCTCGGCGGAGGCCGGAAGGGACGTGAGCGCATCGCGGATGTCGAGGAGCACCTCGAGCAGCAGCTGTTCCCGCTGGTAGGCGGCGTCGAGATCGGCCATGCGCACCTGGTCGCTCGCACCCTTGGCGCGCTCGTACGCCTCGCGGTAGATGGACTCGAGGTTGCCGAGGATGCGGTCGCGGGGGCGAGGGGATGACATGGGGAGAAAATATAGAGGCGACGGCTCCCGTCCGCCGTCTAGATGTGATTGCTAAGGAGGTTGTTCACTGAGGCACGATGAGCGAAGCTGGGAGTCGCGAGACAACCAGTCAACTCAGTCGGAGGCCTCAGTGAACGTCCATAAGAATGCGAAGTTAACGCCGGCGGGGCGAGCCCTGCTCGTGGAGCGGGTCGTCACGCAGCGGCAGCGGTGGGCCGCAGTGGCGGTGGGGTTTGGGGTGAGCAAGCGCACGGTCGGGAAATGGGTGCGGCGCTGGCAGGCAGAGGGGACTGGCGGACTGCGCGATCGGTCGAGTCGGCCGCACCACTGCCCCCGGCAGGTGCCAGGCCGGGTGGTGCGGCGGATCGAGCGGCTGCGGCGCCGCCGGCGCACGGGGCCTGAGATTGCGGCCGTCGTCGGTCTGCCGGTCGCCACAGTGGGCCTGGTGCTCCGCCGCTTGGGGCTGAGCCGGCTGCGGGCGCTGGAGCCGCGGGAGCGACCTCAGCGCTACGAGCGCGCGAGCGCGGGAGAGCTGGTGCACATCGATAGCAAGCGGTTCGTGCGCTTCCGCCAGGTCGGCCATCGGATCCATGGGGAGCGCGCCCGGCGGAGTCGGCGGGTCGGCTTTGAGCACCTGCACGTCTGCGTCGACGATGCGACGCGCCTGGCCTACACCGAGTTGCTCGCGGCCGACGACGCCGCCAGTGCCGTGGGCTTCCTGGACCGAGCGGCCGCGTGGTTTGGACGGCTCGGGGTCCAGATCGAGCGGGTGATGACGGACAACGCGTTTGCGTACACGAGTCACGCGTATCAGGCGGCGCTGCGCGCAATGGGAGCGCGCCATCTCCGCACGCGTCCTTACACGCCCCGCACCAACGGGAAGGCGGAGCGCTTCATCCAGACCTGCCTGCGGGAGTGGGCGTATCGGCGTCCCTACCGCAGCTCAGCAGTGCGGGCGTCAGCCTTGCCCGATTTCATCCAGCGCTACAACGTCGAGCGGCCGCACACCTCGCTGCAGCGGCGGCCGCCCCTGGCTCGCTTAGTCGAGCTCGGTGAACAACGTGCTTAGCAACGACATCTAGACCGCCCGCATCACCAGTCCACTCGGCACCTTGGGTACGAAGTACGTCGACTTGGGCGGCATGACGTCGCCCGCGTCGGCTACGGCGAACACGTCCCGGACCTTCGTAGGATTGAGGAGAACCGCGGCGGCGGCGCGAGCGTTCCGGACCGCATCGAAGGCGGCGCGCGGGTCGGGCGTGTAGGCAAGCGAGGGCGTCGCCGTGCCGGCCCCGAGAATGCGCCGCACCACGAGCACCTCGATCCTGGCCACGTCCAGCGCACGGACCGCGGGGGACTTGCCCAGGTCCGGGACCTTGTCGATCGGCGCATCCTTCCGCAGGACCAGGGTAACGTCATAGGCCTCGGGGAACGCCACGATGCACGCCGTGCGCTCGCGCCCGAGCTCGGCCAGGCGCTCGACCCGGTCCATACACGGCGCCACCCGCCCGATCTCGAACCACTCCCGCCAGACCTCGATCAGCTTGGTCGCATCGCGCCCCGAGCCGAAGACGATGCGGTGCGTGGGGAGGATCGCGAGACCGGGATCGCCCGCCGAGACGATGAAGGAGAGCACACGGTCGGCGCGGGGCTGCTCCTGCGCATACGCCACCGCGGTCTCGTAGCGGTGATGGCCGTCGGCGATATAGAGCTGAGCCCGGCCTGCCAGCCGGGCGAGCTCCATTGCCGGATCGCCCGACACGATCCAGAGGCGGATGCCTACGCCGTCGAGCTCGGCGCGCGCCGCCGGCACGCCGGAGGCCCGTTTCACGAGGGCCTGCGCCAGCATCCGGTCGGGGTCCGGCGCGAGCAGAAAGATCGACTCGAGGTTCGCGGCGGTGGCGCGCAGCAGGGCCAGCCGATCGGCCTTGGGTGCCGAGTGCGTCTGCTCGTGCGGCCGCACGCGCCGCGTTTTGAACGGCTCGGCGCGCACGGCGGCCAGCATCCCGATGCGCGTGCGCCGCTCACCCGACGGCATGGTGTAGTCCTGCGCGACGATGTACACCGACTCCCCGCGATCCGGTTGCACCACGCCTGCCTCTCGCCACGTCGCGAGCAGCGTCGCGGCCTGCGCGTAGCGGTCCCCGCCACCGCTCCCGCCTCTGCCCGACGGCGCTTCCGGCAGCATGAGATGCACGATATTGTGAGGATCGCGCGCCGCGTACCGCGTGCGGTCATCGCTGGAAATGACGTCGTAGGGGGGCGCGATGAGGGCGCTCAGCTCTCTCGCGGCGTACCGCTCTCCGCGGAACGGCACGACCAGCGGCGGCAGCTCGGCGTTCACGATTGCCCGGAGCCTCCCGTGTCCCTGCGCGAAGCCCAGCAGACGGTCGATCGGTGGATCGGCCAATATAAAGAAGGGTACTTCCCGCCGCTGACCAACCTCGCCCGACTGACGGAAGAAGTCGGTGAGCTGGCGCGGGAAGTGAACCACCGGTTCGGCGAGAAAACAAAGAAAGCCGGGGAGCCGGAGGGCTCGATCGGGATGGAGCTCGCCGACATCCTGTTCGTCGTCATCTGCCTCGCCAACTCGCAGGGGATCGACTTGGACGACGCCTTCGCAGAGATGATGCGAAAGGTCACCTCCCGCGACGCCGATCGCTGGACCAGGAAGGCACGCTGACCTCCTCGTAAATGCGCTGGTAGGACACGAGGCGATCCGGGTCGAACGCGCCTCGCTCCGCCGCCTGCCGTACTCCGCAGCCCGGCTCAGCGAGATGCCGGCAGTTGTCGAAGCGACACTGGTCCAGGAAAGGCCGGAACTCGGCGAAGTAGACGCCCAGGCGCTCGGGATCGATGCCCCACGTGCCCACCTCGCGTAACCCCGGCGTGTCCACGACATACAGCGCGGCCAGCCCCTCAGGGTCCTTCACCGAGGTCCCGAGGACCTGATAGCCCGCCGGCCCGTAGCGACGCCGCAGGGAGTCGAGCGCGCTCCGGTCGAGGTCGATCTTGTTGAGAACGAGCACGGCGGGGATGCGGTTCGCGGCCGCGATCACCAGGAATCGATCGAGCAGACGGGGGCTCGGCTCCGGACTCCGAGCCGACGCGACGACCACGACCTGGTCGACGTTGGCGGCGATCGGCTGGGGCCGGGGGCTTCGCTCACCGGCAGCGCGGCGCGCCAGCACGCTCCTGCGCGGCCGCACGCGCGATATAGTGGCGCGGCCCTCGGCGTGCAGCTCGAGCTCCACCACGTCTCCCGCTACTACGCGGTCATCGTCCCGGTGCTTGAGCTTGCCGCGGAGGGTGGCGACAACGTCGCCCCGATCGGTATGCACACGATAAGCCGAGCCGGTGCGTTCCCCGACCCCGCCGTGTTTTTCGATACACTGGTCGAGGTGCCGCTTCACGTCCTGCAGGGTCAAGGCGAGCAGCAGGGCGAGGGCGTCGGCGGGCGTCGCACCCCGGAACAGGTAATCCGTTTCGAGGTGGCCCACCGGCCGATCGCCCGCGTCGGACCAGCGCACGAACAACAGCGCCGCTCCGTAGCGCCCCTGGGCGTCCGGGGAGTCATCCACGTACGTCCCGACCGAGTAGGACTGGCCGTCAATCCCGGAGAAGGCAGGCGCGCGCTCGTGCACTCGCTGATAGCCGCCCAGGGTACCGTCTGTCAGCTCCGCCGTAGGGACTCCCGCAACATGTTCCCGACCAGGAACGCGACGTTCGCCGGCCGCTCGGCGAGCCGGCGCATGAGATAGGGATACCACTGAGTACCAAACGGGACGTAGACGCGCACGTTGTATCCCTGCCGCCGCAGCGCGAGCTGCAGGTCGCGCCGCACCCCGTACAGCATCTGGAACTCGAAGCGCGGGGGCTGGATACCCTTGTCGCGCGCGAACGCCCTGGCGTGCCCGATGATGCGCGCATCGTGCGTCGCGATGCCGGGATAGTTGCCCTTGAGCATGAGGCGCTCCATACAGCGCACGTAGGTTGCATCCACATCGCGCTTGTCGGGAAAAGCGACCGTGTCCGGCTCCTGATACGCACCTTTGCACAGCCGCACTCGGGCGCCGAGCGCGATCATTTGCTCTACATCCTGATCCGTGCGCCGCAGGTACGACTGCAGCACGACGCCCACCGCGTTCCCGAACTCCGGGTACAGCGTGCGCTTGAAGAGCTGCAGCGTGCGCTCCGTGTGGTCGGACTGCTCCATGTCGATCCGGACGAAGGATCTGTGCGTCTTCGCCCGCGCGATGATCGCGCGCATGTTCTCGACGCAGAGCGCCTCGTCGATGTCGAGGCCCATCTGGGTGAGCTTCACCGAGACGTTGGCATCGGCGCCGGCGGCCCTGATCCGGTCAAGCGTCTCGAGATAGGTATCCCGGGCGACCTGCGCCTCGGCGCCGTTGTGCACCGACTCGCCCAGTAAGTCGAGGCTCG
>WNGM01001804.1_pt1 | contig 17206 bp, 15 predicted proteins | sample 5400571 | NCBI WGS metagenome assembly WNGM01 (sample SAMN13153378, study PRJNA577476) | soil metagenome | isolation source: 100 cm soil or saprolite under Garry oak tree replicate 2 | place: USA:California | collected 2016-06-15 | reverse complement strand
GGCGGTGTTGCGCGCCTCGATCTCCTCGCGACGCTTCCTGTCCTCCTCCGCGTGCGCCTGCGCCTCCTTGACCATCTTGTCGATGTCGTCCTTCGTGAGGGTGCCGGTGCCGCTGATCGTGATCTTCTGCTCCTTGGCGGTCGCCATGTCCTTCGCCGACACGTTCAAGATGCCGTTGGCGTCGATGTCGAAGGTGACCTCGATCTGCGGCACGCCGCGCGGCGCGGGCGGAATTCCGACCAGATGGAACCTGCCGAGGGTGCGGTTGTCGCGCGCCATCTCGCGCTCGCCCTGCAGGACGTGCACCTCCACGCTCGTCTGGCTGTCGGTGGCGGTCGAGAAGATCTCGCTCTTGCGCGTCGGGATCGTCGTGTTCCTCTCGATCAGCCGGGTCATGACGCCACCCAGCGTCTCGATTCCGAGCGACAGGGGGGTGACGTCCAGGAGCAGAAGATCCTTCACCTCGCCCCCGAGGACGCCCGCCTGGACCGCCGCGCCCACGGCGACCACCTCGTCCGGGTTGACCCCCTTGTGAGGCTCCTTTCCGAAGAATTGCCGGACGAGCTCCTGGATCTTCGGGATCCGGGTGCTGCCTCCGACGAGGACCACTTCATCAATGTCGGAGGGCTTGAGCCCGGCGTCCTTGAGGGCCTGCTCGACGCGCGGAATCGAGCGCTCGAACAGGTCGCCGGCCAGGCGCTCGAACTGCGCGCGCGTCAGCTTCATGGTCAAATGCTTGGGGCCGGTGGCGTCGGCGGTGATGAACGGCAGGTTGATCTCGGTCTCGGTCACGGCCGACAACTCGCATTTGGCCTTCTCACCGGCCTCCTTGAGGCGCTGGAGAGCCATGCGATCTTTCGACAGGTCGATGCCGTTCTCCTTCTTGAACTCGGAGACGATCCACTCGATGATGCGCTGGTCGATGTTGTCGCCCCCCAAGTGCGTGTCTCCGTTCGTGGACTTGACCTCGACGACGCCCTCCCCGACCTCGAGGATCGAGATGTCGAAGGTGCCGCCGCCGAAGTCGTACACGGCGATCACCTCGTCGTTCTTCTTGTCCAGCCCGTAGGCGAGCGCCGCGGCGGTCGGCTCATTGACGATTCGCTCGACCTCGAAGCCCGCGATCCTGCCCGCGTCCTTGGTCGCCTGGCGCTGGGCATCGTTGAAGTAGGCCGGGACCGTGATCACGGCGCGGGTCACTTTCTCTCCGAGGTAATCCTCCGCTGACTGCTTCATCTTCTGCAGTATGAACGCCGAGATCTGCTCCGGGCTGGAGTCCTTCCCCCGGATCCGCACCTTCACGGCGTTGCCGGGCCCCGCGACCACCCGGTAGGGCACCATCTTCATCTCCTCGGTGACCTCCTCCATCCTGCGCCCCATGAAGCGCTTGATGGAGAACATGGTGTTCTCCGGGTTGGTGATCGCCTGCCTCTTGGCCACCTGTCCGACCAGCATCTCCCCCTTGTCACTGAAGGCCACGACGGAGGGGGTGGTCCGGCTCCCCTCGGCGTTGGGAATGACGACCGGCTTGCCCCCTTCCATCACGGCGACGACCGAGTTGGTCGTGCCCAGGTCGATGCCAATGATCTTGCTCATCTATATCCTCCTCGCCGCCCTGACCGGCTATCTCCTTAGTCGAAGCATAGTATAGATATTGAGTGTATTATTGTCAAGGTAGCCTTACGATCTACAGACACCAATAGAAGCCATTTTTTATCAACGACTTATGATATCAGGATCCGGATGAATCGGGAGACGGAGCAAACTCAAATCGCTCCTGGGTACCCTCTCTCGGTGAGGCGGCCAGCGTGTATCCGCTGCTCGTGACCTCGTACAGATAGGGCCTCCCCCACGGATCGACGATACCGTTCGGGTCGAGGAGGTGTGAGGTCACGAGGTAGCGGAGGTCGGCCGGGTATCCCCGGTTCAGCAGATAGTAGACCTGGAGGGAGAAGTCGATCCGCTGCAGCCGACCGCGGCTGATGGCGGTCCGGACCTCCTCCACCTCCCGGGTCGGGACGAACGGGGCGAGGGCGGCGATGAGACGATCGCCTGCGGTCCGGGGCCCGACGTAGGGGCCGGCTCGGTAAAGAAGGATCCCGCCGCCGAGCAGGATCAGCAGGAGGTACCCCAGCCCCAGGAGGAGGGGCGATCCCTCGCGCGCCGCGATCGGCGCCGTCTCCACCGGAGCGACTCTCGGTCCCGCCGACTTGATCTCCTCGATGATCTGGCGGCCCACCAGCTCGTAAAGGATCCGGCACGTCTCGAACTCCCCGAGCGTCGAGCGCTCCACGATCTCCTGCACGCTCCTTTTGCCGTCGATCAGGCCGTGGATCAGGCGCTCCTGATCGCTGAGCGTCACCCCGCGCGCCGCCTCCTCCTCCTCGGCCGTTGCCCCGGGTGCCGACAGGGGCGCGATCTCGACGTTGGCCCGTCGGAAGACGGTCGCGAACGACCGGATCCCCTTCTCGATCATCGGCCATTCGTCGAGGATCCGCGCTCCTTCCATCAGGATGCTCTCGGCCGACATCGGGGTCACGTGCTCGGCGTCGTAGTCGACGCGCTCCTCCTGACTGAAGTTGTACTCGCCGTCCCGCCAGCGGAAGAGGCGGTAGACCATCTGGCTGATCTGGATCTGCAGCGCCTCGCGCAGGGCCTGGGCGTCGATGAAGCCGTTCTCCACGAGGATGTTCCCCATCCGCTTGAGCGTGTTCTTCTGGATCCGCAGCACCTCCTGAAGCTGCGCCTCGGTGATCCGCCCCGATTTCACGAGCACCGTCCCCAGCCGGTCCTCGAGCCTGCGGTGCAGGGAGTCGGCCGCCACGACGCTCCCTTCGACGAACGAGACCGTCACCACGTCCTTGTCACTCTTGAGCGTCAGCACCCCCGTCTTCCGCTGGATGCCGATCAGCTGGAAGATGTCGGCGAGGCTGAAGTCCCGCAGGGTCCCCTTGAGAGCCATGTCCGCCTCAATCCGCGAACGCTTCGTGCGAGGACATATTGCCCAGGAGCCAGGCGGCGAACGCCAGCGCGACCAGTGGCACGGTCGTCTCGGGGGCGGTCGCCGGGGCGATCGCCTCCGGCGTCACCATCAGCCGGCTGCGCAGGAGCAGGCCGATCCAGGCGCCCGCCCACGCGACCAGGAGCGCCCCGCCCAGGACGACCCGGCCGCCGAGGACGTGGCCGCTCCCGGGAAGGAGCAGGCTCAGGAGGCGAGTCCCCACGAAGACGCGGCGCCGGTAGCTCGCCACCTCCTCCAGCTTCCGGCTCTTCACCCCGGGTGCCAGCCCATCCCTGAGGATGAACAGGTGGGCGCACTGGGAGCAGACTTCCGGGTTCTTGGTGGTCACCTGGCAGCGCCGGCAGAAGGGACGACCGCAGCGCCGGCAGCGCCGCGCCGCGCCGGACCGTGGCGCCAGCCCGATCCCCGGCAGGAGGAGCGCCGCCAGGAGTCCCGCGATCCCCGCCAGGGTCGAAGGCGCCGTGAGCGCCCGCGCCGCCTCGCCCCTCAGCCCCCCTTCCAGCCTCAGCCGCAGCGCACGCGTCCAGATCTCGCGCGCGGTGTACATGGCGTCGTGCGGGGTGCGCTTCCCCTGCCCGTCGGCCGCCTCCGCGAGGAACCCGGTGACCAGGGCGGCGTCGAGGCGTCGCGCCTCCCTGAGCTCGGCGTCCGCGGCCTCCAGGTGGAACGCCTCCAGGTGAGCGAGGTGGCTGTCGTAGTGCGCCAGGGCCATCCTCGGGTCGGCCTCGACCGCCTTCCTGTACAACGTCTGGCTCACCGCGAACTCCTGGCGCAGCGCGTGCACGTTGCCCAGGTTGACCATGGCCCGGGCGTCCGCCGGATCGATCTCCAGGACGCGGCGGTACTCCTCCGCCGCCTCGTCGAGGCGGCCGGCCGTCCTGTAGGCGGAGGCCAGAAGGAAGGGGAAGATCACCTCTCCCGGATGATCCTGCGCGAGCTGCTTCAGCGTGCGCTCGTGCCGCAGACTGGGCCCCTGGCGCGCCGACTGGATGAGAGCGCGCGCGCCGGGATCGGCCGCGGTCCCGAGGTGCCACGCCAGCAGCCGCGTGACCGGCCCCGCCGAGGCCAGGATCAGGAGCGCCGCCGCGGCGACGATCCGCTCCCCCCCGCGCAGGTAGGTGAAGATCAGCGCGCCCCAGGCCGCCAGGACCCAGACCAGCGGCACCAGGGCCACGGCCGGGAGGGCCAGGAGGCCCCATCCGAGGAGGCGGGCGCCGTCTTCCGACAGCCATCCCGCGGAGCGCTCCTGCAGGTCGTGGAAGAAGGCCGGGGCGTTCTTCAGGACGAGGAGGAGAAGCAGGCCGATGGCGCTCATCCCCAGCGCGAGGACGGCCACCAGGAGACCGTTGCCGGCCACGTTGTAGAGCAGCTCGGGATCCCCGAGGGCCGCGCGGACGCCCCCCCACCACTCGGAGACGGCCCCGGCCGGGTCCCGATCACCGCGGAGAAGCGCCGAGGCCAGGCCGAGGTGCGGCGCGGGGAGCCCTGGAGCGAAGCGCGCCGCGAGGACGAAGGTTTCCTTGGCCCGGCGATAGTCCCCCTCCTGCAGGCGCCGCTGCGCCTCGGCCAGCAAGGCGGCGGCGATCTCGGGCGAGGAACGGAGCCCCTCCCTCCGCATGAACGCCTGCGCGGTTGCCAGCTGCCGGGCCGCCTGGTCACGGTCGCCCTGCTCGACCAGGGCCCGATAACGGAACCAGAGGCCCGCCAGGACCTCGCGCGCGTCCACTCCCGCCGCGGGGAGCGGCACGAGCTCCGGGGCCGCCGCCGGCGTCGGACCCGTGGCCGGCGAGACGGTGCCGGGCCTCTGGATGATCGGATGGTTCGGGTCGATGACGATGACCTCGGGCTCCTGGGCCGCGGCGAGCCGGAGGGGGCCCGTCGCGACGAGGAGCGCAAGGAGGGCGACTCTCCAGGTTCCGGTCATCGGACGAGGCCCGGAGCTCCGTGCGGCCTCACGACGGCTTCGAGGCTTTGGTCTGCAGGCTGACGTACTTCATCTGGAGATCATAAAGGAGCGAGTCGAGGAGGCTCGTTTCCTCCGCGGTCAGGTTGCCGCGTGTCTTGAGGTGCAGCGCCTGCAGGAGATCGATGACCTGACGCGCTCCCTCGATGTCGATCTCCGTCTTCTGCGTGAAGGGACTCGGGATCTCGCCCAGGTTGGCGGCGGCCGTCGTGGCCAGGTTCAGGACGAGGTTCTTGAAGTGGGCCGAGGCGACCTGCTCTGCGCGCGAGGGGGGTGCGGCCGGGCCCGCCTCCCGCCGCTTCCCGCGCTCGCCGGCCGGCGGCGGCACCGGGGCCGCCGGGATCGGCTCCTCGGCTGGCGCGTCGGGGACGCGCCGCTGACCGTCCTGGGTGAACGTGCGGCGGTCGACGACCCGGATCTCTTCGCGCTTCTTCTGGGAATCCTTGGTGTCGGTCACGCGGTGTGTCCTCGGGGCGGCACGCGGCTGATGCGGCGCGGAGAATAGCATCTCGCCTGCCGCATATCAAGACGCGCCGCCGTTGCCGGGCCGCGCGGCGCTGGTCTAAGATACCGTCGCGCGAGGGAGCGAGGATGTCGGAGATGGATCGGCTGCGGCAGATCATGGCCCGCCTCAGGAGCCCGGACGGCTGCCCCTGGGATCGCGAGCAGACCCTCGAGTCGCTCGCGACCTTCGTCCTCGAGGAGACCCACGAGGTCCTGGAGGCGATCGCCTCCGGATCCGCCGCCGACCTGCGCGAGGAGCTCGGCGACCTGCTGTTCCAGATCGTGTTCCAGGCGCGCGTCGCGGAGGAGCGCGGTGACTTCGATCTCGAGGACGTCATGCGGTCGATCGGCGACAAGATCGTCCGCCGCCACCCTCACGTCTTCGGGGAGGGGCGCCTGTCGACCTCGGAGCAGGTGCTCAAGCAATGGGAGAGGATCAAGGTCGAGGAGCGCAAGGGGGCGCGCGACGGATCGATCTTCGCGGGGGTTCCGGCGGCGCTCCCGGCGCTGCTCAAGGCCCTCCGCGTCTCCGCGAAGGCCGGCCGCGTCGGCTTCGACTGGGCCGCCCGAGAGGAGCTGATGCGGAAGGTCGACGAGGAGCTCGCGGAGTTGCGCGCCGCCTTCCTCTCCGGGAGGCCCGCCGAGGTGGAGGAGGAGATGGGGGATCTCCTGTTCACTCTTGCGAACGTGGCGCGTCAGGCGGGCGTCGATCCCGAGTGCGCGCTGCAGGACGCGAATCGCAAGTTCGTGGAGCGCTTCCGCTACGTCGAGGAGCGGCTGAGACGGGAGGGACTGGCGCCCGGGCCCGAGCACCGCGCGCTGATGGAAGCCCTCTGGGACGACGCGAAATCGGCGGTCAGAAGAACTTCGCCTGGCCGAACCTCCCCATCCTCCGGAACTTCTGGTAGCGCGCCTCGAGGCGGTCGGCGCAGGACAGCGACCTGATCTCCTCGAGCTGGCCCATCAGGTACTCATCCAGGATCGCCGCCTGCCGGGGGGGATCGGCCTGCGCGCCGCCCGGAGGCTCGGGCACGATCGCGTCGACCACCTCCAGCTCCTTGAGGTCGGGCGCCGTGATGCGCATCGCCCGCGCCGCCTCCTTCGCTTTCCCCTGATCGGACCAGAGGATCGCCGCGCACCCTTCCGGGCTGATCACCGAGTAGACCGCGTGCTCGAGCATCAGAATCCGGTCGCCGACGGCGATGGCCAGGGCGCCTCCGCTCCCCCCCTCACCCGCGACGGTCACGACGATCGGCACCGTGAGGCGCGCCATCGTACGGAGGCTGACGGCGATCGCCTCCGCCTGGCCGCGCTCCTCCGCCCCTTTCCCGGGGTAGGCTCCGGGCGTGTCGACGAAGGTGACGAGCGGCCGCTGGAACTTCTCCGCCATCTCCATGAGCCGCATCGCCTTGCGATATCCCTCCGGGCGCGGCATCCCGAAGTTCCGGCGGACCTTCTCCTTGGTGTCGCGCCCTTTCTGGTGTCCGATCACGGCGACCGGGGCGCCCTTGTAGCTGGCGAAGCCGGCGACGATCGCCGGATCGTCCGCGTACTTTCGGTCCCCGTGGATCTCCACGAAGTCGGTGAACATGAGATTGATGTAGTCGAGAGTGTAGGGGCGCTTCGGGTGGCGCGCCACCATGGTGCGCTGCCACGGCGTCAGTCGCGCGTAGACCTCCTGACGCATGGCGTCCAGGCGGCGCTGCAGCCGCGCGATCTCGTCGGCGCGATCCTCCCCGCCCGGGACACCGGACAACTCCTCGATCTTCTTCTCCAGGTCCCGGAGCGGCCGCTCGAAATCGTCCTCGTCGACGGCCATGCGGCTAGTCAAGCACACGCGTCCGGGGCTGTCAAGCAACGGCGGGGCGGGGGCGGCGGTGGGGCTTCAGGCGCGCGGATGAAAGTCCTTGTAGATCTTCCTGAGGCGCTCGCGATTGATGTGCGTGTAGATCTGGGTCGTCGAGATGTCGGCATGGCCCAGCATCATCTGCACGGAGCGCAGGTCCGCGCCGCGCTCCAGCAGATGCGTCGCGAAGGAGTGGCGCAGGACGTGCGGACTGAGCGTGCGGCGCAGGCCGGCGGCGCGGCCGTACTTCTTCAGGATCTTCCAGAACCCCTGGCGGCTCATCGGGCCCCCGCGGCTGTTCAGGAAAAGCGCCGCCTGGCTCCGCCCCTGGAGCAGGGCGGGCCGCGCCGACTCGAGGTAGACGCGCACCTGCTGGCTCGCGTTGCGCCCCATCGGCACCAGCCGCTCCTTGCGCCCCTTCCCGACGCAGGTGACGTAGCCCACGTCGTGGTTCAGGTCGCGGACCTTGAGGGAGACCAGCTCCGAGACCCGCAGGCCCGTGGCGTAAAGAAGCTCCACCATTGCGGCGTCGCGCACGCCGAGAGGACTCGACGAATCCGGCGCCCCCAGCAGGTGATCGACCTCCTCAAGGGTGAGAAAGCGCGGCAGCGACTTCCAGGTACGGGGGGCCCGAACCGCGGCCGTCGGGTCCTCGGCCACCACCTTCTCCATCACCAGAAAGCGGTAGAACATCCGGACGGCGTTGAGGGCGCGCGCAATCGACTTCGGCGCCAGCCCCTCGCGCGCCAGGCGCCGCGCGAATTCGTCGATCTCCCCCTGGCGCACCTGGCGCGGATGCCGGCTCTTGCCGTCCAGGAAGCGGCTGAACTTGGCGAGGTCGCGACCGTAGGCGAGAACGCTGTTGCCGGCCAGACCTCGCTCCACCGTCAGGTGGTGCAGGAACTCCTGGACGAGCGCCGCCGTCTTCATCGCCCCTTCCCGTCGAGGACGAACGTGACGGGCCCGTCGTTGACCAGCTCGACCTCCATGAACTCGCGGAAGCGGCCGGTGGCGACGGTGAGAGGGCTCGCGGCCAAGCGCGCGACCAGCGACCGGTACAGCGGCTCCGCCTCGCTCGGCGGGGCCGCCCTCTCGAAACCCGGGCGGCGCCCGCGGCTCAGATCGCCCGCGAGCGTGAACTGCGACACCACGAGGATTCCGGCGCCGACGTCGAGGGCGGAGAGGTTCATTTTCCCTGCGCTGTCTTCGAAGATGCGCATTTGTAGCACCTTGTCGGAGAACCAGTCAAGGTCCGCCTCGCCGTCACCCTTCTCCACCGCCACGAGGAGCAGGAGCCCCCGGCCGATCCGGCCGACGATCTCGTCCCCCACGCGCACCTCGGCGCGCGACACGCGCTGGATCACCATCCTCACGCGCGACCCCTGACGACCGAGCGCAGCAGGCGCACCTCCTCGCTCCCGAGGACAAGCGACGCGGCCAGGTAGATCCCAGCCCCGCCGGCGACCAGCGCCCCCAGCGCCCCCGCCTTCGGCGCGAGACCGTGCAGGGCCAGGATGTCGACCCTCCCCCGCGCGAGCAGCAGCGCCGCCGCCATCGCCCCGCCGGCCGCGAGGGTGCGCGCCGCGGACAGGGCCACGCCGCGATCCAGGTAGGGGCCGGCGCGGCGGAGCAGCAACCAGGCCAGGAGGAGCGAGTCGGCAAAGGCCGACAGCGCGGTCGAGAGCGCGATGCCGTCGTGCCCCATCGGGCCCCGCAAAGCGAAGTTGAGGCCCAGGTGCAGGAAGAAGGTCAGCGCCCCGACCTTCACCGGCGTGCGCGTGTCGCGGTGGGCGTAGAAGGCGGTCGCCTGCACGTTGACCGCGGCATAGGGCAGGAGCCCGCTGGCGTAGAACGCGAGGGCGCTGGCGGTGAAGAGAGTGTCCTGGCGCCCGAAGCGGCCGTGCTCGAACAGGACGTGAACGATCGGCACCCGCAGGACGATGAGCCCCAGGGTCGCCGGCACCGTGATGAAGATCAGCAGACGCATCGCCGTCGCCAGGGTTTCCACGACCCGCTGGCGATCCCGATCCGCCGCGGCGCGCGACAGGGTCGGCAGGATCACCGTGGAGAGGCTGATGGCGAAGATCCCGAGCGTCAGCTCGGTCACGCGGGTGGCGTAGTAAAGGAAGGACACGCTGCCGCTGCGCAGCGAGGTCGCGAAGTTCGAATCCACCACCAGGTTGATCTGGGTGATCCCCACCCCGAACAGCCGCGGCAGGATCAGCCGGCCGACTTCCCGCAGCCCTTGACGATCGAACGGACGCGGGGGCCGCAGGTCGAGGCCGTGCCGCACTAGCGATGGGACCTGCACTGCGATCTGCAGGAAGCCGCCGACCAGGACGCCGACCCCGAAGGCGTAGGACGGATCGGAGAAGCGGTTCCGGAGGGCCAGGGCGAAGCCGATGATCGCCACGTTCAGCAGCACCGGCGTGAACGCGGGCAGGGCGAAGACGTCGAAGGAGTTCAGGATCCCCGACGCCAGGGCGGCGAGCGAGATGAAGAAGATGTACGGGAACATCAGGCGGTTCAGGGCGATCGTCAGGCCGAGCTTGTCCGGCGAGACGGTGAATCCCCAGGCGAGGATCTTGACGAGGAACGGGGAGAAGATGATGCCGAGCACGACGAGGACGGTCAGGACGAGCGTCAGGGCGTAGAGGACCGACCCGGCGAAGCGCCACATCGCCTGCCGGTCCTCCGCCTTCATGTAGCGCGCGAAGGTCGGCACGAAGGCGGAGGTCAGCGCTCCCTCGCCCACCAGGCGGCGCAGCATGTTCGGAATCCGGTAGGCGATGACGAAGGCATCGGAGGAGTTGGCGGCGCCGAGGATCACAGCCTGCAGACTGTCGCGGAAGTAGCCGGTGACGCGGCTGAGCGCGGTCACCGCGCTCATCGACCCCGCCGCCCGGATCAGTCCGCCGTGCTTCTCCGCCATCCTGCCGCCCTCCCCCGGGCGCGCCGGGGCGGGCCGATTCTACGGTGCGATCCCCCCGGTTGCAACTGCCCGCCCCGCGAGGATGTGGTAGGCTTGAGCCGGATCCGATCGGAGACACAGGGGGCCATCATGGCGAGCGTCAACAAGGTCATCCTCATCGGCAACCTCGGACGGGATCCCGAGGTCCGCTACACGCAGAATGGGACCGCGGTCGCCAACTTCACGCTGGCGACGAACGAGGTCTGGACCGACAAGGGAGGCGAGCGCCAGGAGCGCACCGAGTGGCACCGGATCGTCGTGTGGGGCAAGCAGGCCGAGATCGTCCGCGAGCACCTCGCGAAGGGGAAGCAGGTCTATGTAGAGGGATCGCTGCAGACGCGCCAGTGGGACGACCGCGAAGGGCACAAGCGGACCACGACCGAGATCAAGGCCATGCGGGTGGTGATGCTCGGCCGGCCCGAGCCGGGTGAGGCCCGGGCGGCGGGCGCGTCGGCCCAGGAGGTGGTGTCCGACGAGCCGCCGCCCCCCGAGGACGACATCCCGTTCTGAGGCGCCTGCCCGGATCTCCCCGGTGGGCCTCTCCGGACCATCGAGACCCGGCCCCTAGCGTCGGCGCCGGGTCCGCGTCCCGGCGGGAAACGCCGGCCCTTTCCCCCGACCTCCCGTGGCGCCGCCGCTGACCGAAGGCCGGGGTCGTTTCGGAACCGGCCGGCGGTGTGCGGCCATGCGGCCGCTCTTCGCCATGTTCACGAAGCGGCGCATCGTCGGGCTCAGGAGAGCTGATCGATCTTGCTGCGGGCCTCCCCGGCGTACTCCGAGTCGGGGAACTCGCTCAGGATCCTGCGGTAGGCCTTGAGCGCTTCGTCCGACTTGCCGATCTCCTCCTGGCAGCGGGCGACGCCGATCAACCCCTCCTCGCGCGGAAAGAGGCCGCGACTGTCCTCGGCCAGCGCCTGGAAGTGGATCAGCGCCTCGGCGGGGTTCCCCTCCGCCTCGCGCACGCGGGCGAGCTGATAGCGCGCCAGCGGCGCCAGGAAGTCGCGCGGGTAGCGGCGAAGGAGCTCGTCCAGGACCTTCGCCGCGTCGTCGTACTTCCTCTGGCTGCCGAGCCCGAGCGCCTTGTAATAGAGCGCCTTCGGCGCAGCCTTCGACGATCCGAACCGCGCCATCAGGTCATCGGCCATCTCGATCACCTTCGCGTCGCGCTCCTCCGCGGTAGCGTACGTCGGCGTCCCGGGCGGCGCCTGCTGCGCCTCGGGTGAAAGCGCCAGAGGGGCCCGGTACGCCTGGATCATGCGGCCGAGCAGGAACGATGCCTTCTCGGCGCGGGCGTCCATCCAGCGCAACACGCCGAGGCTCCCCAGGACGATGACGATCGCCCCGGCGGCGGCCAGGCCGACCTGGCGCAGGTTCTCCTCGACGTAGAGGTGGGCGCGCTCGAAGACCGTCACGAGCTCGTCGCGCTTGGCCCGATGCCGTTCGCTCTTCTTCATGCCCGTCCTTCCTCCATGGGCTGGTGGGCCTGGCCGGAATTGAACCGACGACCCGCGGATTAGGAATCCGCTGCTCTATCCATCTGAGCTACAGGCCCGTCTGTGGGCCTTCATCATACACCACGAGGCGCGAGCCGCGTCGGCCCACGGCAACGGGTGGCGCACGGGGTGGCGCCGGCGGGAGGCTTGTGGCAGACTGCGGGCTCGTCGCAACGTAGGAGCGCGCATGTCTCTCATGCAGCGGATCGGATCGCCTCGGAGCCGCCGGGGCCCTGCCCTCGCCGCCGTGCTCCTCGCCGCCGTCGCGCCGGTCGTCGCCGCAACCGACGCCGCCGGGGCCGGCGGCGCGATCGCGTCCGCCGAGCCTGCCGCGACGGAGGCCGGAATCGCCATGCTGAGAGCCGGCGGCAACGCCGTCGACGCGGCGGTCGCCGTCGCCCTGGCGCTGGCGGTCGTCCACCCGCAGGCCGGCAATCTCGGGGGCGGAGGGTTCGCGCTCATCCGGAGGGGTGAAAAGGTCTACGCCCTCGACTTCCGCGAGACCGCCCCCGCCGCCGCGCGGCCCGACATGTTCCTCGGTCCCGACGGCAAGCCGGCTTCCGACGCCTCTTGGGTGGGGCCGCTCTCTTCGGGGGTCCCCGGATCTCCGGCGGGTCTGTTCGAGCTGCACCGTCGGTTCGGAACGCTGGCCTGGTCGAGAATCGTCGAGCCGGCGATCCATCTGGCGCGCGACGGCTTCGCGGTGACTCCTCGCCTGCACGACGCCATCACCGAGGAGCGCGAGATGCTCTCCCGGTTCCCCGAGTCGGCGGCGACCTGGCTCCCGGGAGGCGAACCTCCCGCGCCCGGGACGCTCCTCACGCTCCCGGACCTAGCCCGGACGCTCGCCGCCTACGCGGAACGCGGCCCCTCGGCGATCACCTCCGGCCCGATCGCGCTCGCCACCGTGACGACCTCGAAGGCGCACGGCGGAATCCTGACGTCGGCCGACCTCGCCGGCTACCGGGCGACCTGGAGGGAGCCGCTCCGTTTCAGGGTGTTCGGGTGGGAGGTGGGGGGGATGCCGCTTCCCTCCTCGGGAGGGACGATCCTGGCCGAGACCTGCGCCCTCCTCGAGCGGCTCGGCTGGCAGCGCCTCCCGCCGCGGGGCGTCGATCGCGACCATCTTCTGATCGAGGCCTGGCGGAGGGCGTACGCGGATCGCTTCGTCCTCGGCGATCCCTCTACGACCGAAGCGACGCCGGTGCGGCTTCTCAGTCCCTCCTGGATCGCCGAGCGGAGCGCGAGCATCGATCGTGGCCACGCCACGCCGTCGCTGGCCGTGCGTCCCTGGCCGGGGATCCGGGCGGCCGCATCTCCCCGCGAGGCGGGCGAGGCCGCCCAGACCACGCACCTCTCGGTGGTCGACGGCTCCGGGGATCTGGTCTCGCTGACCACGACGCTGAACGGCTGGTTCGGCTGTGGCCTCCAGGTGACCGGCGCCGGGTTCCTTCTCAACAACGAGATGGACGATTTCACCACCGCCCCCGGCCTGCCGAACGCCTACGGGCTCGTGCAGGGGAACGCCAACGCGGTGCGGCCCGGCAAGCGGATGCTGTCGTCGATGAGCCCGACCATCGCCTGGAAAGGCGGCGAGACCCTCGCCCTGGGGTCGCGCGGCGGCTCGCGCATCCCGACCGCCACGACGCAGGTCCTCCTGGCGCTGGCGGTCGACGGCGCGCCGCTCCCGGAGGCGGTGGCGCGGCCGCGCTTCCACCATCAGTGGCTCCCGGACGAGGTCGTCATCGAGCAGGGGGCTCTGCCCTCCGACGTGCGCGCCGAGCTCGAGCGCCGCGGTCACGCGATCAAGGACACGTCATGGCCGGTCGGTGAGGTCGACGCCGTCCGCCGGCGTCCCGACGGGAGCGTGGAGGCGACCGCCGACCCTCGCGGGCCGGGCGGCGCCGCGGTGGTCCGGGAGCGTCGCGAGAAGCCCGCGGAGACGGGCTCGCCCCGGACCGTCCTCAGGACCGCGGCGGGCTCCTAGAACTCGATCAGGCTGACGACCTCGATTCCGGGGAGCCGGGCGCGCCCCTCGAGGAACTTCAGCTCCACCAGGAAGCCTGCGCCGACCACCTCGGCACGCAGCCGCTCCGCCAGGCGGCGGGCCGCAGAGGCGGTGCCGCCCGTGGCGAGCAGGTCGTCGACGATCAGGACCTTCTCCCCCGGAGCCAGGGCGTCGACGTGGATCTCCAGGCGATCGGTCCCGTATTCGAGCGCGTACTCCTCCGAGACCGTCTTCCAGGGGAGCTTGCCCGGCTTCCGCACGGGGACGAAGCCGGCGCCGAGGCTCAGGGCGATCGCCGGGGCGAAGATGTAGCCGCGGGACTCGATGCCGACCACCTTCGCGATGGCGCAGCCTTTGAACCGTTCAGCCAGCTCGTGCAGGGCGTGGCGCAGCGCCGTTCCGTCCTGCAGGAGCGGCGTGATGTCCTTGAAGACGATCCCCTTCTTGGGAAAGTCGGGGACGTCGCGAATGTAGTGCCGCAGGTCCACGCCCTCTCCTCCGCTCCTTGCGGCGCCGGGCCGCAGGCGGCCCTCAGAAGCGGATCTCGAACCCGCGAGGATCGTCCTCCGCGAGCTCCGCCTCCCCCGTCTCGACCCCTTCGACCCGCGCCCCGCGGGGCCCGCGGCGAAGCCGGTCGACGAACGCCTCCACGCGATCCCCCGGCCCGGCGGCGACCGCTTCGACCCGCCCGTCGGGGAGGTTGCGGACCCAGCCGCGCACTCCCAGGTCGCGCGCCGCCCGCTCCGCGAAGAAGCGGAACCCGACGCCCTGCACCAGACCGTCGACGAGAACGCGGGTCGCCTTCATCGGGCTTCGGTGTGGTCGGGGCGAGTGGATTTGAACCACCGACCCCTTGGTCCCGAACCAAGTGCGCTACCAGGCTGCGCTACGCCCCGACCTGTCCCGCTGAGTCAGCGGATTCTATGCGACGGGCCGCGGCAGGGTCAAGGCGCGCGGCGGCTCAGATCTGGTAGAACCACGCCTCCTCGTCGGGGTCGCGAGGAGCCGGGGACGGCAGGCCGGTGGTTCGTTCGAGGCGATCGAGCCGCTCGGCCATGCGCCGCAGCACGCCCGCGGCGACGTCCGGGAGGGCGCCATGCTCCAGATCGACCGCGCGGGCCGGCCGCGACTCCTCCTGCCCCAGGCGCTCGCCGCGCCGGTGCGTCACGCGCCCCGGAACGCCGACTACGACGGAGTCAGGCGGCACATCCCTCACGACGACCGCGTTGGCGCCGACGCGGGTCCGCGCCCCGATCCGGATCGGCCCCAGGATCTTGGCCCCCGCCCCCACGACGACGTCGTCCTCCAGCGTCGGGTGGCGCTTCCCCTTCGTCCAGCGGGTTCCTCCCAGGGTGACGCCGTGATAGAGGGTGACGTCGGCGCCCACCTCGGCCGTCTCGCCGATCACGACGCCCATGCCGTGATCGATGAACAGGCCGGGGCCGATCCGGGCTCCGGGGTGGATCTCGATCCCGGTCAGCGTCCGCCCCAGGTGGGAGACGAAACGGCCGGGCCAGAGGAGCCGGCGCCGCCAGAGCCCGTGCGCGATCCGATGGAACCAGAGGGCGTGCCATCCGGGGTAGGTGGTGAGGACCTCCCAGAAGCTCCGAGCGGCGGGGTCGCGGTCGAAGATCGCCTGCAGGTCACGGCGCAGCGTTCCGAACATCGCCCTCTCCCCTGGCGCCCCTTTCAATCCGCCAGGCTCTGGAACAGCGCGGTGCTCAGGTAGCGCTCGCCGAACGAGGGGATGATCACCACGATCGTCTTGCCCCGGCTCTCGGGCCGGCGCGCCACCTGGGTCGCCGCCCACACGGCCGCGCCGGAGGAGATCCCGACCAGGAGGCCCTCCTCCGCCGCCATGCGCCGGGCGACCCTCATGGCGTCGTCGGCCTGGACCGTGACGATCTCGTCGACGATCTTCGTGTTGAGCACCTTGGGAACGAAGCCGGCGCCGATCCCCTGGATTGGGTGGGGGCCCGGCGGCCCTCCCGAGAGGACCGCGGAGGCCGCCGGCTCCACCGCGACGCACCGGAACGAGGGTTTGCGCGCCTTGATCACTTCCCCCACGCCGGTGATCGTGCCGCCGGTGCCGACGCCGGAGACCAGGATATCGGCCGTGCCGTCCGTGTCGCGCCAGATCTCCTCGGCCGTCGTGCGGCGGTGGATCTCGGGGTTGGCCGGGTTCTCGAACTGGTTGAGCATCAGGAAGCGCGCATCGCTTCTGGCCAGGGCCTCGGCCCTGGCGATGGCGCCGCGCATCCCCTCGGCCCCCGGTGTCAGGATCAGCTCCGCACCGTAGGCGCGCAGGAGCATCCGTCGCTCCTTGCTCATCGTCTCCGGCATGGTCAGCGTGAGCCTGTACCCCCGCGCCGCCGCCACGAACGCCAGCGCGATCCCGGTATTGCCGCTCGTCGGCTCGACGAGGATCGTGTCCTTGGCAATCTTCCCCTCACGCTCCGCCGCCTCGATCATCGACAGCCCGATCCTGTCCTTCACGCTCTTGGCGGGGTTGTCGTATTCCAGCTTGGCCAGCACGCTGGCGACGGCGCCGTCGAGCACCCTGTGCAACGTCACGAGCGGTGTCCGGCCCACAAGCTCGGTCACGCTCTTCCGGATTGTCACGAAACAACTCCCTGGGACGAGGTTCGCTCCCGGTCTGGTTCATGCACCGCGCGGTCCGCCTTCTCCATCATAACCCGGGGGAGGACGGTCAACCCTGACGCAAGGCGAGAATGAGCGACAGGTCGTCGTGCGGCCGCTCGTGGCCGAGGAAGGCGTTCACCTCCTCCAGCACGCGCACGCCGGCTGCGCCGGGCGTCGCCCCGCGCATCTGCGGAAGGAGCGCCCGCAACCGTTCGTCGCCCCACTCCTCGTCGTGCGCGTTCCGCGCCTCGGTCAGCCCGTCGGAGTACACCACGAGCATGTCCCCCGGGCGCAGCTCCAGGCTCCCCTCGACGCAGTCCGCGGTCGGCATCATGCCGAGCGGGAGCGACGAGGCTCCGAGCGCCTCGATCCCGGAGGCGCGCACCACGTAGGGTGGGTTGTGGCCGGCGTTCAGGTACCGCATGCGTCCGCCCCCGGGCTCGATCTCGAAGTAGAAGAGGGTCGCGAATCGGTTCTCGAGCCCGTCGCGATGCAGGATGGCGTTGAGCCCTCTCCCGAGCTCGGCGAGCGAGGAGCGCCCCGGCAGGAGGGCGCGCAGCGTCGCCTGCAGCTTGGCGGTCAGGAGCGCCGCCCCGAGCCCCTTGCCGGCGACGTCGCCCAGCACGACGCCGAGCCGCCCCTCCTCGAGATCGACATAGTCCACCAGGTCGGCCCCGACGTCGTTGGCGGGGCGCATGTAGCTCCAGAACGACCATCCCTCGAGCCGCGGGTTCTCCTGCGGCAGAAGCGCGAGTT
>WNGM01007645.1_pt1 | contig 17214 bp, 18 predicted proteins | sample 5400571 | NCBI WGS metagenome assembly WNGM01 (sample SAMN13153378, study PRJNA577476) | soil metagenome | isolation source: 100 cm soil or saprolite under Garry oak tree replicate 2 | place: USA:California | collected 2016-06-15 | reverse complement strand
GTTCCCAAACTGACGGTAGATGTATGCGCGGTGCCATTCATGAGCCAGATAACGCGCTGCCCAGTGGAGTTGTTCTGCCAGAGAATGTCCGCTTTAGCGTCGCCGTTGAAGTCACTCGAACCAACGATGCTCCACGTTGTCGGCACCGTTCCCAAATTGACGGTGGATTGATGCGTCGTGCCATTCATCAGCCAGATAACGCGCTGCCCAGTAGAGCTGTTTTGCCAGACAATGTCCGCTTTAGCATCGCCGTTGAAGTCGCTCGAACCAGCGATGCTCCACGATGTGGGCACCGTTCCCAAGCTGACGGTGGATTGATGCGTCGTGTCATTCATGAGCCAGATAATGCGCTGACCAGTCGCGCTGTTCTGCCAGAGAATGTCCGCTTTGCCGTCCCCGTTAAAATCTGACCGGTTAGGCCCACCACTCACCATGGTGGCCCCGAGGAACGCGAGGACTTGGCCGATCGGATTCGCGATCGCATCTGTGCTGCTGCCGGCAAAGAGCAATCCGACCGCGTGTGGATTCGTCACTACGTCTTCAACCATTAGTGATCCCGAGTCACCCATGTTCAGAAACTTACTCCCAGGGTTCGCGATCACGATCTGACCGGTGAACGTCTTGGTGAACGCTGTGCTGCCTGCGCATTCGTTATCATAGTCAACGATGATCGTCGCATTAAGTCCAGAGACCGAGCTGTGTGTTAAACCTGTGGTGCGGCCGCTCTTTTTTACCGCCTGATTGATAAAAGCACTCACCGTGGTATTCGAAATCGTGCCAATCTCAAGGATCGCACCGTCTGTCCGCACCATTCCTGGAACGACCGCCGCGATTGCGCAATCGACATTGCTGCCGGGCAGTGAACTTTTCTTGACCAGCGTTCCGACAGTTTGCGCCAAATTCTTATTGCAGCTGACATCAATCAAGCCGGGCTGAATGATCGGGTCGCCCGTTTGCGCCGTCCTATTATTGCCGCCACTGACAATATCGGATTCGAATACGTGATAGTTGCTCAGGATGTATTGCGTGCTGCCAATTTTCACCAGCGCGCCGAGAGTGCCGCCGCAGCAAAACCCGTTCGCAAGGTCATACGCCCAGCCACCCGACGTACCGAGCTGAATCGGGGGTGTCTGTTTTGCGGTGTGGCTTACACTCATTGCGCGAAATTTATCCGTCAGCTGCACTTGCACGCCCACGCCGCGAAATTCTCGCGGAAGGTTGCGAATTACGTCACGCGCGTTCGGTGCATCTCGATCGACATAAATGGTCAGCACTGGCGTACCAGCGGTATCGACCCCCACCGCCGTCCCCAAAATTTCTGGTTGCCGCATCAGATCCGGCGTGACCTCACTTTGTACAGCCATGACCGCTCGAACGGCAGCATGCGTATCATCGAGAACGCCTGTGGGTGGAGCAGCAAAGGTGCTGGCCGCAACGATTGCGCAGATGATCGCCGCGGAGAATTTGAACAGATTGCCAATGAACCGATTAATGGAACGCATAAAAAGTTCAGTAGTTTGTGCTGACGCTGACTAGGGCTGCAGATAGCAACTTGAAAGCGAGCGGTTCATCGGATCTGTATTCGGCAAGACTTATATTTCATTGTGATCCTTTTATTGCCAGCAGATTTTGAAAGAGCGCAACCTAAGCAAAGACGGCTGGCTACAACAAGAACTTTTTTCGTTCGTTAATTAAATTCATTTCCCGCGATTATCGCGCTCGCGACGGACTAGCTGCTACAGGGTCTCGAGATCACGCAAGCGACCGCCGGCTACGCCTTGACGCTCCACATCGAGTCCATAATCTCAAACCCATGCGCCGTTGGCGCGACGCCCAAATTCAGAGTGAACATTCTAGCGGCTTTCTATCGGTCTTCGGTTGGGAAAAAAATGATCGTCGCCATCACCGGCATCATTTTGATCCTCTTTGTGATCGGACATCTCCTAGGCAACCTGCAAATTTTCATCGGACCGGACTGGATTAACGCTTATTCGCGGCACCTTCACGATCTTAGCCCGTTGCTGTGGCTGATCCGCCTTTTTCTGCTCGCAACGGTTATCGTTCACATTTACGTGACGATCCAACTGGCGATCGAAAACCGGCGCGCCCGGTCGGAGCGGTACATCGACAGACAATACGTAAAGGCCACGTTCGCCTCGCGTCACATGGTCATGAGCGGGCTAATTGTGCTGGCATTTATCATTTATCATCTCGCCCATTTCACCGTGCGAGTAACCGACCGCCGGTTTGGCTTGCTCAAGCCTGATCCCCTCGGGCGCTACGACGTTTACTCGATGATGGTATATGGATTCCAAAATTATTATGTGTCGAGCTTTTACGTGCTGGGACTCTTCTTGCTCGCGCTGCACCTGAGTCACGGGTCATCCAGCTTTTTTCAGTCGCTGGGATTGAATGACAGAAAGCTCACGCCTCGCCTCGCTGTGGGCGGTCGAATCTTTGCCTGGCTGCTTTTTGTTGGCTACACGTCGATTCCGGTCGCGATTCTGCTGGGTCTCATCAAACCGGCACAACAGCTATGATTGGAACTTTGCACGCCAAAATTCCGCACGGCCCACTCGACCAAAAGTGGCGCAGCCATCGCGATCACTTGCGATTAGTCAGTCCAAACAATCGGCGAAAGTTCGAGGTCATCGTCGTCGGCAGCGGGCTCGCGGGCGGATCAGCTGCGGCGACCCTGGGTGAACTGGGTTACCGCGTGAAATGCTTTTGCTTCCAGGATTCGCCGCGGCGCGCGCACTCAGTCGCAGCGCAAGGCGGGATTAACGCCGCGAAAAATTACCAGAACGACGGCGACAGCGTTTACCGGTTATTCTACGACACGATAAAGGGCGGTGATTTTCGATCACGCGAAGCGAATGTTTATCGCCTCGCGGAAGTCAGCAATCAGATTATCGATCAGTGTGTTGAACAAGGTGTGCCGTTTGCGCGCGAATACGGCGGCTTGCTCGCCAATCGTTCGTTCGGCGGCGCGCAAGTTTCCCGCACGTTTTACGCGCGCGGCCAGACGGGTCAGCAGCTGTTGCTGGGTTGTTATCAGGCGCTCTGCCGCCAAATCGCCGCCGACACTGTGCAGATGTTTCCCTACACCGAGATGCTCGACCTCGTGGTCGTGGATGGACATGCCAAGGGAATTATCACGCGCAGTCTGCGCTCAGGAAAGATCGACAGGCACGCAGGCGACGCCGTCGTGCTCGCGACCGGCGGATATGGAAACGTTTATTATCTCTCGACGAATGCGCGCGGCAGCAACGTCACGGCCACCTATCGCGCGTACAAGAGAGGCGCGCTCTTTGCAAATCCTTGCTTAACGCAGATTCATCCCACGTGCATCCCGGTCAGCGGCGAGCATCAAGCGAAATTGACGCTCATGTCCGAGTCACTGCGCAACGACGGACGCGTCTGGGTCCCAAAACGCAAGGAAGATCGTCAAAAGGCACCCAACCAGATTCCCGAAAAGGAGCGCGATTATTATCTCGAGCGAAAATATCCCAGCTACGGCAACCTTGCTCCGCGCGATATTTCATCGCGCGCGGCGAAGGAAGTTTGCGATGAAGGCCGCGGCGTCGGTCCCGGCGGGCGCGGCGTGTATCTCGATTTTGCCGACGCGATCAAACGCCTGGGCGAAGACACGATTCGGGACCGCTACGGAAATTTGTTCGAAGTCTACGAAAAAATCACCGGCGAAGACGCCTACAAAGTGCCGATGCGAATTTATCCTGCGGTGCATTACACGATGGGCGGGCTCTGGGTCGATTACGATCTGATGAGCAACGTGCCCGGCCTGTTTGTGATCGGCGAAGCGAACTTTTCCGATCACGGCGCCAACCGGCTCGGAGCCAGCGCCCTCATGCAAGGTCTGGCCGACGGCTATTTCATTTTGCCCTACACGTTGCCGAATTATCTCGCCGGCCAAATGGCGAAACGCCCGTCGCCGGATTCTCCGGAATTTAAAAAAGCAGAAGGCGAGGTGCGCGCGCGGATCCAGAAAATTCTCGATGTCGATGGAAAACGTTCGCTTGATTCCATCCATCGCGAGCTTGGTCTCCTTATTTGGGACAAATGTGGAATGTCCCGGCACGCCAAAGGATTACGCGAAGCGCTCGTTAAGGTCCCGAAGCTTCGGGAGCAATTTTGGAGCAATGTTCGTGTCCTCGGTAACGGCGAGGATTTCAATCAATCGCTCGAACGCGCCGGGCGGGTCGCCGATTTCCTGGAGTTTGCCGAGCTGATGTGCACCGACGCGCTCGAGCGCAACGAATCGTGCGGCGCGCATTTTCGCGAAGAACACCAAACGCCCGAGGGCGAGGCGCTCCGCGACGACGAAAACCACGCCGCGGTGTTCGCGTGGGAATTTCAAGACGACGGACAACCACCCCAGCTGCATCGCGAACCGCTCCACTTTGAAACCGTGCACCTGACGCAAAGGAGCTATAAGTGAAGTTGGTGGAGAGTTGAGAGTTGTTAGTTGAGGGTTGAGAGAAAAACCAGGGAGGAGAATATGTTTAACTTTGAGAAGCTGGACGTTTGGCGAAAGGCAATTGATTTCGCCGATCTCATTTACAGCGAAACTCGATCTTTCCCGTTGGAAGAACGATTTGGTCTAACAAACCAGCTTCGCCGGGCGGCAATTTCTGTTTCATCGAATATCGCCGAGGGTTCATCTCGATCTTCCAAGAGTGATTTCGCTCGATTCGTGGAGATCGCGACTGGTTCAGTCTTCGAGGTAGTCTCACAAGCATTTATCGCGCAGCGTCAAAGCTTTTTGAGTGAAGATCAGTTTCGGGATATCTACACAGACGCCGAAGAGTTAAGCCGAATGCTAAGCGGCTTGCGAAAGTCGTTACTCTCAACTCTTAACTCTCAACAATGAACTTTCTGCTGAAAGTCTGGCGTCAGAAAAATCGACAAGCACACGGCAAACTCGTCGATTACGACGTGCGCGACATTTCACCCAACACGTCATTCCTCGAAATGCTCGACATACTGAACGAGAATTTGCTCCAGCGCGGCGAGGAACCCATCGCGTTCGATTCCGATTGCCGGGAAGGGATTTGTGGCACCTGCTCGCTGACGATTAATGGCGAAGCACACGGACCCGATCACCCGGGCGCGGTGTGCGAGCTTTACATGAGAAAATTTCGCGACGGCGCCACGATCACGATCGAGCCTTTTCGCGTCGGCGCCTTCCCGATCGTGAAAGACCTCGTGATCGATCGGACCGCCCTAGATCGCATCGTGCAAGCTGGTGGATTCATCTCCGCCCGCGCAGGGTCGGCGCCGGAGGCAAATTCTATTCCCGTTCCGAAGCACGACGCCGATCTTGCGATGGAAGCCGCAGCCTGCATTGGCTGTGGTGCATGCGCAGCGGCCTGTCCAAATGGGTCGGCGATGCTTTTCACCTCTGCGAAAGTCTCGCATCTTGCCCTCTTGCCGCAGGGACATCCAGAACGGGAGAGCCGCGTCTTGAAAATGGTGCAGGTGATGGACGCGGAAGGCTTTGGGAATTGCTCCAACACTTACGAATGCGAAGCGGTTTGTCCTGCCGAGATCAGCGCCAGTGTTATTGCGAAACTGAATCGCGAATACGCGCGCGCCGCCCTGCAACGCGGCGCAGGCGAATAACTTTGCGCCCCGATCGTTCTGGGTAGCGCACGCGTCTCGCGTGCTGGCGAGCGCGTCCTCGCGGTCGTGAACTTTCTTTTAGTTCGCTCGTCTTCTCTGCTGACGGAAATCAAAGAAAGATTGTTTCGGCGCGCCGCCCGAAATCAGCAGGCGAGACGCGTGCGCTACCCGATCGTCTTGCACGCGCAAGTCCATAATTCCGGATCCAATTCCAATTTCGCTCGCGTTGTCACGCAATCCGCATCCGCGTTAGGGCGCATCACCGCGAACATTGTCGAGCCAGAGCCGGACATCAATGCGGCGCCCACTTCCGGTTGCTTGAGCAACCACATTTTCATTTCCGCAAGAAAAACAAACTTCCCGAAAACTGGACGCTCGAGATCGTTAAAGAATGTTTCGTGCGAAAATTTCTGTGCAGCATACGAGACGTCCGGAATTTCGCGCGAAGCCGGCCAGCGCTGATATGCCCATGCTGCGGACACGCCAAACTCTGGCTTTAATAGCAAGATCGACAATTCCTTGCGGAGCTTTGCCGGCGTGACCAGTTCACCGCGCCCTTTGCACATCGCGGCGGATTTAAAAATGAAAAACGGGACGTCCGATCCGATTGCCTCCGCCATTTTCGCCAGTGCTTCACGCGGTAATTTCGTCTCGAACAATTCGTTGAGCGCGAGCAGAGTCGAAGCAGCGTCGCTGCTCCCCCCGCCCAAACCCGCACCATGAGGGATCTTCTTTGGCTCATCGCAGGCAAATTGGATCCCCTCGCTACTGTCGCCTTTCCCGATTCCGATCTCGTCGCAAAGCGTAATCGGCGCGATGAGCGTTTCGATTTCATGAAACCCGTCCGGACGGCGGTAGAGAATCTTTAGCGAGAGATTGATTTTTGCTGGCGCGAGAACCTGCATATCGTCATGTCGAGGGTAGTCGAGGCATCCCGTGTTGCCAGCCAAAGCTAATGCCGCGGGATTCCTCGACTTCGCTCGGACAGAAGAGTGCTCCGAATGACAACACCTGCTGACCAAATCATCGTCGCGCTGGACGTTCCGACAAAGGAGAAGGCGATCGGTCTGGTTGCGAAGCTTCGCGACCAAATTTCGTTTTTCAAAATTGGATTGCAACTTTACACGGCTGAAGGCCCGGAAATTGTGCGCGCAGTTTTGTCCACCGGCGCCAAAGTTTGGCTGGATCTCAAACTGCACGATATCCCAAACACAGTCGCAAGGGCGGTCGAATCCGCGAGTGCTTTTGGTGTGCAGATGCTCACCATTCACTTGAGCGGGGGTAGCGAAATGATCCGCGCCGCGACCGCGGCTCGCACAAATAATATATTGCTCCTGGGCGTGACCGTCTTAACAAGTGCGACGGAACAAACGCTGCGCGAAATTGGAATCGCCGACAAAGTGGAGGACCAGGTCTTGCGCCTGGCCAAGTTAGGTGTGGAAGCAGGAATCGATGGAATTGTGGCCAGTCCGCATGAAATCAAAAAGCTGCGCGCGGAATTTGGGAATAAAATCAAAATCGTGGTTCAAGGAATTCGTCCGACCTGGGCGGAGCCGGGCGATCAGAAACGATTCATGACGCCGCGCCGGGCGATCGAAGCGGGCGCAGATTATATCGGCATTGGCCGACCAATCACTACACATCCAGATCCCAGTGAAGCTGTGGCGAAAATCCTACAGGAACTCGCCAGGTGATACGACATGTCGGTCTTCGCTGCGCTCGATACTTATTATAACGGCGCCGGGCACTCCGCAGCGATGAACATGGCAACTGACGAAGCGCTGCTCGGGTACGCGACAGTTCCATCGATTCGCTTCTATCGCTGGCAGTCCCCTGCTCTGTCGTTTGGTTATTTTGGACGATTTGCCGACGTCGCCAGCTACGCCCGCGAACGCAATTTGGTTCGCCGCTGGACGGGCGGCGGCATCGTCTTTCACGGAGATGACCTGACCTATTCGATTGTGATTCCTGCGAGTGATCCGGCTTTCGCAGAATCGTCGGTGTCGATCTACGAGACAATTCATCATGCTTTGCGGAATGCGCTGATCGCCAATGGCGAGCCCGCTGAATTAGCGAAGGGTGGGGACGCCGCGCTGCGGCGTCCGCGGACACCGCAGCGCGCTATGCCTACCAATAACTGTTTTACGAACCCGGTTCAGGCCGACGTGATGCTGAATGACCGCAAGATTGCAGGCGCAGCGCAACGGCGCACCCGCGCGGGCCTGTTGCACCAGGGCAGCATCCAACGCGTCGATCTTGGAAACGGTCTGGCGGAACGATTTGCGAAAGAGTTGTCTGGCAATTGCAACGTGCGGAGTCTGCCGGAAACAATTCACTATCGGGCACAGGAAATCGCGGCGCGAAAGTACGGAACCGAAAGTTGGTTGCGGAAACGCTGAGAATTATAGGGCGTCTGTATCAGACGCCTCTCCTTCCCCCTGGCGTTTCACAGAAACGCCCTACAAAATTTGCGAGCAGGATGCTTTGACAAGTTGTGAGTGACCCAACTATTCTCGACGCGTGGAAGCCTCTGCACGCTCAGCTGCGTCGGCCGCTTTGGGTCTCAGCCCGCTTGCTCACGTAGCGCAGCTAGTTCAGCCGCATCTTGAAGAAGTTGAAAGAAGGATCGTCCAGCAAGCGGCAGCTTTCGATCCTGAGATCGAAGGATACGTGACTTACGCCATTGGAGGCCGGGGCAAGCGTCTGCGTCCGCTCTTGGCTCTCCTGGCCGGCGGCGCGACCGGTAAAATCAAGTCGGGACATGTCGATCTTGCTGTCATTGTGGAGCTGATCCACGTCGCCACGCTCGTGCATGACGACATTATGGACGAGGCAGAGCGCCGTCGGGCACAACCCACCGTGAACGCGCGCTGGGGCAATTCGCTCAGCGTTCTTTTGGGCGACTGCCTGTTCGCGCACGCCATGAACCTCGCTGCCCGTTTTGAGAATGCAGATGTCAGTCGCGCAATTGCGCAGGCGGCTCGTGAAATTTGTTCGGGAGAAATAATCCAAACCCAGCGGCGCTTCGATCTCAAACTTCAGGTCGAAGATTATTTGCGGATCGTAGAGAAGAAGACCGGATCGCTGTTCGCCGTGGCAGCGGAACTGGCCGCGCTCATCAGCGAAGCCGACCGGAAGATGATCGAAACATTCAAGAATTTCGGCGTGCAAATCGGGACGGCGTATCAAATTTATGATGATTGCCTCGATATCGCCGGAACCGAAAGCGCTACCGGCAAAACGCTGGGAACAGATCTGCGGAAGGGCAAGTTTACACTTCCAGTGCTGATCTTTCTGCGCTCGGCATCCGAGTTCGAACGCGAGCATTGCTGTCAGTTGGTACTGGAGGAACGAATCGAAGAGATGACCGAGATACTACGGATTGGCGCGACCAACGGTGCGCTCAACGAGTCGATCGCCGCCGGCAGCGACATGATTCGCGAAGCGCAAACTACGCTCGATGGCATTGCGCTAAATTCATATGCGGACGCGCTCTTCGCGCTCGGCGACGCATTGCGCGAAATGTTCGATCAACTTCGCGTCTGACAGTCGCGGTTCCCAAAGTAAATGTCGCAGCTCAAGATCCGCGAGATGCCGGCGCAGGAACGGCCGCGCGAAAAATTACTCGCGCGAGGCCCCGACGCGCTGACCAATCCCGAATTGATAGCAGTCCTTCTGCGCACGGGCCGGCGTGGAATGAATGTGGTGGAGGTAGCACGCGAGCTGCTCGACAAGTACAAATCTTTGGCGGAACTGAGCCGATGTTCAGTGAGGGAACTTCGGGAAATCAAGGGAATCGGGCCTGCCAAAGCGTTGGAACTGGTAGCGGCATTCAATCTCGGAAAACGTTTCGCGCAGGAACGATTATTCCAGCAAAAACTCGATTCGCCGGAATTGATCCACGAATTGCTGGGCGGTGAAATGCGAATGCTGCGGACCGAATCGCTCCGAGTTGTCTTGCTTGACACGCGTTACCGTTTAATGCGCGTCGAACCGGTGTCGACGGGAAGTATGAATGAGAGCATTGCTCATCCGCGCGAAATTTTTCGGCCTGCCATCACTTACTCGGCTTATGCCGTGATTGTCGTGCACAATCATCCTTCCGGCGACGCCTCACCCAGCCAGACAGACCACAGTCTGACGAGACGCCTCGCCGAAGCCGCGGAACTTCTCCAAATCAAATTGCTCGACCACATCATCATCGGCGCGCCCGCGGAGAGTAGCCCCGGTTACTTCAGCTTCAAGGAAGCGGGGGTGTTGTAGCCGGAAATCCGAAATTCGAATATCGAAATCCGAACCAGGTGCGCAACGCGAAGATTCATCCTACGGCGGTTGTCGATCTGGGCGCCCGCATCGGCGTTGATGTCGAGATCGGTCCGTTTTCGGTGATTGGACCACATGCAGTGATCGGCGAGAGGACAATCGTGCGGTCGCACGTCGTAATTGAAGGAGAGGTCGTAATCGGCAGCGGCAATTTCATCGGACACGGCGCGGTGATTGGCGCGCCGCCGCAGGACGTTTCGTTCTCGCCGGAACGAAACACGGGAGTGGAGATTGGAGACGACAACATTATCCGCGAATACTGCACGATCCACCGCGGCAGCGCGGAGGGCACAGTCACCAAGATCGGGAATAAAAATTTCCTGATGGCCGGTGCGCATATAGGACACAATTGCGTCATCGGAAACAACGTCATCATCGCGAACAATTGTTTGCTGGCGGGGCATGTGCGCGTAGATGACGGCGCGTTTCTCGGCGGTGGATCGACATTTCATCAGTTCATGCATGTCGGGCGATTCGTGATGGTGCAAGGCAGCTCCGCATTCGGGAAGGATCTGCCGCCGTTTGTCATCGCGGCGGAACGCAATTCCGTCTTTGGAGTAAACATGGTCGGCCTACGTCGCGTCGGCTTTAGCGCAAAGGACCGAGAGGAAATTAAGATGGCCTTCAAACTCCTTTATGAAAGCGGATTGAACGTCTCACAAGCCCTTGAAAAGGCGGTGACGGTGAAATTCGGCGCACCAGCGCGCGAATTCTTCGACTTCGTCGCTAATGCGAAAAAGCGCGGCATCTGCCCGTTAAAGCGCGGCGGCGCGGCTGAAGAACTGTAAGACACGCACTCCTCTCCCGATATGCGTGGATCTTTCAAATCCGACATGGGCAGATCGCAAATCGCCGCGGTATTCGGCGCGATCGTCTTTTTCGCCGCTCTACTCGGCTCGGAGGCGGCGCAACAAATTTCCGAAGACCGCGAACTCGCCGAGCTCGATCTTACCGCTTGGAACTGCGCCAAGCGTCCGGGAGGAAGCGCGAGAAGTCCGGAAACGATCGAGCGCAATACGCTCAAAAATCGCTGGGCGACCGATCTCGCCGGACTCGCAGTGAAATCGTTCGATACGGCCGGCTTCCTGAAGCATGTGGCCGATTTCGATGCCGAAACAAAAGGCAAACGCAGAAGAGACTTGAGTCCCGATGAAAAGCGGCGGCTCGAAATTCTCGAAGCGCCGATTGTCTCGCTCACTGGTTATCTTATCCTGGCGTACGCCGGACCGCCCGAAACATGTAATTGCAGCAACGTGGATTTCCACGATTGGCACCTTGAAATTTTCGAAGAACCGCCCGATCACCCGCCACAGCCGGGCGATCCCACGCCTATTATTTGCGAGATAACGCCGCGTACGCAGAATGCGATTTTTCATGACGGCATCCGGATTCAGGGGCTTGCAGCGTATTTCAGGCGACCGGATTTGACCTACGAATCGACCGGACACAAAGCGCACAAGGTCCGGTTGACCGGCTATCTTCTATGGGACGACGAGCATAACGAGAGGAAAGACGTGGGCGCCACGATCCGCTCGATTTCTCGCAACGGGTATCATAATCCCTGGCGCGCGACCGCGTGGGAGATTCATCCTGTGATAAAGATCGAGCGCCTCGATTAAACGAGACCGCAAGCGGAATACACTGACGGACATTACGCGATTCGATCGCAGCGACCAATCTTCCGTAACGCCACGACGACTTTGGATTGCTGGATCAAGAATTTAACGACTAAGGGTCGTTAAACCGAGCCTGAAGCCTAGCCCCAGTTCTGGACGAGCAACCAAACGAGGGCCGATAGCATTGCAGCAAAGGCCGATAACACAATCGCCGCGCGCTTTGACTGCCGCACCTTGAACTCGGGCTTGGGAATATCATCATGAATATGGCTGGCCTCGTACAGCTTCATCAGGGCAAATGCCACCACGAAACCGACGGCACCCCACTTGAGACACCCGAGGATCGTTTCCAACATCTCAGGAGACTCTAGCGCGAGAATTGCAACGCTCAACATCCCCCCGCTGGACCTTCTCTCAGACTCTGGCAAATGCGCGCGCGGCTCGCTTAGCCACGACGATAGCACGGCGCTCTTCCGAGCGTGGGGTATCTGCAAGCCACGCAACGGCTCAGGCGCGGTCGCGTTTCGATCGGCCGAGCAAAAAGTGGGGCTCGCCGCATTGGTCCCGCTGTCGCAGGACGAACGCGGCCGCCGATTCTCTAACTTCTCGCTCCGACGCTTTTTAAGGTGTCGGCGAAGGCGATGCGGATTCTTCCGCAGGCGAAGGCGACGCTTCGGTCTTGGCCTTCTTCTTGGTGGTGGTCTTCTTCTTTCGTGCCGGTGATGGCGACGGCGAGGCGGCTGTCGCCGCCGTGGTCGAAGTTCCAGTTGTCCCCTGTTGTTGCGTGCAGGAAACCACAAACGCGACGCCGATTAGAACGGTGATTATGGATAAGACAGATTTTTTCATAGATATGGTTAACGTTGACGTCTTCCAGAATGTCGTTCCGCAGTCTGGATGCAAGAAAATAATTTGTATTCGAAAACCGGGGCGCTGACATCCTTCGGCACGCCGGGATTCGAACCTTAAAAAAGCAAAAGCAGGCGGCCCTCGCTTAGGGGATCGAGCCGATTCGCCCTGCAAGCGGGAAATTCTCTGGGTTAATTCAAAAGCAAAAGGAACGCGTGCGGGCAAGAATCGTCGATCGGCGAGGGCGTAAACAAATCAACACAGAGGGAAAAACATGAAATTATCTATTAAAACCAAAGTAGGAATGGCCGTGGCATCAATCTTTACGCCTTGGCCGTGGGCGTTATGGGCCAGGGGCAAAGCGGAGGTCAAACCAGCGGGCCCAATAATTATGGCCCGACCAACAATCCCGGAGTGAACAGTCAGATGAGCCAGCAGGGATATGATAGCTCATTGCAGGGTCGCACTAACGCTGAAGAGAACAGGACAAAGTTCTCCGATGAAACCGAGACAGCTACAACTCCCAAAAAAGCAAAAAAGAGCAAAAGCCTAAAATCGAAAAAGCGCCATTCAGAACGGGTTCGGGAGAATGAGCGCACTGAAACGAACGAGTCAGGCGACTAACTCTCCTGACCAGAGGTCCGACGCGTCCTCGCAACAGCCATAACAGTTCACGGGCGGAAGCTGCTCGTGAAAACACAATTGAACAGCGGCGTTGAAGGATCACTTCAGTGCCGCTGGCTATTTTAACTGGACGACCTCTGAAAACTGGCTCCGAAAATTTTGCGAACACTGACGATGGACCTACTGCTCTGCGAAGCTTTGCAGCGCATCGGCCAATGTCTCGTATGTCGTGATTTGAATTTCGGGGCCGTAATGAAATCGCGAAAGAATGTTGAAACCGATGTCCTTGTGCGGATCAGGGATCACTCTGGTAACGGAAGCGACTTGTTTTTCGGCAAGCACGTCCATGATCTCAGCGACGTGATGCGCCGCGGCGGAATCCATCCAGTCCAACCACCGAAAATCCGCCAGCACACGAAACCCAGGCGGGACATCTTCCAACAGTTTGCGGACCTGTTGCGCAACCTGCCCGGCCTGCTCCGCGGTCACGCGCTGCATCGCACTAATCACCAGGAGCCGTTTCGATTGATCGATCTCAACTACATACATTCTGTAATTTCTGCTGTTCCTGTCGAGTTTCCAGATCGCGTTTTGGCTTAGCGGTCGCCACTGGAAAATCCACGCAGGATCTTGGCGATTTGCCGGCGAAAAAGTTTGGCGCCGCCGGAAGCAGGATGGCGAACCCGATGCATTTCGACATCGAGCTCTTTAAGTTGTGAGGCGGCGACCTTACCAAGCGCGACGATTTCATCGCACGGAAAAAGATCGAGGAAAGCTTTGAGCACCGACAGACCGGCGGCTTGTTCTTTCTTTGTTGGAGTTCGGTTACTCAACATGCCGCGGCGCGGATCAAATGAATGCCACGGAAACGCATTCCACAGCACGAACTGCTCTGGCGGAAAACCAAGCTTCAGCAATGTGCTCCAGACAATCGTCGCTGTCGGCTCGGAGAAACCATCCCGGCATTTGTGGGGTTTGCTTGTCCGGCGCGGTCCGGCGGCTGCCGGACTAGAGAAGACTTGCTCCGGCTCGATCCCGTCATCTTTCTTTTTTCCAACTAGCATCCGTTCGGAGGTCATAGGGATCCCGCTGAAATGACCGCCACGATAGCCAACCGCCTCGCCGATCACTGCGAGTTTTGTCTTGCCGAGTCGCTTTCGAAAATATGCGCCTAACTGTTTTCGCCGGATACCGGGCGCATTCCGGCCAATGTCGTTCTGCTTATCGACTTGCCACCACGGATTGAAAACCGCGCCGGGCGGGGACTTTTTCAAAAGTCTGATGAACTTTTCGACTGAGTCGCCGGCCATATTTCATCTCATAAATGCTGTAGCCGCCTCGCTCTGTCGAGGCGGAGAGTACTTTGCGCGGCGCGGCGACTGAGCGCCGTGGCTACAACGCTTCGGCTTTATGAGTTCCTCGCGCCGCATCTTGAAATTTGGTGATTGGGGCTTCCCTGGAGCTTGGAGGTTGGGATTTGGGATTTTATGCTGAAGCATGTCATTACGTCTCTTTCTCTGCGGCGATGTGATGCAGCGGCCGGTGAGCTTTGATTACATCTGGGGCGACGCGCTTCAGGAACTCGAGCACTTGGCCGTCGATTTGCGAATCGTGAATTTGGAAACCGCCATTACATCCGCAGAGACACAGTGGCCAGACAAAGAGATTCATTACCGGATGCACCCGCGGAACATTGGTTGCCTCACCGCCGCCCGCATCGACGCTTGCGCTCTTGCGAACAACCACATTTTGGATTGGGATTACAACGGATTATTCGAAACGCTGCGAACTCTGGACGCGGCGCGCATCTCTCATGCAGGCGCGGGAAACAATGCGAATGAAGCGTCCACACCTGCAATCCTGAATGTGGCCGGCAAAGGACGCGTGCTTTTCTTCTCGTTCGGATCAACAACGAGCGGCGTTTTAACCGAATGGCGCGCCTCGGACACTCGCGCCGGCGTGAATCTGCTCAATGATCTTTCGGAAGAAACTGCGTCCCGAATTGCAGATGCGATGCGGCAATTCACCTCGGGCGATCAACAGCGGGGCGATCTGCTCATCGCTTCCATTCACTGGGGCAGTAACTGGGGCTACGAGATTCAGCGCGAACAAATCGCGTTTGCTCATCGCTTGATTGATGAAGGCATTGCAATTGTGCATGGCCATTCGTCGCACCACGTCCGAGCGCTCGAGGTTTTCAAGGATCGCCTGATTCTTTATGGGTGCGGAGATTTTCTCACCGATTACGAGGGAATCAGCGGCTATGAAAGGTTTCGCGGCGATCTCGCGTTGATGTATCTGGTCGATGTCGATCCGCAGAGCGGCCAGCTTGTATCAGCGCGATTGGTTCCCATGCACATGCGGCGTTTCCGCCTGGAGCGCGCATCCGCCAGCGATGCGAAATGGCTTTGTAATCTGCTAAACGAGCTCGGAAAACCATTCGCGACCCAAACGCGCTTCAGTGAAGACAATAGTCTGATGCTTGAATGGCGGTAAGCTGAAGAATCACAAAAAAGAGATTCGAGACAGAAGGTAACGAAGAAAACCAAGATTTTTTCTACCGGAACTGAGCGAAACTTTGTTGTCTTGGTTTCCTTCTGTTTGATTGCTCCGAGCAAAATCATTCGCGAAATTCGGTTCTTGAAAGCTGGGCTCATGAAAGTCGCAGGCGCGCGGTGAGCTCGCGCAGGAAACGCTCGACTTCGCCCGGGTTCTTGAGCATGAAATGCGCAGCCGTCGTGCGCGGCCCTTCAATCACAATGATGCCGAGACCGCATTGCTCAATTGCATGAAACGCATCTTCGTCAGTAAGATCGTCGCCGATATAAATCGGGAAAATTTCCCGCGACTTGGAGTCCATCACTTCTAGCAGCCAAAGCAAGGCTTTGCCTTTGTCCCAATCGATGGCCGGCTGAAGCTCGTAAACTTTTTTGCCAGACATCTTGCGCAGTTCGCGATGGCGCGCGGCTACTTCGTGCACAGCTTGCTCAACCTGTGGCACGCTTTCGTCAGCGACCTGACGATAATGTGCAGCAATGGAGAACCGCTTCCGCTCGAGTAGCGCACCGGAAATGCCAGCAAGTCTTTCGCCGAGCTCTTTTTCCGCAGCGTCCAGAACAGGGAGAAACTCACTGGCCATTTGTTTCCGCAATCCGTGCGGGCCGGCAATGTCGAACCCGTGACTGCCTGCGTAAACAATCCCTTCGACCCTCACCCGTTGACGCATGTCGTACAAGTCGCGGCCGCTGAGGATGGCGACTGGCGCCCGCGCGGCCAGGGCCCGCAGCGTTGTTCGCATGGAATCGGAGAGCAACGCCTTCTCTGGATGACTGACGATGGGCGTAAGCGTGCCGTCGTAGTCAAGAAAAACGGCGAGCCGACCGCTGCGCCCGGCGATCGCTTGAATGTGCTCGAGCGCCGAAGGAATCATTTCAATTTAATGCTTTAACGCTTCAATGATTCAACGAAACGAGCTAAAAACTCTAGTAGAAATGAATCGTCTGATAGTCGTTTCCAATCGATTGCCATTCGCGCTCGACTCGACTGGGGAGGATTTGTGGACGGTAACACCTGCTGTCGGCGGATTAGTCTCCGCGATCGAACCGGTGCTGCGCGAGCGCGGCGGAACCTGGATCGGCTGGCCGGGAATTGCAGGTGAAATCCCAAAGGAGCCGCTCGTCGAAGCCACGCGATACGCCGGCTACAAGGTTGTGCCGGTGAGTCTGAGTGAAACCGAACGCGACGAATTTTATTACGGCTACTCCAACGAGGTGATTTGGCCGCTGTTTCACGATCTACAAAACTTCTGTAACTTCGAGCCGGCGTTCTGGCAAGCTTATAAACAAGTGAACGTGCGTTACGCGGATGCAATCGCGCAATCCGCGCAGCCGGACGACTTCATCTGGGTGCACGACTATCACTTGATGTATGTCGCCCAGGCATTGCGCGAGCAGAACGTGGACCGAAAGCTATCGGCGCTAACGTTTTTCCTCCACATCCCGTTTCCGCCTTACGACATTTTTGCAAAGCTGCCGCAACAACAGCGGCTTCTGCGCGCGCTGCTTCAGTTCGATCTGCTCGGATTCCAGACCCGGCGCGATCTGCGCAATTTTCTCCAGTGCGTCAGGCGCGTCATCTTTGACGCAAAAGTTGTTTCTCG
>WNGM01002594.1_pt1 | contig 17235 bp, 18 predicted proteins | sample 5400571 | NCBI WGS metagenome assembly WNGM01 (sample SAMN13153378, study PRJNA577476) | soil metagenome | isolation source: 100 cm soil or saprolite under Garry oak tree replicate 2 | place: USA:California | collected 2016-06-15 | reverse complement strand
CCCACGACGGTCAAGCGCGGCAACGACATCAGCATCGAGTTTCAGAGCGCGTCGGGCCTCAGCCCGGTCCTGAACCTCTACGACTCCGCGAACGCGTTACAAGTCGCCAATGCGACCATGACCGAGATCGGCTCGACCGGTGTCTACAGGTACACGGTCCCGGTCAATGCGGTCTGGCCGCTGGGCGACTACACCGCCGTCGTGACCGAGTCGACGAAAGGTTCCCTCGAGAGCATGGTCTTGACGGTGGCCGATGCAGATATCCCGAGCCTCGCCACGGACATCGCGGTTCTCCCGGCAAAGGTCTCGGCCAGCGTGGAAGCGGCCGCCGCCAAGGTTGATACCGCCGCCGAGGCGGTGAAGTCCGCGTCGCTAACCGCCACGACGGCCGCCGGCGTGGTGAAGGACGCCGCCGCCGTGGCCACAACGGCCGCCGCTGAAGTGCAGAAGGCGTCCGAGACGGCCAAGGTTGCGTCCGGCGAGGTGCACGCTGCGGCCGGCGAGGTGAAGAAGGCGGGCGAAGATGCGGCCGCAGGGGTGAAGAAGGTCGGCGACCAGCTCGAGGGACGCTTCAAGAAGGTGGAGGACGCGGCCGCCGGGGCCCAGGGCCTCGCCAGCCAGGCGGCCAACGCGGCGAACGACGCCAGGACGATCATCGAGAGCGTGAGAACGGAGCTCGGGGCCCGCGGGAAGACGCAGTCGACCTACGATCAGATCGTGCAGCTGCAGACGCTCCTGAACGCCGTCCAGGCAGCGGTCGCAAAGATCCCGGAGATCGTCAACAACCCTGAAACGCGCAAGGCCGAAGCGGTCAAGGCGGACGAGCTTCAGGCCAGCGTTCAGGAGGTCAACAAGCTGTTGAAGAAGATCAGCGGCGAGGGCGGCGCCAATCTGGACGCCCTGTCCCAGTCCGTCGCGGCGACCTCCACGGAGGTCGGTGACGTCAAAGAGAAGGTGGAGCGCCTGAAGAAGCTGCTGGAGATGATCCGGGAGGTCGGAGAAAAGGTCCTGGATCGGACGCCGCAGAAGAAGGCGCCGATCAAGACATGGTTCGAGCCCGGTGGGGCCGCCCGATGAGGAGACTGCTGTTGCTCCTCCTCCTCGGCCTCACGACCGCCCTGCCGGGCCCCGCCCTCGCGCAGAAGGGAAGCGTGACTCTGAAGATCAACGTGACAAACCCGTCCCAGAAGGAGCCGCAGACGGTTCCCGTGAAGGTCTACCTCCCCAAGGAGGCGAACCCGAAAAATATCAGAGACCTGGGAGACCTCAAGATCGCCTACGACCCGGAGACGGGGACGTACTACGTGCACGGCGAGGCGACGCTCGAGGCAGGGCAATCCATCACGAAGATGGTGCACATGGAAGATGTCTGGGTGTTCGGGGAGGAGAAGCTCGTCTCCCTCGCGAACCAGGCCAAAGAGCGGGCCAGCAAGCTCACCGAGGCCGCGTCTGCGCAGGAGGGGGCGGCCATCGTCCAGCGGGTCCAGGAAAAGGTCCAGGAGATTTTGAAGCACCAGGAGGAGACCGCCGGCAAGCCTGCGGAGCGGATTCAGGCCTACCGGCAGGGGCTCAGCGTCATCACGACCATCGAGCAGGACCTGGGCGCGCTGGAAAAACTGACAGAGGGCCCCCCCGGGCGAGACGGGAAAGGCGCTTCCAAGGAGAAGGATCCGCGCATCGCACTCCTGGCTGGCTCGGCGGACACTCCCGCGGAGGAAGGGGCCCCCCTCGGCCGGTCCATCTCCATGACCACTGCCTGGCAGATTATCTTCGCAATTCTGGCCTTTTTGGGGGCCTTGAGCGCCGTCTTTTTTCTGACCTGGCACCGTCTCCTGCAGGTTACCGTGGGAAGAGAGCAAGAGGCCGCGCCTCTGGTCCAGGGTGACTCCGGCGGGTGACCGGCATTTTCAAAGTTTCGATCTTCGATCAGGGACGAAAGCTCTATGACGCGGTAGCGTCTCAGGTCACTCTCCCTGGCGTGGAGGGAGAGCTAGCGGTGCTCGACTTTCACGGACCGATGATCAGTCTGTTGAAAGCCGGACGCATCTCGGTCGATGGGAAGTACCTCCCCATCCGACAGGGCGTGGCCCTGGTAGACCGGAACGAGCTGCTTGTTCTGGTGGAGCGTTGAAAACCCTCACGATCATCCTCATTCTGATGATTAGCACGCTCGGGCCATCCTTTGTGATCGCGGTCATCGGGTACTCCAGCATTCAGGCCTTGGCGCGAAATCCGTCCGCCTCGCCAAAGATCCAGACCTCCATGATCCTGGCGTTCGTCTTCGCCGAATCGATCGCGGTGATCTCACTCATCGTCATCTTCCACCTGTTCGTTCGGTAACGACCGTGCTTCTCTGGCAGCTCGTTCTCATCCAGGTCATCACGTTCGTGGTCCTGGCCGTCCTCCTCCATCAATTTCTCTACCGGCAGGTCACCCGATCCCTGGGACGGTTACAGCAGCTCTATAAGGAAAACCGGGAGCGGGAGGAGGAGCTGAAGCGGAGACGCGAGGAGACGGAGCAGGAGCTTCGGACAACGACGGCCCGGAATCAGGAGGAGATCGGAAAGCTCAGGGCCGAGGCGGAGGCGGCCACCCAGAAGATGCAGGACGAGCGCCTCGCTCAGGCCAAGGAGGAGGGTCGGAGGATCGTGGCCGAGGCCGAAGCCAAGAGGGAGCGGATGCGGGCGAGTCTCGTATCAGAAATGAAAGAACAGGCGGTGGGCTTGGCGTCGGACATCATCGGCCGCGTTCTGACGGCCCAGATGGCTCAGGGAATCCATCAGCATCTGATCGATGAGCTCATCGAGGAGATCGGGAAGTCCGACGGGCCACGACCGGAGCTTGATGCTGACAAGGTCGAAGTCGTCGTTCCGTTTCCTCTCACCCAGACGCAGCAAGAACGGCTGAGCACGATCTTTTCCTCGCGCATGGGCCGGTCAGTCAACATCCACGAAACCATCGATGCGGAGATCGTGGCGGGCATGGTGGTCCGGTTGGAGAACGTTGTCCTCGACGGGAGCCTCAAAACCAAGGTGAAGGGGATGCTCGCGTATGTTCGAGAGAATCTCTCTCGATAAGTTCCGACCCCAGACCTTCGAGACGCGCGAGATCGGGACGGTCATCGGCGTCAAGAAGGCCATCGCCAGCATCGTTGGGCTCCCGTTCTGCCTCTACGGACAGATGGTCCATTTCCCCAACGATCTGGAGGGCATGGTCGTCGGCTTCGACGAGGAGAAGGTGATGGCCCTGGTGCTGGGCGACGAGACCCAGCTCAAGTCCGGCGACGAAGTCATCGGCAAGGCCGAGCCTTTTCAGGTTCCGGTCGGTGAGCGGTTCGTGGGCCGGATCGTCGATGCCTTGGGGAACGCGTGCGATGGACGGGGCAAGGTGGAGGCAGCAGAGCTCTACCAGGCCTTTCGCGTCGCCCCGGGCGTGATGGAGCGGGTCCGCCTTTCGGACCAGTTGTACACGGGGACCAAGATCATCGATGCGATCATTCCCATCGCCAAGGGCCAGCGCGAGCTGATCGTGGGAGACCGGATGACCGGCAAGACGGTCCTGGCCGTCGATGCCATCCTGAACCAGCGGGGCAAGGACGTCATCTGTATCTATTGCTGTGTGGGACGCAGCGAAGCCTCGCTGTCCAAGGTCGTCCAGCTCCTGAAGGAACGCGGGGCGATGGAGTACACCATCGTCGCGGCGGCGACGGCCGCGCGTCCCCCGGGGGAGCAGTTCCTCATCCCCTACACCGCCTGTACGCTCGGCGAGTACTTCATGGGTCACGGGCGCGACGTGCTGGTGGTGTTCGACGACTTGACCAAGCACGCCTGGGTCCATCGTCAGATCTCCCTCCTCCTGGAGCGCTCTCCGGGACGCGAGGCCTATCCCGGGGACGTCTTCTATATCCATTCCCAACTCTTGGAGCGAGCCGGAAGGCTCCGGGCCGAGATCGGGGGTGGGACCATGACGTTTCTCCCCATCGTGGAAACCCAGCAAGGGGACGTCACCGGCCACATCCCGAGCAACCTCATCTCCATCACCGACGGCCAGATCTACATGAGCGCGAGCCTCTTTACCGAGGGCTTCAGGCCCGCCATCGATTTCGGCCTCTCGGTTTCCCGAATCGGAAACAAGATTCAGTGTGAGGCGATGAAAGAGCTCAGCCGGAAACTGAGGCTCGAGTACGTCCAGTACAAGTCCCTCCAGCGCTTGACCAACGTGCAGTCGACCCTCTCGGCAGAGGCGGAGGCCCGCCTGAAAAGTGGCGAGGCGATGACCCACATCCTGACCCAAGACAAGAACCGTCCGGCCTCGGTCGAGGAACAGATCGTCCTCCTCTACGCGCTGAAGAGTCCGGCCCTTGCGGGCCTGGATGCAGCCGGATGGAAGCGGGTGAAGGTCGGGATCGTTCCCTTCTTGCTCGACACGCGTTCGGCGCTGATCCGCGACATCGCCGCCGAGCTACGGCTCACCCCTCGCACCAAAGAGCGACTCGAGGAGGGCCTGGCAGAATTCCTCAAGTCTCCGCGTGCCCAGGAGGACGAGGCGTGAGCAAGAGCCTCGTCACCCGCTTCAAGAGCGAGCTGCGAACGACGACCGACCTCATGGAGTTGGTCGATGTTCTCAAGCGGGTGGCGCTCTCGCAGTTTCACACGCTCGATACCACGCGACAGCGTCAGGGTTGGACGAGGTCCGAGACCGGCGGTAACAGTCTCATCGCCGACCCGTCTCACCTGGCGTCGGGCGAGCCGACGACCCCGGCCCGCCCCGACTCCAAAAGCCCGGCCCTTTCGCTGAGCGTCGTCTTGGAACAGTTCTTCCGCCTGATCCCGCCCCAGCAATGTCGGCACCCCTTCCTGGAAAGGCCGGCGCCGCCGCTCGGCATCGTCATCATCACCTCGGACGAGGGATTTCTCGGGGGGCTGAACTCGGCCGTCATTCAACGAGCGCTGGCCGCCCGTGAGGGCCAGTCCGCGGAGCTCATGGTGCTCGGTGGGCGGGGGAAAAACTACTTCACGGACCACCGGCAGCCGTTCACGCAGTTTCCCGGAATCGGGGAGCACATCGTCTCCCAGCGGGTGGAAGCGTTGCGGGACCACATCGTGGCGCAGTTTCTGCACCGGAAGGTTGCCAGGGTGCTGGTCGTCTACCCACGACCCCTCTCGTTCACTCAGCAGGAAGTGTGCTCCGTGCAGCTCCTCCCCTACGAGCGGCCACCACGGGGCTCGGGCGTCGGCCCCCCGGAACCCACGGAGACGATTCTGGAGCCCTCCGCCTATTCGATCATCGAGTATCTGATCAAGCTCTGGCTCACCCGAAGGATTCACGAAGTCTTCTGGCAGAGTCGGCTCGCGGAGTTAGGGGCCCGGGCCATGCACCTGGAGGCGAGCTTCCTGGAGCTGGCCCAAGCGAAAAAGAAACAGACCTTGCAATATTTCCGGGGCCTGCACGAGGTCACCGACACCAGCATTCGGGAAACGTACGCCGGCGTGGTCGCTCGACGACGCGACGCCGTGGACCCTCCCCGGTGAGCCAGGTCGGAAAGGTCGTGTCCATTCAGGGGCCCATCGTGGAGGTGAAGTTCGAGCCTTCGAGTGGACTTCCCGCCATCCACGAGATCGTCGAAACCCACACGTACGACGGGCAGCGGGTCGTCCTCGAGGTCGAGGAGCACATGGGGAACCACGTCGCCAAGTGTATCGCCCTCGCCTCCACCAACAATGTCCCCCGGAATGCTCGGGCCACCGCGCTGGGGTCCTCGATCGAGGTGCCGGTGGGAAAGGAGATGTTCGGCCGCGTCGTCAATGTGGCGGGAGAACCCATCGATCGAAAGGGCGAGATTCAGGCCGCGCTGAAGCTGCCCATCCGCCAGCGGGCGGCGCCGCTCCACCTGAACCCCGACGAAATGCACCGAGGCGGCTACGAGATTCTGGAGACCGGCATCAAGATCATCGACCTCTTGTATCCGATGGTCAAAGGCAGCAAGTCGGGCATTCTCGGCGGCGCCGCATTGGGCAAGAGCCTCCTGACCCTGGAGCTCATCCACAATGTCGTCGAGCGACATCAGGGAGCGTGCATCTTCACCGGCGTCGGCGAGCGGATTCGTGAAGGGAACGAGCTGTACCACGAACTGGAGCAGACCGGGCTCCTGGACAAGGTGAGCCTGGTCTTCGGCCAGATGAACGAGCCACCCGGCGCGCGGTTCGAGGTCGTGCTGACCGGCATCACGTTGGCCGAGCATCTCCAGGCACAGAAACTCGACGTCCTCTTTTTCGTGGATAACGTCTATCGGTTTGCTCAGGCCGGGGCGGAGCTGTCAACCCTTCTGGGGCGGATTCCCTCGGAGACGGGCTATCAACCAACTCTCTTCTCCGAGATGGGCGAGTTTCAAGAGCGCATCCGCTCCCGCCCGGACGGGTCCATCACGGCCATCGAGGCCGCGTTCATGCCCGGAGACGATCCAACCGATCCGGCGGTGGTGTGCATCTTCAGCTACCTGGACTCCATCATGGTGCTCTCGCGCGAGCGGGTCCAGGCGGGTCTCTACCCCGCCATCGACCCCCTGAGCTCGTCGAGCGTCCATCTGGATCCCGACGTCGTCGGCAAGCGGCACTTCGCGATTGCCCAGCAGGTCCTGAAGGTCCTGCACAAATATGAGGAGCTCAAGCGCATCGTGACGGTCATCGGCGTCGAAGAGCTGTCGAAGGTCGACCGCCTGACGTTCGAGCGCGCCCGGAAATTGCAGAACTTCCTGACCCAGCCCTTCTTCACGGCCGAGGCCTACACGGGAAAGAAGGGTGAGTACGTCCCGATCGCTGGGACGCTCGAGGGGTGCGAAAGGATCCTCGCCGGCGATCTCGACGACCGTTCCGAGGACGCCGTGTACCTGATCGGGGCCCTGGAGCCCTTCCATCGGCCCGAGCCCTCGACGCATCCACGGCTGGGGGAACTCCTCGTCGCGAAGAAACTCATCACCCCAGAGCAGTTGGAGAAAGCGCTTCGCCGCCAGCGAGAGACCGGCGAACCGCTCGGCTCGACGCTTGTCAAGCTGGAGTTTCTCAGTGAGAAAAAGCTCCTGCGCGCCCTCTCGGAGCAGCTGGATCGCTCCCCCACAGAAGTGTAGACGTCAGACGACGAGAAGCGGAACATGGCCAAACAGATCGGCGACATCCTAGTCGAGAAAAAGCTGGTGACCCCGGAGGAGCTGCAGCGGGCCCTTGCCGAGCAGGAAAAGACCGGCGAGTTCCTGGGCTCGATCCTCATCAGGATGGGCTGCATCTCTGAAGAGCAGTTGCTCCAGTCCCTTTCCGAGCAGTTGAACATCCCCTTCGTGAACCTCAAGGATCTGACGATTGACCAGGCCGTGATCCAGAGGGTGCCGGCCCGATTGGTCGAGCACTACAAGGTCATGCCCGTGCGGTGGGAACGCGACGTTCTCACGATCGCGCTCTCCAACCTCCATCGCTACACGTGGGCGCTGGAGGATATCGGGTTGCATCTCGGGTGCGAAGTCCAAGCCGTGCTGGCCTCTCGCGACCAGGTCAATGAGGCGATCAGGAAATACTACGGGGTGGGTGCCGATACGATCGAGCGGATCCTGGCCCAGAAACAGGGCGCCGAGGAGCCCGCCGTCGGGCTCGAGGAGAAGCCCGAAGACATCGAGAGGCGCGCGGAAGACGCGTCGGTCATCAAGCTGGTGGATCAGATCCTCCAAGAGGCGATCCAGCAGCGGGCAACCGACATCCATATCGAGCCTGATCGCGATGAGCTGGCGGTCCGCTACCGGGTGGACGGGGTCCTCTACGACACGCGGGTGTCTCCCGACATCAAGTACCTCTACTCCGCGATCGTCTCCCGCATCAAGATCATGGCCCACCTCGATATTGCCGAGCGGCGCGTGCCGCAGGACGGACGGATCAAGATCAGGGTCGGCCAGAGAGAGCTGGACCTGCGAATTTCCATTCTCCCTTCCGCATACGGGGAGCACGTGGTCATCCGCATTCTCCCGACCGAGATGCTCTACAGTCTGGAGCTGTTGGGGCTCCTCCCGGAGGATCTGGAGATCCTCCAGCGAATCATTCGGGAACCTCACGGAATGATTTTGGTGACCGGGCCCACGGGCAGCGGGAAGACAACCACGCTCTACGCGTCCCTGAGCAAGTTAAATACCCGCCAGCGGAAGATCATTACCGTCGAGGACCCCATCGAATACGAGCCCAGGGGCATTACCCAGATCCAGGTGAATCCCAAGGTCAACGTCACGTTCGCCAACGCCTTGCGGAGCATGTTGCGTCATGACCCGGACATCATGATGGTGGGAGAGATCAGAGATCTCGAAACCGCCGAGGTGGCCGTCCAGGCTGCCTTGACGGGCCACCTCGTCTTCAGCACCTTGCACACCAATGACGCGGCGGGCGGGGTCTCACGGCTGATGCATATGGGGATCCCACCGTATCTCATCACCTCGGCTGCCACGGCCTTCATCGCGCAACGGCTGGTGCGCCTCATCTGTACGCAGTGCCGGCACGAGGTGTCCGACCCGGCGATGGCGCGCGTCCTCGTGGGCGGAGGACCGATCGCCTCCTATCGCGGGAAGGGGTGCGAGGCGTGCCGCTTTACCGGATACCAAGGCAGAACCGGCATCTATGAAATCTTGACGGTCAATGACCGCATCAGGGAGCTGATCCTGGAGAAAGCCTCCTCCGATATCCTCAAGAAAGAGGCGATCCGTCTCGGCATGAAGACCTTGTACCAGGATGGCTTGAAAAAGATCGCGGCAGGGCTGACGACCTCGGAAGAGGTGCTGATGACCACGCAAGCAGACGGATAAGTGGCGATGGGCAACCCGGCGCGCATCTTCCTTCGACCGTTCCAGTCGAGGCGCCAACGGACGACCACCGCCCTGGAGTTGAGCGGTGAGTGGCTGAAACTGGCGCAGGTCGAGGTGGGTGCCAAGGGCAAGCGACTGCTCAGACTCATCGCCAGACCGGTCGCGCCCCAAGAAGAGCTGTCGCAGACCCTCGTGGATCTTTTCAAGACGGGTATGAGTTCCGCGGATTCGATCGTCATCTCGATTCCTCGGAATCTGGTCACCGTCCGTAACCTCCAGCTTCCCACCGCCGATCCGCATGAGCTCAAAGAAATGATCGATCTGCAGGCGGCGAAGCAGACGCCGTATGCCAAAGAAGAGATCATCGCGGATTTTCAAGTCGTCAGGCGCAGTCCAGAAGGCTATACGGATGTCGTGCTGATCACCACCCATCGCAGCGTATCGAACAGATGCCTCAAGATCCTGGACGATTTCCACCTCAAAGCGGCCGGGATTCGGCTGAGCTCGCACGGGGTTCTCAGTAGCTGGCAGCTGATGCGCGGCGCCACGCGGGATGAGGAGCGTGGGCCGACCGCCGTGCTGGATATCGATTCCAACTTTTCTGACTTCCTCGTGACTCGGAGTGGCGCGGTGACGTTTACGAAGGCGCTCTCCATCGGGTCCGCGAAGCTGGCGGAGGAGGAGAACGAGATCGAGAAGCTGGCGGAGGAGATTCAGAGGGCGGTCGATATCTACGAGAGCGAACGGGTCGGCCAGGGAATCACGAAACTCGTGGTGACCGGGGCGGAGGTCGATCTCGCACGCCTGATTCCGAGCCTCACGGCAAAACTTCGTCTTCCGGTTCAGCGAGTGTCCCTCGTCGAGCGGCTCCCTGGAGCACGCGAGGCGATGGATCTTCCAGAGGCACAGCGGGGATCCGTATCCTTCGCCGCGGTGCTTGGGCTGGCCTGGAACGCAGAGAGCGCCGGGATCGATTTGACTCCTCAGGAGGTCCGCCTCAGGGAGGCCCTCGAGCACAAAGGCAGAGCGATCATGGTCATGGGGATCCTCGGCGTCTCGATTCTCACGGCCCTCACAGCTCTCGTCTCCCAGCACGTCTATTTCAAGAAGCAATATCTCGAGCAGTTAGATGGGGAGATTTCTCGGACTCAGCAGGCGGCGGACGACGTGGAAGCGTTGAAGAAGAAGCTGAAGATCATCAGAGCGGCCGAACGGCTCGAGAACTCCTCCTTAGAAATCCTGTCTGTCCTTCACCGGAGCACTCCCCCGGAGATCTATCTCAGGAGCATCGCTTTTGAAGAGCAATCACAGGTCGTCCTCAAAGGAATGACTCAGAAGATGTCGACGGTCTTCGAATTCGTGTCCACGCTGGAGAAACTACCGAATTTCCGTCAAGTCAAAGCCAAAAACGCGACGCGGTCGGGAAGCAAGGACGGAAGTGACGAGATCGAGTTCGAAATCACCTGTCCCCTCGCCAAGAAGAATGAAGCTTAACCAAGTCTTGTCCCGGCTGTCACAACGACAGCGCACATTGCTCTACGTCACCGTGGGGATTGTGGGTCTGGCCTTGTTGGAGCGGTTTGTCGGCGCTCCTCTCGGGGGTCGGCTGTACGAGCTCGATCAGGAGATCGTCGTGAAGGAGAACCAGCTGAAGAGGAACCTGAAAACCGTTGCCGCGCGCGAGGCGGTGCTCGATGCCTATGCGCCGTACGCGGCCTACGTGTCAACGACGGCATCGGACGAAGAGACGATCGGTGGTCTGCTCAAGGAGATCGAAGAGCTGGCAAGGAAATCGGGACTCGCGCTGCTCAATGTGAGGCCCAAGCCGGCGACCAACATCGATGCCGGCAAACGTTATCCCGTTGAGGTCGAGTTAGAAACCGAAATGGGCCCATTGATCAGGTTTATCCACGGCCTACACGCATCGAAGTACCCCCTCCGAGTGAGCCAATTGAGGCTGGACACCAAGGGAGGCCGAAGCCCTCAGGTGAAAGTGTATCTGCTAATCAACAAGAGTGTGCTGCAGTAGAGTGGAACGCCATCGTTCGGCGCGTTAGGAACTCTGGAGATGCAAAAATTTCTCTACAAGGCGCGTGACCGCGGCAGGCGGATGGTGGAAGGACGTCTCGAGGCCGAGACCGAGCAGGAGGCGCTGGCGAAGCTGGGCGAGATGGGCTGCTTTCCGCTCGCGATCGAACGAGAAGAACCTGTCGCACACGGGAAGCCGCTTCCGCGCTCCTCCGGGCTACTCACGACGATTCGGCGTCGGGACCTCACCCTCTTTACGAGACAGTTGGCGGACCTGCTGGAATCGGGCCTGACGCTGATGCGAGCCCTGGACGTTCTACGAGAACAGACGGAACACCCGCGTGTGCGCGAGGTCCTGGCCGAAGTCGCCTCCCGCGTCAGAGATGGTAGAAGTTTTTCGGAATCCCTCGCCATCTATCCGAGGATCTTCTCGCCCCTCTACGTCAGCATGGTGAGGTCCGGCGAGGTGGCAGGAATGCTCGCGGGCGTCCTCGCCAGGCTGGCGGACTTCACGGAGAAGGAAGAAGAGGTATATGGCAAGGTGCGGTCCGCCCTGGTCTATCCAGCGCTCATTCTCTTGGTGGGAATGGGGACCGTCGCCGTCCTCCTGATCTTTGTCATCCCGAAGCTGGTGTCCCTCTTCCAGGAGGTGGGGCAGACCCTGCCCCTTCCCACCCGAATCCTGATCGAGGTGAGCCGGTGGCTCGCGAGCTATTGGTGGCTGGTCGTGCTGGTGGTCGCGGGCGGAGCCTTCTTGGTGAGACGGGGGACGCGCTCGCCGGGGGGGCGGTTGGCCATCGATCGCACCACACTACGCCTCCCGCTCTGGGGGGCCCTGATCAAGAAAGTCGAAATTGCGAGATTCGCGCGGACCCTGGCCACGCTCTTGAGTCACGGTGTCCCGATCTTGCCAGCCATGCAGGTGGTGGTTCAGGCGACGGGTAACGAGGTGCTTCGCGGAGAGCTCCAACAAATCGGTGAACAGCTGAGGGGTGGAGCCACACTCAATCAAGGCATGCGTCGAGGGCGCCTCTTTCCTACTCCTGTGACCCACATGATCGCGGTCGGGGAGGAGTCCGGCGCGTTGGACCGCTCGCTGTTCAAGATCGCCGATACGTATGAGCGCGAGGCGGATCGTCTGATCAGGTCGATGACATCGCTGGTGGAGCCCGTGATGATCCTGATCGTGGGCGCCGTGGTCGGGTTCATCGTGATCTCCATGATGTTGCCGATCTTCCAGATCGATCTCTTGGCGCGCTGAGGTTCAGCGTGGGGCCAGCACGCGTGAAGATCTCGACAAAAATCCTGAGGGACTCCCGCGGGTTCACCCTGATCGAATTGATGTTGGCGATCATCATCATCGGCGTCTTGGTGGCCATGGTGGCTCCGCGCCTGGCGGGGAAGAGCCAGCAGGCGAAGGATGCGGTCGCGCGGGCCGATATCAACGCCAATCTGAGCGCGGCGCTCGATCTGTTCGAGATGCACAACGGACGATATCCGACCACCGGAGAGGGACTGGCAGCCCTGCGGACCGCGCCCTCGGGCGCCCCCAACTGGAAGGGACCTTACCTCAAGAAGGCCGTGCCGCTTGATCCGTGGGGGAAAGCCTACGTCTACAGGTCCCCCGGGCAGCACAACAGCGAAGACTATGACCTCCTCTCGACTGGCCCGGATGGGATCGAGGGTACGGCGGATGACATCAGCAACTGGAAGTGATCCCCACCGCCACAGGGCTCGGGGGGGATTTACCCTCCTCGAGCTGCTGGTCGTGATGCTCATCGTGATGGTCTTGGCTGGGATCGCCATTCCTCAGTACAGACGCACCTTCAGGAATCTCCAGCTCCAGGTCTTCGCCTCCGATGTGGCGACGCTGCTCACGTACGCCAATCGGCGCGCCGTGGCCAGGGGCGAAGTGCTGCGTGTCCATTTTGACGTCGCGGGCCGACGATACTGGCTGGTCAGCGCTCAAGACGCCTCACCAGAGGCGAAGTTCGAGAGGGTCTCCGGCAAGTTCGGGCGCGTCTCGTCCGTGCCCGGGTCGATTTCCGTTGCGTCTGGCACCCCCGACGTCACCTTCTACCCTGACGGGCGCGCCGACCGGTTCGAGATCTTGATCTCTGAGGACGGTCGCCCTGGCTATCGAGTGGCGACGGACCGGACGGGTCGCGTCACGCTCTCGGAGAGTCATGGGAGCGACCGTCGGTAAAAAGTCCGGCGGGCGGACCTCGCTTGGCGACGGGGGGTTCTCGTTGGTGGAGACCCTCCTCGCCGTCCTCATTCTGGCGGTGGGCCTCACCCTCGTGCTCCGCTCCTTCGGGAGCTCGCTCGACGCCCTCGGGAACTCCGCCGGTTACACGAGGGGATTGGCGCTGGTCGAGGAGAAGCTCTGGGACTTGGAGGCGAAGGGCTCGATCGCCCCAGGCACCTCGACGGGCCAGTTCGCGGAGGAGGATCGCGACTTCCGATGGGAGGTCAAGGCATCCGAGCTCGGGGCAATGAAGCTGTGCGAAACCCAGGTCACGGTCTCATGGGCCCAGCGGGGACGACCTCGAGCCATCTCCGTCGTGACGTACTTGAAACGCGAGTAAGAGCATGAAGCGAGGGAGCGGAGCGCAGCACGGCTTCACGCTCATCGAGCTCCTGGTGAGCCTGACCATCTTCTCCGTCATCGCGGTCGCCGTCTACTCCGTGTTTGCTGCCGGCGTCGGCGCCTGGCGGAAAGCCCAGGAATTCAGCTCGACCTATCAAACGGCGCGCCTCGTCTTGGACGATCTGGCGCAAGAGCTCACGAACGCCGTCAACATCTCGGGCGCCGACTTTGTCGGCGAACCGCAGAGGCTCTCCCTTCTCACCGTGCGTCAGCACCCTTACGCGCAAGGCCGTCCGGCCGATCCGAAGATCATGCGGGTCACCTATGAGGTGCGGCGAGATCGAGCCTCCGCGACCTACTCCCTGGCGCGTGTGGAGGCATCTCCCGTCGCAGGGGCCCAAGAGGAAGAGACAGAACTGGTGGTGAGTCCCATTTCGAAGTGGGAGCTTCTCTATACCCATAGGGACGACAGCGGGCAGATCGTCCCCTGGAAAGACGCCTGGCGAGTCAGCGATGCGGTCCCCCTCGGGGTCAAGATCACTCTGGTGGTCGGCGAGACACGCTTCACGAAGCTGGTGTTCATCCCCCATGGGTTCCAAGAGAAAGCGACCAAGCCTTAGGGCCAGTGACGGGTCCGTCCTGATCCAGGTCCTCTGGACTCTGGCGATCCTTGTCCTTTTAAGTCTTGCCCTCGGTTACACGACCGCACTGGACCAAAGGCTCGTCAGTTACCAGAGGGATCGGTTGACGGCCCTCTATCTGGCCAAGGCCGGCTACCAGAGAGCGCTGGTGGAGCTGGAGCGGGCTGGAGTCGTGGGCGCACAATCCGGAGGCTTTTCAGCAGGTCCCCCTCGGCTCTGGCAGTTTCACGGTGAGCTATGCGTGGCCAGGGCAAGATGGGTCGGCAGGCGTCGTCTACGGGGTCGTCGACGAGGAACGAAAGATCAACATCAATACCGCCCCAAAGGCGATCCTCATCAGGCTCCCCGGCATGACCGAGGGAATCGCCGATGCCCTCCTGGAGTGGAGGGCCAAGCGTAAGAGCTTGGTCGAGCTGGAGGATAGGCCCTTCAAGGTCCTGGAGGAGCTCTGGCTGGTGGACGGGATGACCCACGAGGTCTTTCAGGCTCTCCAACCGTTCGTCACCGTCTATTCAGACGGCAAGGTCAATCTGAATACCGCACCGAGGGAAGTATTGATGGCACTGGGCATGAGTGAGGGCTTGGTGGCCAAAGTCCTACGCTTTCGTTGGGGCTTCGATGGTATCCGTGGGACGCGGGACGACCAGAGCTTCGCGACCCTCGCGAGCGCGGGGCAAGACCTCAATGCGTTCGTGCCCCTGACGCCGTTGGAGGCCGCCCAGCTCGGCAACCTGATTACCCAGAGTCGTCTGAAGGTCGCCTCCAGCTTTTTCAGAATTCACTCTCTCGGGACGGCGCGCGATGGAAAGATCAGCCGGGTTGTCGAGGGTATTGTCCGGCGCGGGGCAGGACCAGCCCGCTCAGCGGCTCTTCTCTCCTGGCATGAATCCTAGATTATCCCTTCGCGACATTGAAGCGGAAGTGGCAGACTTCCCCGTCCCGGACGATATAGTCCTTGCCCTCGAGGCGGAGCTGGCCCTTGGCGCGCAGGTCGGCGAAGGACCCGTTCACGGCGACGAGGTCGTCGTAGCTGTTGACCTCGGCACGGATGAATCCGCGGGCTATGTCGGAGTGGACCGTGTCCGCGGCGTCCTGCGCTCGCGTGCCCTCGGGGATCGGCCAGGCCCGCACCTCGTCCTCGCCCAGCGTGAAGAAGGAAATCAATCCAAGCAAGGTATAACAATCGCTTAGGACTCGGTGGATCGCAGGCTCCTTGAGGCCGAGCTCGGCCAGGAACGCCTGCTGCTCCGGGCCAGCGAGCTGGGCGACCTCGGTCTCGATGACCGCCGACACCCAGCCCACCCGGGTCCGCGGCCGCGCGGCGACTTCGTGAAGCCCGTACTTCTCGACCACCGCTGGCCCGTCTAAGATCGCCTTCTCGTCGAGGTTCAAGCAGTGCAGGATCGGCTTCTCGGAGAGGAACGTGAACCCTCGAATCGCCTTGGCCTCCTCGGACGAGAGCTCCACGGCGCGAAGCGGGGTTTCCGCCTCGAGGGCCGACGTGAGGCGCCGGAGGATCTCCTGCTCCTTCGCCTCGACCTCCTTGCGCTGCTTCCGGAGGGACGCCTCGAGCCGCTCGAGCCTCCGCTCCACCACTTCGAGATCGGCCAGGATCAGCTCGGTCTCGAGATCCACGATGTCGCGCCTGGGATCGGGCAGGCCCGCGACCTCGTCGGCGAAGGCGCGGACCACGTGCAGGAGCGCGTCGGCGTTCCTGAACTCCTTGGTCTCGAGCCCGCCGCGCTCACCCTTGGCGATGCCCGCGAGGTCCACGACCTCGAAGCTCGCGTACGTGGTCTTCTTGGGCTTGAAGAGCGCGCTGAGCCGGTCCACGCGCGGGTCGGGCACGCGCGCGACGCCGGTGTGGAGCTCCGCGCGGCCCGCGTCGTAGCGGGCGGTGGCAACGGTAGAGCCGGTCAGCAGATTGAACAGCGTGGTCTTGCCGCTCTTCGGGAGGCCGATCAGGCCGATCTTCATGAATCGATTATGCCAGGTGGTGTCGTATCTTTAGAGTGTTCTGAGCCACCCCGCGAAAGACATCGACCTGAGGGGCGCGGCGGTCGCCGTGCTCGTCTCGATCCTCTGGGGCGCCAATCCCGTCGTGATCAAGCTGGGCCTCGAGGACGCCCCGCCCATTCGCCTGGCCTGGATGCGCTTCCTCGTCGGGGGCGTCGTCATCGGGCTCTGGGCGTGGGCGACCGGACGGTTCGCCGGCTTGCGCATGGAACGTTCCGAGTGGCGGCCGCTCGTCTTTCTCGGGCTCCTCTTCACCCTGCAGATCGGCTCCATGAACGTCGGCACCTCGCTCACGAGCGCGGCGCACTCCGCGATCCTCTTGAACCTCTACGCCGTCCACACGGTGGTCCTCGCCCACTTCCTGATCCCGGGCGACCGGCTCACGCTCCGGAAGCTCACCGGCGTGCTCGTCGCCTACGCGGGCATCGTCCTGCTCTTCGTCCACCAGATCAGCGACGGCGCCCCGACGCTCCTCGGCGACGCGATCATGGTCGTCTCGGCGTTCATCCTGGCCGAGCGGACCATCTATCTCGCGCGCGCCGTCCAGCGCTTCGATCCCGTGAAGCTGCTCCTCTCCCAGGTGCTCATCGGCACGGCCATCTTCGTCGTGGTCTCGCTCGTCTTCGAGCCCTCGCCGACTCGCTGGACCGTCCGCCTCGCCACCTCGATCGCCTATCAGGGCGTCCTGGTTGCGGGCTTCAACTTCGTGGTGAACCTGTGGCTCCTGCGCCGCTACCGGCCGAGCGCGCTCGCGGGGTTCTTCCTCACCCAACCGATCTTCGGCGTGCTCGCGGCCGCTCTCGTCACCGGCGATCCGCTGACGCTCGACCTCTTGCTTGCGAGCGCCGCGGTGGCCGTCGGTATCGGGCTCACGAGCCGCTGAGCACGCGCTGCTATAATCCTGGCATGCGGAGTGCGCCGTCGAAGACGCTCGAGGTCGTGCCGAACCCGCACCCGGACCGCGACTACGAGGTGTCGATGACCGTGCCGGAGTTCACCTGCCTCTGCCCCCGGACCGGCCAGCCCGACTTCGCGACGATCCGCATCCGCTACGTGCCCGACCAGCACCTGGTCGAGCTCAAGTCGCTCAAGCTCTACGTGTGGTCGTACCGGAACGAGGGCGCGTTCCA
>WNGM01002769.1_pt1 | contig 17245 bp, 14 predicted proteins | sample 5400571 | NCBI WGS metagenome assembly WNGM01 (sample SAMN13153378, study PRJNA577476) | soil metagenome | isolation source: 100 cm soil or saprolite under Garry oak tree replicate 2 | place: USA:California | collected 2016-06-15 | reverse complement strand
GGTACGGACCTGCTGCTTACCGCGGGGATACCGCCGCAGATCCGGGTCCACGGTGACCTGCGTGCGCTGCCGGGCCATCCGGCGCTCAGCGGCGCCGACACCGAGGCTCTCCTGGCCGAGCTGCTCAGTCCAGAGCAGGCCGACGCCTGGCGTACCACCCGTGAGTACGACTTCTCCTTCGCCTGGCGCGACAACGCCCGGGTGCGCGGCAATGCATTCAGTCAACGGGGCCAGACAGCGCTGGCACTGCGGATGATCCCCCGGGAGATTCCGACGATGACGCAGCTCGGTCTTCCCCCGGTGCTGTGGCAGTTCACCCGCCGGCATCAGGGTCTGGTTCTGGTGACCGGGCCGACCGGCTCGGGCAAGTCGACCACGCTCGCCGCGATGATCGATCAGGTCAACGCCGAGCGGGCCTGCCACATCATCACGGTTGAGGACCCCATCGAGTACGTGCACGAGCACAAGCGTTCCGCGGTCAACCAGCGGGAGGTGGGCTCGGATACCGCGTCGTTCCCCGACGCGTTGCGCTCGGCGCTGCGGGAAGACCCGGACGTGCTGCTCGTCGGTGAGATGCGCGACCTGGAGTCGATCCGGTTCGCGTTGACCATCGCCGAGACCGGCCACCTCGTCTTCGCCACCCTGCACACCAACGACACAGCCCAGTCGCTCGCCCGCATCGTCGACGTCTTCCCAGCCGAGCAGCAGGCGCAGGTACGGGTACAGCTGGCTGCTGCGCTGACCGGCATCGTGTACCAGCGGCTCGTTCCCCGGATCGGGGGCGGTCTGGTCGCCGCCCACGAGGTGCTGGTTGCCAACTCCGCGGTCCGCAACCTCATCAAGGAGGGCAAGCCCCATCAGCTGCGCAACTCGCTGGTGACCGGGCAGAAGGAGGGCATGCTCACCTTCGAGCAGTCGCTGTCGGCGCTCGTCCAGGCCGGTGTGGTGCGGTACGAGGACGCGGCGGCCCGCAGCCTGTACCCGAAGGACATCGAGGTGCGTCCCCGCCAGCCGATGGGCGTGCCGGCATGAGATTGAAGAAACGGGGGCAGCCGGAGGTGGTCGCTGCGGTGGCGGTACCCCCGCCGGTTGAACCCGCCGTGACCCCCGCGGACCTGGCGGTCCGGACCGGCGGGAACCGCCTCGGCGAGTTGCTCGTCGCGGCCGGGCTGGCCACCCGGGAACAGGTGGTCGCCGCGCTCACCGAGTTGCAGCGCGGCGCCGGCAAGCGGGTGGGCCAGCTTCTCGTCGACCTCGGTACCATCGGCGAGCGCGACCTGGCCCAGATCCTGGCCCACCAGCACGCGCTTGAGGTCGTCGACCTCAGGGAGGTCACCCCTGAGCCGGCGGCGACCGGCCTGCTGACCGAGGACCTCGCCCGTGCGCTCACGGCCATCCCGCTGTCGGTGCTTGACGACACGGTCGTCGTCGCGGTGGCCGCCCCGTCCGAGGGCACTCTGTCGGCACTGCGGGAGGCCGTCGGCCGCCCGGTGACAGTCAGGGTCGCCGCGCACTCGGACATCGTCCGGGCGATCGGCAACAGCTACCGGGTGCTGACCGGAATCGGTTCGCAGGTCAAGGTTTTCGAGGCGCGGGACCTGCTGCGCAAGGATGCGGTCCGGGTCGAGTCGGCCGCCGCCAACGATGACGCGCCAGCGGTACAGGTCGTGCAGCTCATCATCGCCCAGGCCCTGCGCGACCGGGCGTCCGACGTCCACATCGAACCGCAGGACGAACGCGTGCGGGTCCGGTACCGGATCGACGGCGCGCTGCACGATGTCCTCGAGCTGCCCGGCTCGATGGGTCCGGTCGTGGTGAGCCGGGTGAAGATCCTCGCCGGCATGAACATCGTCGAGCGGCGCCGGCCCCAGGACGGGCAGATCACCATGGACGTCGAGGGTCGTGCCGTGGACATCCGCGTGTCCACGACTGCGGTCGTGGGCGGCGAGAAGGTGGTGCTGCGGCTGCTCGACAAGAGCCGGCCGCTGTTCCGGCTCGCGCAGCTCGGTATGCCGGGCGACATGTCCGCGCGGTACTCGGCGCTGCTGCGCTCCCCGTACGGCATGGTGATCTGCGCCGGCCCGACCGGCAGTGGCAAGACCACGACGTTGTACGGGTCGCTCGGCGAGATCAACAGCCCCGAGCGCAACATCATGACGATCGAGGACCCGGTCGAGTACACCTTCCCGTCGATCAACCAGATCCAGATCAACGAGGCGGCCGGCATCAACTTCGCGGGCGGCCTCAAGTCGATCCTGCGGCAGGATCCGGACGTCATCCTGGTCGGGGAGATCCGTGACGTGGAGACCGCCCGGATCGCCGTCCAGTCCGCGCTCACCGGGCACTTCGTCCTCTCCTCCCTGCACGCCACGGACGCCGTGTCCGCGCTGCATCGGTTGCTCGACATGGGGATCGAACATTTCCTGGTCGCCTCGTCGGTGAGCGCGGTGCTCGCCCAGCGCCTGGTCCGCCGGGTGTGCAACCACTGCCAGGAGCGGTACCGGCCGCCCATCGAGGAGCTGGCACTGCTGGAGGTGATCGGCGGCCGGGAGCCCGCGAACGGCTTCCTGCGCGGGGCCGGCTGCAACTTCTGCGCCCACACCGGATACCTGGAGCGGATCGGCGTCTACGAGATGATGCCGGTGACCGACTCGGTCCGCGAGATGGTCCTGGGGCACGCCTCCCACGACGAGATCCGCAAGGTCGCGCGGCACGAGGGTATGCGCACGCTCCAGGAAGAGGCGGGGCGTCTGGTCGAAGCGGGCGTGACCAACCTCGCCGAGGTGCTGCGGTCCATTTACGTTGTAGGGAGCTGACGTGGTCAAGTTTGCGTATGTGGCGACCGGCCCGGACGGGCAGCTCGCGACGGGGGTGCAGCGCGCGGACAGCCGCGACGCCGCCGAGCTGGCCCTGTACGGGCGGCAGCTGCGCGACATCCGGCTCTCCGAGAAGCGCGGGATGCTGCGCGTCGAGCTGTCCGCGCCCCGGGTCAAGCGGGAGGAGGTCATGCACCTGTCCCGCCAGCTCGGCGCGTTCATCCGAGCCGGCCTGCCGCTGCTCGACGCGGTGCACACGCTGGGCGAGGAGGCCACCAACTCGTCGGTACGCAAGATGATGCGGCAGGTCGAGGACGGGCTGCGCGCCGGTGAGACGCTGTCGGACTGCCTCGACCGCCACCCGAAGATCTTCCCCGCGTTCTTCCGCGGCATCCTGCGCTCGGCCGAGCTCACCGGCCAGCTCGACGTGGTGCTGGACCAGCTTGCGAAGTACCTGGAGCGGGACCTGGAGGCCCGGCGCAAGGTCAAGGCCGCGCTCATCTACCCCACAATCATCGCGGGCATGTCCGTGGTCACCGTCGTCGTGCTGGCCGCGTTCGTGATGCCCCGGTTCAAGGTCTTCTTCGCCAGCCTGCACGCCAAGCTGCCGCTGCCCACGCGCATGCTGCTGGCCGTCACCGACTTCTTCACCCAGTGGTGGTGGGTGGTGCTGGTCGGGCTCGCCGTGGCCGGGCTGGGCGTCTTCGGCGTGCTGTGCACCGAACGCGGCCGGTACGCCCGCGACCGTCTCGCGCTGGCCGTACCGGTCCTCGGCAGCACCGTCCAGTTCACCCTCGTCGAGCGGTTCTGCCGCGTCCTCGCCGCGATGGCCGGCGCGGGCGTACCCCTGCCGGAGGCGCTCGGCGTGGCGACCGACTCGCTGCGCAACCGGGTCTTCATCCGTTCGCTGTCCCAGGTCGGTGAGGCCATGCTGCACGGCGAGGGCCTGGCACACCCCTTGGCCGCGACGGAGCTGTTCCCGCCGACGGCGGTACGGATGATGCGGGTGGGTGAGGAGACCGGCACGCTCGACACCCAGCTGGACGTCACCGCCCGCTACTACGAGGGCGAACTCGACTACAAGATCAAGAAACTCACGGCGCTGTTCGAGCCGGCCGTCATCATCGTCATGGGCGGGCTCGTCGGGTTCGTGGCCGTGGCGCTGGTCTCGGCCATGTACGGCATCTTCAACCAGGTACACGTCTGATGGCGCGCGACGACGGCGAGTCACTCATCGAGCTGATCGTGGCCGTGGCGATCCTGGGCGTCGCGGTGGTCGCGATCGTCGCCGGCCTGGGCACCAGCGTGCTGATGTCCGACGTGCACCGCAAGCAGGCCACCGCCGGGGTGGCCGTGCGGGACTACGCCGAGGCCGTCGAGAACGTCGTGGTCGGCGGCGGCTACGTCGCCTGCGCGAGCGCCGACGGGCATGACTACGCCGCGCCGTCCGGGTTCGCCGTACCCTCGGGCTACTCCCGATCCATGGTCGCCGGTCCGGGGGGACAGCCGCTGGCCTACTGGAATGGCAGCGGCTGGCAGAACACCTGCCCGGCCACCGGCGACACCGGGCTGCAGCAACTCACCGTCCAGGTGGCGAGCAACGACGGGCGGGCCAGTGAGCGGCTGGTCCTGGTGCTGCGCAAGCCGTGCCGAGTGGCAGACCCGCTATGCGCCTGACCCCCGACGACCGGCGCGACGCCGGGTTCACCCTGGTCGAACTGCTCATCGCGATGGTGATCCTCGGCGTCATCATCGTGCCGCTGGGCAACGCCATCATCGGCCTCATCCGCAACACCGACGCCACCTCCGACCGGCTCGCCCTGTCCCACGATGCGCAGATCAGCGCGGCGTACCTCGCCCGGGACGTGGCGGCCGTCGGGCTGCGCGACTACACGGTCAGCGGTACGCCGTTCCTGCCGTCGATCCAGCTCAACGCCGGGTACGACGCCGGGGGCAGGATCTGCGGAACCCCGGCGACGCCGACGGCCCTGGTGCGCCTGCTCTCCGACGACTGGGACGACACCGGTACGACGCCCGTCGTCCGGACCGACATCGTCGCGTACTACCTCACGACGCCATCCGGTGGCGTCAGCGAGCTGCACCGGATCAGTTGCACCGGCCCAGCGACATCCGGGCCTGACATCGTCCTCGCGCACAACGTGGACCCAACCACACAGAGCCTCACCTGCTCCAGTACCTGCGACGCCGCAACGGTTCCGCAGCAGGTGACGCTGTCCTTCTCGGTCACCAAGACCTCGGTCGGCGCCTACCCGATCACCCTCACCGGCCAACGGAGGCAGACATGACCCGCCGCCTGACCCGTGGCGACGACACCGGCGCGTCGCTCGTCCTCGTTCTCGTCGTCGTCACGGTGTTCGGGCTCGGCCTGTCGGCACTGCTGTCCCTCGCCGACACGAGCGTGCGCACCACCGTGGGGACGCGCGAGCAGGCGGCCACGACCTACAACGCGGACGGCGCCCTGCAGGCGGCTATCAACAACATCCGCAAGAGCACGTACAACGCGGCGGCCGGCCAGCACTGCTTCGGCGGCACGGACACGCTGAACCTGAACAACTTCGCCGGCTCCGACTCGGCAGCCGTTACCTGCGCGGCCGACCCGAAGAAGGTACTCATCCAGTGCCCCTCCCTCAGCCAGTGCAACCGGCCGGGCAGCGCGATCCTCACCCTGGGCCGGATCGCCGGTGAGGACGGCCTGAACATCCAGCAGCCGACCGGTTCGACGTTGCGGGTCCACGGGACCGTCTTCTCGAACTCGAACATCAACGTGGTCAACGGCAGCCTGACCACCAACACCCGGGTGTACGCCCGGGGCGCGTGCACCGGGACCATCCAGAGCACGCCGGCGGAGCAGTGCAACTACGGTACGGCGGCCAACGCGCTCGGCGACGACCCCGGTTACGCACCGGCGAGCGCCACCGTCCCCGCGCACCAGGCGTTGCCGGCGTGCACCACACCGAACTCCGTGGTCACCTTCCAGCCCGGCTACTACGACGACGCCAAGGGCCTGTCGGACATGATGGCCGGCAACAGCTCCTGCCGGCACAGCACCTGGTGGTTCAAGCCGGGTACGTACTACTTCGACTTCCACAACGCCGGAGGCAACAGCAACCCGCTGCTCAGCTCCAACGGCGGGAACGTGTGGACGGTCAACGACGGCTACCTGGTCGGCGGTACCCCGGTCAACGCGGCAGGTGTCACGGTGGCCGCGCCACCGGTACCCGCCGCCATCCCCGGCTCGTGCGACAACCCGATCAACGACGCCGCCGCGGTCGGGGTGCAGTTCATCTTCGGTGGCGACAGTCAGTTCGCGGTCAAGGCCGGGCAGGTCGAGATCTGCGGTACCTACAGCGCCTCGCGGCCGCCCGTGGCGATCTACGGGCTGACTTCCGGCAGCGAGACGACGACCACCCTGACCGGGGCCACCACGCTGAAGCCCAGCGCCGTGCCCACCCCTGGACAGTTCGGCGCCAGTGCCACGGTGGCCAACCTCGCCGACGTGGACGCCACCAGGTTCGCGACCTGGACGAGCACCAAGAACAACGACAACGGATCGGTGACGGTCGGCGGATACGCCCCACCGTCGGCGGTACCGGCCGGCTCGATCCTCAAGTCGGCGACGGTCTTGGTGACCCACCGCCACTCCGACGCAGGCTCGTCGGACAGCCTCGCCGTGACCCTCACCCCGACCGGCAGCCCGTCGCTGAACGGGAACGTCGCCGGACACCCGGGCGGCACGGCCTTCCGCACGGACTCGATCAGCCTCGACGCGGCCGGCACCGGCAGCCTTGCCCAGGCGGTGTACGCAGGTACCTTTACCGGCGCGACGATCGCCCTGACAACCAGCCTGCCGGCGAAGAACGACACCGAGGACGTCGACGCGATCCAGCTCGATCTCAGCTACGTGCCCCCGGCGTTCCGGGCGGGCGGCGGCTGCGTCACCACGACGCCATACACCGGTACCGGAAGCTCCTCGTGCGCGCTGGTCACCTCGGTGAACAACGCCGGCAACCAGTTCTACATCCAGGGCACCACGTACGCCCCCGGCGCGGTCGTCGATGTGACGCTCAACAACGCGGCCGAGCAGATCTTCCGCTTCGGGGTGATCGCCCGGGCGGTGTGGATCAAAGAGACGGGCAGCTTCTCGTACGGTGGCGTGGTCATCGAGGTACCCGACGATTCGCCGGGGTTCGTCTTCAGCGTGTACCTGACCGCCTACGTCTGCGCCGGCGCGGGTACCTGCTCGCCGGCCGGAACCCCGGCATCGCGGGCGAAGGTGGCGTTCGTCGATGCCGACCCGGCGACACCCACTGCAGGCCAGCGTCAGGTGATAGTGCTGAGCTGGTCGACCTGACGGGCTCGCAAGCTCGGCTCGACCCGGCTCCCTGGATCCTGCCTTCCCGACCTGCCTCGACCCCGTGGAGACGGGCAGGAGTTGCTGGCCCGGGTGCCTGGGCACGGGGACCACGGTGTGACTCATTGAACGGTGTAAGCGCCAGTGGCTGCGCCAGCATCACCGCGGGAACGGTTTCCCAGTGGAGTTTCTTCGAGCCCGTCCACGTTGGGACAGATCTTCTCTGGGACGACGGCACACGGACTCCAGCGCGCGCCGGGCCTGCGCGCGCAGCGGTGCGCCGGGACTGAGGATCCGATCGCAATCGCGGCACAGCCGGAGCAGTGCCTGCCGCGCGCCCGCAGCGTCCCTGGCCAGACCCGGTCCACCGGGCGAGCTGGTACCCGCGGCGGTCGGCGAGCACCGCAGTGAACGACGGCACCGCTTCCGCCCGCGCGCCGGCGGTCGCCCGCCACAGCGCGAACTCGCCGCGAGTCCAGCACCGCCGGGCTGTCCACGCCGAGGTACCGGATCTGGTCGTCGGTGAGCGCGGCGATCGCGACGTCCACCACGCCGTCCCGGGCGGGGAACCGCGCGTACTCGTCTCAGCTCTCCAGCGAGTCGAGGTCGTCGTCGCCGAGCAGCGGGCGGTCGTCGGCCATCAGCGCCCGTAGCTGCGCGCCGCCGCGGCCGGGGCACCTCATGACGGGTCCACCGGGCGAGTTGCCGCCGGCCTCGAAGGTGTGCCGGTGCGCGGCGCCCAGCGCCCCGCGCGGCTGCTGGTCTACGGCTACAGCACGGGGGTGCGCTCGTCGCGGGCGATCGAGCGCAGTGTGTCGATGATGTCGCGTTTCGGTTCCTGGCCGCCGATCAGGCGCCGGACTTCCGGTCGATCGCCCGGTTCCGGCGCCGGCACCTTGACGCCCTGGCCGGCCTGTTTGTGCAGGCCCTGCTGCTGGCGCAGCGGCTGGGCATGGTGAAGATGGGCCGGGTAGCTCTGGACGGCACGAAGCTGCACGCCAACGCCTCCCGGCACAAGGCGATGAGCTGGTCGCGGCTGGTCGCCAACGAGGAAACGCAAGGACGCTGACCTGCCGGGCCGAGTTGGACCGGCGGGAGAAGCGGCTGGCCCGGTTGCAGGCCCGCCCGTGCCCAGATCGAGGCCGAGGCCGCCGGCAAGGCCCGCCAGCGGGCCGAGGAAAGCGAGCGTCGCCGTCAGGACCGTACCGGCGTCGCCGAAAAGCAGAAGGTCACCGAGGCAGGGCAGGCCGCCGCGGATCGGGCGCGGCCGAAACCGAAGGCACAGGCCAACTTCACCGACCCGCAGTCGCGGATCATGAAGAACAGCACCGGGGCGTACGTCCAGGGTCCTACAACGCCCAGGCCGTCGTCGACGACACCTACCAGATCATCACCGCCGCCGACGTCACCACCTGCGCCTCGGACGCGCCGTCCTACACCCCGATGCTCGACCAATGCGCCGCCAACACCGGCATCCACCCCGCCCAGGCCCTCGTCGACGCCGGCTACTGCTGCGACGCCAACCTCGACGCCGCAGCCAGGCGCCATGCTGAGCACGGCACCGAAACGCTCATCGCCACCGGCCGGCTGGGCCACCACGAGCAGGTCCCACCCGCACCCCGCGGCCGGATCCCCAGGCCATCGTCGAACTCAGTCTCCGGCCAGACCATCACCTGCCAGAACGCAGGCACCCTACTGCTGCGAGGACAAGACGCCGCCCGCGGCGAGTGGCGACTTCTGGCCGCCTGCCACAACCTACTCAAAATCTTCCGCCACATCGGAACGGCCGAACCTACCACCGCCAGACCTGCCGATAGCCCAGTTCGGCGAACAGGCAACCCGCCAACAGCAGATAGACCACCACCCGGGCGGGCAGACTGCCCAACGGCGGGGCTCCCGGTTTTTGAGGCTGTCTTGGAGTGACATACCTCTATACCGAGGCCCCGCCGCCCTCGTCTCGCGACGCGCTTGGCACCAGCCGCCGAACCTTAACTACCCGGTGTGTTACCGCTAGCGGAGGCCGATATTTACGTAGTACGTCTGGCCGTCATCCAGCGTCACCCCGACGCGCCAGTAGTTTCCGCCTGTGCCGGTCTTCCAGTTGTAGATGTACTGCTGACTGTCCCCGCGGTAGGTGCTGCCGCTGTCGGCCAGGTCGCCGTACACGGACTCGTCGACGGGCATGCTCATCGAGCTGCCCTTGGCCGGGGTCGGCCACACGGGTGCGGTGTTCGCCAGGACCACCGTCCCGTCGCTGCGCTTGAGCTGGAACTTGACCGGGACGGTGCTGCCCGACTTGAAGATGCTGATCGACTGCCCGACCTGGTGGGCGGTGTCGTTGATTGGCTGCAGGAACCCGTCCCAGCGGTACACGACCCGGTAGGTACCGGTACGGGTCGCCGTGTTGCCGGCCTTGTCGGTCGCCGTGGCGGTGTAGGTGAAGGTACCGACACCGTTGGCCTTGCCGCCGCCGACCGCCACCGAGCACGAGCCGACACCGGAGAAGCTGTCGCTGGCCGTACAGGTCGGGGCCGGTACGGCGCCGAGCGTGTAGAACCCGTTGTCCACGTTGACCGTGGTGATCGTCGGCTTCTCCTGGTCGATGGTGATCCCGCTGACCGTGACCGACGCGCTGTTGCCCGCGTTGTCGAAGGCCAGGCGGCTGACCGACTGGTTCGCCCCGTTGTCGGTGAAGGTGAAGTCGTCCGGGCAGACCGCGATCCCGGACAGGGCGTCGGAGCAGGAGAAGTGCACGGTCACCGGGCCGACGTACCAACCGTTGGCGCCCTTGGCCCCGCTGGTTACCGCACCGCTGATGGTCGGCGCGGTCCTGTCCAGCTTCACCGTGACCGAGTCGGTGCCTACCAGACCCGCGTTGTCGGTGGCCTGTCCGCTGACCACCTGGCCGGCCGTCTCGTTGGTGACTGTGACGTCCGGTGTGACGGTGGCGATCCCGGAACTCGGGTCGTTGTCGGTGGCGCCGAAGTGAACGGTCGGGTTGCTGTTGTTCCAGCCGCCCGCGTTCGGCGTCGGAGTCACGGTGTGCGTGACCGTCGGGGCGATGTTGTCGTACTTGATCGTCGCCGTGTTCGCCGGCTCGACGTTGCCGGCCGTGTCGATCGCCCAGTACCGGACGCCCGCTGTGCCGCCGGTCAGCGGGACGCTGACGGTGACGGTGGCGCCCGCCGCGACATGCTCGGCCCCGCCGCTGATGCTGTAGTGGATCTCCTTGACCCCGGACGGGCCGACGTCGCTGGCGCTCAGGACCACGGTCGCCGTACTGCCGGTGCAGTAGCCGTTGGTGGCCGCGCACTGGTTGTCCGCGGTGGTCTGCGGCGCGTGCCCGTCGATGTTGATGCCGCCGACGGTCTTGCCCGGCGCCCGGTTGCCTGCCTTGTCGATGGCCGGGTCGCTGGTGGCGCTCAGGTTCGTCCCGTCGCCGGTGAGCGCCTTGTCACTCGGGCAGGCCGCCACCCCGGACAGGTTGTCGGTGCAGTTGAACCCGATGACGACATCGCCGGTGTACCAGCCGTACCCGTTCGGGCTCGTCGTCGGTGCGCCACTGATCACCGGCGGGGTCCGGTCGATCCTGATGCCGCTCACCGATCCGGTGCCCTTGTTGCCCGCCCTGTCGTTGACGCTGGCGGAAGCGCCCAGGCTGCTGCCCTCACCGGTGATGACGCTGTCCGCCGGCTGGGTGCTGTTGTCGATGCCGGACAGCCCGTCGTCGCCGGTCCAGTGGATCGTAACGTCGCCCTGGTACCAGCCCTCGTTGTTCGGGTCGGTCGTGGCGGACCCGGTCAGCGTGGGCGCAGTCTTGTCGACGCTGATCGGGCCGACCGTGGTGGAACTCGCGTTTCCGGCGATGTCCTGGGCGTCACCCTGGACGTACTGGTTGGCGCCCTGGCTGCTCAGCGTCTGGTCGGGCCCGCAACCCACCACGCCGTTGAGACCGGAGTCGGCGTCGCTGCAGGAGAAGGTGACCGTGACGTCGGTGTTGTTCCAGCCGTTGCCGTTCGGGCCGGGAGTCGGGGTACCGACGATCGTCGGCGGTACGAGGTCGACCCGTACGACCGTCGTCTGCGCGGCCTCCACGTTGCCGGCGAGGTCGACGCTCCAGAACCCGATCGTGTGGCTGCCGGTGCCCAGGTCGGCCGTGAAGGGCTGGCCGTAGACCTGGGTGTCCCCGCCGTCGATCGTGTAGTAGGTCGCGGCGATACCGGATTCGGCGTCGGCGGCGTCGAACGCGACCGGGATGCCGCTGGTCACGAACCAGCCGGTGGCGGGCGAGATCGGGTTGATCACCGTGGTGGTCGGCGGGGTACCGTCGATCTTCAGGGTGATGCTGTTGCCGGTACGGTCCTCGACGTTGCCGGCACTGTCAACGCTCCAGAACGCGATGCTGTGCGTACCCTTGGCCGCGAACGAGAACGAGCCGGTGTAGGTCTGCGTCGCACCCCCGTCGACGGTGTAGTAGGTCGCCCCGACCCCGGACAGCGCGTCGTGCCCGGTGAGCGTGACGTTGACGGCCCCGGCGTACCAGCCGCTGGCCAGCGGGTCGGGTACGGCGGCGGTCGTGGTCGGCGCGGTGCGGTCGATGTGGATGCCGGACACGGTCTTGGAGGTGGTGTTGCCGGCGTGGTCCGTACAGGTCGCGGACGAGGAGAGGTTGTCGCCCTCGCCGGTGACGGTGTCGGCCGGCGGCTGCGCGACCACTCCGGACAGGCCGTCGCTGCACGTCCAGACGACCGTCACGTCGCCGGTGTGCCAGCCGCTCGGGAACTGGGCGGTCAGCGTCGGCGGCGTCTTGTCGACATTGATGCCGGTCACGCCGGCGCTGGCGGTGTTGCCCGCGGCGTCGACGGCGGTACCGCTGGCGGATTGGTTCGCGCCCTCACCGAGGGTCTTCGCCGCCGGGCAGACGTCGACGCCGGACAGCGAGTCGGCGCAGCCGAACGTGACGTGGACATCGTCGTTGTACCAGCCGCTGTCGTTTGCCGGGCGGTCCACGCCGGCCGAGATGATGGGCGCGGTCTTGTCGATGCTCACCGTGGCCGGGTCGGTCGCGCTGTTGTCCGCGTTGTCCCTCGCGGTACCGGTGACCGGCTGGCCGCTGCCCTCGGTGGTCACCGTCTGCGGCCCGGTGCAGCTCGCGATGCCGGACAGCGCGTCCGCGCACGTGAATGTGACGGTGACGCTCGTGTTGTTCCAGCCGTTGGCGTTCGCGCCCGGAGACTGGGTGTGGTTGATCGTCGGTGGGGTCTTGTCGATCTTGACATCGACGGTCTTGGCCGTCTCCGCGTTACCGGCGTTGTCGACGCTCCAGAACTGCAGGCTGTGTACGCCCTCGGTGGAGATGGCGACCGAGGTGCCGCTCTGCTGGGCACCACCGTCGAGCTTGTAGTACGTGGCGGCGACGCCGGAGAGCGCGTCAGCGGCCGACAGCGAGACGGTGACGTCGGTGTTGTTCCAGTTCGCCGGCGCGGTCGCGATCGTGTTCGGCGGGGTCTTGTCGATGCTCACCGCGGGGCTGCTCGTCGAGGTCGTCGTGTTGCCGGCCTTGTCGCTCACCGACGCGGAACCGGTCAGGCCGGTGCCCTCGCTCGCGATCGTGCTGTCCGCCGGGCAACTGCCGTTGATACCGCTCAGCCCAAGCTGGTCGGCGCAGGTCCAGTGGAGCGTGACGTTGCCGTTGTACCAGCCGGCGCCGTTCGGGCTCGTCGCCGGCGCACCACTGAGCGTCGGGGCGGACTTGTCGATGTTGATACCGCTCACCGTCGCCGAAGCCGAGTTGTCGGCGCTGTCCGCCGCCGTACCGGTCACCGACTGGTTGGCACCGTTCGACGAGAGCGTTGTCGGAGCCGAGCAGGTCTTGATGCCGGATAGGGCGTCGGAGCAGGTGAACGAGGCGGTGACGTCGGCGTTGTTCCAGCCGTTGGCGTTGGCGGCCGGGCTCCGGGAGCCGGTGATCGTCGGCGCCGTCTTGTCCAGCTTGACGGTGACCGAGCCGGAACCGGAGTTGCCGAGCCGGTCGGCCGCCGTCGACGTGAATGGCGCACCCGACGTGGATGCCGTCTGTGAAGCCGTCGCCGGGTTAGGGCCGCTCCCCAAGCCCGACCCGGCGTCGGTCGCCGCCCAGGTGATGGTGACGTTGCTGTTGTTCCAGCCGGCGGTGTTCGGCAGCGGTGACAACGCGGCGGTGACCGTGGGACCGGTGTTGTCGAGGGTGTACGACGCCTGAGCTGACCCGCTGCTTCCGGTGCACTTGCCCTGGCCGTTGACGTTCGGTGAGGCGGTCGCCGTGACCGTCTGAACGCCGTCCCCGGCCCCGGCAGTGGACGTGAACGTCCAGCTCGACTTGGCCGTGTTCGAGGTCTGGTGACCCGTGAACGCGCCCGCCACGTCGACGCATAGCGTGTCGCTCGAGGTGGTGACGGTCAGCGTGAGCGCGCCGGTGTTCTTGGCGTACAGCACACCGCCGACGCTCACGGTGCCGGCGCCACCGGTGAATACGGCGGACGTTACCGATGAGGCGAATGCAGGCGTACCCACGAATCCAGGCATGTGTTCTGGTGCAGGGCCTCCCGACGCCCACAAGCCCGGTAAACCCGCATCCGCATGGATATTTCCATTGCGGACGCGCTGACGTAACCGGCCTAATCGAGAACGTACCGTGACCTTCAGACACCGACATCCCGCAAATGCCGTAGCCCGTACCGGCTAATTCAGCGCCATTGGTCGAGCCTCGCCAACCATTCGGTCAGGTGTCATCACCTGATGGAGGACACGGTGGGCCAGGACTACCACGGCTTTCAGTGACCGGCCACTTGTCGCCAGCGTTGTCGAGATCTATACCGGAACGCCCGCTCGTTACTCGAACCATGACCGCTTGTCGGCGTACGCCGCCCCTTGCGCGCCCGCCATCGTGACGCCCGGCCGCCGTTTGGGCAGCCGGCCGTACAGCGCAAACACCGCCTCCAGCCGCACGCGGGCTCGACACGGTTCGACACCGCCGCAGCCCTCGCATCGTCCGTCCGGGCCGGTCACGAGGTGTTGTTCCAGTTCAGCCTGCGCCAGGTCAAGCTGCTCCAGGGCCGCCGTGGCCAGGTACGTCCCCATCACGCGCCCGGCTGTCGTTTCAGGCCGGACAGCCGCACCAGGACGTCGCGCTCCCGCAGCTCGGTGCCGTTCCAGGCCAGCTGTACGCCCTTGAGCTTGAGCCAGTCACCGTCCGGCAGCCGTTGCACGGCTCCGACCTCGGTCACACGCAGGACCAGATCACCCAGTCCATAGAGGTAATGAGGCCCTCCCGGGAATCTTCAGCACCTGGCCGGGCTGGATCGGGCCAGCCATTACGTGGTCCTCATGGCAGATCTCGCCAGCAGTAGCGCACGTCGCCCAGGTCGACGCCCACCGTCACCCGCTCCAGCGCGTGTTCGAGCGCCTGGCGCTGCTCGGCGGTTGTCAGCTCGGCGGTCGGATCGGCGAACAGGTACTGGAATGCTTGCCACACCAGGGTTTCGGCCAGGTCGGCCGGGATCAGGGGGCGCGGGCAGTCCAGAGACGTGCAGCCGTAGAAGCGCCGGCTCATCGACAGCAGCGCCGCCTTCATCGACACATCGCACAGGCCGCACCACACCAGGTCCCGCAGCAGGTAGCGGTCGTCGACATCGGGCTCCGGGGACAGACCATTTCAGCGACGCCGGCCGTCGCACCCAGTCTTGAGTGGCACCGAAACGGGCGGGCTCATGTTGGCGATGGGGCCGGGCCAACCCTCCCGTTATCAATCGCCGGTCCAGCACCCGTCCCGGTGCCTTGAGAACCACCCTCCGACCAGGGCGGTTGTCCCGATAGGTGTTGTCAATTGGCATCCCCTCCTTGACAACGCGCCCGTCCCGGCCGGGATGATTTGTCCGTGACGGACGAGACGTTTTCCCAGGCGTTCCAACGCATTCGACGGGAACGCGGGATGTCGTACCGTCAACTCGCGATCGCCTGTCACGTCGATTCGGGGTATCTGTGCAAGATCGAAAAAGGCGTCCGTCCCTGCACCGTCGAGGTCGCGCAAGCCGTTGACCGCGTCCTGGACGCCAGCGGCGAGTTGGTCAACATCGCTCGGGCCGAACGCCTGCAGCGCGTTCGGAGCGCAGTACCGTTTGACCCTATGAAGCGACGCACGCTCATGCGCTGGGGCGTTACCGCCTCAGCGCTCGCCGGTATTGGTGGCATTGGCGATCCAGCCGAGCGCGTTGGCAAGGTGGGTCTCGCCGATGCCGACCGGCTCTTGCGAGCCGCCATGCGCCTGCGCCAGCTCGGCCACCAGCACGGCGGCGAAAGCCTCTGGGAAGCCGCCGCGGCTCTGGTCAGCGACAGCTACCGGCTCCTCGAGCAAGGCACCTACACCGTCGCCGTCGAGCAGCGTCTACTTCGCGCCGCCGGTCGGGCCCACCTGGCTGCTGGCTGGCTCGCCTTCGACGCCGGCCGCTACCACGTCGCTCGGACCTGCCATAACGAAGCGCTCAATCTCTCTCGCCAGGCTGGTGATGCCGGTACCGAAGCCCATGCCCTTGCCAACCTCGCCTTCCAGAGCAACATCACTGGTCGGCCCCGGGAAGCCGTGCGTCTCGCAGAAGCGGCGTCCCGGGCTGCGGCACGTCCCCACGGCATCGCCCGGCTCGCCGCCATGCCGCACCTGCGCCGGGCCGTTGCCTACGCCCGGACTGCCGATCGCCGCGCTACCGACGCCGCCATGGCCCAGGCCCGCAAGGTCCTCGACCAGGACGGCGACAAGGCCACCGTCGAGTGGTGCTCGTTCCTGACCTCAGTCGAGATGGACGGGGTGGAAGCGACCTGCGCCCTCGAACTCGGCCGCCCCGAGCAGGCCGAACCTCTACTTATGCGGGCCGTTGCCGGCCACACCAACCAGTTCGCTCGCAACCGCGCGCTCTATCGCGTGCGGCTGGCGCGCGCTCGCCTCGATCGCCGGGCCGTCGAAGGCGCCGCCGAGGCCGGCAACGCCGCTCTGGATGACTTGTCCGGTGAAGTCGCCAGCTGGGTCGTCAGTACGGAGCTTGCGACCGTTGCCGAGCGCTTCCAGCCCTACGACGAGCTACCCGAGGTCGAGCGCTTCCTCGCCCGCTACACCAAGCAGACCCGCTAGCCCACTAGGAGACGTCGTGCCCACGGCCACCCTCGATATCGAGCACGCATGCGCCAGCGACCTCGGTCGCTACCGCGATGAACTCCTGGCCGTGTACGCGGACGCCTACGCCGACAAGGTAGAAAGCCCGTTCTTCACCCCCGAGCGCTACTGGGAGCGCGTCGAGGCCTACGCCACCCGTGACGGCTACGGCCTGGTGTTGGGCCGCGTTGACGGCGAGCTGGTCGGCTACGCCATGGGCTTCACGCTGCCGGCGGGCTCGGCCTGGTGGAAGGGCTTGCTTACGCCCGTTGACCCCGCCCTCACGACCGAGGATGGCCACCGCACCTTCGCCCTGACCTACATGATGCTCCGCGTCGCCTACCGCCGGCGGGGCTACGCCCGGGCACTCCACGATGCGCTACTCAAGGCCCGGCCCGAGCAACGCGCCGCCCTCCTGGTCCTGCCGGACAATATCCCGGCCCGCACTGCCTACCTCGCCTGGGGCTGGTACCAGATTGGCGAGCTTCAGCCGTTCCCAGATGCGCCCGTGTACGAGGCAATGGTGCTGAAGCTGGGAAACGGCAGGAATCCCGAACCGCCATCTGAGCCCTTCGTTGTTGACCACAGAATCGACGGTTCCTGAGCGCCATCGTAGAATTCCTGTGTGAAGCCGAGCGACTTCTTCATAGAAGAGCCTGATTCGAATTGGGCAGTAAATGGCGATCCATGGTCGGTTCGTTCGGTATTCGATGTAGATCGGGTGTCCCAGCTCCGCCAACGTAAGTACTCGGAAGTCCTGTGAAGGGCATGCCGATGGCCGGCGTGGCTGGGTCGCCACGCCCGGGGTGGGCGTGTTTGTGCGGGGGTCAGTGGGGTTGCGGTGGTGGCGGCTGTGCCCAGGTGCGGAGGTCTTCG
>WNGM01006212.1_pt1 | contig 17247 bp, 16 predicted proteins | sample 5400571 | NCBI WGS metagenome assembly WNGM01 (sample SAMN13153378, study PRJNA577476) | soil metagenome | isolation source: 100 cm soil or saprolite under Garry oak tree replicate 2 | place: USA:California | collected 2016-06-15 | reverse complement strand
GAGGGATCGTATCACTCGTGTTGACGGTCTCTGAATAACTTGCCTCAAAGACCTTATGAAGGACGAGCCTCGGCAGCGGCTCAGTGACGACCACATGGCCTTTGCGCGGCTGGATGGGGAGATCGAGACCCACCAGCGCGGATATCTGCGAACTCCAGGGACCGGCGGCATTGATCAGGCGCGGCGTTGTGATCGGGCCCTTGCTCGTCAGCATACCGCAAATGGCCCCCTGCTTGTCGCGCTCCACAGCGATGACCTCTGTGTAATCGAGCAAGAGCGCCCCGTGTTGTCTGGCATGCTTCACCAGCGCAGCACACGCCAGCATGGGCTGGACTTGCGCATCCTGCGGGAAATAGGCCGCCCCTGCCAGATCATGGGCGAGATGGGGTTCAAGTTCGCGCAATTGGGAACTTGTCAGCAGATGGGCGGTGACGCCTGCACCACCTAACGCAGATGTACGCCTGGTCAGCGCATGGAGATGCTCATCTGTTTCAGCAACGACGACTCCACCTTTTTCCTCGAATTCAAAGTCGTCAGGAAGGATGGAAGCCAATCTTTTCCACACCAGGCAGCCCTGCTGAGCGAGTGCGAGTTCAGCTCCTGGCTCTTTGTCCGAGACGAGGATATTTCCTTCCCCTGAGCCACTGGTGCCGCTTGCAATGCCTCCTCGCTCTACAAGGGCAACCTTGAGTCCTTCCTGTGCGAGAAAGAACGTACAGGAGGCTCCAACGATTCCTGCCCCGATGACGACAGCATCTACATGCATCGATTTTTCCTCGCCTTCGCAACCATGAGAGCTTCCCCTCCACGCTCTCCGATGACTCTACCAATGGGTGTGGTGTGGAATGAGCACAGATGTTGAGGGACTGCATCTCCCACCTCTGCTCATTTCACACCATCTTGAGACTCGCTTGCGAGCAGAGACGATGTGTTTTCATGCTCTTGCTGCCGTAAGTAGAGGGCAAGCATCTCTCCAACGGCAGCGATCTGCTGCTCTAGAACGCTCAGTGCAGTGCTCTCGTCTCGTCGTTGACACGCCTCAAGGATTTGCCGGTGTTCTTGCTGTGCTTGCTGCTTGTAATCCAGGAGAGAAAAGTGAACCCGGAGATAGCGATCCATCTGAGCATGCTGAGCTTTGATCAGTGCGAAGAGACGCGGACGATTTGCCGGAGCGTAGAGCGTGGCATGAAATTTCCAGTTGATCTCACTCCATTGAGCGACTCCTGTGGTTGGCTGGTCAGCCTCGTCGAGAATTTCCTCTGCGCGTTTGAGCGCCTCTTCGGAGAGATGTGGCATCGCAAGGCGCAGAGCAGCCGTCTCAAGAGCAATGCGAATATCGCAGATCTCCTGTACCTCTGCCAGAGACAACGGTGAGACGACCGCACCGCGATGTGGGTAGAAGACGATCAAGCCTTCTCCCTCAAGCTGTCGTAACGCCTCACGGATCGGTCCCCGGCTCAGCCCGAACTTGGTGGCCAGCTCCTCCTGTCGGAGCGGCTGGCCACCCTGAAGCGTTCCCGCTAGAATGACCTCGCGTAAGATATCTGCCACCATCGTCGGTGTCGTGCGGTAGTGTTTTGCGGCATCTGCTGCCAGTTCATCGAAATCTACGTCCATATTGTAGATTGTAGACAAACTACAATCTTTTGTCAAGGCCCGAACGCTCTCTTTCATAGCCAGGTAAAAGTCCGCACAGCAAGAGAGATTGGTCGGTCCTCTCAGGCGCTCTCATTCTCCTCTTGCAGGCGCAGTGGGCGAAGATTTTCCAAAGAACGCCCGGATTGCGGGGCAAAATGATAGTCGCCGATCAAGCGAATGTGCTCCCATCCCAGAGGCGCGATATGGGCGACGGTAGCCTCGGGGATGTCCTCGCCTCGCTTGCGCAAGGTGGCAATTGCTTCGGTGAGATAGACCGTATTCAGGCGGCAATCGCTGCCATGAGCAAGTGGAGGCAACTCGCCCGATGCATTTGATCCTCAAACGCTCGATCTCGCAACTCGCCTAAGCGACCGAAGAAGAGTTGACGTGCCAGCGCATGCAGGGCTTCTCCTTTGTTCAGACCGATCAGTACACGTCGTCTGAGGGCCTCATCACGAAAATATTCCAGCAGGAACGCTGTTCGCTCCAGCTTGCCCATCTCGGTGAGTGCCCTGGCTACCCGATTCTGACGCGGATAGGCAGCCAGCTTGCGCATCAGCAAGCTGGCCGAGACGGTTCCATGACGGATGGAGGAAGCGACACGCCGCATCTCGTCCCATTGCTCGGTAATGAGTTTGGCATTGACCTGGCTAAACTGGAGCGTGTTGAGTGAACCATACTCTCCTACTTCATCTACCAGGTAGAGCCGGTACGACAAGGCATCTCGAAGGCGCGGCGCAAAGCGGAACCCGAGTAACGCCGTCAGGGCAAATACCTGGTCCGAAGCACCTCCCGTATCTGTGTAATGTTCTTGAATGTGCAAGTCACTTTCATGATGGCAGAGGGCGTCAACGACGTAGAGCGCTTCTTCGTTCGTCCCGATGATTTGCGGCTTGCCATAGGGCACCCAAATATCAGCGGCATGGATATACATGTTGGTGCCTCGTCCGAAGCCGAAGTACTTGGCGTTGTACTCTGCGTTGGCCGCATTCACGCCGACGCGCATCCGCATGCCATCGGATGACGAAGTCGTCCCGTCCCCCCAGGCAGATGAAAGCGGGGCGGAGAGGACAAAATTATCCAGGCTGGCCAGTGCTGCCAACAACGTTTCTTCACGCACATGCCAATCCACTGACCAGGAGAGCTGGCGGTAGGTATAGGGGCAAGACTCTGCCATCTTCTCCAGGCCCAGATTCATGCCCATTCCCATCAGTGCCGCCACAAGCTCCAGCTTTTGTGTGCCAAAAGGGGCATCTTTACTGGTCAGATGAGTGAAGTGGCGCAGAAACCCGGTCCAGACATCGACCTCCAGCAGCAGATCGGCTAATGGTAAGTGAGGGAGCAACTCATACACCCGCTTTTTCAGCCGTTCCACGTCTTCGGGTACCGCTTTTTCCAATGGCGGGAGGTGCAGGTGTCCTTTCTCATCCAGGATCAAACTTCCTTCCACTTTGCCAATACTCTCTTGCAAGGCTGCCAGCCGCTGCGTGATTTCCTGCTGCTTTGCGGTTAAGTACGCTTCAGCATCACTGTTGATGGCGAGCCTGGTCTGCTGTTTTTCGGCCAGGCGCTCAAAGTCCGTGGCTGGTAACAGGTAGTGCTCAAAAGGGCGATACCGTCGGCTTCCGGCAACGGCGATATCGCCTGAGCGCACGCGTCCTTTGAGCGCGTCGAAAGCCGCTGCCTCGTAGTAATTCGACGTGATTTTTTCTCCCTCCAGGGCATATTTGCGCCATCGCGGAGTCAGGTGACCCAGAGGTGCGTGCATCTTCACCTTGTCCACCTTCTGCTCTTTTGCCGTTACCCGTCGGCGATGTTTGGCGAGTGTAGAGACATGCTCCAAGGCCTGTAAAGACGGTTCACTCCGCCGAAATGGCTGGCAATCGAGGGCCTGGTACAAAAGCAGCAACGTCTTTCGCATGGGTACATAGCGCGACTCGATGAGATCCAGGGAATCGAGATCTTCTGGGCGCAGAAACTGTTTCGCTGAGTCAACGGTTGCCTGGAGCTGGGCTTCTGGCACTGTGTCCAGCAGCGCTTGCACCGGATCAGTCCCTTCAGCTCTGGCGAGCAAAAACGCCTCTGCTGCTTTGGTGAGGATCGTCAGGTGGCTGTTCATCTTGCGGGAATTGAGCCGCAGATGCTTCTCCTGACGACGTTCGCCTTTGCGTTGCAATTCCCCGAGCAATCGATCAAATTGGTCGAGGGCCTGATCGGTCAGATCCTGCGACAGCTCAAACAGGTGTGTCACCAGCAGCGCGTGGCGTCGATCTCGTGGCAAGTTCAAGAGTGGCTGCGCCTGGTATTTACTGCATTTGCGTGCCAGTTGCAATACGCGGTTCTGGTGTAACGTCTTTGGCGGAGCTGGAAGCGCGAGTTCTCGTAGGAACAGCAGGCGCTCGACCAGATGTTTAATACTTTTCGGTGAGGTCACCCCAGGGGCCTGTCGTAACCAACTCAGACGGGTTGCGCCCCGAATGCTGGTATCTGCTTGGAGGAGATCGTCCAACCTGGTTCGCTGTTCCGGTGTGAGCGACTGGGTGAGGGTAGACAACAGCCGTTGTTCTGCGATTTTCAGCACAATCCATACCAGACGTTCTACACGGATCATATTGGGGGCAAGGATGCTATTGGAGCGCAATTGTTCCAGAGCGGTTTCAATGAGCGGCAGTGGACGATCACTTTCCATCGCGTCAGACAGGAGGGCCCGTGCCACGGATAAATAGTCTTTCCAGCCACATGCACGAAAGCCACATTCCCGCCGGAGTTCATCCAGATGCTCATAGAGGGTATTCTCTCGCTCACCGTAGCTCGCAAAAGCTGAAGCAGGAACATCGATCTGCTCAGCAATGGCGTTGAGCAGGGCCCGGGGAACCTCTTTGACTTCCATGAGGGTGCGACCAGGAAACTTCAAGAGGGCCAGTTGGACAGCAAACCCCAGGCGATTGGACGCACATCTTCGACGATTGATGAGGTCTCGCTCTTTCTCGGTAAAGGTGTAGTACCGGGCAATGTCTCGATCAGAGAGATCAGGGGGAATCTGCGTCAGCGCGTGACGTTGCTCTGGGTTGAGGTACGTCGGGATTTTGTCATATCCAGGCACAGTAGCGGTTGCTCCAGTTTTGCCTCGGTTGTAGCATACTGTCTGCTTGTCTGTCAATGAAACCGCCTGGAATGGGAAAGGAAGCCCATCTTTTCCAGGCTTAGCGGGGAAAAAATGAGAGAAAGTCGCCCTGGCACATCCTTAGCGGGGAAAACGGGGGGTAAAAATGTTGGGACCCCCATTCTGTTATATATCATGGATAGCCGGAGTTGCCTTCCTCCTTAGCAGCTTCATAGCATGTAACATCATTGCAAGAACCACCGAGCTTAATCAAAAACTGCAAAACCAGTTCAAGGAGTAATGATTAAATCGCTTGCTTGCTTTTTGATACGTGGGTTTGTCAAGTATATAATCGCACAGAATTTTGACGGCCTGCACCTGGATGCCGGACACCCGTCAGAGCGAGTCATCGAACTACATGGCACCTCCCGGGTAGCAGCTTGCACGCTCTGTGGAACTCGCTCATCCATGGCAGCCCTGCAAGAGCGCATCGATGCAGGCGAAGTCGATCCACAATGTCCATCATGTGGAGGTTACTTGAAAACCTCCACAATCCTCTTTGGTCAGCGCATCCCCGAAGCAGTGCTCACTCGCGCCAAAGAACTCACCGCCGCGTGCGACCTCTTCCTGGTAGTTGGCTCATCGCTCAAAGTCATGCCGGCCGCTATGCTCCCACGACTGGCCCTGAAACGCAACGTGCCCTTGATCATCGTGAACCTGCAACCTACATCCCTCGATGACTTAGCGGATGTCGTTATCCACGAGAAGGCCGGGCTTGTCCTGCCTCAACTGGTCGGGATGCTTAAAGACTTGTGAGTGGGTGCATCATATTCTCGATGATCGCCTTGACTCCCTCTGGTCCGCGCAAGTGCAGCCAGATAGGACCTTGCTCCTGCTCGAAGACCAGTGCAAATGTGAAAAAGGGGCAACATCCTCGTTCGAAGGTGATGAATTGCACAAGCCTGTTCGCCCAGGCATCACTTCCTGGAAAGCGGAAGGCATAGCCATCTGCTAATTCCTTCACCTGCTGCACGTCCTTGAAGAGCTCGTTGACTTCTTCGCTTCGCGTCACTTGGTCTGACTCTGTCAAAGTGCAGGCAAGGGGCACCTCATCAGTGAAAAATTCTGTATCCTGCTCCATGCCTCTTAATGCCTTTCTTTCTGACTACAACGTGCCATTGTTAGGGAGTGTATTTCAGTTCCCCGGCACGAATCGCCACGTTGAGGCGGTTCTCCATAGGAGCCAGGGGACATATCCAACGGTAGTTGTAAGCGCACGAAGGATTGTAAGCGTAGTTGAAATCAAGCATGATACGTTTAAAATTCTTGATGCCCGGCACGGGTAAGAACACGCTCCCCTTAATAGTATCAAAGAGGTAGCGCCCACCCCCATAACTTTCCACGGGACAGGTCGTATCCCGGAAGGGCAAGAATAACCCCCCGCCGTACACTTCAAGCCAATAGACAGAGAAGCCAATAGACAGAGAGTTCCGCCTGCTGACCCTCAACCGCGAAATGTAGACGCCCCACAGTCGTCATCGTCATCGACTCGTCAGCATTCATCACCACTTGCTGGCGCACCGGCTCGACATCGGTATCGACCTCCACTATGAAGAGCATGGCAGGATTGTAGGGGAAATAGTTCAATCCCCGGAAATTTCGCTTCTGCTCTTCATCTAGCGCAGACTGCGGATGATTAGCAAAAAGATCATCTCTGGCCTCGCGGAAATGACGCAAAACACCCTCGTCATCTTCACCTTCCAGGTATGCCTGGGTACGCTCACGATACATGGCCGCAACACGACAACGATAGTCATACAATTCAAGGTATTCCGACATACTATGCTCCTCTCAAGTCATCCATACAGCTCCAAGCCATTCTATCATCTGATTGCTTTATCAACAAATTATTCAGTTACCCACGCCTCATACTTTTTGGTGGCACGCCTTCGTATATACTGCCCGCAAGCGGGCTTCGCGACCTTTAGGTCGCGAGTCCTCGTCCAAAAGTATCAAAGAAAAAGCACACTATCCCCCATCTACCCTACTCTTTTGACATATGTATATCAACCTCGCTATACTTCACCCTATCAATGGATATATCCAGTTTTATATATGAAGAGGCTAGAGCTGTGTTAAGTGAAAATATTTCTACAGGTGAGTACATCAACGACTATCTAATAATCGATAGTATCAGCAGTAGCCCAACAAGTAGCGTATATCGAGCAGAGGATACTCGCCAAAAAAACTCCACTGTGACGCTTAAAATCCTACATACTATGCATCTTTCTGAGCAAAGACGCCAGCAGTTCTTTAAGGAAGTACAGGTTCTCAAAAAGCTGAAGCACGAGCATATTCTGCCCATGGTGGATGCCGGCCTTTACAAGAACACGCTCTATCTGGTAACAGACTACGCTTCCGGCGGCTCCCTACGTGACCGGATTTACCTGCAAACTACTAATATCCTACCTATGCATGAAACATTAAGCATCCTTTCCCAGGTGGGGCAGGCTCTTCAATATGCTCATCAGATGAACATTATTCATGGCAACCTCAAACCTGAAAATATCCTTTTTAATGCCAGGAATGGCGCACTCCTGACCCGAACAGTTTCAAGGCTGGATGACCGAGGAAAGCGATCAATATGCCCTGGGTTGTATCGCCTATGAACTCTTTACCGGACAGGTACCATTTCTCGCCTCCGACTTTTCGGAAATCAAGCACAAGCACGTAACAGAAAAGCCCATTGCCCCCACACAGCTTAATTTGCTCCTGCCAATCTCTATAGAAGAAGCCATCCTCAAGGCCATTCAGAAAAAAAGTGAGGATCGCCACCCAGGTGTCAAAGACTTTGTTTCGAGCTTAAGTACATCAACTTCAGGTCATACACGTACGCCTAAGCCGACTCTTGCAGACGCGGCCATTCCAGCTTCCCCAGCGTCATTTGATCAGCCGGCCAGCGTTACTGGCATCCCAAAAGATGCCGAACCTGAACTCGAATGGACAGGCAGGAGAAAAGACAAGAGGATAGACAGGAATAATCAGAATGCTAATGCGTCCTTACCTGCACCTACATGGCAATACACACCGCTACAAGAGAATGCCCACGGTACAGGATTGCAAACACCTTCAGCATTTCAGCAAAGTGCCCAGGTGGTAGCGAAACAAAGCAATTTTCCAAAAGAAGAGGTCTCCAACTTCCAGACCATTGTAGTATCGTCACCTCAAACTCAAAATGCTAAAAAAGAACAGGGGCCGCTCTTTTTAGGCTTACCTCAAAAAGTTGTACCTGATACTCGGGCCAAATCGACTCCACGAGTACCTCGACCTCTCAACAGTCCTGTGGGAGGTGCTTATCGCCATGATGGAAATGCCATTTATAAAAATTCATGGTTCATTTTGGTAAGCTTATTTGTGGTCATTGTAGTTATCAGCCTTGCTCTGTTTCAATTTGCTTTGCCTGCCTTGCTTTCTTCAAAATCTAATCCTGCCGCTATTTCACAGAACCCTTCGTCAACAGCAACGCTAACAGCAGTGCCAACAGCAACTCCAACCCCAACAAATACTCCTGTACTGGCCTCAAAACCGGCTCCCACAGCAGCGCCATCCCCGACACCTTCGCCAACACCCTCGCCATCACCCATACCAACAACATTGACAGTTACTCCGCAAAGTTTTCACGCGCAATCGGATTGCCAGAAATCCGGGAGGTACTATATATGTACAAGCACCCTCCAACTACCTCAAAATCATCAAGGCGATCTAAAATGGGTTGCATCCAGCGGGAATCTCGCTACATTCATCAATCCATCCAAAGGTACAATCGCTCCAGGCGATCAACAGCAGGTAACCATCTATGTACTTACCTCCTGTCCACATACAGGTACCATCAATTTCTCGACAAAAGAAGGGGCAGTCACTGTGCCGTTTACATGTTAAAGATAAGGAGAACACATGACGGATTCGCTTAGCCCCGGTGAACAAACAAGTGCTTCAACTCAAGCCTCTCGTGCTCCTCACTCTCCACAAAGCACAACAATACACTTGCCTTACGGCTCGGAAGCGCTGCAATTCGGCGAACTGCATCTACCTGGAGGTACCGGCCCTTATCCTATCGTGATCCTCATTCACGGGGGCTTCTGGCGAGCGCATTATGGTTACACGCTCATGACTGGTCTGGCCGAAGACCTTGCAAAGCGCGGCATTGCCGCCTGGAATATCGAGTATCGACGCGTAGGTGATCCTGGCGGAGGGTGGCCCGCAACACTAATGGATGTAGCCCGGGCCGCTGACTGTGTCCGTATCCTCGCCCCAACCTATGCTCTGGACTTGAAGCGAGTGGTGACTATGGGACACTCGGCCGGCGGCCACCTTGCATTGTGGCTTGCAGCACGACCACGCATACCAAAAAGTGCCAATTTGGCAGGTACGGGCACCTCTGAAGGGGAAAGCGCTAATCCCCTGGGAGTAACGGGAGCTATTAGCCTTGCCGGTGTTGCCGACCTGGCAATGGGATGGAACATGAACCTGGGTAACGGAGCAGTGGCAGAACTACTTGGCGGAAGTCCCACAGAGGTACCCGAACGCTATTCAGTTGCCTCGCCCGCCGCCCTGCTCCCCCTGGGCGTACCACAGGTACTCATCCACGGAACTGAAGACGACAGCGTACCTCTCGTAGTCAGCCAGGCATATACAGCAGCAGCCCGGGCAGCCGGTGACCGGGTCAAGCTCATAGAACTCCCAGGTCAAGATCATTTCGTACTCATAAACGCTTCCTCGGACGCGTGGTCTACTACGGTTGAGGCATTACGCGAGCTTCTACACCTCATCTGAAAGCGGGAGTGCAGAGGGCCGCGGCCCTCTGCCGGGGATTCGGGGGTGTCCCCCGAAAATTCTTTTTTTCTTTTTCGCCGCCGAAGGCGGCGAGTTATGAGTGGATGTCAGACTTTTCGGGCATCGCATACAGCCCCGTTTGCGATACAAAGACATCATAGGTCTTACCATCTGCCATCAGAAAAACGGCATTACCATATGCCGCCTGTATCACCGGAGAAACCCAGGCCTGCCCTTGCATCGTCTTAAAAAAGTTATCGTCACCACCATTGAGTGTAACAACGACGTGCCTGGAATTGCTCTCCAGTTTAGGATCATCATAGCGCCCCTCCAGGCGAGTTAGCTTGTAGCCAGAGTGCAAACCAAGGATATTCAACCACGTTGGAAACTTGATGATATCCCCTTGTAGCATCCACTCATCACCATTCACAACGTATGTATTATCAGAAGTCCGCTGCCCATTTTGATCATAGAGAGTCAAATCAACACTCATCATGTGGGGCAGATTCGCAACAGAGGTAGCATGTACTCGCGCAACCTTAATATTCCCTGTTAGCCCCAGATAAGATTGCACCAGGAAAGTTAGCCACAGCAGCGAGATTGCAATAAGCAGGAGCACAATACCACTGATGCTACGTCCCCAGCGAAAACGACGATGATGCCTGTAGCGCTGCGGTCTACCAAATTTACGCGCCTCTTCCTCATCCCTAAAATCTCTGTACCTCCCTGCGCCTCGACCAGCCAAACTCATAACGCTCGAGATAAGCAAACCCAATCCTACAAGACCAATGATAATAAGGATCAACTGCGGCAAACCAAGCTGGATGGGTATAGTCATAGCGCTCTCCCTGCTTCTCAAGCTCCATTTCTATTTTGCTATTATTATGTCAACTCAGAACGACGTCTCTTAATTACACGAGTTATTCAGCTTTTTAGTTTTGCCACCTGAGAATGCTGCGCAGCCAATTGACCGCTTCTGGATATTCCTGTTTTCCTGCCGGGTAATGCTGCCACTGTTCAGGTCCGGGTCTAAATGCGCTCGGGCATCCCCTTTGATTTTCCCCTGCGTCAGCTCATTGACAATGGCTCCCAGAAAGCGGTCACCCACCTTTATCTCTTCATATCGAGTTGAATTATTGGAGTTGGATTCCGGTATGGGTAATGAGCAGAGTTCACCCGAAGGGAAAATGGGACTGGGGACTTTACCAAGACTTGAGTCAAAACCTTTTCTACTTAGAATGATCTTCATGGCCCGGCAACAAGCTTCTCATTTCTGGTATGACGAACTATTCTCGGCAGCAAGCTGCTCAATTTCCGTGACCACCTGGTCTAACTCTTCAACCAGAGGCGCAGGACCTACTTCGCGCAAGGCATCAACAACAGAGCGGTAATACCAGAGAGTGCCTTCCTTACCACCGGTAAAACGCTGCCAGAGCCCATCGCCTAAGACCCGATAATCAGCCAGAATGGTACGTGCATTGTGCAGCTTATCTGCCGCCGAGACCAGGCGCACCGCTGGCGAAGCCTGGCGAAGATGGGCAATATAAGCTTCTTTACGTCCTCTCCATGGCGGCTTCGGCACAACCTCTGTATCGGTACAACCATCTACGATCGCCACAACCGTATTGCCGAAGCGGCGGCGAATCTCTTCACGCGTAGCAGCGCCACCCTGGTCTTCGATTGCATCATGCAGCAAGGCCGCAATAGCCTCGTCCTCGTTGCCCCCATTCTCAAGAACAATACTGGTCACCCCCAGCAAATGAGCAACATATGGAATAGCCGTCCCCTTACGCCTCTGCCCGGCATGCAGCCGTGTCGCAAACACTAACGCTTCTTCGAACTGCGATGAGAGTGCCATAACAAAACCCCGGTTTTTATCTTCAAATCTGGCGCAATTATAGCACACTTCATCTACAGCGGTGAGGCGGTGAGCGGAAAGGTTGTGCCATCTGCTATAATGATAGTATGAAAACCTCTTACCAGGAGCCTTGTATGCCGAACCATCACCAGGTTTACCGTTCCCCCACCTTAGCGCCTCTTGTATTGAATTGCGGAGGCCACATCTTTCTGGCCACCAATGTAACATAGAGCTCATCCATTCACAACAATTACACCTCAAAATGATAAGGATTTGATAAGCATCCCCATTTATATACCTCTCATCGTCCCGGCTTTCTTGCACAGAATGCTCCACTCGGCGAAGTAACAATATGACTAACCTGGCCGAGTGAGCCTCTATCTTCAGCATGGTAGAATATTAAAGAATCGTAACATAATAGGGGCTGGGCAGCCGCGTCCGGGGGACGATGAAGGCAGTCTCTGCCCTGTGACCCAGTTCAACCAGACCATCTTAATCCGACTACGGAGGAGCAACCTGTTCATGTCCCGGTTACAACCGCGTACTCCCATTTCTGCAGCACCACTACCTGGTGAGACACGACAACACAAACAACCCGCCAGTATCCCATTGCGCATTTTCGCTACCTGCCTGACTTCTGTAATTGTCGCCGTTCACTACACCAACTACGGCCCGCTCATCCCTACCTTAATTGGCGATTTACATATCACCGGCGGCCAGGCAGGTCTACTTTCAACCTTCCTATTTTTAGGCCTGGCCGTCATGTATATCCCGGCAGGAGCGCTGGCCGACCGCTATGGTCAACGTCCCGTGCTTATAGCTTCATCTTTCCTGCTGGTCATCGGTGCGATATTGCTGCCGCTCTCACCCAATTTTTTCTGGATTCTCGTGTGCCGCTTCGTCGTTGGTCTTGGTTCAGGCGCAGCCTTCGTGGCCGGGGCAGGAGTAGCCTCTAATCTGGGTGAATATTCATCGCTGGGGCAGGGCATGTACGGCGGCTCTGTACAAATTGGTTCTGGACTTGGGCTTCTGCTCACACCTGGACTACTTACCCAATTTGGTTGGCGCGGCTCTTTTCTCATCTGGGGTTTAATTGGTATCTCATCTATCATCATCTGGCTATTGGTTGACGACGGTCATAAAGCGTATAAGACAAACAACATCAATATTGGCATTGCAGTACGTTCTCCAGCCGTGTGGACGCTTGGCCTCTCGCATATGGGTACCTTTGGCCTGGGCAATGCTATCGCAGCCTGGATCGCCGTTTACCTCGCTTACCAGTATGGTGTACCCCTCGCCCTCGCTGCCACACTCGGCTCAGTCGCTTTACTGACGGGAGTGTTCTTCCGTCCCCTGGGCGGCATCTTAATCGATCGCCGGGTTATAGGAGCTATTCCTCTCCTGCGCCTGGGAACAATTCTTGGCAGTGCCGGTGTAGGTCTACTTGCCATCCCATTGCGTTTTCCGCCTCTAGCATTTCTAGGAATGGCCTGCATCGCTATCGGAGCCACTATACCCTACACCTCTGTCTTCAATGAGGCTGCACATTTACGTAATATCAGTAAGGGAGTAGCCCAGGGCCTGGTCAGCATGATCTCAACTCCAACACTCCTGTTGGGACCACCATTGATCGGCTTTCTCTTTGGGACTACCCACAGTTTTACTCTTGCCTTTGGTTCGATTCTGCTCTTCGGCTCTATCGCGATCACAGCCTCATTCCTGGTCGGCCCCGCCGTGAAACGCGAAACAAGAACAGCTTGATAATAACACAGTATCCCTGTATACTTATGCTAGTTCCTTGGGAACTGAGCCGTTAATGATGCAATTGCACCATGCAGGTTCACACTTAGTGCACCCCTATTACAAATTTATTTAACAAAAACCAGTACACAGGAGGGTGTATGAAATAGAAGTAGGCAAACGAATGTAGGGGCCGGTTTATCGTGCCCACCGCCGATTTATCGGCTTGCATCCTTGCCGATTACCTACAAACAATTCATAACACCCTACACAGGAGTGATTTGTTACCATGAAAACACCGAAAGCTATCATCTTCGATCTCGATGGGGTATTAACTGATACCTCCGAGTACCACTACCAGGCCTGGAAACATTTAGCTGATGACGAGGGTATCCCTTTAACCCAAGAGGAAAACGATCAATACTTACGTGGCGTAGGCCGCCGCGAATCATTGATGTACATCATCAGAGGAAGGCACTACACCGAAGACCAGATTCAAGAAATGATGGAACGAAAGAACAACTACTACCATGAGCTGATTAAAAACATGTCTCCTAAAGACCTGGTACCGGGGGGCAGAGAACTGGTGCAGGAAATCAGGGACGCCGGCATAAAGACTGCCATCGGTTCCGCCAGTAAAAACTGCCGGACAGTGCTTGACAGTTTACAGATTACCGATCTATTCGACGGTATTGCTGATGGTAATAGCGTAGTTAACAGTAAACCGGCTCCAGACCTTTTTGTGTATGCGGCAGGACTCGTGAAAGTTCCCACGCCTGACTGCATGGGAGTTGAAGATGCTGATGCAGGCATCGAAGCCATCAAGACAGCCGGCATGCAGGCTCTTGGCATTGGTCCAAAAGAGCGTTTCCATCGAGCAGACAAAGTATTGCCATCGCTTGCCAACAAACACCTCCATGATCTAATAGACTAATGTACCATAAGAAAGATAAGAAAGGGACACCTCGTGAACCTCTGGCACATTAGTGAAGATAGCTTTGATCCAAAAACGTTGACTGCTAAAAAGCTCCACAGCCAGGAAACCGTATATACCATTGGCAACGGTTATTTTGGTACACGTGGCACATTTGAGGAGGGCTATCCTAAAGCCATGCCTGCTACACTGCTCTTTGGTGTCTTCGATGATATCCCCGTAGGCAAAGAGGAGCTTGCCAATGCCCCCGATTGGCTCTTGATCAAGCTCTTCGTCAATGGTGAACGCTTTCGGCTGGATAAGGGCACCATCCTTGAATACCATCGCTTATTGGACATCTACAACGGCATCCTCACCCGGTACGTCCATTGGGAGAGTCCAAATGGTGTGCGCCTCAAGATTACATGCGAACGCTTCGCCAGTTTAGCAGATGAACATGTTGCCGCCATTCGCTATAGTGTGACTGCCGAAGAGCAGCCAACAACAACAGGCAAAGACATCAAGGAAGACCTCGATGTTGTTTTGCGGGCTACACTCAATACAGCTGTAGGTAACTATGACCTCATGCACTGGGAGACGGTTGACCAGGGACAAGTTAATGCATTGCTCTGGCTGCATACCGGGACTCGTCACTCCGGTGTTCAACTGGCCCAGACGATGACCTTTACCACCCAATCACCAGGCTTTCAGTCAGAAATGATGGACTCGGATATTGCGCCCAGTATTCGTCTCTCTGGGACGTTGGCGCCTGGAGCTACCCTGACCACGGAAAAGATCGTCGTCATGTACACTTCACGTGACACAGAAATTCCCCTTCAGGCCGCCATCCAGCACCATCAAGGAATGATGAACGCTTCTGACGCAACAACTCAATCTCATACATACAATACTTCTTTAGCACAAATCACTACAAGTCATGCCTATGAGGTGCTACTGGCAAAACACAAGGAAGCCTGGAAAGACTACTGGGAGATTTCAGATATTCTTATTGAAGGTGATGAAAAGGCACAACTAGCTACCCGTTACAACATCTATCAACTGCGTATCAGTGCCTCAACTCATGATAGTCGGTACAGTATTGCAGCCAAGGGACTGACAGGCTTCGGCTACCGGGGCCATATCTTCCATGATACCGAAATCTTTATGTTGCCTTACTTCACCTATGCCCATCCCTCTATTGCGCGCAACCTGCTGCTCTATCGCTATCATTTGCTGCCAGCGGCACGGGTGAAGGCCAGAAAGAATGGGTATGAAGGTGCCCAGTATCCTTGGGAAAGTACATTGGATGGTGAGGAGGCCACACCAGAGTCAATTATTCACCCCGAGAGTGGTGAACTTATCCCTGTATTAAATGGCACCCTTGAACTTCATATCAGCTCCAGCATTGCATATGCCGTTTACCAGTACTGGTATGTCACTGGTGATGATGAATTTATGCAGCTATATGGTGCTGAGATACTCCTGAGCATAGCAACATTCTGGGGCAGCCGCGCTGAAAAACACCCGGAACACGGTGATTATGAGATCAACAATGTGATTGGTCCCGACGAATGGCATGAACACGTCAATAATAATGCCTTTACCAACTACATGGCCAGGTGGACTATTCAAACTGCCCTTGATACACTAGATTGGCTGCATACTACCTCCCCCAACAAAGCAGCTGAACTCGTCCAGCAACTTGACCTGACGTCTAAACGCCTGGATTATTGGCGAGATATCGTCGCTCACATACGTATTCCACAAGACAAACGCACAGGTCTTTTCGAGCAGTTTGATGGCTTTTTCCATCTCAAGCCCCTCGATCAAAGTAAGTATAAGGGTCGCACCGCATCCTATCAGGCCATTCTAGGCATGCATGGCGTGCAGGAACACCAGATTATCAAGCAGGCCGATGTACTGATGCTCCTCACCCTTCTTAACCAGAACTTTGACCTGCAAACCAAGCGAGTCAACTGGGACTACTACTTTCCCAACACCGACCATGATTACGGTTCTTCGCTTACCCCTGCGCTCCATGCCATTCTCGGATGCGAGGTAGGTCAAACCGAAACAGCCTACAACCTCTTCATGAAAGGAGCCCTGGTTGACCTGGAAAATCTCAGAGGGAACACGCCAGAGGGTATCCATGATGCCTGCTCCGGCGCCGTCTGGCAAGCTACCATCTTCGGCTTTGCCGGTCTGCGCCTCACCGGAGATAGCCACACCACCGCTCCTAGCTGGCCAGATGGCTGGACCCGCCTGGCCTTCACTTTTTTTCATAAGGGCAAGCAATTCTCTATTGATTTACGAAGGTAGTAGAGACCTGGAACAGCGTTCTGTAAAGGCTCAGCATGGCCGGTTGTCCGTGCTGAGCTTTTGCAAAAACCGCTATTGACAAATACCAGGCGCCGGCTATTGACAAATACCAGGCGCCGGGTTATGATATAGCCCGTAGCAAGGCGCATTCGTCTAGCGGCCTAGGACATCGCCCTCTCAAGGCGGAGATCACGGGTTCGAATCCCGTATGCGCTACCGAACACGCATTTCGAACCGTCTCAAGCCAGACTAGAAGCGGCTTGGGGCGTTTCCGTTTTTGGCGTTTCTCCCCCTGTACAGCAATTGTACAGCAACGCGCTTTACATTATTCTTTGCTACGGAATAAAAATTCGCGCCTCTATACTTGACAGACCCAAGATGATCAATGGACTGTCCGCTCGTGCTTACCCTTTAGGTTTCTCTTTCCGTTTTACGAGCTTCTTGTTGCTGACTGGTTGGGTGTTTGCCAGTATTTTTACCATTTCAGCACAATCAGCATGTACTTTTGGTGGTGTCGAGTCCTTTTCCTTCTGTAGCTTCTTCTGACTCCTAGACCTCTAAGAGCAGATTGATGCACTCTCTCCTGTGACGCCTGTATCTGTACACACGTGAGGCCAAGTAGGAGAGGCGTTCTGCGTGAAGCCGGGTTGGTTCACAAGTAAATACAGACCAGCACACGTCATTGCGTCGTCGTTGATCATCAAGCACAAGTTCGCGAATTGCATCGGGGAGCTGGTCGCGCTGCCAGCGGCACTCCTGACGGCCGGTCCTCTCGCCCTCGCCGAGAGAAGCAGCCGCGCGCGCGGCCTTGATCGCGTAGGCTGCGGCGCCGAGTTCGTGGGA
>WNGM01005072.1_pt1 | contig 17286 bp, 16 predicted proteins | sample 5400571 | NCBI WGS metagenome assembly WNGM01 (sample SAMN13153378, study PRJNA577476) | soil metagenome | isolation source: 100 cm soil or saprolite under Garry oak tree replicate 2 | place: USA:California | collected 2016-06-15 | reverse complement strand
AACGAATTACCCCCGAACGCTTATGGCCACTATGCGATCAATACTTCTGCATCGTCGGATCGATTTGGTCTGCCCACGCATCAATTCCGCCTTCGAGACTGTACGAATTTGTGAATCCAGCAGCTCGCAGCAACTCCGCCGCGTGTGCACTGCGCCCGCCACTCTTGCAAACCAGGATGATCTCCTCGTCTTGCCGGAGCTCGTCAAGGCGACCCGGCAATTCGGCCAGCGGAATTAGCTTCGAATCTGCTATGCGCGCGATCTCGAATTCAAACGGCTCCCGCACATCGACAATCGTAAGTCGCCCGTTCGCTTCCATCTGTCGTTTCAATTCGTGCACGCGGATCGTTGCAATCTCGGCGCCGCGGGCTGAGCGTGTTCCGCAAAACTCTTCGTAATCAATTGGCGAGAAAATTGTTGGATGTTCCCCGCAAACAGGGCATGCAGGATCGCGTCGCAAGTTAAGTTCTCGGAATTTCGTTTTGAGCGCGTCGAAGTGCAGGAGGCGTCCGATGATCGGATCGCCGATGCCAATGATCAGCTTGATCGTCTCGATTGCCTGCAACATCCCGATAATCCCGGGCAAAACGCCAAGCACTCCCGCTTCCGCACAGTTTGGAACTGTATCTGGCGCAGGCGGCTCTGGAAACAAGCAGCGGTAACACGGGCCGCCCAAATGAGGCGCGAACACGGTGGTTTGTCCCTCAAAACGAAAGACGGAGCCGTAGACATTCGGCTTGCGCGCAAAAACGCAGACGTCGTTTGACAAATATCGCGTCGGAAAATTATCCGAGCCGTCCACGACCACGTCGTACTGCGCGATGATTGCGGACGCATTCTCGCTCGAGATACGGCATTTGTGCAGTTCGATGTCGATCTGCGGATTGGTTTCACGCAAGCGATCCCGCGCGGATTCCAACTTACCCCGGCCAATATCGCTTGTTCCGTGGAGAATTTGCCGCTGCAAATTCGAAAGATCGACATCGTCGAAATCGACTATTCCGATTGTACCGACACCAGCTGCGGCCAGATACAGCGCAGCCGGCGATCCGAGGCCGCCCGCGCCGATGCACAAAACGCGCGCCGCCTTTAAGCGCCGCTGCCCGGCCGGCGTGACTTCCGGCATGATGAGATGGCGCGAATAACGGTCCCGTTCTTCATTGCTTAACTGGATCGAGTCGCTTCGTTTTTCGTCGATAATGCTTCGCTTCATGTCGCGAACTTTATTGTAGCATAATTCGGTGCAGAGAGTCGAATCTCGGGCCCTAGCGATCAACAACCGTCCAATCGATTCCGACGATCCGCTTGTCTGCAAATCGTTTTAGCGATTTGGGAAAAACAAGATAAGTCGCGCCTTTTCTCTCTTTAAACCCTACGAATCCAAAGTCTGTTCCACCCTCGCTCTTTTGGATCGTTATGACCCGGTTGTTCTTTATCTGCGATTGAAAATGACGATCGGCACCCGGCTTTTGCCAAAGTGTATAAACTTCCGGTTCACCGGCTTTTTCGACCACGCGTGTAAAGCGCGCCGTTTTCACTTTGAGGAGCTTCACGTCAGATTAGGCGTCAAAGAAAAGTCCGCCAGAGAACTACGGCAAAGAGGATCAGACTACCGTTGCTGCATTCCTGCCCTGGCGGGGTTTGTAAGTCCTCAATCCATAGCCCCTGACGGAGAACGAATAATGTTCGTGCACCACTCTGGTCAATCGGCGTGATCTTTATAGTCCGGAACCCGCGCCCGGCGCAATGCCGCCGGTCATAAGAACAACGACTGTCACCAGGACCACATACAGCGCCAGCCAAGAACCCTCGCCGCAGTTTCGCTATTAGATGGCTTTCTAGGAGCGCATCGCGCTCCGAAGTTCTCCAGGCGCGCTGATCCTTCTAGCCGAATGGCAGGTTGGCCTTGATGCGGGCCACGTCGGTGTCGTCCACCCGCGCCGCTTTGCCCAGCTGGCGTCTACGTTTCGCGTTCTTGGACGACAGCAAATGCCGGCGCGAGGATTGCGCCCTTAATACTTTGCCGCGCGCCGTGATTTTGAAACGTTTTGCCACGGCCTTGCGTGTTTTGCTGCGAGCAACTGATTTCGGCATAAGGCGCGAAAGATAGCGGCGATTGCAGCCCTCACAACTGGTTTTGGCAACTCCCGTGGCGAGGTGAGACATTAGGGAATTCGACAACTCCGCAGAGCGTCGCCCGAGTAGAAAATCCTCGCATCGGTTTTCTTTCTCGGAACATTCTTGCATATGGAAAATCTCCCGACGGAAATGCCGCGCGTCGTGATAGTCGGAGCGGGCTTTGGCGGGCTCGAGGCGGCGAAAAAGCTCGCCTGCAAAGATGTGCGCGTAACCGTGATTGACCGCACGAACTATCATCTTTTTCAACCGCTGCTCTATCAAGTCGCAACGGCAGCGCTTTCGCCAGCCGACATCGCTGCGCCGGTGCGTGCGGTGTTGAGCAAATGCAAGAACATGGAGGTGATGCTCGCGGAAGTGCAATCGGTGGACGTTGATGCAAAAAAAATAAAGACAACCGACATGGAAATCGCTTACGACTTCCTCATCGTCGCCACCGGAGCACGGCACTCATATTTTGGACACAACGAGTGGGAGAAATTGGCGCCCGGGCTAAAAAGTCTGGAGGACGCAATCGAGCTGCGGCGCCGTTTGCTCCTGGCATTCGAGTACGCGGAAAAAATCACGGACGAGTCCGCTCGCAAAGCAGCGATGACTTTCGTAATCATTGGCGGTGGTCCAACTGGTGTGGAAATGGCCGGGGCGATCGCAGAGATCGCGCGTTATACGCTCGCGAAGGATTTTCGACATATCGACCCGTCGCAGGCGCGCGTGATTCTCATCGAAGCGGAGCCGCGTCTGCTGGCTGCCTTTCCGGAGGATTTGTCCGCGAGCGCGATGAAACAACTTGTCGCTCTTGGCGTGGAAGTGCGCACGGGCACACGTGCCACCAATCTCACTGAGACCGGACTGCAAGTGGGCGACGAATTTATTCCGTGTCGCGTGAAAATCTGGGCGGCAGGTAACAATGCTTCGTTTGTTGGTAAAACACTCGGCGTGCCGGTCGACCGAGTCGGCCGCGTCATGGTCAACGACGATCTTACCATTCCCGGACATCCGGAAGTCCAGGTGATTGGTGACCTCGCGAATTTTTCTCATCAAACTGGGCAGCCGTTGCCGGGCGTGTCACCGGTCGCCATGCAGCAAGGCCGCCATGCCGCTCGAAACGTTCTCAGGATGATCGCCAACCGCAAACCACGTCGATTCCGGTACTGGGACAAGGGAAGCATGGCCACGATCGGACGGAATAAGGCAGTCGCGGATTTGAATTTTGTGCATCTGAGCGGACTTCCAGCCTGGCTTGTCTGGTTATTTGTGCACATCATTTTTCTGGTCGGCTTTCGCAACCGGATCGCAGTGCTCTTCCAGTGGGCCTGGGCTTATTTCACTTTCAACAAAGGCGCACGATTGATCACGCGAAATTTCCAATCAGAGACGCGCCCGCCAGCGTGAAAACAACGAATTTCCGGATTGCGATCATCGGTTCGGGAGCGATTGGCAGTTATTACGGCGCAAAGCTCGCATATGGCGCGCGGCAAAGGTGAAAACTTCCGGGTCACGAACGTGAACTGCTACAATTCGACGCGGAAAATTGGCGCGTCTGACCTCGTTCTCATTGCCGTCAAAGCGACCTCCAATGCGGACCTTGTCGATCTTATCCCGCCGCTCCTGCATGAGCGCACGATGTTGCTCACGCTGCAGAATGGCTTGGGTAACGAAGAATTTCTCGCGAAGAACTTTGGCGCGGATCGTGTGCTCGGCGGGCTTTGTTTCATATGTTTGAGTAGAATTTCACGCACAGAGGTCGAGCGCTACGATTACGGTCACATCGTGATTGGCGAATATGGGCGTAAACCACAATCGCGAACCCATGATGTCGCGGCGGAATTCAAACGTGGCGCTATCCAATGCAACGTCATTGAAAATCTCGCACTGGAACGATGGCGAAAGTACATTCCGTTCAATGGATTGTCCATCCTAGCCGGCGGAATCGATACCGCGGCGATTCTTCACGATGAAGGCCTGAGGCGCACGACACTCGGCCTGATGGACGAAGTGATCGGCGCCGCGAACAGATGTGGATATCCGCTGGAACACTCTGCTGCTTATGAGCAAATGAAGCGAACAGAAACGATGGGCGCCTACAAACCCTCTACGTTGCTAGATTGGGAGGCGGGCCGACCTCTCGAAATCGAAGGGATTTGGGGCGAGCCTCTGCGCCGCGCAACTGCGGCAGGCGCAAATATGCCGCGCCTAGAAATTGTTTACACGCTTCTAAAATCTCTCGGTGAAGCGGAACGAAAAAAACGAACAGCAGCAAAACGCGGCTGATCATGAGACAGCGTTCGACGCGCGAAGCGATCCGGCAAGTCAAAGTCAGAAATCTTCAACGAACTGTTCCGATCGATGTGGTGGATCTTGAACGTTTCGCGACCAAAGCAGTGCGCTGCTGTGCGGTTCTGCGCAGAAGAAAACCGACCGATTTAACAAAACTGCGCGAGGTTTTCATCTTGTTTATTTCCGATCGCCGCATGGCGTCGTTACATCGACAATTTCTCAATCAATCGGGACCAACAGACGTACTGACGTTTCAACACGGGGAAATCTTTATCAGCATCGAGACAGCGCGGCGGCAGGCTCGGGCCTTCGGAAATTCGCTCACGCGCGAACTTCGATTGTACATCGTGCATGGCCTTTTGCATCTGCATGGCTTCGATGACCAAAAGCGCACTGACGCGCGCAAGATGGAGAGGATACAAAAACGAATCCTCGCAGCCGCGACCGCAGAGCCAGTAACCTGACGGGATCGTATCCACACGTTTGAACTGAAGGCGGCCTATGTTAATTTTTGCGGATGAGTGTGAAGCCACTTTGGAACAAGGTGGCGATGGTCCAAAACGGAGTGGTCATGACGGGTTCTGTCCCGAAAAATGCGGGGCCACCGACAATTGACAAACCGGCCATCGAAAAAGAAACGCGCTCCCAAGAAGATGTCGATCTTCCATGGCAAGTGGTGGTGCACAACGATCCAGTAAATCTAATGAGCTACGTGACGATGGTCTTCCAGCGGGTCTTCGGTTATCCGCGTGAGAAAGCGGAAAGGCACATGCTAGAGGTGCATCACAAAGGGCGTTCGGTTTTGTGGAGCGGAATGCGCGAGCGTGCGGAGCTTTACGTCCAGCAGCTGCACGGTTACCTCCTGTTGGCCACACTCGAGAAGGCGGGTTGATATGGAAATTTGCCGACGAAACGATGAGATCGAAATATCGGAGCTCGATCCATTTCTGGCAGAGCTTCTTCGGCAAATCCCGGCCAGCGCTAATCCAGAGGGCGTCCCAGCAGCAGAAGAACGCCTCTTCAGCCCACCGGCGGACCAAAACGAAAAGGAGATTTGCGCGGAATGGAAACTTTATGTGAAACCCGAGCTGCGGCGGCTGTTTCAGACGGCGACAGAAACGGTGGCGGCAGACCTGAAGCAACTAAGCGGGAATGAGAAAATGTTTGCTAACCGCACGCTGCTCATTCCGTCGAGACATGCAGACGCGTGGCTGAGTGCACTCAATCAGGCGCGTCTGGTGATTGCCGCGAAATGCAGGTTCACCGATGCCGAGCTGTGCGACCACTATCGCTCGCCCATCGGATCACGGCGTGACTTGAGTTTATTCCAGGTAAACTTCTACGGCTTCCTTCAGGAGTTTATCCTGCGTGAAGTAGATGGGTGCGAGAAAAAGCCCGAAGATTAAGCCGGTTTCCGTTCTCGCACCATCGACATGAGCCGCTCTTTGATGGCGGCGGAAGCTTTCGCTGGGCGCAAGCTCAGAGCGAATGCTTCGTGTAATGCGTAACATTCTATGATGAAATCTTCTGCCTTTTTGCCGAATTTTTTGCGCGCTCTCTCAAATTCCTCCAATTCTTTAGACTCCAGTGCGCCAATGACATAGAGCCTCGATTGGTTCTGGAATTCGTTAAAGTTCATCTTTCAGCTCCTTCAGGCCGTCATAGATTTTTTTTAGTCCCAATTCAAGCCGTGTTTTCACCGTTCCTAAGGGTGTATTCGTTTTTGCGGCGATTTCGCGCTGGCTCATGCCCCGAAAAAATGCGAGATCAATTGCCTGCTGCTGGGCCGGCGGAAGTCCATTGATCACTTTGCGTATAAGAGTACGTGTATCGCCCAGGACAATTTCTTCTTCGGTGGCGTTATGCACCCACGCATCGGGTTGCTGTTCGGTTTCGTTTTGCAGGCGCTCTTCCGCGCGAGCGTAAGCCTGCTTTTTGCGCAAACCATCAATCGCACGACGGCGCGCTAGGGTGACCATCCAGCCCAGCGGTTTGCCCTTCTGGGCGGAGAAATTCTTTGCCTGATTCCAAATCTCCATAAAAATTTCTTGCAGGAGATCATCGGCCTCAGCTTCGTTATGAATCACGCGCAGAATGAGCGCTTTCAAAATCCCGTTGTACCGGTCGTAAAGTTGGGAAAGTGCATCAGCATCCTCACCCTGGATCGCCTGCATTAAGTCGAGATCACTTGGCGCGCCTGGCTCGAGTTGTGGAGGAGCGGAGAAGCGCCGAATTTTACGTACAGTCTTGGCTCGTCCTCGTTTATTCGCTTTGCGATGCATGCAAGAAATCAGATTCAGTCACCCTTGGAGCTAGTTCGTGAAATTAGAAAAACCAGGCAAACGTCGGCAGCAGCCAGCCATCGGGGTCTCTTAGTCTGAGCTGGCGACTTCGTCCAACGGTTTCGAAGCACGGTTCTCGGATCGCACAGCAGGGGGCTACATCCAATCAAATTACGGTCCCGATAAGCCTTGACCGGTGACCGGCCACCCCTTAATACGCTCTGGCAAAATAATAGCGTGGGTTGGAGCAAGAGTTACGCTCGCTGGCGCAGAGTAGGAGAATAGCTTCTGCGCAATCCTGCGTTTGAAGGAGAAATTCAGGACAAGGAAAATCACATGAAACTAATTACATCATTCGTTGGCATCGCCGCCTTAAGCTTCGTCACCTCGGTCTTCGCGCAAGAGGAGGAAACAGCGTCCCCAGCGCCGGAGGAGAAAGCCTCCGCGACCGTGCAAGAAACTCCGACGCCCAGGCCCGAAGCAAAGACCGTTACGACCCCTAGAGAGGAACCGCCTGCTCAGAAAAAAGAGAAAGCCGCCGCTACCGCGCCTCAGAAAGCCCCCTCGGCCGCTGCGGCCACGCCGGGAAAGAAAATGAGCGCCGAAGCCACCTTGAAAAACAATGAAAACCGATGGTCGGATGCAATCGCCAAACATGACACGGCAACCATCGAATCGATGGTGGCGGCTGATTTCATCGGCGTAAGTTCCAAGGGCAAAGTTCAAAACCGGCGCGCGATGTTAGCTGACGTGAAAGGTGACAAAGATACCTACACATCGACAAAGGCCGAGAAACTCGCGGTGCATATGTACGGCAGCGGCGTCGCCGTTGTGGTTGGGATTGCCAACGAAAAAGGCTCCGGAAAAGACGGCAAGGCGTTTGATCGCACTTATCGCTTTACCGACACCTGGATGGATCGAGACGGCAACTGGCAATGCGTCGCCAGTCAGGTCAGTTTGATTTCCCAGAAATGACGATTCTGTGTCCGAGCTGAAAAGCTAAGATTTGAATTGACGGTGGCGCCAAGGTGGCCGCTTTATCACTCTCGCGGAATCAAAGTTCTCGATCTGGCCCAGGATGTTGAAGCCGGTGATTGCGCGGCGTGGATTTGTGCGGCAAAGGTTAGCCGCATGGCGCAAGGGCTGAGTAATACGACTGTGGATCCGCTTTGGTACAAGGACGCGATCATCTATGAGCTGCACGTTAAGACGTTTTGTGACAGCGACGGCGATGGGATGGGCGACTTCCGTGGCCTGATCGAAAAGCTCGATTATCTCCAGGAGCTCGGCATTACGGCTATCTGGCTCCTGCCATTCTATCCCTCGCCGCTGCGTGATGACGGCTACGACATCGCCGATTATTTCGACGTCAATCCGAGCTTCGGCACCCTCGATGATTTCCGCGCGTTTCTTGATGCGGCGCATCAGCGCAATCTGCGCGTCATCACGGAGCTGGTGATCAATCACACATCCGATCAAAACCCGTGGTTCCAAAAATCGCGCCGTGCCGCGCCCGGCTCACCCGAACGCGAGTTCTATGTGTGGAGCGACACGCCGGAGAAATACAAAGATGCGCGGATCATCTTCAAAGATTTTGAAACCTCGAACTGGGCATGGGACCCGGTCGCCAAAGCCTACTACTGGCATCGCTTTTATTCGCATCAGCCGGACTTGAATTTCGACAATCCGGCCGTGCTCGAAGCTCTCGAGAAGGTGTGCGATTTTTGGCTGGCCCTGGGCGTCGATGGACTCCGTCTCGACGCCATCCCTTATCTCTACGAACGCGAAGACACAAGCTGCGAAAATTTGCCCGAGACCCATGACTATCTCCGCAAGTTGCGCGCACATGTCGATGCGAAATTTTCCAACCGCATGCTGCTCGCGGAAGCCAATCAGTGGCCGGAAGATGCGGTCGCTTACTTTGGCAAGGGCGACGAGTCGCACATGAATTTCCACTTTCCGCTCATGCCGCGCATGTTCATGGCGCTGCAAATGGAGGACCGGTTTCCGATCATCGACATTCTCGATCAAACACCGGCGGTTCCCGATGGCTGCCAATGGGCCATGTTCCTGCGCAACCATGACGAGCTGACGCTCGAAATGGTGACCGATGAGGAGCGGGATTACATGTATCGCGTCTACGCCACCGATCCGCACGCACGTATTAATCTTGGCATCCGCCGGCGGCTCGCGCCGCTGCTCGCGAACAGCCGCCGCAAAATCGAGTTGCTCAACACGCTGCTTTTTTCCATGCCCGGCACGCCGATCATTTATTATGGAGATGAGATCGGCATGGGCGACAACTTTTATCTCGGTGATCGCAACGGTTGCCGCACACCGATGCAATGGAGTCCCGACCGCAATGCCGGATTTTCAAGAGCCAATCCGCAGCAGCTTTATTTGCCGATTACGATCGATCCGGAATATCACTACGAAGCGGTCAACGTCGAGAATCACCAGAAAAATCTCTCCTCGCTGCTCTGGTGGATGCGCCGTGTCATTGCGATGCGGAAAAACTTTAAGGCGTTTTCGCGCGGCTCCCTTGAATTTCTCTATCCGGATAACGCCAAGGTTCTCGCGTTTCTTCGCCGGTATGAGAAGGAGACCATCGTTGTGGTGGTGAATCTCTCGCGTTTCGCGCAATCGGTGGAGTTGGATCTGGCGCACTTCGCCGGCTGTGTGCCGATGGAAGTCTTTAGCCGCAATCTGTTTCGCCCAATCAAAAAATCACCCTACGTTATCACGCTCGGTCCTCATGCGTATTACTGGTTCGCGTTGCAAGCGCAGACCAATGGGCGCCGCGTCTCGAAAAAGCACGTTGTGCCGACGATCAACGCGCCGGCCGAGCTTCATACCTTGCTGGATGATGGTCGGCGCGCGCAGCTCGAGCAGGTAATTTTGCCCAATTACATCCAGACCTGTCGCTGGTTTGGCTCCAAGGCGCGGACTCTCCGCGATCTTACAGTGGTGGAGCAGCCGGCCGTCTCATCAGAAGCAGATGCAGCGCGCTTTTGGTTCGTGGTGGTAAGCTATGTCGATGGTCCTACCGAAACTTATGCCCTCCCGGTAAAGATTGCGTCGGGTAGCGCTGCGCGCGTTGTGTCTCGGAGCGCGCCGCACGCGATTATCGCGCGCCTCGCAGGTCCCCAAGAAACTATTCTGTATGATGCAGTGTGGGATGAGAAGTTTCGTTCTCAATTATTTGAGGCGATCGCCCAACGGCAGATCATGAAAGGGCATGCGGGCGATCTCGTCGGCATCGCGGGCAAGGCGCTGGCGGCGGATTCTTCGGTCACCTTGGACAAATCGCAAGTTTTGAGTGGGGAGCAGAGCAACTCCTCGATGCTCTTTGAAAACAAATTCTTCCTTAAACTCTATCGAAAGCTCGAGGACGGTGTGAATCCCGATGTCGAAATAACCCGGTTTCTTACTGAGCGCGCCAATTTTTCCAACGTGCCGGCTTTCGCCGGCGCGCTGGAATATCGTCACGAAAAATCCGAGCCGACCGTTGTCTGTCTGTTGCAGAACGCGGCCACGAGCGAGAGTGACGGCTGGGCGCTAACGTTGGACGCGGTTGGTCGCTATTACGAACGTGTGCTTGGCCGCAAAGCGGATCTCCAGAATCAAACCGCACCGCCCGGCTCACTTCTCGATGAATTGATCGGCGGCGTTTATCCTGAAAAAGCAATGCTGCTCGGGCAGCGCACGGGCGAATTGCATCTCGCGCTTGCTTCAAACAGCGATGATCGCGCCTTCGCGCCTGAGCCTTTCAATGCGATGGCGCAACGGTCGGTTTACCAATCGATGCGAGCATCGGTGCGGCGGGCGTTTACTCTTCTCGAAAAGAAAGTGTCAGACTTGCCCCACGCGTTTCGAGAGGAAGCAAAACAGGTTCTCGACGCCGAGCAAAAAATTCTCGAGCAGGAAAAACGGCTTCTCGACCGTCGCTCCAACGCTTCAAAAATCCGGATTCACGGGGATTATCATCTAGGCCAGGTGCTTTATACGGGAAAGGACTTCATCATTCTCGATTTCGAAGGCGAACCGGCGCGGGCACTTGGCGAGCGAAAGCTGAAGCGCTCAGCCTTGCGCGATGTGACAGGCATGATGCGCTCGTTTCAATACGCCGCTTACAGCGCGCTCTGGCAGCCAGCCATGCGCAAGGAGGATGTGCCGTTCCTTGAGCGCTGGGCCGATCTTTGGTATCGCCAAGTGAGCAGCGTTTTCCTGCAAAGTTATTTGAAAACGACGGCCGGCGCGATCTTCGTCCCGCAAAACCCCGACGATCTGCAAATCATGCTCGAAGCCTATTTGCTCGACAAAGCCGTCTACGAAATCGGCTACGAACTGAACCATCGCCCCGACTGGGTCGTCATTCCCGTCCGTGGTATCAAACACATCTTGAAGTCGGGTTAAGTAACGAGCTCGAAAAGCCGCAATTCTTCCGTCCCTTCGGGCACTGGTTTTCTTAATAACGGCTGTCCCAGCTTTGAAAAGCTGGGCTATTATCAGAGCAAGTCTTCCGTTTGCGGCATCAACGCATTTTGCGGGTGGTCTGACGGTTGCGGAAATTCATATTGTCTTTGCAAACGGTTGCCGCGGTAGATCGTCACTATGCAAACCTTCAGTGCCGACAGGCACGAAAAGAAAATAGCCCAGCGTTCTAACGCTGGGTCACCGGTTTGGAAGGCGCGCGAGTCCCTCGGGGACGAAAGAATCAACCAAGCAACCGTTCGTCGTAATCCAAACCATGCTTACGCAGCATGGCCAGAAACTCTTCGCGAAATGCCCGATTGCGATGATGCTCCGTCTGGTTCCGAATATACGCCACAGTGGTTTCGATACCGGACACGCCGATGCTGAATGCGCCGTAGCCCTCCTGCCATTCAAATGAACGCATTTTCGGAAACGCTTCATGAATCCACTTGGAAGAATTGCCTTTGAGAAGTTGGATTGCTTTGGCCACAGACAGCGCTGCCGGCAACGCGATCAGCATGTGCACGTGATCCGCCGCTCCGCCAACTGCCAGCGGCTTCATTTTATTTTGTTTCGCAATACCGCCGAGGTACGGCCAAAGCCGCTCGCGCAAATCCGAAGTCAAGAAAGGCGTGCGGTTTTTTGTGCTCCAGATGCAGTGAGCGAGACAACTGTTGAACGAATGCATGATTCTTTCGTCCCTGACGGGACTCAGGCCTTTATATCACCTTTTCCCAGCGTTAAAACGCTGGGCCATTGTCATCCACAACACGCATGACTGTTTCTCACGCATTAACAATTTGGCGACTGGAGAACCAGCGTTTATATCTACATTCAAATTCGGAAAAGGACCTTATGAATGACCATCTCGACAAGATCGACAATAACATCGCGGAGAAGCATCTCTTGAAACATCCGTTTTATCTCGCCTGGACGCGTGGGGAGTTGAGCAAGGAGGCGCTCGCGGACTATGCACAGCAGTATTATCACCATGTCGCGGCGTTCCCCACGTATCTATCGGCTGTGCACGCAAAATGCGACGATCAAGTGATGCGGAAGCAATTGCTTTCGAACTTGATCGATGAAGAAGCCGGTTCGCCGAACCATCCCGAGCTTTGGCTAAGGTTCGCCGAAGGTCTTGGCGTTTCCGATGTCGATGTGCGGAGCGCAAAGAAACAGCCGGAGACGAAAAGCTTGATCGGCATATTCCGATCGGTGTGTCGTGACGGATCGACTGCAGAAGGTCTCGCCGCGCTTTACGCGTATGAGAGCCAAATCCCCGCGATCTGTGAATCAAAGATCGACGGGCTGAAGAGACATTACGGCTTCAATAATCCCGAACATTATCGCTATTTCACCGTCCATATCGACGCCGATCGCGAACATTCTGCCGCTGAGCGCGAAATGCTTGGCGCATACATCGACAATCGCAATCTCGAGACGGTAAAGGCGTCAGTGAATCGCGTTCTTGATGCGCTTTGGGAAATGCTGTCCGGCGTGTGTCGCCGTCACGCTATTGCGTGATTTTTGTCCCATTCGAAGAGCCGCTTTAGCGCGGACGCAAAACAAGAAACGAACGCATCCGATGCCGGCAAACCGATAGAACCTGCGGTTGCGAGGGATCAAGCGAAGCGACGATTTTCTTGTAATCTGAAACCGACGTGATCGGTTGCTGATTGATTTCTTCGATCACATCACCCTTTTGCAATTCGGCCACGCCACTGTCAGGATCAATATTGGTGACAACGACGCCGCTCACATTACTTGGCAGATCGAGCTGACGTGCCATTGCCGGCGTCAGGTCCTCCACGTCGATTGAGCCGAGGGGGCCGCTCGTCTCGGTTTCGTCGTTCGGCTGCCGCGGGTTCTGCGGCTGGCCCGGTGTCTGCGGCTGGCCCTGTCCAGGCACAACGCCAGCCGTCGGATAATTCATCGGTTGCTCCTTGATCTGCGTCGTCACTTTCAGCGGCTTTCCGTTGCGCACGATTTCCAGGTCGACGTTTTTGTTCAACTCGGCCTGCGCAACTAGGCTGCGCAGCGCTGTGAAATTTTTGACTTCGTGGCCATCGAATTTGCGGATGACATCGCCCTTTTGCAGTTGGGCCTGAGCAGCCGGTGACCCCGGCACTACTTCCTCAACATTAACGCCTTCGCTCTCTGCCCCGTTTTGGCCCGGCTGCAGCGCGCGCGTTTGGACCCCAAGGTAACCGCGAATGATTCGCCCCTGCTTCAACAAACTCTCCAGGGCGGTGCGAATCGTGTTCGATGGAATAGCAAATCCGATCCCTTGCGAACCACCACTTCGTGAGATGATCGCCGTATTGATCCCAATGACTTCGCCGCGGAGATTAATCAGCGGACCGCCGCTGTTGCCGGGATTGATGGCCGCGTTGGTTTGCAGCAGTTCGCCGAAAGCGTCAGTGCGGTTTGGCCGCATTTTCGAACTGATGATGCCATCGGTCACGGTTTCTTCGAATCCGAATGGATTGCCGATGGCCAGAACAAAATCCCCGGCCTGCACCGTATCGGAATCAGCCAGTTTGAGCGGTTTGACGCCGGGATCGTCGATCTTGAGCACGGCCAGATCCACCTGAGAATCCGCGCCCACGAGCCGCGCCTTTTTAGTGCGGCCATCGCTAAGTTGCACTTCAATTTCGTCCACCTGATCGACAACGTGATTATTGGTGATGACGTGCCCCTCGTTCGTCACGAGAATGTTGAGCTTCGTGGATGTTTTTACCGCGCCCACCGACGGGATCACACTACTAACGAGTGCGCGCCGCTCCCGATTCAAAGCCTCGAGTGACGCGACTTGCTTTGGATCCACGTTCGGCGAAGTAGCCAGCGTGTACTTCTCCGGTTTTGTCGCGGAAGGCAGATTCAATGTTCCATGCTTGAGCCGGTAATCGTAAAGCAAGGAAATCCCTGCACTGACAAGCAGGACGAAAAGCAAAAACTTGGCGAGGTTTTTCATCAGCTAACGTTGGAAAAAGTTCGTCCCTGTTGTTCGACAATTTAACGCCGGAAACGTTGATTCTCAGGCAGTTCTAGACGCGGATCCGCCGCGAAGATCGACACCGCCGTCGCGCGCGCTCGTCGCATCAAATGTGCGTCGGTTTTTAAGTCGCCGATCTTCAGCACTGGCAAGCCGCTTTGCGCTGTGCCCAGCAAATCGCCCGGCCCGCGTAAATCCCAATCAGCCTCCGCCACTTCGAAACCGTTGCTTGTTTTTTCTAATACAGTGAGCTTTCCTGATGTTTCCTTAGAAGTGTCGGATGTTAACAAAATGCAGTACGACTTGTGCCCACCGCGACCTATCCGGCCGCGAAGCTGATGGAGTTGCGCCAACCCGAAACGCTCGGCGTTTTCGACCAGCATTACGGTCGCGTTGGGGACATCGACACCGACTTCGATTACCGTAGTGCTGATCAAAGCATTTGTCTCGCCGCGTCGAAACCGTTCCATGATTTCCTGTTTTTCCGGCGCCGGAATCCGGCCGTGAAGTAATTCGCAGCGATACGGGTGCAATCGCTCCCGCCACAACTCGTACTCCACCGACGCCGCTTTCACGTCCAGTTTTTCGGTTTCATCGATTAGCGGATAAATCACGTAGAGCTGGCGACCCGCTTCCAGTTGTGCTCGCAAAAAACTGAGGACTTCGCCGAGCTTAGACGTTTCGTGCACGGCGGTAATTATTTTCCCGCGGTTGCGCGGCATCTCATCGATAACGGAAACATCAAGATCGCCGTAGATGGTCATTGTCAGTGTGCGCGGGATTGGCGTGGCGGTCATCACGAGGACGTCAGGCGCCGGCTCGCGGGTGGTTAATCGGGCGCGTTGAGCAACGCCGAACTTATGCTGCTCGTCGATAACAGCGAGCCCGAGATTGGAGAACGAAACATTCTCGTACAGCAACGCATGCGTGCCGACGACGATTTGTGGGTCGTTCGTCCCGAACGACGCCCCGGATTGGGTAGCGCTCGCGTCCCGCGTGCTGATTTCGGCGTCGCCCCGAAACAAGCTTTCCTCGCGGCGCTCGTCATCCTGCGTCCAGACCCACGGATAATCCTCATTCTGCTGTGCCACTCCAGAATCCCATGGATTTCGAAGAATGTAATGGAACTTCTCCTGGAGATCGCGATCCGATCGCACATAACGATCAAATCTTTCGCGTTCCCAAACTGCCCCCTTCTTTTTGTCGATCTCGTTAATTTCGTGAGCCGAAAATGATTTTATCGAGTGGATCAGCTCGCTCAGCGGCCAGAATGTTGCGTTTCCCGCGTCATCACTTTCTTTCGGCCATGGCTGGATAAGAAAATGCACATGATCAGGCATCACGCACGCCGCGAACAATTCGTAGCGTTTGTTATGAAAATGTCGGAGCGCGTCGAGAACGATGGTGCGCGTGATTGGTGACAAACAACGCCGCGACTTCGTGCCGATCTTCACCGCATAAATTGCCCAAGGTTTTTCGAAATGTGGTAGCCGACGGCGAGAATACGCAGCCCCCTCGCCTGATTGTGTTTCAGGAAAAGTCCGCGACGGCGCGACGCCGTCGCCAACACGCGAGACGCGCGTGCTCCCCGGAATCTTTGCGCGTTGCGTTTTGCTGAGTACGAATAGAGGCAATGGTGCGTTGTCTTCCTGACGCGCGGCCGTTCGCAGCGCGATGCACAACCCCAGCGGCTCGAGCCAGCGCCGCAGCACATCATAATGCTGTTCCGCCAGAATTTGCGTGGGCGCCATAAACGCGGCCTGATATCCAGCTTCAATCGCAAGAAGCATCGCTGCTATGGCAACGACCGTTTTTCCCGAGCCAACGTCTCCCTGCAACAAACGGTTCATCGGTTGGCGTGCCGCGAGATCGCGCCGAATTTCCGTAATCACTTTGGACTGCGCGCTGGTTAACTCGAACGGTAGCGCCTTAAGAAATTTGTCGAGCAACGCGCCATTTCCACAGTGCGCGTACCCGACGCGGATGGATGCGTCGGAGCGTCGCGATGCGATCAGCATTTGCATCGCAAAAAATTCCGAGAGCACCAGATGCTCCCGGGCAGTATCACGCGCTTCCCAGCTTTCCGGAAAATGGATCGCGCGGATCGCGTCACGCCGCGTGGCATGAACCAAACCGCTCGGCGCAATTGTTTCCAATACTGCGCCTGAAATTTCATTCAACGCTCGGTAAATAGTGCTGCGCAAGACGCGCTGTGAAAGACCTTCCGTCGCTGGATAAATCGGTGTGATGCGCCGAAAATGGATCGAAATTTCTTTATCATTCTCGATGACCTCGACCTCCGGATGATCCATGCAAATTCTCTTGCCCCGCAGGCGCGGCCTGCCAAACACAACCAGGCGTTGCCCGGTTGCGATCATCTTCTGCACGTAATGCAGATTGAACCAACGGCACACCAGTGGTTCACTCAGCGCGTTCGGCTGCGATTCTTGCAGTGTTGCTTCGAAGATCTTCTTCCAGCCGCCAAAACGGCGCAGCGACGTTTTAATCACTTCACCGCAAAGACAAATTGGAACGTCGCTTTCTTCGCGTGGAAAATGCGGGAACTCGGTTCGATCCTCATGACGGCGCGGAAAATGCGTAAGCAAATCCTCCACGGTACCGATACCGAGCCGTCTCAGCGCCAGCAGACGCGGTCGGGGGATCCACGCGATGTCTTCGAGCGACTGCGAAATCCCGATCATCTGGGGAGCGCAGGCTGCCAGCCTGTTGTTCGCGGCAGCTTGCCGCGAAGCCCTTTTCTACTTTTCGTCGGCGTGATCATTCAAATTTGCTCCGCTTTTCGCACGGCCTCGATCCGCATGCCCAGCGTAGTTTCGCCTTCGTATTCATCCGCGCGGATGCGAAAGGCAATGTCCCAGGGCGCCGGCGGCAGTGAGAGATTTGCCGAATCGAAGTAAACTGCGCGCCGATGGTAATTCCCCTGGCGCAGGCGCAAAATGAGATGCTTCTCCTTTACCTCCTGCGGCGGCATGACCGGCTCGACTTCGCGCGCAAAAAAAAGCGGCGCCGGATTCCCGTTACCGAATGGCTGGAGCATTTCGTGCCACTGGAGAAAATCGCCAGTGAGTTCCGAAAACGCGAGCTCGTGATCGATGCGGA
>WNGM01001781.1_pt1 | contig 17295 bp, 35 predicted proteins | sample 5400571 | NCBI WGS metagenome assembly WNGM01 (sample SAMN13153378, study PRJNA577476) | soil metagenome | isolation source: 100 cm soil or saprolite under Garry oak tree replicate 2 | place: USA:California | collected 2016-06-15 | reverse complement strand
CCGCCACCCCCGCGCGCCCGGACCGGACTTCCGCGGGGTGGGGTCGGCGGGGGTGTGCGGCCCGCCACCCCCGCGCGCCCGGACCGGACCCGCGTGGAAGGTTCTCGGCCAGCTCGTTGAGCCCGCCACCCCCGCGCGCCCGGACCGGACCGATCGGCCAGGCCCAGCCGGACCAGCTCGGCACCGCCACCCCCGCGCGCCCGGACCGGACCCGGCTGGGAGTCGCCGCCCGTGGCCCCGCCGACCGCCACCCCCGCGCGCCCGGACCGGACACTGCCTGACCTGGGCGTTTACGCGCTCACGCTATGGTTTTGTGCGCATGGGATGCCCAACCCTTACGGATCGGGAGTGCCCGCCTTACCCCGTTTCCGAGTGCGGGCTGCTCGCTTCGCCGGGGAGCGCCCATCACGCCGAGGCGTAACAGGTCTCACATCCCCTCCACGAGGCTCATCCACCACCCCAGGTGGGGCGATGAGTCCAGCGGTGACCTTCTCCATGACCCGCGCGCTGTTCACGCGCCGGTCAACGACATGGCCACCATCACACCGGAACTGCTCTTCGGTCAGCGGCACGGGCTTGGTTCTCACCCGGCCGCAGACCGAACAGATCCGGCCTGTCTCCCAGTGCGGCTCACCTTGGTTGTACTGCGAGCCGCACCAGGAAGTCTTGTACGTCAACTGCCACCGAAACATGCCCGGCGCAGCGTCGGCCAACGCCCGGTTGCGGGCTTTTCGCAGCCGCACCGGGACACCCTCGGAACCCTTCTCTGCGAGACGCTGCGCGTCCCAGCCTTCCACGCCGACCTTGGCGTAGGTATTGGCCATCTCCGAGGTGATCCGGTCGCAGGCGTCCTTGCGCATCAGCGCCACCTGCTCGTGCAGGGCACCGACGCGCCGCTTGGCCTTCTCCCGCCGCTTCGAGTCCTTCTCGGCGCGCGACAGGGCCTTCTGTAGGCGTCGCAGGTCGGCAAGGTTGGCATCGAGGAAGCGGGAGTTGGTGTAGGTGTCGCCGGTAGAGGCGACGGCGAGGTGCCGGACACCGAGGTCGAGGCCCACGACACCGTTGCGGGTCTGCCGCTTCGACGGGGCGGTGCGGACCTGCATGACGACTTCGGCGGTGACGGAACACCACCATGTGCCGGAGGCGCCTCGGGAGAGGGTGGCCCGTACGATGCGCGCCTGCTCAACCTTCCCGCTGCCGCGGCATCCGGGGCGTTTGTCGTCCGGCGCTACATGCGGCCCGTAGACGCCACACTTGCTGGTCTTCGGTTCGCCGGCTTTGGTGGTGACCTGGACCTCGCCCGTTCCGTTGCAGGTCGGGCAGACCACGGGACCCGCAGTCTCGCTCCTGCGTAGCAGCCGGGCGAGTTTACGGGCGACCCGCGCGGACCGGTCGACCCACTGGGTTTCGCCGGGCGTGGGTGTGACGCGTCGCCGCTGCCCTATCCGTAACTTCCCGGGGATCTTGACTTGGCCCACCTTCGGGAGGCTCATGTACCGGCTGCCCGAGGTGGACGCCGCCGGACCGTAGCCGGTAACACCCGCCTTCTTGGCCTCGGCGGGAAGGTCGATGCCGCGTTCCTGGGCGACGCCCGCGGCATGCTCGTCGCACAGGTTCCGCTTGTGCGCGACGGTCCGGTCCACGACGGTCGGGTCCGAACGGCGGACTGCTTTGGCCCGGTAGGTCAGGACGTGGGTGACGGCACCCGGACACGGATGGTCCACGACCCAGCCCCGCTTGTTGGGCACACCGACGGGGGTGGCGCAGCCGAAACCCTTCCGGTCACGCCGTTCGTGGTAGAACTTGCGCGCACTGTCGGTAAGCCTCCGCAGGGCGTGGCCCCACGGCTCGCCGACCTCAGCCGGGCGACGCTTGACCCTCGGCGCGCCCACGGGCCGCACAGCCGACCCGGTGTCGATACGCAGGGTGTCCCCGTGCATCTGGAACGAGTCTTGCGACCGGCCCTTCTTCTTGAACCGTGGCCGGCCCACCGCGCGGCCCTTGCGTCGGCCGGCGCGGGAGTCCCACATCTTCTGCCACGCCCCGTGGGCGTCACGTAGAGCAGCCTGGTAGGTGCCGACGAAGTTGTTCTCCACCCAGTGGGTGGTGCGTCCGTCGGGGTCGGGGGTGTCCCGGTAGGTGTCCTTGTACGCGGTCCACAGTTTGCACAAGGTGAAGTGGTCCGGCAGGTCGATCGTGATTCTCTGCCCCGCGTCTTTCTGCGCCTGCCGAGCATTGAGAGCGGCGGCGTAGGTGGCGATGCCCCAGTTAAAAGCGAACCTGGCGCCACCAGCGTGGGAGGCGAACTGTGCCGCCTGCTCCGGGGTCGGGTCCAACGCGAACTTGTACGCACGTTGCACCAGCCGGGTTTCGTGCGGCATCCGGTCCACCTCCTTCCGTCGGGTTGTTGAACGTGTCGGGGTATGTCGGGGTTACGGCTCCTCGTCCTCGGGGTTGATGGCCCGGGCCTCGCTGAGTTGGGCGTGGACCTCCCGCAACTCCGCTTCGGTCACGTCAAGAAGCCCGCTAGCAAGGGAGAGCCAGGCGCCCCGCAGGCGTCGCCAACGTGACTCGTTCCCGTCCGAGTCGTCTACGACCTCCAGGCCGTCCGGTCCCTGCCTTAGACGGGCGCCTTGTGCGCTGTGGTGCACCGTCGCCGAAAGAGGCCCGACGATGAACTCTTCCACCACGAACCCTGCTGTCCCGTCGTCGTCCAGGGAGCGGTCCACCTGGTCGAGTTCGGCTTCGGGCACCCGGAACAGGTAGTTCTCACCCACACGTCCGGGAATGCGCATGAACAGGGTCTGCGTCTCGTCGTGGCGGTAGAATGCCGGTGTCGGGCGCAACGCCCGGACTAGGGTCTTGAATGCGTCGGTGGCTTCGAGGAGCCCCCGGTGGGTGCGGCGCCACCGCCACCCAGACACTGCGCTGGATAGCATCAACGGGCCGGCGGCGAGACATACCCCGTCCCGCCACGTCCACCCGACCATCACCCCGTCCACGCCACCGTACGCCGCAGCGAAGGCGCCGGAGATCCCGAACGCGAGGTCGGCCCACTTGTTGGGGGGAGCAAGTCTATGTCGGGTCACCCTGATGCCGCCTCGATCGAGATAGTGAATGCGGTCAGCGGCCGGTCCGCGGGGTACGGCTGGCCGGACTCGGCGACCCAACACGCGTGCGCCTCGGCGACGCTGGCGAACCGAAGCGCGTCGGCAGGGTCCGGGCTGCACGCGATGTGCGCCGTCAGTGGCCGACCATCCGGCGCGGTGCCGGGCCTGGTCGGGTCGTACTCCACCAGCCACTGCCCGTCGAACGGGGACCGGGCACCGCTCGCCAACCGCACAAGCCTGATCGATACCAGCTCGCTCACCGCTCGCTCGCAAATGTCAGGGTTCGTCATTGTCGGTCCCTCTCAGAACGGCGGTTCGTCGCTGTACTCGACCAGGCGACGACGGAGCAGCCCCCGAAGCCGCCATAGTCCGGAGCGCCAGTACAGGATGGTCAACCGGGTCGGATTACAGCTCGGGCACCGCATCCAACGACGCCCGACCAGCCGGGAGACGAACCCGGGTCCCACAGTCCCCCTGTCGAAACAGGCGAAGCAGTCGGGCTCATCCTTGGCGGGTACGTCGTCGAACGGGTCGTACCCGTCGTCCAGGTCGTTGCTCACCGGCCCTCCCTCGCCGCTTGCGTTGACCGCACGCCAAGGTGGTTGCCGTAGCTGCCCGCGCGCTGAAGGTTGCCAGCCGCCTCGGTCAACTGGTATCGGGCAGCGTCGAGGTTCGCGCGGAAGGCGTCTGCGACGGCACCAGCGGGGCGCCCGTCGTCGCTGTACAGCCTGTCCCCGAACCGCTCCACCTGCGCGTCGAACTGGTCGCCGAGCTGGCGCAGCAGTTGGTCGAGCCCGAACACTGCGGAGCCGAGCGAGCGCACCACCGCGTCGATGACCGATGGGTACGGCGTCGCCTCGGCGTGGTAAGTGGCGTGGTTGAGATACCGGACCAGGGCGGCGATCGAGCGGGCCGCCTCGCGGCTGCGGTCTTCGCCGTGCGGCCCGTCGACCGGGAACAGGTCTTCCACCTGCTCGTCGAGGGTGAGGTCGGTCATGAGGGGTTCCTCGCTTCCACCAGCAGGGTCAGATCAGCCATCTGGATCTCGAACTCGACGATCAGACGGCGCCAGTCGTAGCGCTCATTGCAGCCGTACAGCCACCACGACCCGCCCTCATGCTCGGGGATGTCCTGCCGGAACGCGGCGCACAGGGTGCCGCCGTGGCCCTCCCATTCGATGCGGGAACCGTCGTCCGGCTCGGGGAAGCGGTGGTTGAACTCGTCCTCGTCGCACTGGCGTAGGAACTCGTAGTGGGCGGGTTGCAGCACCAGCCGGTCGTAGCGGTCGGCGGCCTTCTCGTCCTCGGCGCGTTGTTCGAGGGTGTACGGCTGGCCGTCCTGCCGTTCCCCTTCGTCGAGACGTTCCTGCGCGGCGTGGAACGCTTCCCGGGCCTCGGGAGTGTCGTAGCTGCGCCAGTCAGCGGTGGTCATCGGGTGCTCCTTGGTTGAGGGGAACTACAGGGTCAACGGGTGAGGGAGGGAACGGGGTACAGGTCAACGCACCGTCAGGGTCAGCCCGGACAGGTTGGGTGCTGGCCGGCGGTGGTTGGTGCCGCGCGGGTAGGTGTTGCGCAGCAGCCACATCCGGGCGGCGATGCTATCCATGCCGTCCAGATCGGGGATCTCCGTCTTGTGGGAGCGGACCTTGTAGGTCACGCCGTCGTAGGTGACCGTGCGCTTCGGGGTCATGTCATCGACCTTCCCAGGTGCCGGTACACGGTCTTGCGTTCCACGCCCACCTCGTCGGCCATCGCCTTGACCGGGATCTCGGCGGCTGCGCACTCCGCAAGGATCTCGCGGTATCTGGCGTCCAACGCCGCTCGCTGACGTGCCGCTCTCCTGAGCATCGCGAGCAACTTGGCTTGACGGGCGTCGGGAGTCCATGGATGTCTGGGCACGCGTTGAGGGTATCGAGTTTGTGCGTCCATGTGCCCCACTTTCGCGGTCGTCCTCGGCTGGCAGGACCATCGTATAGGTGTTCCCACTTGACACGCAAGTCTTCCCGCGCTAGTGTTCCCGTATGACACAGATGCAGGTCCGGATCGGCAGGGTGACGACAGCCCGCAATGCCCGCATCCACCTCGCCATCGACGGCCGGACGTGCGGCGCTTCCCGCCGTGGCCGGATCGGCTACGAGGTGACCCGCCCCGACCTTGCCGACCCCGCCAACCTGTGCAAGCGCTGTTTCCGCCCCGCCCGGGTCGCAGTCGCCGAGATGACGATCACCACGGCGCACGGCCCGGCAGCGGAGCGGATCCGGCGGATGCTCGCCACCGTTACTGAGGCGTGCAAGACACCGGAGCAGCGGGCCGCCGACGCCGACCTGATCGCCCGCATCACGCGCACGATCGAGTTGGCTGCCCCCGTGCTAGCCCTGCCGTTGGCCGAGCGGCCCCGCACGTGGGCCGACCTGCGCGCCGACTACCTCCGCACCCACTACCAGCCCGCCGCCTGACCCCCGAGGAGATTCCGATGGCAAGCCGCGAGTTCACCTGGACCGGCGTGACGCACCGCTTCACCAGCGGCCTGTTCTCGTGGCACTGCGACATCCACAAGCAGGTTTGCAGCCCGGGTACGCCGGTCACCGGCGACGACCTGCTGCAGCTGGCCGCACGGGACGCGTCGCTGGACGACGCCGCGTTCGTGGTGCTGGCCCGCACGGTTGAGGGGCACCCGATCCTTGCGACCCCGCAACACGACCGATCTGCCACCCACCTGCAAGCCGCCTGAGGAGGACGAGATGAGCGACTGGACTCCCGCCCAGGCCCGCTACGACCGGTACGCCACCCTGGTCACCACCACCCGCGGCGACGAGGGCGGCTGCACCATCCACTTCGTGCCCACCCGCCACGGCGTCGCTGGGCGGGTCTGGGTCGGCGACGGCGGCGCCCTCGTCGAGATCGTCCTGCGTCGCCCCTCCAACTCCGGTGCCACCTACCAGGGCCACGTTGCCGCAGTACCGGGCGGATGGGCCGGGTACGACCCCAGCGGCGTGCAGGTCACCGCCGTGCACACCAACTACATCGACGCGGAGGCCCCGCTGCTGCGGTTGCGGACCCGTACCCGTTCCACCGGCCAGTACCCGTGGCCTCGCTACCTGCTTGCCGCCTGAAGGAGATTGAGATGACCACCACAACGAACGCCCCCCTGGCCTCCTTCGCTGATCTGTTGGCCGCCTACCGCCGGGAGTCCGCCGGCACCCCGGACGCGCTGACCGTGGCGCAGAACATCGTGGAACGGTTGGACGCCGAGTGCGTGTTCCAGCGGCTGGCCGAGCTTCGGGACGACATCGCCGCGCGGCTCGACGACGAACACCGGGACCGGCAACTGATCGCTGAGGACGCGCTGGATGACCTGACCGACCTGCTTGGAAAGGACTGAACCGAGATGAGCTACCAGCAGAACCCCGAGCAGTGGGCGGCCGAACGTCTCGCCATGGTGCTCGACAGTGCGGCCAGCGTTCTCGCCGACGCCGCCGAGGAGTACCGGCGGATGGCCAAGCGGGCGCGCGCCGGGATAAACGGCAACGTCGGTTACGCGCACCTCGCCAACAGGGCCCACATGATCGCAGTCAGCGCGCTGCCGAACCTGGGACTGCCGCAGGCGTTCGAGATGGCGGCCACGGCGGACCGGTACCGCGACGAGCCGGAAGCGGCGCAGCCATGACCCACGACATCTTCGGCGCCGACCTGCATCCCGGCGACACCATCGACACAGCGACCGGCCCGCACCGCATCGACCGCCTCGCCGAGTACCCGGCCCGTTTCGTGGGTGACCACGCCCGCCGCGCCTTCGGGGACGAGGGGCACTGGTGCGCCACGGTTGCCGACCACGAGAAGTTTCACCTGCTGATCGACTGAGGAGAGAGCACCGATGAAGACGAACCGTGACAAGGCCGAGGAACTGTTGCGCCACTACATGAAGACCGTTTGGAGAACGGCGGGGCTCACCTGGACCTCCGTGCACGACGGCGAGATGGACCAGTTCATTGGCCTGATCCAAGACATGGTCAACGAAACAGTGCAGGAGCACGCCGAAAGCGCACCGCACATCTACGCCGACGGCAGCACTGCCTGACGCCTTCGGTGCCGGACCGTTCGAGGGGGATGGCCCGGTCGCCGTGGACGCCAGAGCGGCACCGAAGAAAGGACCGAACGTGAGCACCGAAACGACCACCGACCTGCCCACCTGGGACGAGATGGCCGACGTGGACAAGGGCTGCGCCCTGCTGCACCTGCACAAGCGGGACTGGGAAGGCAACTCCTACGCCGTGCGGGAGTACCCGTGCGAGTACCTGGACGATCCACGTCTGACCGCCCTGACACCGCAGGCGGCCTGCCGGCATGCCGTGACCGTCGGCGGGTCCAACGACGAGGCGTTCCAGCGGCTGGGCCAGGACGAGTATGAGCGGCTGTACAACCTGGCGTTGGACGAGCCGGACCGGCGGTGCCTGTGGGGTGCCCGGTACCCGACGACGACCCTGGCCGCTGCGGGCGGTGCCGTGGCCACTACGTCCTACTCGCCGGCACCTCGGCACGCCGCGCGGGAGTTGGTCAAGGTTTGGGCCGACAACGGCCACGGCAACGCCGCGGTCATGCACCGCAGCGAGCCCGGCGGGGAGTGGCACGAGGTTGGCGGCTGCGACGGCTGCCGAGTGGAGGGCTGAGCCGCGTTCACCTACGGCCAGGAAAAGGACTGACGATGACTGGATGCGGGGCGCAAGCCCGGCCATTCAGGGCCGGATTAGCCCGTGTTCTTGTTCGACGTAGCGCCGTAGTGCGTCGCGGACGACCCATGCGACCGAGCGGTCCTTGTCTCGGGCGATCTGTTCGATCGCTTTTAGCAGGTCGGGGTCGATGCGCATGTCGAGTCGAGCGGTGTGTCTCGCCATGTTGTACAATGTACGTCATGGGCCGGGAGAGAAAGCGACCGAAGGGCGCGCCGACCTTCGTCGCCACCTTCCGCATCGGCTTCTCCCCATCGCAGCGCCGCAAGGCGTCGGCCCGGTTCAACTGCGGTACCGCCCTGTACAACGCCGCGCTGCGGGAAGCCCTCGACCGGGCCGACGCGATGCGGGCCGATCCGCGCTGGCAGAAGGCCCGCGACCTGGACAAGACCAACCCCACCCGCAAAACACTGTTCAACGAGGCGAAGGCCGCCGCCGGGTTCGGTAAGCGGGAGTTGGCGTCGTTCGGGTCGCGGCTGCGGGTCGGCTGGCTACGCGACGGGGTGGCCGCGCAGGAGGCGCAGGTGCTGGCCGAGCGGGCGTTCAACGCGGTCGAGATGTGGGTGTACGCCCGTCGCGGTCGCCCCCGGTTTAAGCCGATGCGGCGAGGAATCCGCTCGATGACATCCAAGGACGGCACCGGCGCCATCCGACTCACCGCGACCGGTCGTGATCTCCAGTGGGGTCGGGGCTTCACCGCCCCCTTGCATGTCGACCCGACCAACCCGGTCCACGCCCACGGTTTGGCCGCAGTCGACGACGGTCGGGTCCTGTCGGTTCGCGTCGTGCGCCGTAGGGTCAAGGGGCGGGACTACTACGACGCACAGCTTGTCTGCGACGGCGACCCGGCCCGCCGCTACACGACCCACGAGGGCGTCGTCGGGCTGGACCTCGGTCCATCGACGGTGGCCGTGATCTCCGACGACGGCGCGTTCCTGGAAACGTTCTGCGACGGGCTGGACCGCAACGAGGTCGGGGTGCGCCGGATCGCCCGCAAACTGGACCGGCAACACCGGGCCGGTTCCCCGGGCTGCTTCGACGCCAGGGGCCGGCACCGTAAGGGCCGCTGCCCGTGGGTCCGTTCCGGGCAGGCGAAGGCCACCGCCGGGCGGCTGGTCGAAGCGCACCGCTGTAAGGCCGAACGCCGCAAGTCGTTGCACGGTAACCTCACCAACCGAGTACTCGGACAGGGCACCACAATCCATGTGGAGAAACTGTCCAAGATTGCCTGGCAGAAGATGTACGGCCGCTCGGTCAGCTTCCGCGCGCCAGGCATGTTCGAGACGTTGTTGTCCCGCAAAGCCGCGAATGCTGGCGGGTCCACCGTGGAGATCGACCCGTATGGGGGGCGCCTCTCGCAGAGGTGCGTGTGCAGGTCGGTTGTGAAGAAACCTCTGTCCCTGCGTGTTCACGCCTGCCCTTGCGGGATGCGTGTACAGCGGGATGTGTGGTCTGCATTCCTGGCCCGGCATTCGTCGGGCGGGACCCCTGATCTCGCCAACGCTCGTGAAGAGCTGCGGCACCGCCAGGACGTCGGCGGGGCACCGAGTTCGGGTGGTATCAACCTGCGAGTACCGGCCGCTTGTCGGCTGGTCCCGGCGGCAGCCGGCAGAGCGGGTGGTGCCTGATGGGCAGCAACCGGCGTGATACCGGCCATGGGTCGGGGAGCGCACGGGGAGGCTCAGGAATCCCGGTCCTTCGGGGCCGGGAGGACGTCAATGTCCGAACTGGTGGCCCTGTGCAACGGGTCCGACCCTGTGCTGACGATCGAGGACCGGTACGGCATCCCCCGGGACGTGGTTGACATCGACCACGGGGTCATGACTTCACCGGCCGGCGTGGTGGCGTACGTGTCGCTGGAGCCAGCGCGCGAAGACGACGAGGAGGACTGACGTGGCACAGCCAACCTTTGAGGACTGCCGCCGCAACGCCTATCGACTACTCGGTGACGCCGCCGACTGGCTGCGCTACATCGACGCACCGGCCGCACCGGAGCAGCGGGAAGCGGCGCTCGATGCGATCCGCCTCATCGGCGAGGCGAAGGACAAACTCAACGGGGCGACGCGGTGAACGTCACCGGCCCGATCACCGACGCCGAACGCAACGGCTGGCAGCTGCGCAACGCGGTCGCCCTCGTCGACCTGCTCAAGGCGGCCCACGAGGCGGACCTGCCGACGATTTCGTGGCGGGTGACCGTCACCGACCTGATCGGCACCTGCGAGCGGCCCGACGCGGCAGACGCCCGGGCGGTGTTCGGGGCGTGGGCGCGGCACCTGCACGCCGAGACCGCGGAGGTGCCGGTGGGTGGGGCCGTCCGGCTACGGGCAACGCGGGAGGGCTACGGGCCGCACGCCGTGCGGGTGGTCGTGCTCGCCGACGTGGTGGGCGAACCCCAGACGGAATCCGTGCATTTCCGCTTCGCTTATTGACACGCTGACGGTGCGGGGCTAGCGTAAACGCATCGGATATTGTCGGGCCTGGGAGAAGCAATGAGCGTGACGATCAGCAAAGACGCGAGCGGCGTGAAAGTGGAGTCCCCGTACGACCTGAAGTTCGTGCACGCCGCGAAGGGCCTCGGCGGACGATGGGGTGGTGGCGTGTGGACGTTCGACGCGCGCGACGAGGAGGCCGTGCGGCGGCTCGCCGTGGAGATCTACGGGACGGACGGCAGCGACGCTCCGCCGGTGACGGTGCGCGTGCCGGTGGGCCAGGCGCGGTACGAGCGGGAGTGGCGTGTCGCCGGGATGACGCTGGTCATGCGGCCGGGACGCGACATGCCCGTCCGGTTCGGTCCGGGTGTTGTCGTGGTCGAGGGCGGATTCGCGTCGTCCGGCGGGTCGGTCAAGAACCCCGACATCAACGCGAAGGAGGGCACGGTCGTCGAGGTTCGCGACGTGAGCCCAGGTGTGGCGCGGAAGATCGTCGCGGAAGCGCCGGGCGCGGTGATCGTCGGCCAGGACGCGCAGCTGCGCGACGGGCTTGCCGCCGAGCGGGCGCGGCTGGTCGCGCGGATCGCCGAGATCGATGCCACGTTGGCGGCCGTGCCGTGCGCGTGACGGAGATGGCTCAGGCGCTGGTATCCCTCCAGGGGATGCCAGCGGCCGACCGGCGCGGCGCGGTCATGGATCTGCTCCCGCACCTGGAGGAGATGGCGCAGGACGAGCGGCTCAATGAGGACTACCGCATCAACCTGGTCGTGCGGGCGCTGCGCGCCTGCACGGCGCGCGTCGTGCGCCCGCTGACGCCCGCGGATGGGATCGCCTCACTGCATCGCGTTCTGGAGTCCGACCCGCATGCCGGGCGGCCGGGGATCGGGCCGGCGGTCACGGTGCGGTTCCCGGAGCGGACGTTGTCCCGGATCGACGCGCAGGCGGTGCGGGACGGAGACGTGGACGAACGCGGCGGGTACACGCGCGCGCCGGTGATCCGGCGCCTGGTAGAGGAAGCTCTGGCGACCCGCGACGCCGGACTGACGGGAGCGCCGGCACCCTGGACCTCGGTGGGACACGACAGCTAGGGCAGGGTGGGCGCCGGCCCGGAGCCGAGCAGGACCGCGACCAGCATGGTGCCGATCCACCCCGCGAGCAGGGCCCAGCAGATGGTCCCGGCCCAGTGCTGGCGCAGCGTGTGCCACACCAGCGGCCGGCGTCCGGTAGCAACCGCACCGTCGCAGAACGGGCACAGCTTGGTGGACAGCAGCGGCTGCCCGGGGTCCATCTAGGTCGCCTCCCGCCGTGGTGCGGGTTCCGGCCACAGCAGCTCCCGCAACTGCGCGATCTGCTCGTCGGTCAGCGGCGGGAACGTGGCTCCGAAGCGCCGGCCTTCGGCGCGGATCTCATCGAGCTCGTCTCGGGTCACGCAGACTCCTCGGCGGCCAGCAACCTCCTGGTCAGTCATGGCGCCCATCGTTGCGGTGATGGGACATCAGGTACATCGGCATCGTGGGCGACCCCGAACGGGCGACCCTGACGTTGGTGCCGCTGGTGCGGTCGGGGTGGCGGGGGAAGCTGCCCCCGGGCTCTACGTCAACCGGTGGCCGACGCCACCCCGCACCGCACGAAACAGGATAGGGGCCCGGGTACGACATTCGCCCGCTGGACGCGATGTCTAGGCTGCGGAAGCCCGGCCCTGCGTGCCGATTTGGGAGATCCGCTGCGGGGACAGGTCGAGCATCCGGCCGATGTCGCGGACCGTGTAGCCGGCGGCGAGCAGGTGCTGCACGCCGACACTGGTTACCTGCTCGGCTTCGGTGGCCGCCCGCTCGGCGACGCCGCGGGCGGTGCGGATGTGCGCTACCTCGGCGGGAGCCTCGGGCTCGATGTTGACGGCGAAACTGGCCGGAGCGACATCGAGGAATAGTGCGATGGCTTCACGCGCCACGCCCTCGGCTTGGTCGAGCCGCCGGGCCTGGGAGTGGACGCCCTTGAGTTCGGGGACGCTGATGGCCCACCAGCCGCCACTGCGACGGGCTACTGCGGTGTAGGTGTTCACTTCCACCAGTCCTTCCCTAGTACGTCTTCCAGGTCACGCATGATCGCTCGCGCCGTGATCTCGTTGATCTCCCGATGTCGGGGGACCACGATGTTCTGGGGTCCGCAGCGGTAGATCGAGTGGCTGGCCCCTTCCCGGACGAGGAGGAGATCCTGGCCCTTGGCGTCGGCCGCCCGCGCGATCTTCCGGAGTAGGTCGGTTCGCTTCACAAGAATAGTCTAGCGTACTTGACATGTCCAGTCTAGCGCGCTAGACTTAGGCATAAGCAAGAGGGACAGAAACCAGGAGGACGAGATGAGCGGGACGATGGAGCAGATGGCCGAGATGGTCAAGAACCTCGGCGAGGAGACCTGCCCCGTCTGCAAGGACACCTACCTGATCCCCTGCCCGGAGCACATGCAGCACACCGACGCCGACGGGTGGTGCCTGACCTGCGACACCCCCCAGGCCGCCCCGCAGCCGGTGTCCTGCCCCTGCCAGAACCTCTGACCCGACCGCGACGAACCCGAGGAGATCGAGATGACCACCACGACTACCACCCAGATGACCTTCCTCGTCACCGTGACCCTCAGTGCCAACGACCCCGACGCCACCAAGGTCGAGCGCGTCCGGGAGGAAATCGAGGACGTAATCGAGATCAACACCAACTGGACCGCCGATGTGGACATCGCCGAGACCTGAGCCTCCCTGGTGGCCGGCCCTACGGGGCCGGTCGCTGAAGGCACTCAGCCCAACCAGCCACAAGCCGAAGGAGATCGAGATGACCAAGATGGACCGCGCCGAGAACGCCTACAACGAAGCCAAGACCGCCGCCGAGATCAAGTACAACGAAGCGACCGCGAAGGCATGGAGTGCCCGCACCGGCGCCGAGCGCCGCGCCGCCATCCAGGCCGCCGACGACCAGATCGCCGCCGACTACCAGACCGCCCAGGACCTCTGGCACAAGGTGATGGCCGAGCCCGAGCCGCACTGGGGCGAGACGGAGTGGGCGCAGCAGAACGTCGGCCTGAACTGACCCGGGTAACCGGGGTGGGGGCCGGGGATGAGGAAAGCACCTCCGACCCCACCCTGGCCGCCCGGCCACCGACCCTACCGAGGGAGAACGCCATGGACTACGACAACGCAGAGGCCGCAGGCCGCGACCGGCAGGACAGCGACGGCACGCCCACGCTCGCGCAGCGGGCACGCACCGAGGCACTGCGGGCGCTCATGTCCAGCGAGATCAGCAACCGGCTGGGCATGGAGGACATCGCCGACGCCACCCACTCGGGTCGGGTTTTGCAGCTCGTCGCGGTCGGCGAGCGGTCCCTGCGGGTCAACGGCGGCGGCGGAGGGTAGCGACACGAGGACCAACGACGCCCTCTCCCTAGATCACCCGAATGCCTCCGGTGTTCGCCGGGTACTGCCACGGGGCACGGGTGACGATGATCCCGGCCACGGCACGGGCCTCGTGAACCACGTGCCGCACGACTAGGGGGCCGCCGCGGCGGCCGATGTCGATCGCCTGCGAAGAGTCCAGGGGCGCGACGGTCACGTCTGCCGGGTACAGCAACGCCGACCACGCGTTGTGGTCGGCGCCGATCAGGTGGTTCGCCTCGGCGACCGCGACGGCCGGCATGACGAGCGGCGTCTCGGACCGCTCGGCTTCCTGCCACAGACGAAACGCCTCGCGATGACCCTCGAACAGGGCAACCAACCCGGTGTGGTCGAAGACGCTCGGCGGGTTCACGTCGCCGCGGTGCCGTAGAACCGGCGGGCGTCCTCACGGGCCTGCTCGTTGGCAGCCTCGTACGCCTCACGCTGGTTCGGCGTCATCTCGGGTAGCCGATCCCAGCCGAGGGCTTGGCGTAGACGTTCGGCGTTGGGGCTCGGTGTCTGGCGGTCGGAGTCGGGGGCAGCAGACATGGGCTGATGCTAGCGCACCGTTCTTCCTGCATCGCCCGACGTGCGTGGTTCCCGGAGACTGCTCGGCGTCTCGGTCAGGCTGCCCGCAGGGCGCTGAAATAGCGCCCCGCTCTCCGTTCGGCGCCGGGGCGGGAACACCGTCCGGACGTGGTCGAATCCCCGGTTCAGGTAGTACCGCTGGAGTTGCAGGTTGTCGCGGCGGGTGTCGAGCCGGATCCACTTCCTGCCGGCCACAGCGGCGCGCATGGACGCCCAGTTCATGATTGCGTCGCCCAGCCGGATGCCGGCATGGTCGCGGGCGACGATCATCTTGCCGAGGTACAGCGCCGAGTCGAGGTCGTCCTCCGGATCCCAGAAGTCGGCGTCTGGACCGTTGAGCGACACTGTGGCAACTACCCGACCCTGGTCCTCCACTACCCACGCCTGGCCTGACTTGACCGAGGCGGCGAGCACGCCCCGGGCGTACTGGTCGTAATCGGCCGTCCACTGGCGAATGCCGGACTTGCGTAGCCAGTCCTCGGCCTCGGTGCGCAGGTTGACGATGGCATCCAGATCACTCAGCGTTGCGCGACGGACGGGAAACGCAGTCATTCGGCGGACACCTCGCTCGATCAGGCTGCCGGCGCTTGCGCCACGTCCAGGTCGCCAACCGTCTCCGATGACCAATACTCGCGCAACGCCGAGATCAGATGTCCTTCGAAGTCCAGCACCGCGATCTCCCGCATCCGCTTCCGCGCCCCCTGGGCCACGTCATCGAACTCGGCCTCCCATTCGGCGATGGCCGTCGAGCCGTCCAGGTACAGGCTGAGCAGCTTGCACGTGATGTTGGCCTGCGACTCGACGACCTTGGCTTGCCAGTACGCCCGGATGGCGTCCCGGTTCAGGATCGGCGCATGGAGGACCCGCTCATGGTAAGTTGCCTGATCGGTGAAGATCGTTGTAATCAGATCCGGGTCCTGTTGTGCCCACGCCCGGATGTAAATGTCGAGAACTTCACGCACGTCCTGCTTCGTCAGTGCCATCTAGGCGGCCTCTCTCACGTCATTCACGGTCAGTGGTGCGTCGTACTGCGAAGTAGCGCACGTTAGTTCAGGCCGCAGGACGCAGCGACGACAGGGCCCGGATGGCGTCGGCGAGAAGGATCGGGGTGTCCTGCTCGGCCTGCGCCAGTTGCAGTTCAATCCACTCCCGGATCAGCCGACTTGGCTTGACCCCGTGCGCGGCGGCATATGCCTTGAGCCGGTTGTGCAGGCCCAGCGGAATCCGCAGTGAGGTCACCACCGGCATGTCGTCGAGCGGCGGCACCTCCTCCGACTGGGGCAACTGGGCCAGCAGTTCCTCCTCGGACTCCCCCGTGTCGACGAATGTCAGCCCGCCCGCCGCGGCATCCACCAGTTCGGCCTCGCCGGGGAACCGGGCGTCAGGGTCAACATGTGTCACGGTCGGCCTCCCATTGCTCAAACTCGGCCACCTCGGCGGTGGTCATGTCGCGGCCCAGCACGATCCACCAGTCGTAGGGCTTGGCGTCGCGTCGCAGGATCACCACGAGGTACCTGCCGGCGTCGGTGCGTCCCCAGATGCTGGGGACGGCCAGCCCTTCGGCGGTGACGGCCGGGCGTGGCCAGCGGGGGCCGGTCAGCAGTGCCTGCATGACTTCGTACGGCTCGATGCCGTGTTCGGCGAGCCATTCCAGGGTGCCAGCCGACCACTCGTAGACCACATGTGTGATTGTACTACAGATGCACTGCACCGCAGATCACCACCTGCCAAGCCGTACACTCGCCGCATGGCTCGCATGGTTGTCGATCCGCGGTTCCGGGCGGTGCTGGCCAACCTGATCATGTCGGCAGGGATCCGCCAGGCCGAGCTCGCACGTCGCGCCTGCCTGTCCCCCTCCCACTTGTCGCAGATCCTCAACGGCGACCGCAACCCGTCGGACCAGATGGCGCGGGCACTTGATGCCGCACTGGGTGCCGACGGCCAGCTAGCCGACCTCGTCCTGCTGGCAGCGAACCCGGAAGATCTCGACCGACTCGCCGCCGCCACTGCGAACCCTCGCCGGATCGGCTTCGCCACGATCGAATCCCTAGCCCGCGTCCTTGCGGCCCAACGAAACCTCGACGACGTGATGGGGTCCGCCGCCGTGGTCGGCTCAACGGTGGCGCAACTCCACACGTTGACTGTGATGGTCAACGAAGCGGCGGGCCCCGACCGGCCGGCGGTCCTGTACGAGGCGGGCCAGTGGGCGCAGTTCGCCGCGTGGCTGCACATCTCCGTCGGCAAGCAGACCGAGGCGCGGGCGTGGCTAGCGCGGGCTCTGCAGTGGTCGATGGAATGCGGCGACGCCGACCTGATCGCGACAGTCTTGTCGTACCAGGCGCACAGTGAATGGTTGTCGCTGCGGTGGGGTCCGACGGTCGGGCTCGCCCAGGCTGCGCTTCGGGATCCTGCGGTGTACCCCGGCCAGCGGGCGTATGACGCCTACCAGGCCGCCCGAGGGAGCGCTGCCCTCGGTGACCTGGTAGAGGCGCGGCGGATGCTGGACCGCGCGGACGGCTATGCCGCCGACACCGAGTCCTGGGACGGCCAGCCGCCGCCGTGGCAGTACTACCGGGCACCGTGGTTCTGGGCGCTGGAACGCGGGCTGGTGTCGCTGTATATGGCCCGCAGGGAACCGGCCTACGCCTCAGCGGCTGTAGCGGATCTCCAGGCGGGCATTGACGGGCTGCCGGACGAGATGTCCGGCGCCGACTGGGTGGCTGAGTACCTTGTCCACCTCGCGTCAGCCCACCGCCGCACCGGGGAGCGGGATGCCGCACGGTCGACCCTGGGCCGGGCGAAGTTCATTGCCGACGCCACCCACTCGGGTCGGGTTTTGCAGCTCGTCGCGGTCGGCGAGCGGTCCCTGCGGGTCAACGGCGACTGACAGGGCGTTCGCTGCCGTTCGCAGTTGGAGCAGCGAAGGTGCCACCCCTGTGGTACGCGCCGTTGAGTACTCAGCATGGGCATATGACAACGCACACCAGTACGAGCACCGAAGCCGGCCTGACTGCTGACGAGGCG
>WNGM01007357.1_pt1 | contig 17297 bp, 16 predicted proteins | sample 5400571 | NCBI WGS metagenome assembly WNGM01 (sample SAMN13153378, study PRJNA577476) | soil metagenome | isolation source: 100 cm soil or saprolite under Garry oak tree replicate 2 | place: USA:California | collected 2016-06-15 | reverse complement strand
TACACCTCGGAATTCCGACAGGTCTCGGAACTGGACAGCGGCGAGGGGAAGATGACGCTGAGCGACCTGCGCTCGACGTCCTGGGAGGATGGCGCGGGCAAGAGCTATCGTTTCAAGATCGATACCCGGATGAACGACGCCGAAGCGAGCCCGGTCGACGGTGTCGCGGAGCGGACCGGCGATCATGTCACCGTTAAATTGAAACAGCCGGTGGCCAAGACGTTTACGCTCGATGGCAGCACGGTATTTCCGACCGAGCAGATCCAGCACATCATCGCGGCGGCGCGGCAAGGCAAGTCCGTGCTCGAGCTGATGGTCTATGACGGATCCGACAACGGCGAGAAGGTCTACAATACGCTTTCCGTGATCGGGCAGCCGATATCCGGCAGTCGGACCATCGCGGCGCCTGACCCGTCGACATCGAGCGACGTGATGAAATCGCTGACGCGGTGGCCGGTGACCGTGAGCTATTACGACCGCGACACCAAAGCCAAGGACGGCGAGCAGACGCCGGTCTACGCGATGTCGTTCGAGCTTTACGAGAACGGCGTCTCGCGGGCGCTGGTGCTCGACTACAATGATTTCGTCATTTCCGGCGCGATGGGCAAATTCGACGTCAAGGACTCCAAGCCGTGTAAGTAGGCCCGCGCCGCGGTTGCCCACCAGCACTGCCGCACTGGAGTCGTCATACCCGGAGCCTGTCATCGGGCGGCCATTTGGCCGACCCGTTGGCGGGCGATGACGGTTGGGAGCGTGATGCGCTTGTATCGCAAACACACGTTTGCGACCTCGCGGCGCGATGCGCCCGAGCCGTTGAAAAATCTTCCGCCCAAAGAGGGCGTGGGGAACGCCGGATGCCGTTGCACCCGCGGCCTCGTGTGCACTTGGTAGTGGTAGAACGCACACGAGTAACAACGAGTACCCCGGAATCACCCGACGTTCCCGCACGCAATGGTTTTAACGGTTTCCTTCGAGCTCTTGTGTCCGCAAAATCTGCCAGAATGTGCGAACGGGCGGTTCCAACCAACCGCCCGACGGGCAAATCACAACACGACCGTAGCCCGGATGGAGCGAAGCGCAATCCGGGGCCGGCGTCGCGTGAGTCCCGGATTTCGCTGCGCTCCATCCGGGCTACGATGTTCGCCAATGTCATTGCGCGCCAACGGGTCGCGCGCATGCGCGCCCGATGACAGGCTCCGCGACGGAGCAATCCAATATCACCCCGCCTTCTCCGGCCCGTCATAGGCGATGCCCCTGATCACAGCGGCTTGGCCGAATTTCTTGCGAAGATCGTCGATCGCGCGTTCGGCATGCGCCGAGCGGCGGTCGAGCATGTCGGTGTCGTCGGCGAGCGATCCCGGACGCAGCGCGCTGACGCCGGCGCCCATCAGCCGGAAGGCGGTGCCATCGATCTCCTTGGCCAGCATCTCGCGGGAAATCGAGAAAATTTTCGCCGCCAGCTGGGTCGGCGCGTGAATCGATTGCGAACGGGTACGCTGCCTGAAATCGGCCGTCTTCAATTTCAGCGTGATGGTCAGACCGGAGAGATCGCCGGTCTTCAGCCGCGACGATACCTTTTCCGACAGTCGCCACAGCATCTTCTCGAGGGTGGCAAAATCGCGGATGTCGGTCTCAAACGTGGTCTCGCTGGAGATGGTCTTGGCGCCGCGATCAGCCACCACGCGACGATCGTCGATGCCTCGCGCCAGCCGCCACAGCCTGCGGCCCTCGGTCGAGAATTGCTTCATCAGGTCGACTTCGTCGGCGCGCTGCAGGTCGGCGATGCTGCGAAAGCCGCGCTGCGACAGCCGCTCCTGGGTCGCAGGCCCCACGCCGAAAATGAATCCGACCGGTTTTTCGGCCAGCATGGCGCGGGCCTCGTCCTGGTCAAGCGTCGCAAAACCGCGCGGCTTGTCCATGTCGGACGCGATCTTGGCCAGGAACTTGTTGCAGGACAGTCCGACCGAAACCGTGATGCCGATGTCGCGCTCGACCTGTTGGGCGAAGCGCGCCAGCACTTTGGCGGGGATCATGCCGTGAACGCGCTGGGTGCCGGCAAGATCCAGAAACGCCTCGTCGATCGAAAGCGGCTCGACCAGCGGCGTCAGCGCCTGCATGGCATGGCGCACCTCGCGGCCGACCCTGACATATTTGGCCATGTCGGGCCCGATCACGACCGCGGATGGGCACAGCGCCAGCGCCTTGAACATCGGCATCGCCGAGCGCACGCCAAAGGTCCGGGAGATGTAGCAGGCCGCGGAGACCACGCCGCGCTTGCCGCCGCCGATGATCACCGGCTTGTCGGCGAGATCGGGGTTGTCGCGTTTCTCCACGGTCGCGTAGAACGCGTCGCAATCGATGTGGGCAAGGGTGAGCGAGGGCAACGCGTGGTGACGGACAAGGCGAGGCGAGCCGCATTCGCTGCATCGCCTGGCCGCGATGTCGAGATCGCCAAGGCAATCCCGGCAAAAGCAGGTTGGCGCGGCGAGCTCGGGCGCGGCTGATCTCACGGCACATCACGCTCCCAGTCGGGGTCGCCCAGCGCCTGGCGGGCCGCGGCGATGTTGGTGGGATGCAACTGCGAGGCGTTTGCGAACGCCTTCACGGTTGCGTCATCCCGCATGACGAAATCGAGCACGGAAGCGAGAAACCGCGGATCTGCGGCGGCCGTGCGCAGCGTCTCCGGGCCGATTCCGCTCTCGGCCAGGAACAAGCCCAGCCGCTCGGGATCTCCGGCGATGAAGGAAAGCGCCTGAACCGCAACGATTTCAGCTACTTCCCGGGGATTATGAGCAGGCTTTCTCAATGGATGTGTTTGCCTTTCCGTAACTTATGGTCTCTATTTTGGAACGATCATGCCCGAGTCTGTCGAACGTGTTCAAGCGAATGGAAAAAACCTCGCATAAACATGGCCCCCGGACTTAACGGCTTAGAGCGGATAAGGCGCTAGTTTGAACTCACTTTTCGACACGCCCGGCGGCGGCGCCTGATGCACCGCATGCCGGCAGGACGCCTGGGGATTGGAGGGACGGGATGGCAAAAACCGTCCTGATCGTGGAGGACAACGAGCTGAATATGAAGCTCTTTCGCGATCTGTTGGAAGCGCATGGCTATCAAACCTCGGGTACCAGCAACGGTTTCGAGGCGCTTGATCTCGTTCGCAAGCTTCGTCCCGATCTCATCCTGATGGATATTCAGCTTCCGCAAGTTTCCGGATTGGAGGTCACCCGCTGGATCAAGGATGATCCCGAGTTGCGCTCGATTCCGGTGGTCGCGGTCACGGCCTTCGCGATGAAGGGCGACGAGGAACGCATCCGCGAGGGCGGCTGCGAGGCCTATTTGTCCAAGCCGATCTCGGTGGGCAAATTTATCGAAACCGTCCGACGGTTTATCGGGTAGGGGAGAGCTTCTTTGTCCGCGCGCATTCTGGTCGTCGACGACGTCCCCGCCAACGTCAAGCTTTTGGAAGCGCGGCTGTCGGCCGAGTATTTCGATGTCCTGACCGCGTCCAGCGGTGCCGAAGCGCTCGAGATCTGCGCGCGCGCCGAATGCGACATCATCCTGCTCGACGTGATGATGCCCGATATCGATGGTTTCGAGGTGTGCCGCCGGCTGAAGTCCAATCCGGCAACGCACTTCATTCCGGTGGTGATGGTGACGGCGCTGGACAGCCCGGCCGATCGCGTGCGGGGCCTCGAGGCCGGCGCCGACGATTTTCTGACCAAGCCGGTGTCCGATATCGTGCTGATTGCCCGGGTGCGTTCGCTGACACGGCTCAAGATGATGACCGACGAACTGCGCATGCGCGCCATCACCTCGCTTGAGATCGGCGTGCAGGCACCGGAGCGCAGCGCCGTGGCCGATACCGGCAAGGGCGGACGCATCCTGCTGGTCGACGACCGGCCGTCATCCTATGAGCGGCTGGCGCCGGAGCTGAGCGCGGAACACACCGTCGACGTTGAAATCAATCCGGCGGGAGCACTGTTTCACGCCGCCGAAGGCAATTACGATCTTCTGATCGTTTCGCTCGGCCTCGATAATTTCGACGGTTTGCGGCTGTGCAGCCAGGCGCGGTCGCTGGAGCGGACCCGGCACGTGCCCATCCTCGCCATCGCTGATGCCGAAAACAACGCGCGGCTGCTCCGCGGTCTGGAGATCGGCGTCAATGACTACCTGCTGCGCCCGGTCGACAAGAACGAATTGCTGGCTCGCGCGCGCACCCAGATTCGCAAACGGCGCTACACCGACCATCTGCGCGACAATGTGCAGAATTCCATCGAGATGGCGATCACCGACGCGCTGACCGGCCTGCATAACCGGCGTTACATGGAAAGCCATCTGGGAACGCTGGCCGAGCAGGCCGCGACCCGCGGCAAGCCGCTGGCGCTGATGATGCTCGACATCGACTTCTTCAAATCGATCAACGACAATTATGGCCACGACGCCGGCGACGACGTGCTGCGCGAATTCGCGGTAAGGGTGCGCAAGTCGATCCGCGGCATCGATCTCGCCTGCCGCTATGGCGGCGAGGAGTTTGTCATTGTGATGCCGGAGACCGATCTGCACGTCGCGGGCATGGTCGCGGAGCGGCTGCGCCGTTCGATCGCGGGCGAACCCTTCGCGGTCAACAAAGGCACAAAACGCATCGAGGTCACGATCTCGATCGGGCTGTCGACCCTGGAGCTCAAGGGCGAGCCCGTCGCCGACGTCCTCAAACGCGCCGACACCGCGCTCTACCGCGCCAAGCACGACGGCCGCAACCGCGTGGTGGCACAGGCGGCTTAGGCAGCGGTGCTGGAGCGCACTGCGCTTCACTATTGTTGGCCGTCATACCCGCGAATGCGGGTATCCAGTAATCACCGCCGCATGAAATTTCGGAACGCTCTGGAATACTGGATCACCCGCTTCCGCGGGTGACGACGGCCTTGGGTGGAGGAACGCAGAAGTTCACTTCTTGCCGCGAGGTTTTTCCAAGGCTTTCTGTCCGCCAACCTCAATCCCCGCATTCTTGAGCAGCACGCGCGCGGCGTCCTTGGCGGCGCGCGCCATCGCCGGGTCGTCCCGCACCAGATCCTGCGCGATCGAGCCATCGACCAGCAGGGTGAGCTGCGTCGCGAGGCCTTCCGGATCGGCGACACCGAGCTGCACCAGCAGATCGCGAAACCAGAGGCGGCGGCTTTCCTTGAAGGCGATGGCGATCTTCTTGACCGACCGATCCTCGGCGCCGAGTTCGGCGACCGCATTGACGAACGGGCAGCCGCGAAAGCCCCTGCTGGCGAAACCCCGTTCCAGCCGATCGAACGTTCCCAGAATTTGTTCCGCGGGCGGCTTGTCCGACGCGGGAGCATGCGTGAAGCGGCGCTGCAAGTAGGCCGATATCAACGCGTCCTTTGAGGGAAAGTGGTTGTAGAGCGTGCGCTTGCTGATGCCGATTTCGGCGGCGATGGTGTCGACACCCACGGCGCGGATTCCCTGCAGATAAAACAGCCGGTCAGCGGTCTCGAGGATCCGCTCCTTCATGGTCGGTTTTTCGGATGAAGATATCATTACACAGACCTGTGTACTTTTTGACTTGACAGCGGCGGCTCCTACACTTTAATTACACAGGTCTGTGTAATCAAGCCCGATGCGACGGCAGGTCGCGGTTTTACGAACCGCGATCCAAGAAGGAGAACAAAAACCATGCCGCTGCTGCAAATCCTTCGCCCCACGCTTCCCATCCTGATCGGCGCGTCGCTGATGCTCAGCCTGAGCATGGGCTTGCGCCAGAGCCTCGGCATCTTTCTGCAGCCGCTGACCCATGACGTGGCGATATCGGTATCCGATTTCACCCTCGCCATCGCCGTACAAAACCTGGCCTGGGGATTCCTGCAGCCGCTCGCCGGCGCGCTGACGGTGCGGTTCGGCTTTCGCACCATCATGATGGTCGGCGCGCTGCTTTACGTTGCCGGGCTTTCGTTGATGGCGGGCGCGCAAGGGCTTCTAAGCGTCATGCTCGGTGCCGGCGTGCTGATCGGCGTGTCGCTGGCTTGCACCGCTGCGGCGATCGCCATGTCGGTGGCGGCGCGCGCGGTGCCGGCGACGGTGCGGAGCACGGTACTGGGTATCGTCTCTGCGGCGGGATCGCTTGGCGCGCTGCTGTCGGCGCCATTGGGGCAGATGCTGAATGAGGGGTATGGCTGGAGAACAGGGCTGGTCGGTTTTGTGGTGCTGTCGCTGGCCATGCTTCCCGCCGCCTGGTTCGCCGGCAAGGTCGACAAGGTTCCGCTGCCGCCACGGGGGCCCGACGAGATCGCCGATACCTCGGCTGGCGTCGCGGCGAAAATCGCATTCGGCAACCCGTCGTTCGTGGTGATGACCTGTGCGTATTTCGTCTGCGGCATGCAGCTCGTTTTCATCACCACGCATCTGCCGTCATACCTGGCGATCTGCGGCATGGATCCGATGCTGAGTGCGCAGACGCTGGGTGTGATAGGCGGGTTCAACGTGCTGGGCAGCCTGTTCTTCGGCTGGGCCGGCCAGCGCTGGAACAAGCTCGCGCTGCTTGGCGGAATCTATATTTCAAGATCGCTGGTGCTGGCCTGGTACTTCATGCTGCCGCCGTCGCCGACAACGACGCTGTTGTTCGGCGCGATGATGGGATTCCTCTGGCTTGGCGTCGGGCCGCTGGTCGCCGGCGCGGTTGCCGACCTGTTCGGGCTGCAATGGCAGGCGATGATCCAGGGGCTCGCCTTTATGAGCCATCAGCTCGGCAGTTTCCTCGGCGCCTATGGCGGCGGGGTGCTGTATGACGCGCTCGGCTCCTACACCATGGCCTGGCGGATCGGCGTCGCCGTGGGTTTAGCAGCGGGAATTATCCAGGTGGCGTTCGCGCTGATACGGCCGACCGAGCCGCCGCTGGTGCGGGCAGCTTAGTCTGCCTCGCGCGATCGCCGCAAAACACAAACGGGGCCGCGAGGCCCCGTTAAATTCGTCGGCAGGATGCCGGAAATTACTTGATCTTGGACTCGCGGAATTCGACGTGCTTGCGCGCGACCGGATCGTACTTCTTCTTGACCAGCTTCTTGACCAGCTTGTCGGTCATGGTGCGCGAATTCTTCTTGGCGACGTAATAGAAGCCGGTATCCGCCGAGGAAACGAGCTTGACCTTGATGGTGACCGCTTTGGCCATGTTCAGAACCTCAAATATAAAGGGAATCGGGCGCCGGCCCATCAGGCCCGCATTTGCCGGGCAACCTAGCTTCTGACAGCCCAAAGTCAAGGTTTTGCAGGCAAAAACCGCCGCGATTCCGGGCGATCAGGCCTCAAAGAACCGGTTTTTGGGGCGGGGCAGGCCGAGATTCTCCCGCAAGGTCCGCCCCTCATACTCGTATCGGAAAATCCCGCGCTTCTGCAGTTCGGGCACCACCTTGTCGACGAAATCGTCCAGCCCGGCAGGCAGGAACGGGAACATGATATTGAAGCCGTCGCAGCCGAAGCCCGTCAGCCATTCCTCCATCTGATCGGCGATCAGCGCGGGCGTGCCGACAAACGCCAGCCCGCCATAGCCGCCAACGCGCTGCGCGAGCTGGCGGACGGTGAGCTTGTCGCGGGCGGCGACATCGACCAGCCGCTGGCGGCCGCTCTTTGAGGCATTGGTTTCCGGGATCGGCGGCAACTGCCCGTCGGGATCGAAGCCCGAGGCATCGGTCCCGAGCTGGACCGACAGCGACGCGATGGCGCTGTCGTAATGCACCATGCTGTCCAGCCTGGCGCGTTTTTCGCGTGCTTCCTCGACGCTGTCGCCGACCACGACGAAGGCGCCGGGCAGGATCTTCAGGTGGTCGCGGTCGCGGCCGAGCTTGTCCATGCGGCCCTTGATGTCGGCATAGAGCTTTTGGCCGTCACTGAGGCTGCCGCCGCCGGTGAACACGGCTTCGGCGGTTTCCGCCGCCAGCTGCCTGCCGTCATCCGACGCGCCGGCCTGCACGATGACGGGCCAGCCCTGCACCGGGCGGCCGATATTGAGCGGGCCACGCACCGAGAGGTATTTTCCCTTGTGGTTCAGCACGTGCATCTTGGCCGGATCGAAATAGAGACCCGCTTCGACGTCGCGCACGAAGGCGTCGTCGGCAAAGGAATCCCACAAGCCCGTCACCACATCGTAGAATTCGCGCGCGCGCTTGTAGCGCTCGGCGTGCTCCATATGGTCTTCAAGCCCGAAATTCAGCGCCGCGTCCGGATTGGCAGTCGTGACGATGTTCCACCCCGCACGGCCGTCGCTGATGTGATCGAGGGAAGCGAAACGCCGGGCGACATGATAGGGCTCATCGAAGGTGGTCGAACCGGTCGCGATCAGCCCGATATGTTCGGTGGCGCCGGCCAGCGCCGACAGCAGCGTGAACGGTTCGAACGAAGTGACCGTGTGGCTGCGCTTCAACGCATTGATCGGCATGTTCAGTACGGCCAGGTGGTCGGCCATGAAGAAGGCGTCGAATTTGCCGGATTCGAGTTTCTGGATCAGACGTTTTCAGACGTTTGATATGCCCAAAATTGAAATTGGCGTCCGGCCATGCGCCGGGATAGCGCCACGCGCCGGTATGAATACTGACCGGCCGCATGAACGCGCCGAGCCGCAACTGACGTTTTGCCATGGTCCATCCCGTGTTTGATATCGCCGGGTTTGAGATAGGGATGCCCTGACGCAAAGGCATCATGCAAGGACGAGAAGAATTTTGCGATTTAAAATCGTTTTGGGCAGAATCAATCTAGCTGACGTCATTCCGGGATGCGCCTTTTGGCGCAGACCCGGAATCCAGAAATAATCCAGCTCAAGATTCCGGGCTCGCGCCAAACGGCGCGCCCCGGAATGACGGTGAGGGTAGTTCACGCGCTCGCGCCCAGAACATCCTTATGCATCCTGCCGCCATAGAAATGGAAAAACGGCACCTCGGCATCGTGGTTCAGCGGCCCGGTGGCAAGACGTTTTTCGAGTTCGTTCAGGACATTCTTGGTCATGGGATGCAGGTCGGCCAGCGGCTGCGATCCGATCTCGACCCAAACCAATTCCACCAGTTCGGCCTCGGCATGGATCACGCCCTCCACGCGGTGGGCGATGGTTGAAGCATCCGCCGTAAAAAACCTGGTATCGAAACGCCGCACGCGGCCCGGCGGAGTGATCGCGCGTGCGATCAGGAACAGGCCGGAAGGATCCGGCAGCAATCCGGCGTCGCTGAAAGGTTTCCACCCGCGCTCGAGCTTCGGCGTCGCGCCGTTGCTCTGGCGGCCGAGACAGAGCCCGGTTTCCTCGCAGGCCTCGCGGATCGCGGCGACCGCCAATGAGCGGGCGCGCGACGGCGTGATCTTCGGACTGCCCTTGAGCAGGTTGGCTTCAAGCGCTTTCGGAATCGGCGCGGCAACCGGAATACGGTTGTCGGTCTTGTCGACGCGCCCGCCGGGAAAGACGAATTTGCCGGGCATGAACACCACCTTGTCGTGGCGTTTGCCGACCAGAACTTTTGGGGTGGTCGCGGTGCGATCGACCAGGATCAGGGTGGCGGCGTCTACCGGGCGGCGGTAGGGGTGATGATCGGCTTCTTTTTCTTCTTTTACCGTCTCGCTCATTTCACCCCTGTTGTTTTTGTTTTAAAGCGCCACGCTACTTCTCGGGATTTTGCTCGTCAAATCCGTGCATGCGCAGCGCCCATTGCACACCGACCACGGCGCCCTTTACCGGCTGCAGCAACAGCAATGACAAAATCAGCGTCAGCGGCAAATAGATCGAAAGCTGCAACGGCACCGAAGGCGCATAATCGGTTTCGATCCACAATATCGTCGGTACCACGATGTGGCCGACGATGACGATGACGAGATAGGCCGGCAGATCGTCGGCACGATGCGGCGTGAAATCCTGCGCGCAAACCGAGCAGTGATCGTCCACCTTGAGGAATGCGCGAAACAGCTTGCCTTCGCCGCAGCGTGGACAACGGCCGCGCAAGCCGCGTTTCAGCGCGGTCCAGACATTGCGCTTTTCGGCTGCCGCGGAATCCCGGGTCCAGACTTTGCCTGTTGCGCTCACGGTTTCCATGATTTGCCCTTCTTCGATTTGCCGGGCTTGGCATTGCCGGGCTTGCGATCTTGCTTGCGCGGGCTGCGGCCCGGATGCGTTTTCGCCTGCGCCCTCATCGTGTCGTTGGCGCCCGGGCGCTTGCGTCCGCGCGGCGCGGGACTGCCTTCCGACAACAGTTCGAACCGCAACGCGCCTGCCACGGGAGCCGCTTCTACCAGACGGACGTCGACGACGTCACCCAGCCGGTGCATGGCACCGCTGCGCGAACCGACCAGCGCGTGGCGTGTCTCGTCGTAGTTGAAATATTCAGTGCCCAGGGTGCGGATCGGGATCAGGCCGTCGGCGCCGGTATCGCTGAGCTTGACGAACAGTCCGGCGCGGGTGACGCCGGAGATGCGGCCCTGAAAGGTGGCCCCGATGCGGTCGGCGAGAAAATGCGCGATCAGCCGATCGGCGGTTTCGCGTTCGGCCTTCATGGCGCGGCGCTCGGTGACGGAAATCTGCGCCGCGACCTCGGTCAGCGTTTCCACCGTCTCGGTCTCCGGCAACGCGCCTTCGCCAAGCCCGAGGCCGCGGATCAACGCGCGGTGCACGACGAGATCGGCGTAACGGCGGATCGGCGAGGTGAAATGCGCGTAGCGCCGCAGGTTCAGGCCGAAGTGGCCGTAATTCTCGGCGGCGTATTCGGCCTGGGCTTGCGAGCGCAACACCACTTCATTCACCAGCGGTTCGGAATCGTGGCCCTTGACCTGCGCCAGCACGCGATTGAACAGCGAGGGGCGCAACGCGCCGCTTTTGGCGAACGGCAGATCGAGGGTTTTCAGGAATTCCTGGAGGTTATGAACCTTCTCAAGCGTCGGCTCATCGTGCACCCGGTAGATAAGCGGCAGCGCCTTCTTTTCAAGCATTTCGGCCGCGGCGACGTTGGCCAGAATCATGAATTCCTCGATAAGCTTGTGCGCGTCCAGCCGCTCCGGCACGATCACGCGATCCACGGTGCCGTCCGATTTCAGCAGGATCTTGCGTTCGGGAATGTCAAGATCGAGCGGATCGCGTTCGTCGCGCGCGCGCTTCACGATCGCATAGGCGTCGTAAAGCGGTTTCAGGATCGGATCGAGCAGGGGGCCCGTGGTGTCATCCGGCCGTCCGTCGATCGCCGCCTGCGCCTGCACGTAATTCAGCTTGGCGGCCGAACGCATCAAGATCCGATGAAAGCTGTGCGAACGTTTGCGGCCGTCGTGGCCGATCACCATCCGTACCGCCAGCGCGCCGCGCGGCTCGCCCGGCACCAGCGAGCATAGATCGTTGGAGATACGCTCGGGCAGCATCGGCACCACGCGATCCGGAAAGTATACCGAATTGCCGCGCGTCAGCGCGTCACGATCGAGCGCCGAGCCGGGCCGCACGTAGAACGCAACATCGGCGATCGCGACGGTAACGATGGTGCCGCCCTTATTGTTCGGGTCGGGATCGGCGTGCGCATGCACCGCGTCGTCGTGGTCCTTGGCATCGGGCGGATCGATGGTCACCAGCGGCAGGTCGCGCCAGTCCTCGCGTCCCTTCAGCGCCGCGGGCTTTGCCTGCTCGGCCTCGCGCAACGCGGCGGGCGAGAAGGCTTGCGGAATTTCGTGGGAATGAATCGCGATCAGGCTGACTGCCTTTTCGCTCGCGAGCGAGCCGAGCCGCTCTTTCACCTTGCCGGAGGCCAGTCCAAAACCGCGCGAGCGCACTAGATCGACGCTGACGAGATCGCCATCCTCGGCGCCGTTGCTGTCGGCCTTGGCGATGTTCAATTCGCGGCCGACCTGCTTCTTGTCGACCGGAACGAGCCGTCCGCCGCCATCGGGCAGGGCGCGGAAGATTCCGAGCACGCGGGTTTTGGCGTGATCGACCACCTTGATGACGCGCCCGCGATAGACGGCGCCTTCGCTGTCGTCCAGCTTCTCGATCCGCAGCAGCGCGCGGTCGCCGACACCTGCCGCCGTGCCCGGCTGGGGACGTCTGGGAATATGGATGCGGATTTTCGGCGCCTCGCCGTTTTCCACCTCATCCCATTCGGTGGGCGTCGCGATCAGTTCACCGTCGCTGTCGCGGCCGGTGATGTCGGCCATCACGGTCGCGGGCAGTACCGCAGGTTGGCTTATCTTCTTGCCGCGCTTCTCGATCGTGCCTTCGTCGGCCAGTTCGCGCAGGATGCGCTTGAGTTCGACGCGGTCGGCGTTCTTCAGGCCAAACTCCCGCGCGATTTCTCGGGTGCCGACTTCTCCCGGATGCGCGCGGATGAAGGCGACAAGGGCGTCCCGCTCTGGAAAAACCCTGTCGCGCTGTTTCGCCACTATCCGCTTGCCTTGCCGGCGCTCTTCTTTGCAGCGGTTTTGGGCGCAGGCTTCGCTGGAGAGGTTTTGGCCGTCGCCGTTACCGGCGCGCGGGCCTTGCTGGCCGCGGCGGCGCTATCGGACTTCGGCTTCGCCGCGGATTTCTTCGCGGCCGCCTTCTTGGCTGGCTTGTTAGCAGGCTTGTTACCAGGTTTGGGCGCCTTCGCATCCGCTTCCGCCTTGGCAGGCTTTTCTGCTTTGGCCGCCTTGGCGGGCTTGGCCTTCTTGGCGCCCCGCTTCGGCTTGCCGCCGCCCTTTGCGACGCGTTCGTCGATCAACGCGATGGCTTCTTCGAGCGTGATGGTTTCCTGGGTCTTGTCGCTGGGGATCGTGGCGTTGACGCCGCCGGCCGTGACATAGGCGCCGTAGCGGCCGCCCTTGACCGCGACGCCTCCTAGCGCTGGATGCTCGCCCAACGGCTTGCCGGGATCGGCGCCGAAGCGGCGGCCGCTCGGGCCTTTCAGAATCTTTTCGGCAATCAGCGTGACCGCCCGGTTGAGCCCGATATCGAACACCTCGTCGCCGGCCTCGAGGCTGGCATAGGTTTTCTCGTGGCGCACGAACGGGCCGAAACGGCCGAGACCCGCCGTGATCGGCTCGCCGGTCTCCGGATGCCTGCCGATTTCGCGCGGCAGCGACAGCAGTTTCAACGCCAGATCAAGCTCGATGTCGCCGGGCGACATGTTCTTCGGAATGCCGGCGCGCTTCGGCTTTTCGCCCTCGGCATAATCCTTGGGCTCGCCGAGCTGGATGTAGGGACCGAAGCGTCCGGCCTTCACCACGACGTCGAGATCGGACACCGGATCCTTGCCGAGGATGCGGTCGGCGCTGGCTTCGCTGTCGGCGGCGAGCGGACGGGTGTAGCGGCATTCGGGATAATTGGTGCAGCCGACGAAGGCGCCGAATTTTCCGGCCTTGAGGTTAAGCTTACCGGTGCCGCAGGTCGGACATTGCCGGGGATCGCCACCATCCTCGCGCGGCGCATAGATGTGCGGCCCAAGCATGTCATCGAGCGCATCCAGCACCTGGGTGACGCGGAGATCCTTGATCTCGTTGACGGCGCCGATGAAATCGACCCAGAAATCCCGCAATACCTGCTGCCAGGAAATCTCGTTGTTGGAGATGCGATCGAGCTGCTCTTCCAGTGCTGCGGTGAAATCATACTCGACGTAGCGAGCGAAAAAGTTTTCCAGGAACGCGACCACGACGCGGCCCTTGTCCTCGCCATGCAGACGCTTCTTCTCGAGCCTGACATAGCCGCGGTCCTTGAGCACCTGCAGGATCGAGGCATAGGTCGAGGGACGGCCGATGCCGAGCTCCTCCATGCGCTTGACCAATGAGGCTTCCGAGAAACGCGGCGGCGGCTCGGTGAAGTGCTGGGTGACGGCCAGCTCCTTGCGCTTGAGCGCTTCGCCTTCGCTCATGGCGGGGAGGCGGCGACTGTCGTCATCGTCGCCGTCGTCGTCGCGCCCTTCCTGATAGAGCGCCAGGAAGCCGTCGAACTTCACCACCTGACCGGTGGCGCGCAAATCCAGCACGCGGGAGCCCGCCTTGGCGGCGATATCAACCGTGGTGCGTTCCAGCTCGGCCGATTCCATCTGGCTTGCGATGGTGCGGATCCAGATCAATTCATAAAGCCGCGCCTGATCGGTATCGAGACGGCGGCGCATCTCGGCCGGCCGGCGCGACAAATCCGTCGGGCGGATGGCTTCGTGCGCTTCCTGCGCGTTCTTGGCCTTGGTCTGGTACTGGCGCGGCGCGTCCGGCACATAGGCGTTGCCATAATCCTCGCCGATCACCTTGCGCGCCTGCGTGATCGCCGAATTGTCGATCTGCACGCCGTCGGTTCGCATATACGTAATGAGACCGGTGGTCTCGCCGCCGATATCGATACCCTCGTAAAGCCGCTGCGCGATCCGCATGGTATGCGCGGGCGCAAAGCCCATCTTGCGGCTGGCTTCCTGCTGCAGCGTCGACGTGGTGAACGGCGCCTGCGGATTGCGGCGCGCGGGCTTGGCTTCGACGGTGGAGACCGTGAAGTTGGCGGCTTCGATCGCCTTCTTGAAATCTTCGGCCTCGGCGCCGGTGCCGATGTCGAGCCGCTGAATCTTCTTGCCGTCGGCCCCGACCAGCCGCGCTTCGAATGCGTCGCCACGCGGCGTCGTCAAGGTCGCAACCAGCGACCAGTATTCGCGCGGGATAAATTTCTCGATCTCGAGTTCGCGGTCGCATACCAGCCGCAGCGCCACCGACTGCACGCGGCCGGCGGAACGCGCCCCCGGCAATTTGCGCCACAGCACCGGCGAGAGCGTGAAGCCAACCAGATAATCCAGCGCGCGGCGCGCCATATAGGCGTCCACCAGCGCGCCGTCGATCTGGCGCGGGTGCTTCATCGCGTCGGTGACCGCCTGCTTGGTGATGGCGTTGAACACCACGCGTTCGATCCTGTGGTCCTTGATCGCGCGCTTTTCCTTCAAGACCTCCAGCACGTGCCATGAGATCGCTTCGCCCTCGCGATCGGGGTCGGTTGCGAGGATCAGTCGGTCGGCACCCTTGAGCGCCTTGGCGATGTCGTTGAGCCGGCCCGCCGCCTTGGGGTCGATCTCCCAGATCATCTGGAAATTGGCCTCCGGATCGACCGATCCGTTTTTGGCCGGAAGATCGCGGACATGGCCAAAAGAGGCCAGGACCTCGTAGGTCGAGCCTAAATACTTATTGATCGTCTTGGCTTTCGCCGGCGACTCGACAATGACGATATTCATGTCATTCCAATGGCTTACGGGGAAAATAAGGGCCGGTTCCGCGAGATTCGCGTCGGCCGTTTCGCTGGGAACATGGGTGTAGCAGAGGCCCCTGTCAAATCGACAGATGTTGAAAGGGCCTCCCGCGGTTACAGGTTACTATACGAAAGGTTTTGAAACGCCTCCTAGAGTTGCGCTCCCAAAGAGGGTATCTTCCGACGCTGCGCGGCATTTCAAGTATTTATTTTGGATGTAGTTTTTTGACCAAGACAGGGCGCCGGCGGACGCCCCGATCCTCGGACAAGGATCAGCGTTCGCCAACCGATGATCTCCCCGGGGATGGCGGTCCGGACGAAGCTGTGGCTTTCATCGCGGAGACCGTCTCCGACCTCGCCCGGCTGGCGCGGCGCCACCGGCTGGACGTGCTCGTGCGTCTGCTCGAGATGGCCCAAATGGAAGCCCAGGAGCGCATCCGGCTTCGCGGCAAGCGCAATTTATCCTAAGGGTCAGCTCAACATCGCCTACGCCAAAACGCGTCGGCGGCGCTTGACGCCAGAATTCGGCCTCACTTCGGTATCGCCAATACCGAGCAACCGGCCATCCTCCGAACGGAGTTCGAGTTTTCGAACTGGCCGGCCTTTGCCGCGATCCACCAGCAGGGTAGGGAACCCGTCCGGCTTGCCGGCAAATTCCTCGCTCCACTGCCGCAGCGCGACCAGTACCGGAAACACTCCGCGTCCCTTCGGTGTCAGCACATATTCCTGGTAGGCGCTGCCGTCGGAAGCGGGCACCGTCACCAGGATGCCGTGGTCGACCAGCGCGCGCAGCCGGACCGTCAGAATATTCTTCGCCAGACCGATGTGCTTCTGGAATTCGCTGAAGCGGCTGATGCCCATCAACGCGTCCCGGATGATCAGCAGCGACCACCAGTCGCCGATCGCGTCCAGCGATCGCGCGATCGGGCATTCCGCTTTTTCAAGACTTGTGCGTTTCACCATGGCGTCCTCCGGACCGGCCAACCGATCTCACCGATCACAGCGTTGTGTAGTTGCATTATGAAACCAGATTCCCTAGATAGTCAATCCGGTTTAATAATGCAACCATGGAGGCGATCGTGAGGCTTGCGAACAAGACGGCGTTCATTACAGGCGGCAACAGTGGCATCGGTCTTGCGACGGCGCGGCTATTCGTGGCCGAAGGCGCGCGGGTGGCCATCACCGGGCGCAATCAGGCGACGCTGGAGGCCGCCGCCAAGGAACTGGGGCCGAATGCGTTGGCGATCGTGGCCGACGCGACCGACATCAAGGCGACCGAAAAGGCGATCCTGCAGGCCGTCGGGAAATTCGGCAAACTCGACATTGTGTTCGCCAATGCGGGCATCGCCGGCAACACGCCGATCGGAGGCACCACGCTTGCGGCGTTTGAAAACGTCATCCGAACCAACATCACCTCGGTGTTCTTCACCGTGCAGGCGACGGCGCCACATCTGAATGACGGCGCATCGATCATCTTGAATGGCTCGGTGATCTCGGTGCTCGGCAATCGCCTATGCGGCCAGCAAGGCCGGGGTGCGGGCGATGGCGCGGGTGATGGCGTCGGAGCTTTCGCCGCGCAGGATCAGGGTCAACGTGGTTTCGCCCGGTGCTTCGCGTACCCCGATCTGGAACGGTGCGTCTCCCACCGCTGAAGCGTTCGTTGCCTTGGACAAGCGAATTTCCCGCACCATCCCGCTCGGGCGGCTCGGCGAAGCCGAGGAAGTTGCCAAGACGGTGTTGTTCCTCGCTTCCGACGATGCTTCGAACGTTCAGGCCGCGGAAATATTCGTTGATGGTGGCACGACCGGTTCCCCCTCAGGCGCGCCGATCTATCGCGGATAGACGCGAAGTCTCGCGAAAATTGTGAATCCGGTCAGCGTGACCAAGGCGAAAGCTCTCATGCCAGTTGCGCTTCCTGGTGCTGTCACCTTGTGGAGGTATTTCACGGAACTCTCTGATTAGGCTGAACCTTTGTTCCGGGTGCGACGACTCACCGCAGGGCAGGGATTTGAAACACCTAATGAATTGGAGAGCCTGAGATGAAAGCTGCCCGTATTGCTGCACCGCTTGGGGCGTCAGCTCCATCAGGGGATGCACT
>WNGM01005526.1_pt1 | contig 17297 bp, 19 predicted proteins | sample 5400571 | NCBI WGS metagenome assembly WNGM01 (sample SAMN13153378, study PRJNA577476) | soil metagenome | isolation source: 100 cm soil or saprolite under Garry oak tree replicate 2 | place: USA:California | collected 2016-06-15 | reverse complement strand
CCGCGGGGACGGCGATCGTGCGCGCCACGCGCCCGGGATGGCCGGCCTCGATGATCGTGATCTGCGGCGGGTCGGCGACGTTGACGTAGAACGATGCCGTCCCGGGGTCGAAGAGCGCCCAGCGGGTTCGCCCGGCGACGGGAACGTCGGCGATGGTGGCTTCGGCGGCGAGGTCCACGATGGAAACGGTGCACGACCCCGCCACCGACGGATCGCCAACGTTCGCCGCGAGCAGCAGGCGACGCTCGGCCGCGTAGGCGAGGCCGTTCGGCCGGCGCCCGACCTTCACCTTGACGAGGGCGTCCTCCCGGGCGGGCGAGAAGACTCCCACAGTGTCCTCGCCGCGATTGGAGGTGAACACCAGATCGTCCGCTTCGGACACCAGCACCCCGGCGACTCCGGTCAGACGCGGGATCGAGCGAAGGTACGTGCCGGTCGCGCAGTCGATCACGTCGAGCGCGTCGTTGGCGGTGTGCGCCACGTAGAGACGCCCTCGCCGGCCGTGTACGGCCGCGTGGTCGAACCCCCCGGGCCCGGCGTGCGCCGGGAGCTCGATGTGCCCGGTGCCCTCGAGGATCATTTGACACGGAGTGTAGCAGACGTTACCGTGTGTAACAAGAATGCGTTGGCTCACACTCCTGGTGAGCTTGCCGCCGACACCGACGCGGCACCGGGTCGGTGTCTGGCGGAAGCTCAAGCGAATGGGGGCGGTCAAGCTGAAGGGCGCGGCCTGGATCCTGCCGGAGACGCCAGAGACGATCGAGCTCTTCCAGTGGCTCGTCCAGGAGATCCAGTCGTCCCGGGGCGAAGCGACGCTGATGCGCGTCGACCGGATCGACACGATGACGGATGAGCAGCTGACGGCGCTCTTTCACAGAGAGCGCGCGGCCGAATATCAGTCGCTGATGCGGGCCTGCCGCGAGGTCCGGGCCCAGCTGGACCGCTCGACCACCGCGCATCGCGCGTCGGTGGAGCCTGCGCGCGTCAGGCTCGAGCGGCTCAAGCGTGAGCTCGACCGGATCCAGAGCATCGATTATCTCGAGAGTCCCCTCGGACGGCGGGCACGCGTGGTCTGGGAGACCGTCTCCAAGCGGCTCCAGACTCTGGCGGCCCGGCCGCGCGCGGCAACGAGGCAACCCCACCACGCGCTTCCGCCCTCGGGCAGCACGTGGGTGACCCGGCCACGGCCGCACATCGACCGCATTGCGTCCGCGTGGCTCGTCAAACGCTTCATCGACCCGCACGCGCGATTCGCCTTCGCGGACCCGACCGACGCCGCCAAGAAGGGGATCCCCTTCGACATCCTCGGCGCCGAGTTCGGGCATCACGGCGAGGACTGCACGTTCGAAACGCTCCTGAAGCGCTTCGGCCTCAAGGACCGGCGGCTCCGGATCATCGCCGAGATCGTCCACGAAGCCGATCTCCGTGACGGCAAGTTCTCCCGACACGAGGCGAGCGGCATTGACCTCGCGATCAGGGGCCTGGCGGCAACGCTACACGACGACGACGAACTGCTCGAGCGCGGCATGGCCGTGTTCGACGGCCTCTATGAGGCACTCAAGCAGAAATCCTGAGCGGAGGGAGAAGCGATGAAGAAGATCCTGATCGCCCCGTTCGTAGGTCTGGTGGCCCTCCTCCTGGTTGCCACGGCGCCCCAAGCCCAGCAGCCCCAAGCCCAGCAGTACGGGGACAAAGGCGACGCGGAGCTCGCGAAGGCGGTGAGCGGCGCCAAGGTCTCGCTCGTGAAGGGCCTGGCGGCGAGCGCGCGCGAGGGCAAACCGATTTCGGCGAAGTTCGAGCTCGAGCACGGCGTCCTCCAGCTCTCCGTGTACACGGCGAAGGGCGGCAAGTTCTCAGAGGTCATCGTGGACCACACCACCGGCAAGGAGGCGAAGGTCGAGCCGATCACTGGCGGCGAAGACCTCACGGCCGCCAAGGCCCAGAATGACGTCATGGCGAAGGCGACGCGATCACTGGCGGCAGCCACCGAGACGGCGGTGAAGGCCAACCGGGGATTCCGCGCGGTCAGCGTCATGCCCGCGCTCAAGGACGGCCATCCCGTCGCCGACGTCACGCTGGTCAAGGGCGACGAATGGACGACCGTCTCCGAGAAGCTGGAATGATCGGGGAGCCGACGATGCAGAACCATTCGTCGCGCCGTGGACTATTCAAAGCGATCGTGGCCGCGCTCGGCGCTTGGCTCGGCATACGCCGAGCAAACGCCGCTCGAGCCGCCGCGACCGAGCTCAAATTACCGACCGATCTGCCGGTCGAGCGGCTCGATTTCGAGACGAAGGGCATCGAGGGGTGGCGAGTCGTCGATGGACGCTGGACGGTCGAGGAGATGGCGGGCGCGCCCAGTGGCAAGCGGGTCCTCATCCAGCGAGCCACGCAAAACGCCTTCAACGTGATTGTCGCCCCGGGCGGGCCCTACGCCGACGCTGACGTTTCCGTACGCTTCAAACCGATCTCCGGACGGGAGGACGCGTCCGGCGGCATCGTGTTCCGCTTCTCGGATGGGCGGTACTACGTCATTCGAGCCAACGCGCTCGAAAACAACTTCAGGCTGTACTACTACGACCGTGGGCGGCATCAGCTGGCGAGTGCGACGGTCGAGCCTCCGGCCCTCGGCCAATGGCATACGATCCGTGTGGTCGCCGTCGGCGACAGGATCCAGGGCCATCTGAACGGCGCGCTCCTCCTCGATCATCGCGACGGTCGCTTTCGATCTGGGCAGGTGGGCCTGTGGACGAAAGCCGATTCCGTCACCGCCTTCGACGATCTCGTGATCCGTGGGGTACCTGGGCGAACCGAGCTCACCGGGAGGTCTCTGGCATGAAGCGCTCGAACATCGGGATGGCGGTCGTTGGCCTCGTGATCACGGTCGCACTGGTTTCGCGTCAGCCGATCCCGGGCGGGGCCGAGCAGATGTCGGGCGGGGACGAGTGGAAGGCGGTTGAAGAGGCGCTTGGCCGCAAGGGAGCCGTGCAGCCCGGCGACGTCTACCGTGTCGGCCTGCCGCGAACGGACCTGAAGGTCAAGGTGCACGGGGTAGACGTGAAGGCCGGCTTCGCGCTGGGCTCATACGCGGCGTTCCGAAAGACGAGCGAGGACGCCATGGTCATGGGTGACCTGGTCCTCCTCGACGAAGAGGTCCCGAAGGTGATGTCCGAGCTCCTGGCGCAGGGGCTCAGCGTGACGGCGTTGCACAACCACCTCAATGAGATGTCACCACACGTGATGTACATGCACTACAGCGGTCGCGGTGATGTCGTGAAGCTCGCGAAGTCGGTCCGAACGGCGCTCGGCGCGAGCGGCACGCCCTTCGGTGAGCCCGCCGCGAGCGGGAGCGCCGCCGGGCCCGCCATCGATCAAGCGCAGGTCGAAGCCGCGCTCGGGCGGAGCGGCAGGATCAACAACGGCATTCTCCAGGTGGGCGTTCCGCGGGCGGAGCGCATCACGGACGGTGGCATGGAGTTGCTGCCGGCGATGGGCGTCGCCACGGCGATCAACTTCCAGCCGACGGGCAACGGCCAAGCGGCCATCACCGGCGACTTCGTGTTGATCGCCGGCGAGGTCAACCCCGTGGCACGCACGTTGCGCGCGCACGGCATCGAGGTGACGGCCCTCCACAACCACGCGCTCGCAGACTCGCCTCGACTGTTCTACATGCACTTCTGGGCGAACGACGACGCCGTGAAGCTCGCGCGAGGACTGCGGGCCGCCCTGGATCAGACCAACAGCGCCAAGTGAGGCGCATGAAAGTGAGAAAGGAGTCGTGCTCATGAAATGGGTCACTCGTGAGAAGGCCCGGGTCGATCGGATCGCGTGCCCGTGGCTGATCAGTCGCTTCATCGATCGGGACGCAACCTTCCTGTTCGTGCCGGACGCCGAGGTCATGCGCGTTGCCGAGCGCGAGAAAGCGACCCCCTACGACGTGCCGGGGGTCGAGCTCGGTCACCATGGCGACCGCTGCTCGTTCGACGCGTTCCTGGACAAGTACCGGCTCGAGGATCCGCCGCTCCGCGCGCTCGCACTGATCGTGCGCGGTGCGGACACCAGCGCGCGGCACCTCGCGCCGGAGTCCCCGGGCCTCTACGCCGTGGCGTCCGGCTTCAGGGAGACCTCCAAGGACGACCACGAAAACATGGCGCGCCAGTTCCCGGTTTACGACGCGCTGTACGCCTACTGCCGGTCGCGGGTACAGTGACGTTCGTCTGAATAGTCGGACCGAAAAGGAGAGACCGTCATGCCCATCCAGACCCGCTACCTCTTCACCGCCGCGATGGACGTCGAGCCCACCCGAGAGGCGCTCTTCAACGAGATCTACGACGGAGAGCACGTGCCGCTGATCCTGAAGGTGCCGGGCGTGGTCGCCGCGGCGCGCTTCAAGCGGCAGGAGCTGACAATGGTGATCGGCGGCGAGCGCAAGACGATCGTCGTCGAGCACGAGCCCCTCTACAACGCCCTCTACGAGATCGAGAGCCCCGAAGTGCTCACGAGCGACGCGTGGGCGAAGGCGGTGGACCAGGGGCGCTGGCCAGGCCAGGTGCGCCCGCACACGAAGAACCGCCGCCACGTCCTCTACCGGCGAATCTCGTGAGGCCGTGGAGCCCGGACCCGACGGCGTCGTCCTGACGCACGGCGCGAGCTCGAACGCCCGCGCGCCGCTCCTCGTCGCGCTCGCCGAAGCCTTCAGCGCGAAGGGGCTGACCGTGTTCCGCTACGACCTGCCCTTCCGCCAGGCGCGCCCGACCGGTCCGCCCTCGCCGGGCGGCGCGGCGCGCGACCGCGAGGGACTGAGGGGCGCCGTCCAGTCCATGCGCGCCCTGGTGTCCGGGCGCGCGTTCCTCGGCGGCCACTCGTACGGCGGTCGCCAGGCGTCGATCCTCGCGGCGGACCAGCCCGGGCTCGCCGACGCGATCCTCCTGCTCTCCTATCCCCTCCACCCGCCCGGCCGGGCCGCCCAGCTCCGCACCGCGCACTTCGGCAATCTGAGGACTCCGGCGCTCTTTGTCCAGGGCTCAGTGGACCCGTTCGGCTCGCTCGACGAGCTCGAGTCGGCGCGAGGGCTCATCCCCGCGCGGACGGCGCTGCTCGCGGTGGACGGCGCCGGCCACGATCTCCTGCGTGGCAGGCGTCGGGCCGGGGCCGAGGTCGCGGAGCAAATCGCTACCGCGTTCCTCGAGTTCTCTGGGAAGGACGGAGGTCGAGCGCGGGCGTGAGGTCGAAGGCGCGGGCCCTCGACCTCACGACACGCTCAACCGCTCAGGCGGTCGCCCGGTGGACGTACCCGTACCGGGTGTTGCTGCGCATGCCTCCCATCGCCACGTACTCGGCCTTGATCGCCGCGATCTTGTCGCGCGTGATCTCGCCTTGCGCCGAGCGCACGTCGAGCTTGTACAGGCGCGCGGAGTTGCCGCCGAAGATCGCGGTCTTGACGATCCCGTCGGCCGGACCGAGCGGGGCGAAGCCGTGCGTCTTCTGCATGTCCTCGGGGATCTCCAGGCGGCGCAGCGCCTCGATCTGCCACTGAGGCGACCCGTACCACACCGAGTCGCTGCCCCAGACGACGTGGTCGGCGCCGAGGCCCCGGACCAGGGTGCCGATGAACGCGGCCGCGAAGCGCGGGTTCGCCACCGCCGAGTTGGCGAAGGCGGTCCCGATCTCCCCGTAGACGTTCGTCACACCGTACTTAGCCGGGATCTCGGCGAGATCAGTCGCCCACTTGATGCGGCCGGTCTGCTCGAACTCCGCCAGCGACGCGTCGGGCGTCTCGAGGAACGCTCGCAGCGCCCCATGGTAGATGACGAAGTTGATCTGCGGCCAATCCTTCGCCGCCTTACCGAGGTCGCGGACGGTGGCGTACTCCCACACGCCCGGCCAGGATTTCTCGTAGTCCACCGGCAGGATACCCTTGTGGATGCACACCGTGGTGATGCCGGACTTGACGATCTTCTCGTAGAACGAGTACATGAGCTTCTCGTCGTCGAGCCACCAGTAGGACCCCATCTTCGAGGGGAAGAGCGGGTCGCCGATCGTGTAGCCCTTCCAGCTGTCGGGCTTGAGCGTGCTGATCGCGCGATCGACCTCGTTCATCCAGCCCTGGCGCTTCGGCGTGAAGACCGCGTGCCCCAGGAGGCGACGGGAGTCCGCGATCTTGTTGATCGCGGCGCGCGCCATCGCGATCTGGTCGTTCGACAGGAGGTCCCACGTCTGGTCGTCGAACGGCGCGCCGGAGAGTAGCGCGACCTTCGTGTCGCTGTCGACGAACACCTCCTTCAGGTAGTTCTCGAGCTTGAAGCGCGCAAGGGTCTTCTCCCCCCAGAGGTTGGGGTTCCAGTGCTGCTTGGCGTACTGGGCCAGACCCAGCAACCCGTCCTGCTTGAAGTCGTCGCGGACGAAGTGGGTCTGAACGTCAAAAATGAATTGTCCGGACAGCATGCCTGCCCGCTGGGCGGCCACCCCGGGGTCCGCCGCCTCAGCCCGGCTGACGTCGAAGATCGGCCCGAACACCTCGTTCATGGCGAGGAACGCCGCCGCCATGCCCGCGCTCGAGGCGAGGAACTGGCGCCGGTTCATCCCGTGCCGGCGGCCGAAGTCGTCGGCCAGCTCCTTGATGCGGGCCTCCACGCGCTGCTGCTCGCGGGTCTGGGGCAGCGGGTTGAACTCGCCGTTCGAGACGATCTGGGTGGGAACGGGTGACTTGAATGACGCCACCTCCGCGGGCGCCGTTCGCCTGAGCTCCTCGTCGCTCAGATAGTGCGGCATCGTCGACCCCCTTTCGAGCGGCCCTGCGGGCCACTCATCTCGAGTCGACCTCAGAGCGTAGACCGAACGGCCGGCATGTCAAGGGGCACGATTCGCGGTACAGTCGGAGCCGTCAGGAAGGCCGGTCAGTCAGGGGAAGGACGCGTCGGCGGGCCGGCTCGGTCAGCAGTTCACCCCGGCGACGCAGATCGCGACGTTGCGGGCGATCGTCAAGAAGAGGGTGATGAGGCCGACAACGGCGACGACCGCGATCGCGACACCGAGCCATAAGTCGAAGGTGGCCAGGAGCCGGAGCTTCCGGCGCCACCATCGATGATGATGATGGTGGTGAGGAGCAGCGGGTGCGCCGTGTGGCATCTACGATTTCAAACGCTAGCACCCTGGACGAGGAAATCCAACGTCTTGGTGGGCACCGCCAGCCCGGGAGGCACGAAATGAAGATTCTTCGCGCCGGCACGCTCATCGACGGCACGGGGGCTCCACCCGTGCGAGACGCCGCCGTGCTGATCGACAACGGACGGATCGAGGCGGTGACCACGGCCGGCCCGAGTGCCGGCCGGCCACCGGACGCCGAGGTGATCGACGCCTCGCGCTTCACCGTACTGCCCGGCCTCATCGACTGTCACGACCACCTCGCCTCGACGCCGGCTTCCGGCTCGCGATCCAGGAGGGGTTGATCACGGGACCGCGCCTCGTCCTGTCGCTCGCGATCATCTCGCCGATCGGAGGGATCGGCGATCGCATCAGCCCGTCCGGTCACGAATCGCCGTTTCTTCACGACCCGAGCCTCCCCCCGAGCGTCGCCGACGGCATCGAGGGCGTGCGGACAAGAGTCCGCACGATGGTCCGCGCGGGCGCGGACGTGATCAAGTGCGCCACGACGGGAGGCGCCAGCTCGCGAGCCGGTCACGGCCCGAAGGATCGCGCGTTCAGCCTGGACGAGATGAATGCGCTGGTGGACGAGGCCCACGCCCTCGGGCGACGGGTCATGTGTCACGCGGTCGGCGGTCCTGGCTTGCGTGTGGCGATCGAGGCCCGGGTCGATTCCATCGAGCACGGCTGCTACCTCGACGAGGACCCCGACCTGATCCCGATGATGGCGGAGCGCGGCATCTTCTTCGTCCCGACCCTGACCGTCTATGAGTACCATCGCGAGTCGACCGCCCCGCACGTCCGCGAGCGCGCCCGGGCCCTGCGCTCGCATCACATCGAAAGCGTGAACCGGGCGTTGGCGGCGGGAGTCAAGGTGGTGGCCGGGACCGATGCCGGGGGGCACGGTCATCCAAACAACGCGCTGGAGCTCGAACACCTGGTCGCGGCCGGCATGACCCCGATGCAGGCCCTTCAAGCGGCCACGCGCCTGGCGGCCGAGTGCCTCGGGCTCGAGCAGGAGATCGGGACGATCGAGAAGGGCAAGTGGGCGGACCTCGTCGTCGTCGAGGGCGATCCGCTGCGTGATATCCGCGTGCTGCAAGACGCGCGACGCATCAAGCAGGTGATCAAGGGCGGGGTCGCCCTGACCCCTCCATGACGGGGCCCAGCGCGCGCCGCCGGAAAACGGTCGCGCTCATTCTCTCGGGAATCTTCCCGGGGCTCGGCCAGTTCTACAACCGTCAGCCCATCAAGGCGATGGTCTTCCTGGCGCTCGGCATCGTTCTGAGCTGGCTCGTCAGCCGCGCCGCTCCGACCGATGCGGACGCGCTCACTCGACCGGGGGCCGCACTGGTCGTTCCGCTGTGCGCCCTGCTCGCGGTGTCGTTGTGGTCTGTCATCGATGCGTGGCGGACGGCCGCCCGCTGAACCGTGCGCTCTCGGTCGTCATCATGGAGGCTCGAGGTCTGGCACGCGCAGACCGCTGCTCGAGCGCCGTGGAGATCAAGAGCTTGATGTACCCGAACTTGAAGGGCTTGGGGATGTAGGCCAGCGCGCCGTTCTGCGAGGCGTCGACAAAGTCGGCCAGGTCAGTGCTCCCACTCACCATGATGACCGGGATCCCTCGGTCGATGCGTCGAATGTGCTTGAGCAGCTCCAGACCGTTGAGGCCCGGCATGTTGATGTCGAGAAGGACGAGGTCTGGACGGCGGCGCTGGACGGCCGCAAGTCCGCTCTCCCCGCTCGACGCAGTCTCGACGATGTACTCCCCTTCATCCAGCTGAAGAAAGGCGCTCAGGACTCCGATCACTCCGGGGTCATCGTCGACGATCAGGATGCGTGTGGCTGAAGATTCGTCGCCCGGCGCCCCGTGCGGGTCGTTTTCATTCGAGACGCGACGGGCTGCCACGGGCGGAGACGACGTGAAGAAGGAGCGACCGTCGGAGTTCAGGTCAGAGGCGGGACGGACCAGTGCAACGCCCGCGCGACGGAGATCATCGTCGATCATCTGACGCCGTCGGTCTGGTGGGCGGCGCTCGAGAGACGATTCGGCGGCGGACCCGGCCCCGCGTCCGAGCCGGCGATCCAGTCCGAGCCGGCGATCCAGAATGACCTCGACCTCCGAATCGAGGACAAACGCCCGCTTCAGCGGTTCGTATCGCTCCGAGCGGTCATGGGCGACGATGACCATGAGCCGGCCCTTGAGCAGGTTCCGCAGGGCAGTCGCCTGACGGGTAGCTATCGCCGTGAGCTGCGCTCGGCGCTCACTGCTGAACTCGGGCGATTCCGCGGCTCCGAGGAAGCCGACCAGCGTCGTCATCAGATCGCAGGCCTGGCGGACGTGCTCCTCCTCACGACGGCCCCTCCCGAGGCCCTGGTTACTCGTGGACGTGAACCAAGGGGGCCGGCGCACCCGCGTCGAGAACGCCTCGAACCTTTTGTCCGAGCGTCTCGCAGCTGAAGGGCTTCTGTAAGAACGCCGGTTGCTGATCACCGGCGGGCTGGGAACGAACGAAATCGTTCGTGTAGCCGGACATGTACAGGACCTTCATCTCGGGGCGGCGGGGAGCGAGCTGCTCGGCGAGCTCGCGACCGTTCATGTGCGGCATGACGACGTCGGTCACGAGCAGATGGATGGGCCCTGGTTGCCGATCGGCAATCGCCAGGGCCTCGCGACCATCACAGGCCTGCAGCACGGAGTAGCCGTTGATCCCGAGCGCCTGGAGCACGACGTCGCGAACCTCGTCTTCGTCCTCCACCACCAGGATCGTCTCGGAGCCCCGCAACGCCTTCGTAGGCCTGCTAGGCTCGAGGGGTGGAATCGGGTCGTCGACGCGAGCCAGGTAGATCGTGAAGGTGCTGCCGCCGCCCGGCTCGCTGTCCACCCGGATCGCGCCCCCGCTCTGATTCACGATGCCGTAGACCGTCGAGAGCCCCAGACCGACCCCCCGGCCGATCTCTTTGGTCGTGAAGAACGGCTCGAAGATGCGCGACTGGGTCTGCGCGTCCATGCCGAAGCCCGTGTCGCTCACGGTCAGGGCGACGTAGGCGCCCGGTGGCGCCAAGGCACGTTGGCGTTGACTCGTCCCCTCGACCGTCACGTTCGTGGTCGTCATCGTGAGCCGGCCGCCGGCCGGCATTGCGTCGCGGGCATTGAGCGCGAGGTTCATGATCACCTGCTCGATCTGCCCAGGATCGGCCTTCACGCGCCAGAGCCGCGGCTTCAGGCTCATGACCAGCTCGACGCGTTCGCCGATGACCCGTCGGAGCATCGTACCCACGTGCGTCACGACGGCGTTGAGATCGATGACCTTGGGCTGGAGCACCTGCTTCCGGCTGAACGCCACGAGCTGGCGGGTCAGCTCCGCGGCGCGTTCCGCGGCTTTCTCGATCACCGCGACTTCGCCGTCCTGAGGTGTGTGGCGCTCACCGCGCAGCCGCAGCAGCTGCGTCTGACCCATGATCACGGTCAGGAGGTTGTTGAAGTCGTGGGCGATGCCGCCGGCCAGGCGGCCGACCGCCTCCATCTTCTGCGCCTGCCGCAGTTCATCCTCGAGCTGCCGGCGCTCGGAAACATCCACCATCAAGCCGCGGAGCTTCTCCACTCTTCCATGCGCGTCTTGGACGACGTGAACCATCGCCCGGAGCCAGACCGTGCGGGCGTCGGCCGCGACGGCACGGTACTCGAAGCTGGAGTTCCGGCCCCGCGCGGCGGCCTCTCGGAACAGCGTCAGCGTCCCCTCACGATCGTCCGGATGAATGTGTCGTTCGAAGAGCTGGGGGTCGGCGAGCCAGAGCGCGACGGGGTAACCGAGGATCGCCTCGGCGCGGTCGCTCACGAACGAGAACCGCCACGTCGCGTCCGCCTCCCACACGACGGCGTCGAGATCCTGCACGAGACCCGCGAATCGGCGCTCGGAGGCGGCGGCCTCGGCGCGAGCCATGAGTTCCCGGGCTGTGAGGTCGCGGTTCTTGCTGACGATCTCCCGGTAGAGCCAGATCTGCTCGCGCATGAGGCCCACGAGGATCACGCCGAGGCCGACCGGGCGCGCCAGGCCCGCGATGTACCAGGGCAGCCCGTAGCGAAACGGCCAGAGGAGAAACCCGGTGAGTCCGAGGAGCCAGATAAACGCGGCGAGCGGAAGGTACGCGGCAAGCACGTCTCCGTCCTTCCCGGAAGCCCTCTTCCGTCCGGCCGCCAGCGCCCAGACGCCGGCGAGCCCGGCGCTGAGCGCGCCGGCCAGGATCGCAAACGGGGTGAGGCGGCCGGGCTTCATGACGAGTGACGGCAAGAGCGGCCGGATCGCCCACACGGCGACGACGATGACGACGCTCAGGCCGAGAGCGGCGGCCGCGATCCGAAGGCGGGCCCGGTCACTCAGGGGGAGCTGCCGATCGGCAAGGGAAGCCGCGAGGGCGACCCCGACGAAGCCAGCCAGGTAGCTCAGGAAGAAGAAGTACGGAGCGATGCCGGGGTTGACGCCGAGGGTGCTCGAGTAATCCGGTTGCGCCAGGATGTGCGCCACGCCCAGCAGGCCGGCCAGCCACAGCGCGCCCCCGAGCGACGCCGAGCGGACGTCCTGCCGCACTCGATGACGCTCCCAGCAGAGATACCCCACGCCGATGGCCGCGAGGACGAACGGCGTATCGAAGATGGGCACGGCATACGGAATCGCGAAGCGGTAGGGCGCGAGCACCGAGGTGAGGGTCACGACGCCGAAGTAGACGAGGCCGGAGAGCGCGAGGAGAACGGTCAGCACGGAGCGCGGCCCCTCCGGGCCGCGGGTCCAGTCCACGTTTCGCAGCATTGTCATTCCTCGCTCTGGGTCAGTCAATGATGAGGTCACTGCGGCGGCCGACCATGTCGATCCGATGGTCCGTCCCATTGCCGCCGATGAAGCCGTGCGTGAGACTGTCGGGATGGGCGGCCAGGCGGAAGTGGTCGAACTCGAATCGGGGCACCCGCACGATGAACCTCCCGCTCCGCCGATTCACGGACGTGGGGTCCACGCACTGCCAGAGTCGCGCGTCCGCGCCGCGACGCTTCGTCTCGTCGGACACGACGTCCGAATCCGCGTCCGGGTCGTAGTTCGCACAGCGGCGGGCCCGCTCGGAAGGCGGGAACTCGCCGACGAACGTGCGAAGCCACGTCGTCGTGATCTTCACAGTATCTAGACAGCCCTTGGTCGCATCGAATGCCCTCGAGACGCACTGAGTGATGACGTCCTTGTTGCTCACGGGAGCTTCACGGATCAGGTCGTAATCCAGTGTCAGCGCGATCTCGCCGTCGCCATCCTCGTCAGTCACGAACGACGCTCCGGGGTCGATGCCCATGCCGGCGGTGAACGGGGCATCCAGGCGGGCGAGCGGGGAGACCCCGTTGCCATCCTGTGGGAATCCGGGGCGCTTGGCGGCAGAGCTCGCGGGGACGTCGACGCCCTTCTTCGGCAACGGCCAGCGCAGCTCGTTGAAGACTGTCCAGATCGTGTACAACGTGTTGGGATACGCGTGGCGAACGGAGAATTTCACGCGCGTGTCGCCGCGAGACGCGTCGACACTAATCTTCATCTTGCCCGACGCGCCGGGCGGGGCGTTCTGCGTCGGTCTGAAATAGAGGATGTAGGTCTCATGCTGATTCTCATCCTCGTCATCATCGGCCGCCGCGATCTCGGGTTGGATCATCAACAGGGCGCCGAGCCCACACAGAATGATCAACAGCTTTGGCAGCGTCAGATTCGCCATTCAAACCTCCTGGGGTTCCAGGCCTGAGAGGGTGTCGTCTCGCGCGTGTTGGGACTCTCATGAGTTATCAGAGGCGCGGCGCTCGGTCTATTGGACTTTAGTCCTACTCGAGTGATCCTGATCACGACGGCGTGCACGCAGCGCGGAGCTTCGACAGGAGGAGGACCGCAGCCGGCTGCGCAGGTTTCCCCGATCCGATCGCCTGGCGCTGGAAGCGCCGGGCGTGACGCGCCAGGCCACGAGCGCGGATCAGTCGGCGCAGGATCTGCGCGCCCAGCCGACGGGGGACCCACGCCTCGCCTGCGTGGACCGCTCGCACCGCTCTGGCGAGGAAGCCGCCGACCGCCGCCTCGCCCAGATACCCGCCCGCGCCCTGCCTCACGGCTTCGAGAATCGAGGACTCGGGGGTCCGACGGGTGGTGAGGAGGATGATACGCGTGCGCGAACTCTGGCTGCGGATCGCCCGGAGCGCGGCCAACGCGTCGCGCCAGCTTCGGCCGAAGTCGAGGAGCAGCACGGCGGGCCGGAGCCGCGCCACGAGGACGAAGGCGTGAGCCAGGCTTCGCGCCTCACCGGCGACCACGATCCCTGCCTCGCCATCGAGCAGGGCGCGCACGCGCTGGTGCGATTCAGCGGCAATCACCACGGTGACGTCGGCCATCGACTCCTCCCGGCGCCGCGAGGCGCGTCTCCCTGAATTACCAGGAACGCGAGGGTCGATCTATTGGACTTTGGTCTTAGTCGCGGCGCTCAGCTGAAGAGCGTGGATGGCGAGGTGGACACGGCTGGAGAGCTGAAGCTTCTGAAAAATGTTCGTGAGGTGCGCCTTGACCGTCCTTTCCGTGATCGAGAGTCGGTCGGCGATCTCCTTATTGCTCGCGCCGATGGCGATCAGGCCGCTGATCTGGCGCTCGCGCTGAGTCAACCGGTGAAGTCGGGTTTCGTCTTCCACCGCGCGCGCCGCATGCAGGGCCGTCAGCTCGTCAATGAGCTCGAGCATGACCTTTCGCCCGACCCAAATCTCTCCCTGCCGGACGAGCCGGATCGCTTTGAGGATGAGGCTGGGATCGGTGTTCCGGGAGCAATACCCGTGCGCACCATCCTTCAGCGCCCTGACGGCGGCCAAGTCGCCGTCGGCGTCCGCCAGCACGATCGTCCGGGTCGTCGGACTGAGAGAGCGGATCGTCTTGAGACTCTGAAGCCCGTCGAACCCCTTCGATGAGAGATCGAGGAGGAGGACCGAGGGGCCGAGGGCCGAAAGAAGTCGTTCAGCGGTCGCCCGGTCCGGTGCCTCGCGGATCGATCTGAGATCGGCTTCGCGACCCAGAGTCCGGACGATCCGCGTTCGCAGCGCGTAGTCCGAACTGGCGATGAGAAGGTCGCCCGGCCTCAGGGGCTCGGCCCGGAGATCCTCTTTCATTTCAGGCGCGTCAAAGTGCAAGCCGGGCACCAAACGGATCGCGGTCGTCAGGGTCCGGAAAATCAAGAGCTTGGCGTTTCACCTACCCTTCAGTGGACAGCTGTCGATTGGCGAGGAACTGACCGACGGTCAGGAACTGGTCGAAAATTCCGGATCGTTCGGTGGTGGGCGGAAGAGGGATCGAACCTCTGACCTCGGCCTTGTAAGGGCCGCGCTCTCCCAGCTGAGCTATCCGCCCGTGCTTGCAGCATCAGCGAGTTGCACTAGGAGGGTCACCGTGGATGATACCCGACGTGTCCCAAAAGGTGCCCGCGAGCTTGCGAGCGACGTCCTGGAGGTCACCCGGGGCTGGTGCGCCGGAAGTCGTGCCGATGCATCCCCGGGGACGCCGGCCGCCTTGCGGCTGTTGCCCATGCCTTTCAGTAACACTTCTTTTGAGAGCAATCGGCGCCTTGACAAACTCCGCGACTATGTGCCGGAGGATCGCCGCATTTTCCCGAACCTGACCGTGCGCGAGAACCCCGAGGTCCTGCTCCTCTACGTCCTCGAGAATGGGGCGGTCCGCGACGAAGGACCCATGCCCGAGTTCCTCGCCGGTCGCGGCGAACGAGTCGCGCACGGCAACCTGCTCTTCCTTTCTGGCGTAGGGCCGGGTCAGTCCACGCCAGGGCTGAACCTTCTCCTCCCGGCGCGGGCCACGCTGGGAAGCCCTCGACAGGGTAAAAGGGCTCGTGAAGGTCCCCGGCATGGTCAACTCCGCTCCAGGGTTCACCTTGATTCCGCTCGGACTCCTGCTAGTATCTCCCCTACTCGTCACCTTCACTCCGGGGTGAAATGCTGGCTGCCATCGATCTCACGCGCGGCGTCAGGCTCTTGGCTCTCCTCGGCCTCGGCGCAGTCCTGGTCGGGCTCGCGTCGCTGTGTATGTTCACGGTCGACGCGGGGGAGTACGCGGTCGTCACCCAGTTCGGCAAGCCCGTGCGCGTGGAGCATAAGCCCGGGCTCAAGTTCAAGCTCCCCGCACCCTTCCAGACCGTCAGCCGGTTCGACCGGCGTCTGTTCGTGCTCGTCCCACCCCCCCGCGAGTTCCTCACGCTGGGCAAGAACGCCGTCGTGGCCTCCGGGTTCATCGTCTGGAGGGTCCACGATCCGAAAAGGTTCATGCAGACGGTCTTCGACCGGGCGGGCGCCGAGTCGCGCCTGAGCGACATCCTCTTCGCGGAACTCGGGGCGGCCCTCGGTGGCGCGCCCTTCTCGGCCTTCGTCTCCACGGCGCCGGGCGGCTATCGGGCCGAGGCGGTCCTCGACGGCGTCACCCGCCAGTACCGGGAGCTCGCCCTGCGAGACTACGGGATCGACGTGGTCGAGGTCGGTCTCCGCCGGCTGGACTTCCCGGAGCAGAACCGGGCGAGCGTGTTCGCCCGGATGAAGTCGGAGCGCGTCCGGATCAGCATGCGGTTTCGATCGGAAGGCGAGGAGGAGGGGCTGAAGATCAGAGCCGCCTCCGAGAAGGCCCGGAGCGGCATCCTGGGCGAAGCCTACAAGCTCTCGCAGAAGATCCGGGGCGAGGGTGACGCGCAGGCGGCCAGGATCTACGCTGACAGCCTCGCCCGAGCCCCGGACTTCTATCGGTTCGTCCGCTCGATGGACGCGATGAAGAAGGCCGTCGACAAGGAAACCACGCTCGTGCTGCCGGTCGACTCGGAGCCGTTCCGGCTCCTGCGGGACAGCCGGTTCCGCTTCCCGGAGCACTGAGTGCCGGGGCGCGCGTCCGCCAGACAGGGGGTGAGAGAGGAGCTGTCGCACCGAGGCAGTAGCCGACGACGTTTACTCTTACGATTCGTCAGGAGCGATCCCATGGTTCACGCACGCCCGTTGACGCTGGTGGCCACCCTGCTCGCTTGGCCTTCGCTGTTCGTGCTGATGCTGAGCCTGCCGGCGACGGCGAAGACCATCACCTACATCCCGCAGACGATCTACTTCACGTACTGCCACTCCCATCCGCCGGCGGCTCGGATCGCGTCCGGCGACACCGTCATCACCAAGACCCGCGATGCCTCCAACGACGCCTTTCGGCCCACCATGAAGACCATCGCCGAAGGCAACCTCGACCTGTCGCGGGTGAACCCCCAGACCGGCCCCTTCTACGTCGAGGGTGCCGAGCCCGGCGACACCCTGAAGGTCCACTTGGATAAGGTCACGCCCAACCGCGACTGGGGCTGGGGCGGTGCCATTCCGTACTTCGGGGCCCTCGCCCCCGAGTACAAGACCATGATGGTCACGCCCCCGGTCGAAGATACCCTCTTCATCTGGCAGCTCGACCGGTCGCGGAACATGGCGGTACTGAACATGCCCAAGAGCAAGATCGGACGGGTCGAGGTGCCGATCCGCGGCTTCTTCGGGACCATCGGGACCGCGCCCTACGGCAAGGAGTGCATCAGCTCGCTGGTGCCCGGCACCCATGGCGCCAACATGGACTTCAACGAGGTCGTGGAAGGCGTCACCATGTACTTCCCAGTGTTCGAGCCGGGTGCGCTCTTCATGATCGGTGACGGGCACGCGGCCCAGGGTGACGGCGAGATCATGGGCGCCGCGATCGAGACCTCGTTCGACGTGCAGTTCACCGTCGAGGTCATCAAGGGCAAGAAGATCAACTGGCCGCGACTGGAAAATCGGCAGTACATCATGTCGATCGGCAGCACCCGCCCGCTCATGGACGCGCTGCGGCTGGCGTGCTCGGACATGATCAACTGGCTGGCGACGGATTACGGCTACGACCGACTGGAGGCCTACCAGCTCCTGGGCCAGGCCGCGGTCATCAAGATCGCCAACGTGGTCGATCCGCAGTACTCAGTGGCCTGCGCGCTCGACAAGAAGTACCTGCCAAAGTAGAGATGAGCCACACCGTTCACTCGCAGCGCGGGGGGCCGGTCACAGGACCGGCCCCCGGTCTCCGCCTCGGGCGCCGGGGTCCCGCGTGACCGACTTCCTG
>WNGM01001776.1_pt1 | contig 17315 bp, 16 predicted proteins | sample 5400571 | NCBI WGS metagenome assembly WNGM01 (sample SAMN13153378, study PRJNA577476) | soil metagenome | isolation source: 100 cm soil or saprolite under Garry oak tree replicate 2 | place: USA:California | collected 2016-06-15 | reverse complement strand
CAGGTAACCGTTGCCCGTGGAGGTCAGCGCCTCCCGCAGCCCCTCGGTCCCGGGATCGAAGCCATCATAGGCGAGCAAGAAACCGTCCACGGCACCTCCCGCCGGCCCGGCCGCCTTCGCGGTCACCGACGCCTCCCCCGGCATTTAATCTCATTCATTCACCAACACCTCCGGCGCTGGACCTCCACGGCAACTCGATCCTTTCAAGCACCTGGCGTCTGCCGAACTGCCCGGCGCGTAGACAGAACCGGTCCGGCAGGAACGCGCCCCGGCCGCCAACCTCATGGTCAGGCCGGCGGCTCTGTGCAGCGGCCCGAAGGCTCGGTGTAACGATCCGGAGGCTCAGCGTACGGCCCGGAGCCTCGGTGTACATGCGCTGCTGCGGAGGACCAGTTGACGGCGTACCGCAGGAATGCGCCGGTCACTATAAGTGCAATGTTCCCGCCGATAGTCACGGGCAAAACCTCCTGTCATCTCGGTGCAGCTTTGCCGACCGCCAGGACGGCGTCGTATACATCGCCGCGGGGGGCAGTGGAGCCGATGTCAATGGCCAGCACCGGCGGATTGACCGTGGCAGCCCACGACACTCTGGTCATCTGGTGCCTAGGTCGTCCGCTTGGCCAGCCGCCCTGCGGCGAGGGCGACCGTATCGACGTCGTCGAGCGTAGTGACCACGATGTCGGCGCCGGCCGCGGCGAGCAGCTGCGCGTCGTCGGCTCGTGCGATCCCGATGGCGGCCATGCTGCCGGCCTTGGCAGCTTGGACGCCGGCGGGCGCGTCCTCGAGCACCACCGCGTGGCCTGGCTCGACGCCGAGTTCGCGCGCGGCGGCCAGGAAGATCTCGGGGTCTGGCTTGCCGTGCGCGAAATCGCGCCCCGAAAGGTCGGCGTCGAAGTAGTCGAGCAGCGAGAGGCCAGGCCGCAGCGTCGGCGAGGTGATCCCGTGCTGCTGCGCGAAAGTGTCGAGCGGGATCTTGCTCAGAAGCATCGTGGCATTCTTCGATGACGAGGCGTCCGCGATCAGCAGGCCGACGTCCTTGACGGCGATGACGAACCGCAGCGCGTCGGGATATGCGGTGAAGTCGCCAGCCTCAATGAGGCGCACGACCATATCCTGTTTGCGCTGGGCGTACTCGCCGACCCGCTGGTCAGCATCGGGCACATCGAAGTAGTCGAGTGCGGCGCGGGCGCCACTCATGCGCGGCTTGCCCGACATGTACTGCTCATAAACGCGGGATGTGAACGCCTCCGGCGACCACGTCGTGCGGTCGCGGATGTCCCTCCAGTCCGACTCCATCAGCTCGCGCAGTGACTCGCGCCACGCCGTCTCGTGCGGCGAGTCGACCAATACCCCGTCGACGTCGAAGATTGCTCCCTGGAATATCGGCATGTATCTTCCTCTCAGTTGCCGCCCGGCGGCCTGGCGGTCGCAGCACCGGGGCTGAGCCCGAACACAGCCCGGTCGCCGGCGCGCAGTTCGCGAACGTCGCACGGAGTCCGGCCCGACCGCGCGGCTCACGCTCTCGGGGTGGACGGCCAGCGTCAGGTGTTCGCCGGTGACGGTGACCAGTATCGGCGTCTCCCGGAACTGGATCGGGAACGACAAGCCATCCAACTGGCTCGGGAGACGGGGATCGAAGTACAGCACATCGTCGCGGACTTGGGAGCCCTGCTTCGTCGTGCCGCCCTGGATGCCGTCGGCGTCGCTGCGGAGCGCGACCAGGAATCGTTCCCACAAGCTTTCGGGGTCGAGCGCCGCGAGTACCCCCGCGTGAGTGACAAAGCTCAACGTCGAGCCGTGCGAGGTGCGCCGGTCGTAATAGGCGACGTCCCGCATGGCGGTGTCGTCGCGACAGTCATACCCCAGCTGCCCGAAGATCTCACGGAGCTCGTCGTGCGAGAACGGGAAGAACAGCGGCTGTGCCATGGGAACATCGCGCCCCGCCACCCTGCCTCCCGGGCCGCTGCCCGCTCCTCCCCCATCCGGCGGTAGCGATACATCAGCAGCCCTCGCGTGACCTCCGGCAAGCGGAAGTTGAAGAACGGCAACGCGTAGATCTCGTCCCTGCCTGGAAGTCGAACTCTGCGCGATCACTACCGTCGCCGGATACGTGGGGGACTGTCGCTGACTAGTTCCCTCTTTCTTAACCTGCCACTTCCATTCACAACCGGGAGGCCGACGCGGTTCGGGCCGACGTCGGCCCCAGCGCGGTCAGTATCTGTAGCCGCCGTCGGCTCGCCGCCCGGCCGGACCTGACTGCCTGAGCCGGCCGGGGCCTGATCGCCTGGACGTGGCGTGGAGATGCCGGGACCTTTCATGGGAAGCGAAACCGTCTCAGCGGCCCGCGCGAGCTCCGTTGCTGGCGGGCTCGCTGCGAGCCCCCGCCAGCGGCTGGTTCCCGCCGAACAGGATCTGCGCGAAGCCTTCCGCGGTTTCCTGGCGGGCCCAGTCCCGCTGCAGCTCACACCCCACCTGGGCCACGCTGGTCGGTTGGCCGCCGGCTTGGGCGATGCGGTCCAGCCCGGCCTGGTGCGCCTCGCGTGACGTCCCGCCGACGGCGTCGGTCACCGGGTAGGTCTCATACCCCTCGCGCATCGCATCCAGCGAGGGGAAGGTCAGGCAGGCCTCGGTCCACAGCGCGGCCATGATCAGCTTGCGGCGGCCGGCCGCCCGGACCGCCTGCTTGAACTCGGTGTCTTCCCAGGCGTTGATCGTTGTCCGGTCCAGGGCCGCGATCCCCCGCAGGACGTCCTGGAGCGGTGCGATGGTGGGCTGGTTCAGGCCGGTGGAGACGTTGACCGTCGACAGCACGACCGGCAGCAGGTACAACATGCCAAACCGGGCCAGGTGCACGACGCGGTCGACCAGTACGTCCTGGTCCATGGACCTGATCGACGTCACCTGGGTGGGCTGGTAGTCGATGATGACCAGCGCGCAGTTTTGCGGCGTCAGTAGCTGATCTGCGCGCGGGTCGCGGTTTGGCTCGCTTGTCATGGGTTTCTCCTTGTCGTTGACTGGGCCGGCTGTCGGCACGCCCGGGTTTCCTTGGCCAGCGCGGCTTGCATGACGATCACGGTCCTCCTTCGCCATGCCAGGCGGCGGGCGCCCGGGCCGGCGGCGCGGGACAATCCTCTGCCGGGGTTCCCCTCAAACCGTGGAGACTTCGGTTGTGGTGATCTTGGTTAGAGGGGGTGCTCGCTTCCTTGTGCCTGCGCCCGGGCTGGGCCGGCCTGGGCCTGCCCGCTGGTTGCCGGCCCCGTACCGTGAGCGGGCACGAGGAAGCGAGCGGCGGCGCAGCTGCCTCCTTTGCCCGGCCCGCGCAGCGGGCCCGCCGCGCTCACGCGGCGTCCCTTCCCGCCAGGGCCAGCTCGTAATCCACCGGGGAGCGCATGCCCAGCGCCGAGTGCCTCCTGCCGTGGTTGTATTCCTCGATCCAGGCGGCGACCCCGGCCCGGGCCGCGGCCTTGGTGCGGAAATGCTCGAGCCGGCGCAGCTCGAACTCAAGGGTGGAGTGCCAGGCCTCGATCACCGCGTAACAAGGACGACCCGGGCCTGCCCATGGACTGCTGGATGCCCAGCCGGCCGCACGCCGCCCGGAACAGGCCTGCGGTGGGCTCCCTGGTCGATAATCCCGAGCGCTGTGATCGTGGCGAGTCCCCCGTACCAGGCAAGATGCAGATCCAAGGGCTGCGTCAGCTCCCCGAGGCCAGGCACGCTCACCTGTACCGTGTTCTTGCTGATCGCGTGACGTGCATCCGCTTGGGCCCTGTTCTCTGCGCCGCCTGGTGCCGGAAGCCGGGCTGATCCGGGCAGGCCGTCAGCACTAGGGTCCGCGGTCCCCCTTTTCGTGGCTGCTGCCATCGCGTTCTCCGATCCGCCTGCGCTTATGCCCCGCGACCATGCGCCCGGCAAGCGCCCGCCGTGGCCGGATCCGCCTCCTTTGCAGTCAATGGCGGGCATGTGGATTTCATTGCCTGGGCACCTGGCGGGTACGCCGTGCTCATGGCCCTGGTTCAGCTGCGGCTGCCGCCGCCATCGCCGTGCTCACCGCTTTCATCGCGGCGATCGCCGCCCGTACCATCGTGGCGGTCGTGCGCGGCCAGACGCCCGCTCCCAGAGCCCCTGGCCGGCAACGGGACAAGCCCTTCCGAAGGAGAGTGATCAGCGATGACCGGTAACAATTCCGCGGAGCCTGGAGTGACCACCAAGGTCAGTCACCGGTCGGTGGCTGAGACCGTGTCCCGGCTGACCGACCTCATCGCCGCGAAGGGCATGAAGACATTCGCCGTGATCGACCAGGCCGCCGAGGCCCGAAAGGCCGGGCAGCAGCTCCGCGACACCACTCTGGTGATCTTCGGCAGCCCGGCCGCGGGCACGCCCGTCATGGCGGCCTCGCCGCTTGCCGCGCTCGACCTGCCGCTCAAGGTACTGGTCTGGGCCGACGACGGGCAGACGAACGTCACCTACTACGCCCCCGGCGCGCTCGCCGCCCGCCACCACCTCACCGCCGACCTCGCGGCGAAGCTGGCCGGCATCGACCCGCTGACCGACGCCGTCGTCGCGCCCGACCCCTAGCAGGCGGCCGGCGGATCGGGAAGGTAACGGCCGGGCGGCAGGGAGCGACCGGCCGCCCCCGGACCAGTACGCGGCATGTGCTGCCGCCGGCCTGCCTCGAATCCCCGGCCACGACCGGCCCGAGACGCGGCCGCAGGCTTCTTCGATCAGCCGGCCGGCGAGCTGCGCGTTCAACCCCCGCTTCGGAAAGCGGCTCGCGGCAACGCCGGCCGGGTCGATGCCCGTTGCGGCGTCGAGAGAACGGGCTCATCGGCGCACGTTCACCTCCGCCCGGCCCTAGTCTCACCCAGGCGGGGTGATGTGCCGGGCTGGCGGGTACAAGTCTGGCGGCAGCCCGGCTTGCCGGGCTGGGATCCCGGGCGCGGCACCGCCACCATTGCGGGGTCATGTCCGGCCGTCGAACGGAGGCTAAAGGTGAACTTTCCGGCGATCGAGGATCATGGGCTGATCGGGGATCTGCAGACGGCGGCGCTGGTGTCTACCGACGGGACCGTGGACTGGATGTGCCTGCCGCGATTCGATTCGCCGAGCGTGTTCGCGGCCCTGCTTGATCGCCGCGGCGGTGGCAGGTTCACCCTCGCCCCCGCGGGCGGCAAGCACGTGACCAGGCAGATGTACCTGCCCGGCACCGCCATCCTGGTGACCAGGTTCCTGTCGCCGGGCGGGGTAGCCGAAGTCGTGGACTTCATGCCGGTCCAGATGCCCCAGGTGGCCACCGACCGGCACCGCCTGATCCGCATCGTCACCGGGATCCGCGGCCAGATGACGCTTGAGGCCCGGGTGGAGCCGCGGTTCGACTACGGCCGCGCTGCGCACAAGACGCATGTCACCGCCGGCGGGGTGGTCTTCGACGGCGGGTCCCCGGTGCTCAGCCTGTCGAGCACCTGGCCCGTTGAGGCGGACGGGGATGATGCCAGGGCCCGGTTCACTGTCCGGGCCGGGGAGACCGGGGCGATGATCCTGGAGTCCGGCAAGTCGCCTCGCCCGGTGAAGATAGCACCCCGCCAGCTGCGGAGGTGGTATTCCGATACCAGTCAGTACTGGCGGAACTGGCTCGCGCGCGGCACCTACCGGGGCCGCTGGCGCGAGGCGGTGGAGCGGTCGGCGATCACCCTGAAGCTGATGCAATACGCTCCCACGGGCGGCATGGTCGCGGCCCCGACCGCGGGGCTGCCCGAGCAGGTGGGCGGCGAGCGCAACTGGGACTACCGCTACACCTGGATCCGGGACGCGTCCTTCTCGGTGTTCGCGCTGCTCGGGCTCGGTTTCACCGACGAGGCCGCCGGGCTGGGGGCCTGGATCAGGAACCGGGTCGAGGAGCGGGCCGGCGGCCAGGGCGCTCCGCTGGCCATCATGTACCGGGTGGACGGCAGCTCCGACCTCGCCGAGTTCACCCTCGGCCACTTCGAGGGCTACAAAGGCTCGAGCCCGGTCCGGATCGGCAACGGGGCGGCGGGCCAGCTGCAGCTCGACATTTACGGCGAGGCCATGGACTCCATCTACCGGTTCGATCACATGACGCCCGTCGTCGGCGACCGCGGCTGGAACGACATCAGCCGGATGCTCGACTGGCTCTGCGAGCACTGGGACCAGCCAGACGAGGGCATCTGGGAGACCCGGGGAGGCCGCCGCCCGTTCATGTACGGCAGGCTCCAGTCCTGGGTCGCGTTCGACCGGGCGATCAAGATGGCCGCCGAGCGGTCCCGGCCCGCCGACATCGCCCGGTGGATATCGGAGCGGGACCGGCTGTACCGCACCGTCATGGACGGGGGCTGGAACGCCAAGATGAAGGCGTTCGTCCAGTACGAGGGCAGTGACGTACTCGACGCGTCCACGCTGCTCATGCCGGCCGTCGGCATGATCGTGCCCACCGACGAGAAGTGGGCATCGACGATGGCGGCGATCGACAAGACGCTGGTCGAAGACAGCCTGGTCTACCGCTACGACCCCAAGGCGTCCCCGGACGGCCTGCGCGGATCGGAAGGCACGTTCTCGCTGTGCACGGGCTGGTACGTCGATGCCCTGACCCGTTCCGGCCGCCTCGACGAGGCGCGCCTGGTGCTCGAGAAAATGCTCACCTACGGCAACCACCTCGGCCTGTTCTCTGAGGAGATCGGGATCACCGGCGAGCAGCTCGGCAACTTCCCGCAGGCCTTCACCCACCTGTCGCTCATCAACGCCGCGCTGAACCTCGATCAGCACCTGAATCTGCACGAAGCCCGCACCGCTGCCTGACCTGCCGGCCGCCGCCGGGCCGCCCGGACGGATCAACCAATGAACGCCAGGCACCGGTAACCCGCCCGGCGCTCCGGAACCGGTCGCCCTTTGCCTAATGTCCTCAGGGGTCTGGAGATCGAGAGCGTCGACGATCTCAGCATGTGCCGTCCGCGCATGATGGCCGGGACCGTCCTCAACTCATCGGCCGGGGTGGTCACGGATTAGTACACCGGGCCGGAGATCGGGACGTCCACGACTGCCCGGCTTGCCGCTGGCAGCGGCAGGTTGTTGGCGCGGTGCCTGCGGCGGCGCCGCCTGGCAGATTATCGCAGACGGTGCGTTCCCTGGGGCGGCGGACGGTTGCCAGACTTGCGGGCTGCGGTCATAGCTGCCCGTGAAGGCGGCTGATGACGGGCGCGGCGCGGACGCGCGCGGGCTGGTAGCCGGTCTTGGTATGCTCCATCTTCAGCCGCAGACGTGAAGCACCTCGAGGGCGTCATACTTCGCCGTGCGGGGCATCGGACCGGCCACCGTCGCCTTTGTCTCTCACTTCGAGATCTTCCATCGACCGCTTCGGCGGGCTCCACGCACCGGTCTTGTAATCGATGAGCCGCCGGGGTGGAATCCACGATCCAGCAGGTATCCAGCCAGAAATCGGTTGACCTGGCGAGCAGGCGGATGACCCGCTTGACCAGCGGCAGCGCGGCCCGCAGCCGCTTGTTGTAGCCGGACTGCTGCGGCAGGTACGGGAACAGGCCGGCCAGGTGGCCTCAGCTGGTTCCGGATCAGTTTCGGGCGGCTGCAGCTGAAGGCCTACACCAAGGGCGAGCACGTGCTGCGTTTCGAGGGCACCGTGCACAACACCAAGGAGCTGCGCTGCCGCCGCGGCCTGGAGCACTTCGGCGAGATCATCGGCCGGCTGGCCGGCATGGCGGACCGGTTCGCCACCGCGCTGGACTGCGCTGACACCGGCTTCCTGCCCGACGGCGTGCTGGACCAGCTGCCGCTGCCATCCCGGGCCGGGGCCACCAGGATCGCCGGGGCCGACATGAACAAGCCGCGGATCCGGGCCGCCCTGTCCGCCGCGCCCGCCCTGGCCCTAGCCCCGGCGGGTTCACCATCGCCGAGCACGTCGCCAGGGTCGGCCAGATCGGCAGGCACGCCGGCTACACCACCCGCCAGCTGACCGGCAAAACCCGGCAGGACACGCCGCTACCACGTCCCGCCGCGCGCCGCCCGCACCATCACCGCCCTGCTCACCCTGCGCGACCACGTCATCGCCCCGATCCTGGCCGGCGTCCGCAGCCCGCGCATGGGCCGCAAGCCCGCGCACTGGACCCGCGTCGACCGCGACTACGAGAACCTTCGCATCGGCATGCAGACGCTCTTCACGCACGTCGGCATCGACGCGCAGCCCCCCGCAGCCGCATAGACAACATTTTGTCGATCGGAGAAGTGCAAGTTTCTAGACGCCGAGGTTGAGGCGGACTACCACCGCTTCGCGGTCCCCGACGGGTGCCACTGGGCTGACCTCCAGAAAGCATCCACGAACGTCGGGGTAGCCCTTCAGAACATCCTCGACCGCATGGCCGAGGCCAACCCGGACACCCTCGCCGGAATCTTCGGCGACGTCGCCTGGGCCAACAAGGATCGCCTACCAGAGCCGGCGCACGTGGACAGCCGGGGAGTGATCCAGCAGCTCCTCGACGGCGTACTTGTAGAACCCGGCCACCAGGCACAGCCGCCGGGTCACCGACGCCCGCGCCCGGCCTGCGGCCTCGGCCTCGGCGGGTCTCATCGATACCCAGCACCGGCACCGGGTCTGGTTCGGCGGGCAGCACCCGCAGGGTGTGCCCGACGAACGCGGCCATCACCGTGGGCCAGGACAGATCCAGATCACGGGCGGGCCTGGACCACGGTGGCGCCACGGTCCGCGACGGCGGCGCCGGCCGCGGTACGTAGCCGGGTGGTCAGCCGGTGCCGGGCCGGTACCGGCGACCTGCTCCGTGAATGAGCGCCGGGCACAGGCGGGGTTACGGCAGCGCCACCGCCGCTTATGCCACACCAGCTTGATCCCCCGGCCTCCGTGGGGAAGTCGCGCGGCCGGGTGGTCACCCGCTGCTTAGGTGACGTCGACGGCGCCCGACACAAGGGGCACCGCGCCGCCTGAGTGTCGGTGGTGCTCAGGTGCACGACCGGGCGGCCCTCGGTATCCAGTTCGACCTGGTGGGCGCCCAGCCAGCCTGTCCAGACCCAGTAACAGGGTCGTATCGTTGGTCACGCTCGTGGCCTTCGTGAAGAGGGGCTGCTTCGACAACAATCATGATCACGTGAGGCCACGAGCCTTGTCTACACAAGACGATCAACCGTCAGGCCGGAACAGACCACCCTCACCACGCACCGGTTCACTGCAGGAACCTGGATGCGCCCAGGTGAGTCGACGGGTGCGCCCACCTTCCGGATCCGCACTCAAACGGCCTGAGCCGATAAGCTCCAGGCCGTGGCAGATCACTCAGACCTGGGCCGTGAGATCTTCGTCTTCCAGATCAACGTCGGCACCGAGGCACAGGAAGTCGTCTCGATCCTGGACCCGGGCACGGCCTTCACGCACGGGCTCCCCACTGAGGCAATCTTGGGCATGGTCCGACCGGATGCCACTGGCGGCGACTGGATCACGCCCGAGCGTTTCCAGGAGAACCCGGCTTTCGTCCAGTATCTGCGGGCCCTGATCTCCGATCGGGTCTACGACGTGGAAGGCCTGCGGCGTGCCGCCCAACAGCAGGGCGAAGGGTACGTATACCTCATCGACGCGCGCACGCCGCAGCCCGACGGGCAGGTACCCCCAGCCGACATCATCGGAGCGGTCAAGGTCCAGGACGGGACGCTCGTGGTGGCGTCCTACCAACACAACCCCAACCACCGGCTGCTGACCAGGGACGGATTCTTCAGGCTCCCAACCGAACTGGAAACCATCCTGCAGACCGACCTCCACGCCCGCAGCACACAGCCACACTGACACGACCGCAAATCAGACCGAACGAACACCGCACACAAAGCTCGGCCTCCCTTGGGCGCAGTCAGCTCGCACATCACGACCTGCCCGATTTACTTCGTGGACCCGCCATAACCCGTTAGGCCCTAACGAGTGCAGGGGACCTCGGACATCCGTGCACGCGACCTCGAACATCGACGCTGACGTCCCCCATGTGCGGCTGTCGGCAATGTTGCGCAGCTGGGGCGCGGTGATTTTTCCTTCATAACGAAACGGCTGGGCTGGACGGATCAGCCCCGGCGAATTGCGTCGAAGAGGCTGGCTGCATGTTCGGCTGCGCCGAACAGCGCGTCCGGTCCGGTGTCGCCGTTATCGGGGTGGGGCAGCAGCTCCAGGCCCAGGTAGGCGGCGACTGCGGCCGTGGCGAGTTCCCGCACGGGTATGACGGCGGCGAACGGGGTGCTGGACAGCATGTCACGGAGGACGGTCTCGGCGAAGGCCCGCCACTCGGCCGCTTCCTCCCTGATCTGCGCCACAAGCCTGGACTGCGCGGCGGCCGGTGACAGGACCGTTGGTGACGGGCCGGTGGGCGGCGGGGCGGTCGGTGATGTCACCGCCGTTGGCCGGGCGGTCGCTGCCGGGCTGGTCGCCGCCGGGCTGGTCGCCGCCGCGAACAGCTGCTGCACCGCGGCGATGTGACCTTCGGCGCGGTCTTCGGCGTGCAGGCGCCGAAGCCGCCGAACCAGCTCCACCGCGCTCGTCACGCCTTCTATCTGCTCTCGGTACCGGCTCAGGCGGGCCCGGCTGGTGAATTGCGCAGTGGCCGCGAACAGGTCGTCAAGATCAGTGAAGTGGTAGTAGATGACGCCGGGGGCGAACCCGCCGGTGTGCGCGATGGCTCGGGCAGTGGTGTGCGCGTACCCGTGGATGGCGAGCGTGCGCGCGGCGGCGCGCAGGATTCGTTCGCGGCTGCCGGCGCGGGCCACCTCAGACGACCCGCCGCGGGCGCACGCCGGCGCGTTCGAAGTAAGGGTCGAGCCTGCGGGCCACTTCGGCCAGGTGATGGCTGGGCACCTGCGGGTAGAGGTGGTGTTCCAGGTGATAGGTCAGCTCGAGGAACAGGGCGGGGATCACCCGCCCGCGCAGCGTGCGCGTCTGCGTCAGCGGGGTGTCCCCGTAATCATGGTGGGGCAAGTACACGGTCAACAGCGGATAGACCCAGCTTCCGGCGATTGCCATCACCGCATAGGCCAGCAGGCCAGGGGTGATCGGCCAGAGCAGCGCGCCGGCGGCGAGCGCGGCAGGCGGCAGGCCGGCCTCGGCGAGCAGCCAGGCCCGCTGAGGCCGCCGGCTGCGCCGGTACGCCCACCACCACAAGCGGATAAGGAACACCGGCCCGTACAGCACCGCGCAGGCGAAGCTGAGATGGGCCGGGTAACCCTCGGGATCCTCGTCGCTCGGGAAGAGGCGATGGTGTTGCAGGTGGGTGGCCCGATAGGCGTGCCCGCTCTCCAGCAGCACCGTACCCAGCAGAAACAGCGCCCACTCGGTCTGGCGGCGGCCAAGCCCGAGGCTGCGGTGCACGACGTCGTGGGTCACCGTCACCACTGCCACAAAGATGCCAAACATCACCAGCGGGGCGAGCCACCACCACCCGAGCCAGCCGGCAACGGCGAAGGCGGCGATCCCGGCGTACGGCCGGGCCAGCGCGATCACCCGTTGCCGCCGGGTGGTGCCAACGAGATCGGGAGCGATGTTGGCGAGCCGTGGCACCGTTGCCGTGGTCATGCTGGTCGCTTTCCTACTGAGGCATAGGCGTGGCGGCTCGCCCCGGCGCGCACGCCCTCGGCCACGATGCGGCTGCCGAGCACGCAGGCGACCGTGCCAAGGCCGGGCCAGGTCGAGTCCCCCACCAGCCAGAAGCCGTCGACGCCCAGGTTGTGGGGAACGGCGTGCTGGTTGGTGTTGCGCAGCGTTTGGCGGACGCCGCCGACCGCGCCGCGCGGCCGGGACGTGAATTGCTCGTAGGTGCGCGGCGTGCCGACGCAGCGGAGCACCACCCGTTGGCCCAGCCGCGGGTAGGCCCGGCGGGCATACGCCACCAAGCGGTCGCCGATGTCCTGCTTACGGGCCTGATACTGGGCTTCGGGCAGCCCTTCCCAGTCGGCCAGCTCTGTGTGCGTGGAGATCATGACAGCCCGGTGGCCAGGCGGCGCGCTGTCCACGTCTCCGTCGGCGGAGACCGAGACGAACATGTTGTTGCCGTCCCCGAGCGGACGCCGGTAGTCGCGCATGAGCTGGTGGTGGGTGAAGGCCTGACCCGCTACCTCTTCGTCGGGGACCCCGAGGAAGACCACGATGGCGCCGCCGAGGTGCGCCTCGTCGCGCCTTAGGTAGGGCCGCAGCCGCGCCGCGACCGGGGTGAAGCAGGCGATGCGGGCGGTGCTCGCGGCCGGCAGTGCGCTGACCACCTGACCGGCCTCCACGGTGCCAAGCGTGGTGTGCACTAGATAGCGCCCGGCCTGGCCGGTGACGCGTTCCACCCGGCAGCCACAGCGCAGCTCACCGCGCAGCGACCGGTAATGCGCCCCCAGCCGCCGCCACAAGCCGCGCATGCCGCCGCGGTGACGGGTCAGGCCAGCGCCGCGGATTGTCACACCCAGCGCGGCGTTGATCAGGGGCGCCTGGTCGACGCTGCTGTGGACGGTGTCCTCCACCAGCATGCCCATCAGGCCCACGAGCGAGGGTTGATCCCGCAACCCGAAGTGTTCCAGCGCGTCGCCCATCGTCCACGGCAGATAACGCGCAAGCGGCAGGTGGCGGGCGCCGATCACTCGCAAATCGTGCAGCGCATCCGCCGGGCGCCGCACCGGCAGCCGAATGCCGCAACGGCTCGCCGCCCAGAACGCCTCGGCCAGCCGGTCAAGCAGCGCCCAATAGGCGCGATGCGCCGGCGTATCGCCCAGCACGCGCAGCCGCTCGCGGTGCCAGGCAGCCTGGTCGCGGTGCAGTGTCACGACCCGGTCGGGCAGCCAGGCCAGATAACCGGGCAGCGGCTCGCCGTCGACCGCCGGCAAGCCTACCGAATCGAGCAGCTCAGCCCCAACACCACCGGGCTCGAAGTCAACAAGGGTCGTAGCCCCTACATCAAACGAGAAGCCCTGCCGCCGAAAGTAACCGGCGCATCCGCCGATGTGACCGTGCGCCTCCAGCACCACGGTGGACATGTGGCTCGCCTGGAGCCGCATGGCCGTCGCCATGCCCGCCATCCCGCCGCCCAGAACCGCCACGTCGCACCGCTCCGGCAAGTGCTGCCGCCCGGGACGGGCAGGCTTGTCCGGCAAGTCCCGCCGCGCAGGGCCGGCGTGCCTGTCCGGCAGATCCCGCCGCGCAGGGCCGGCGTGCCGCTCCGGTGGCTGCAGCCGCGCGGGACGAGCGGGCTGCAACGGCGTGCGCTCCCGTGCAGAACCGGCTGGCAGCTCTTGAACAATCGTTCTGAACATTTGTTCAAATATAGGCCGGCCGCGAGTTGCCGGTCAACCCCCGCCCACCCTCATGGTGATCAAGGGAAAGGTCTGCAGCTTCCCGCGCCCAGGTCCGGTCTGGCGCCCGTGGCCTGCACTCGGGAACGGACCACGCCCAGCCATGCTGTTGCGAGGAGCTGGCAGCACGGGCACGCATTCCGGTGCAGAGCATGGCCATGCCGGATCGCAGGGTGAAGCGTTATGTCTGTGCCGGCGCGCGCTGATCGCCGTTCGCCGTTCGCTGACCGGGCGCTGGAGCAACTGCGCCGCTGGCCAGCGCTGGTGCACGGCGCCGAGAGCGGAGCAGCGGCAGCCCCCGAGATCGTCACCCGGCTGGCCGGCATGACCGGGCGGTTCTGCACCGCGCTGGACTGCGTCGACACCGGCTTCATCGCCGGCAACGTCCTGGACCAGCTGCCGCTGCCGTCCCGGCTCGGCGCCACCCGGACCGGCGGCATCGACCTGAACAAGCCGCGGATCCGCGCCGCCCTGTCCGCGGCGCTGGCCCTCACCGCCGCACCACGCGGGTTCACCGTCGCCGAGCACGCCGCCAAGGTCGCCGCGATGACCGGCCAGGCCGGCTACACCATCCGCCAGGCCGCCTACGACCTCCGCAAACTCCGCGCCAAGGGCCTGGCCGGCAAGCCCGGCCGGTCCCGCCGCTGCCACATCCCGCCCGACGCGGCCCGTACCATCGCCGCCCTGCTCGCCCTCCGCGACCAGGTCATCGCCCCCATCCTCGCCGGCGTGCGCAGCCCCCGCATGGGCCGCAAACCCACCACCTGGACCGCCGTCGACCGCGACTACGAGCAGATCCGCATCGACATGCAAGCGCTCTTCGACCACCTCGCCCTCACCACCATGCCGGCCGCATAGACAACAAATTGTCGATCAGGGAGCATCAAGCTGCTAGGGTGCTCGCCGCGCACCTGCACCTGCTCGGCGACGACGTTGACCTGGCGAGCCTGCAGCCGGTCCTGCACGAAGACGGCAGCGACGCGATCCCGGACCTGGTCTTGTCACGCACGATGGAGCCCGCCGAGAACAAGTACGAGCATCTGGTCGTGGAGCTGAAGCGGCCATCGCACACGCTGACGCCTGACGACATCCGAGCAGGTCCGCTCGTACGCGGTCGCGGTCGTCGGGGACGACCGCTTCCAGCAGCCGAACGTGAAGTGGACCTACGTCCTGGTCGGCAACTCCACGAGCACCGGCGTCGACGACCAGCGTGACCAGGTCGGCCAGCCCTACGGCAGGGTTCAGAACGCCAGGAAGTACGAGATCTGGGTCAGCAACTGGGCCGAGATCATCGGCGATGCCCGGCACCGGCACAAGTTCGTCCAGCAGAGCCCGGACTACAAGACCACCCACGACGCCGGAGTCGACTACCTCCGGCGCAAAGCACCGCCAGTACCTCCCGGACGCCATGCTGCCCGTTGGTGACGCGGCCGGTACCCCGGCAGGCTGAGCCGTCTAGAGCGCACCACGATTCTGCTGACCGCAGCTAATCAGGCGAATGCCGACGGCACCGCGTCCGGTGTCGGCACTGGGTCAACTCCGCGCCGTTGTGGATAGCGGGCATGGACCAATCATGATGGCCGCCGGCGACCGCCAGGGTCAGCACAAACTCAGCACGCGGTCCGGAAACGACGGGAAACAACCGGGAACAACGGGCAAAGCGCCCGGCCGCCGAAGCCGTGCATACCCGCCCCGGCGCGCCAGCCGCACGGCCACCCCGCGCCCCGGCAGATGGCGCTGACCAGCGCAAACGCGGACGGTTCGGCTACTTCAGGAGCTGGCGCGCCATCACTACGCGCTGGATCTGGTTGGTCCCCTCGTAGATCTGGGTGATCGTCGACTAGGGGGCAGTTTCCGCAGGTAGACGGCGTGCAGGGTAGCCGGGGTCAGCACGGATTCAGCACCCGGCAACGCGGCTTCCGCGTTCCGCTCCCTAGCCGGAGTTTCCTGGATAAGTTGATCTTGGTCTTGTTTCTGCTGGTCAGCGGGGCGCCTGGACAGATTCGGCGTATTACCCATGTCAGCGCCTGGGCGCGTACCGGTCGAGGGCGAAGATCTTTGCGAGCTTGTTCTGGACTGGGGTGGTGTCGGTGAGCATCCGGTGGGCTTTGGGCCGGCCACGGTCGCCGGGGTAGAGCAGGATGGTCTCGCTGATTCCGGCGAGCTCGGCGAGCAGGGTGCGCACGGACAGGTCCAGCCCGGCGCGGCGGGCCTTCAGGCGCATCAGGTGGGCGAGCTGCAGGGCGAGCACGCAGGTGAACATGTGCACTGTGATGTTGTGCTCGGTCCAGTGGTGCATCGGGGAGAAGGAGACGACGCGGCGGTCTTTGAGCTGCCGGAAGGAGAACTCGGCCTCGGACTGGGACCGGTAGCCGGCGATCACTTCGGCTACTGGCCAGTCGTCGTGATCGGTGATCAGGACATGCTTGCCGAACAGTTCCTCTTCCAGGGCGGCGCGGGCGTCCTGGTCGATGCTCCACGTGAGGCGCAGGTCCTTAGCCTGGTCGCCGGATAGCTGCCATGTGACGACGCGGCGGACCCAGGGCTTGGCGATGATCGATGCGATCTCGGTCTCGACTTTGTCCCGGGGGCGCCGGGTCTTGCCGCGGGCCAGGGTGGCGGTCAGCTCATCGGGTTTCTTCCCGGCTTTGGCCAGGGTGGTGCCATCGAACCCGGCGGCCTGGCTGTCGTGGTATTCCGGTGAGTGGGTCAGGATGCACCGCCGGGCGGCGCCGTAGACCTGGCGGCGGGTGTCATAGGCAGTCAGCCCGCCGAACCGGTCCTTGTCCGCGATGGCCCGCCGCGAGGCGGGCAGGGCGGTCAGGTCGCCGCAGTCGGAGGCGGGCACCGACCCGGCGTAATGCAGCCCGGCCCTTGCCAGGTGAGCGAAGTTGTCCCCGGAGTTCTGCCCGGCATCGAACACCACGGTCATGTCCTGGCTGGGCGGGTGCCCGGCTGCGGCGGTGACCGCCTGGTACCGGCGGCGGAGCTGGCTGATCATCTCCGGGGACTGGGTCACGTCGGGCCTGTCGCCGGGGCAGGCGTGCCAGGTCAGCGGGATCCCGCCGTCGCGGGTAACGACCAGTCCCAGCCCGACCAGCCGCAGGTCGGACCGCTTCTGCTTCGCCTTGCCCCGCTGCGCGATCGGGGCTTTGCCGTTAGCGGTGGCGATGAACGTGGCGAAGTTGGTCATGTCCAGCGCCACCGACGAGCAGTCCAGCCCGAACGTGCCCGTGATCGCCACCGCGATCCGGCGGGAGATCTCCTCCAGGTCCGCCAGCCGCACCGCCCGCATCGCGTCCCGGAACCGCCGGTGATCCAGCACGGTGGCCGGGATCCTGGTGAACCGGGGCGCGGCCGTCTTCGCCCACCAGTCCGCGAACGCCAGCTTGGAGCACGGCGCCACTACCCGGTTCAGCGCCGCAAGGACCAGGTAAGTCCCCGCGCTGGCGCCCGCGCCGGACCGCCGCGCGCCCGTCACCTCATCGATGATCGCCGCGACACCCAGGTCCTCCAGCACGCCCCAGGCCGCGGCGGCCGCGCCGAAGTCCTTGTGCCGGACCCGGCCCGGCAGGCCCAGCCCGCCGCCCCGCATCGCCGCCGCCAGCTCCTCGGCGGTGCCCAGGTACTCCTGCGAGACGATCCGCGGTTTCCCGCCGACCCGGGCGGACTCCGCCAGGTAGTAGTAGGTGGCCCCGCCGCGCTTCTTCCCGATGATCGATGCCATATATGGGTAATACACTAGGAACGGCCCGCAGGCCAGCACCAACACGCTGTTTGCCCAGGCTAGAGCGCAGGTGTCACCTGCATCACCAACCCAAGATCAACTTATCCCGGAAACTCCGGCTACGTCCCAAGGACGCGGGCGAGCAGGGTCCGCCGGGTGCGGGTCGCCGTCTTCGCGAAGATCGACTTGAGGTGATCCTGGACCGTGTGCTCGGACAGGAACATCAGCCGGGCGATGTCCCGGGTGGCCGCGCCGGTGACGA
>WNGM01006091.1_pt1 | contig 17330 bp, 16 predicted proteins | sample 5400571 | NCBI WGS metagenome assembly WNGM01 (sample SAMN13153378, study PRJNA577476) | soil metagenome | isolation source: 100 cm soil or saprolite under Garry oak tree replicate 2 | place: USA:California | collected 2016-06-15 | reverse complement strand
TCCGGGCGATGATCGCTGCTTCGGCGTCGGCGTCGAGGCAGCGGATCGCGCTGGCGTCGGCGGCGGCGTTCAACGGTGAAGGGATGGGTAGGGGCGCAGCATGCTCCGCCCCTACACCCGCCTTGACGCCGCCCAACTCTACGACGTGGCTGCCGATTTCGATGCCGAACTGTTCCAGCAAGAGCTTGCACACGGCGCCGCAGGCGACGCGTGCCACGGTCTCGCGCGCGCTGGCCCGCTCCAGGATGTCGCGTGCGTCCTCGCGGTCGTACTTCAAGCTGCCCGCCAGGTCGGCGTGCCCCGGCCGGGGCCGCGTGACCTGGCGCCGCCGCTCGGTCCCGGCGGCGTCCGCCTCGGGCGCCATCACGTCCCGCCAGTGCTCCCAGTCGCGGTTCCACACGAGCATGGCGATCGGCGAGCCCAGCGTCTCCCCGGCGCGCACCCCCGCGAGCCACTCGATCTGGTCCGACTCGATCTTCATGCGGGCGCCGCGGCCGTAGCCGCCCATGCGCCGCTTCAGCTCGGCGTTGATCCGCTCGGCCGAGACGGGCAGCCCGGCGGGGATCCCTTCGAGGACTCCCACCAGGCCGCGCCCGTGCGACTCACCGGCGGTGGTGAAGCGGAAGGTCATGGTCGTCGATAATAACACGCGAGCCCGACTCCACGCCGGGCTCTCGGGATCCGTTCACGCGTTCCCCCTCTCCACGTCGTGGAGAGGGGGTCAGGGGGTGAGGACTTGTCAAGACGGGGTCACGGCTTGAAGGGCCGCCAACCCGCGGGAGGCGCCTGCGCGTTGATGTTGGTGATGCTCGGCAGCGTGACCACCACCAGTCCGCGCGCGGTGATCCCGAACAGCAGCTGGGTCGCCGGCTGGCCGGCTACGCTGTCCTTGGCCACGCGCAGCGGGCCGATGATCGGATCGCGGGTCTGGATGCGCTTCTGCTGATTGAAGAAGTAGGTGTCGAACACCCGGATCGTCGTGTCGGGCGATGCGGCGAACACCATGCGCTCGGTGGTGTTGCCCGAGCCGCCGCCGCAAGTCGGCGTGCAGGCACCGCCCGGCTCGAACGCGTGGTTGTAGTTCATGTCCATCCCGGGCGTCGCCGAGCCGGCGGCCGACGTGCCCCACAAGCGCAATCCCTGGTCGAGGTAATAGATCGAATCCGTCCCGGCGCGTACCAGGTTGGTGAGGCCGTTGAAGTTCGTCGCCACCGCTTCCACGTGCACGCCGGTGTTGCTGATGAAGTCGCTGACGTGCACTCCCGGCGACATGCCGAGGTCCTGATCGTCGGTGCCCGAATCGGGAACGACGCCGAGGTGCTTGCAGCTGTTCGTCGGGGTCTTCAACAAGTCCTTCGCCGAGTAGGCAAATACGCGTGCGAACGCCGCGGCGATGGTGCCGCCCTCTCCGACGAACGCGTGGGTGAAGTTCCCAGTGTTGCGCACGAACGTCTGGTCACCCAGCCCGAACGATTGGATATCGACGGTGACCGCCTTGCACGATGTGAGCACGACGTTGTCCACGCGGAAGCTCGGCCGCAGCAGTTCGATGCGCAGCGTGTCGCCCGAGACGTTCGCGCCCAGGTCGCCCAGCTCCCAGAACAGATGCCCGAACAGCTGGGCCGGATTGGTCGTGTTGATGAGCTTCTCCATCCGCAGCGTCGCTCGGCCGCCGAACGGCGAGGTGCTGCTCTGCGTCGGCGTGGTCGAATAGATCCCGTAGATCGAGTCCGCCGCGCAGGTCGACCCGCCGGACGTCGGCCGGCACACCGTGCCGACGTACTGCGGCCGATCGGAGACATCGTGCACGGTGATGATGGCCCGGGTGAAGCCGTTTACATTCACGATCGAGTACTTCTCGATTAGGAAGTTGGGCAGCGCCTGGCGCCACAAGAGCAGCCGCGTACTCGCGTCGAGGATCGACAGCTCGGTGCCGCCCGCGTCCGCGACGACGATGCGGTTGGCGTCGTAGTGGCCCAGCGTGTCGACCGGGAAGAGCGCGATGCCCCACGGTACGGGACCGGCGGTGACGATGCCGGTAGGGCTGAAGGTCTTGGACGCGACGTCGAACACTTCCACCCGGCCCAGCATGTCGTTGGTGAGGTACAGCTCGCGCCGGTTCACGTTGTAGATCGCGTCCGCGATGTGTCCGCCCAGCGGCAGCGGGCGCGTGATGCCGGCCACGACGATCACGGTGTCCACGCCCGTGCCCGACAACGCCCCGATGCCCAGCGCGCGGGGCCGTGCCGCCGTCCCCGTGATCACGGTGCTCGTCTGCGAGTAGGCGCAATTACGCGCGGTGGCGAGGTCGCATGCGTAGCCACGCACCACCACGCTCTTCGGGAGCGCACTGTCGCCCAGCGGCAGTGCCAGCGCGAACGTCGAATCCACGGTCGTGAGATTCCCCGCGCTGACGTTCACCGTGTCGACCTTGAGCGGCACGATCCCCGTGAACGGCGGGCTGGCGTTCAGCGCCGTGTCCACCCGGAATCCGATCCAGGAGATGCCGCTCGGATCGGTGGCGTGGACGGTGACGTTGTCGTTCACCTCGACGCGCGACGAGATCGAATGCGAGACGGCCGGCGGCGTGAGGTCGTTGCCGGGCGTTTGCACCGTCACGGTGACGGGAGGCGAGAGCGCCCGCCGCCCGCCCGCGTCCACGGCGAACGCGGTCACGGTGAAGGACGTGAAGCCGCTCTGCACCGTCAGCGTGTCGGTGTAGATTGTGTCCGGCGGCTGGCGCGCGGGCGGGGTGAACACGAGCGAGTCCGTGGGCGGCGTGGTCGGATCGACGACGGCGTTGCGCGGCGTGATGATGAACCCGAGGATCGCAATGCCGCCGAGCTGGCGCGCCTCCACCTGCACCGGGATGTTCTTGCCCGAGGACGCGACCGCGGGGGGAACGGGCTGGAGCAGCGTGACGGTGAGCGCCTGCACGTTCGACAGAAAGATGGTGATCGAATCGGTCGCGAAGTTGCTCGCCCCGTCGGTCGCGCGGCCGACGATCTTGATGAACCCCCCTGCGCCCGAATTGGCCGGGAACGTGATGTTCACGGCCTGGTTGAAAGTCGTCGTCGCCTGGGTGAAGACGGTGTCGGTCTGGGCGATGTAGCCGCCCGAATAGGTCAGCTGGATGTCCTTGAGGCTGAGATTGTCGGACGCGGTGACCGCGAACTGCAGACCACTCCCGATCTGCTGCGTATCGGCGCTCGTCGTCAGCGTGATCGTGGGCGGAATCAGGTCCGACTGCCTGCCGGTCGGATTGCGGGCGGTTTCACATGCCCAGAGACCCGCCAGCGCAACAATCCCCCACCAGCTCCGACTCGGTCGAACGTGCCGCATATCCGCTCCCGGTTACTTCCCGGTGCTGGGCGTCACCAGGTCGTCGATGATGTGTGGCGTGACGAGAATCAGTAGATCCCGCCGTTCCTCGGTCTCCGAGCTGAAGCCGAACAGCTTGCCGAGCAGCGGCAGATCTACAAGGAACGGAATTCCGGTCTTGGTTACCGTGACCGAGGTCACCGTGAGGCCGCCGATGACCGCCGTTTCGCCGTCGCTCACGAGGATCTGGTTGTCCGCCTGCTGCGTCTGGAACGTGAAGCCGATGTCCACCGACGAGGGCTTCACGGCGGAGTTCTCGGCATGCACCTCCATCAGCACCTGGCGGTTCGCCGTCACGTGCGGCGTCACCTTGAGGTTGATGCCGGTCTGTTCGAACCGCACCGTCGCGCGGGGCGGCGCGTTCCCGCCGCTCGCGGAGCTGACGTCGATCACGCGGATCGGCACGCGGTCGCCCACCAGGATCTCGGCCGGCCGGTTGTCGAGGGTCGTGATCGTCGGCTCCGCCTGCAGGTCCGCGAGCTCGACGCGCTGCAGCGCCTGCAGGAACGTCGACAGGTTGAAGTTGCCGATGGCCGTCGAAAAGATCAGGTTCAGCGCCGGGTTGACGATCTCCTGATCGGCGTTACCGAGGGCGGAGAGCGAGTTGCCCCCGAGATCGACGATCACCTCGTCGGGCGAGAAGTTGGATTGCGGCACGAAGGCGTCCGGTATGCCGTCGCCGTTCGTGTCGACCGCCTTGGCGGTCCGGGGATCGGGGCGCTGGATCAGCCTGTTGAAGAACTGGGTCTGGGAGCCGAGATCGTATTTGAGCCCGAGCTGCTCCACGTCGGTGCGGTCCACGAAGATGATCTTCGCCTGGATCGACACCTGCGGTGTGCGGATATCGAGGCCCTTGACGAAATCCTCGACGCGGCTGATGCGGCTCGAGATCTCGGTGATGACGAGGGCGTTGGTGGTCGAATCGGCGACCGCCTTGCCGCGCTGCGTGAGGATGGACTGGATCGACGGCACCAGCGCCGAGGCGCGGGCGTAGTTGATGCGCACCAGCCGCGTCTCGACCGGTACAGTCGAGTCGGCCCGCGCCAGGTCTTTCTTGTCGATGACCTGGATGATGCCGCCCTCGAGGGTGGTGGCCGCGAGCGCCTGCGACTCGAGCACCGCCGCGAACGCGAGGTCCCAGGGCTGGTTCTTGATCTCGGCGGACACCGTTCCCTTGACGTCCTTCGAGAGCACGATGGTGCGGCCGCTGAACGCGGCGAAGCCGGCGACCACCTCGCGAATGTCGGAATTGTCCCACGTGACGGTGATACGGGGCGCCTGCGACTGCTCGCCCTCGCGCTCGTGGGCGGCGAGGTACGCTTCGATCGAGAGCTCGGTGCCGCTCGCGGCGGGGGCGGCGACCCGCGCCGCTTCCCCCCCGCGCACCGCGGGCTTGCGCCCGGGGTTAGTGCTAGCCACCCCGGACTCACTGACCCCGGGCGCAAGCCCGGGGGCCTGGCTCGACCAGGCCGCGAAGGCCGTGCGCTCGGTGCCGATCTTCACGCGCACCTGGCCGGCCCGCCGCTCGACCTGGTAGTCCTTGAGCGCGTCGAGATCGATCACCACGCGTACCACGCCGGGGCGGAATTGCGCGTAGCGGATGTTCTTGATGCCGCCGCGATTCTGGCCGTCGTACAGCACGGCCGGCGCGGCGAGCCGGGCGCCCTGCAGGTCGATCACCAGGCGGGCCGGACTGGCCAACGTGAAGTCCTGCACTTCGACTGCACCCTGGAGATCGATCACGACCTCCACGCTGCGCGCCGCGGGGAGCACGCTGACGGCCTTGACCTCGCCGTCGCGCGGGGCCGCGGTCAGCCCAAGCAGGAATGGGACGAGGGCTGCGATGTGCTTCATGGCGTTACCTCCTGCTTGGCGAGCTGCAGACTCTCCTGCCGCTCGAAACCGAACTCCTGCACCGTAAACACGATTTCGCGCGGGCGGATCGTGGTGACCTTGAGACGCCCGATGATGTCACCGGGCTTCACCCGGTAGATCTTGTTGTTCGTGACGTCGCGCAGCACCGCGACGCTGCGGGCCGTGAGGCGGCCGTCGTAGTAGATCCCGACGAGCTTCAGGTCCGACAAGAGCGGCCGGATGTCCCCCGACTTGAGCAGCGACAGGAACGGATCCCGCCCGCCGCCCTCGTACGAGTAGACCTCCCGCACCAGCGCCGGCGGCGCCGTGCTGTCCGCTTTGGGCGAATCGGCCTTGGCGCTGTCTGGCTTCGCGACGGGCTTGGGCTTCGCCTGCGCCGCCAGCGGCCCCACCGCGACCAATGCCGCCAGCAGCACCGCGCTGCGCGCGCTCACTCGCGCCCACCTCCGCCCGGCTCGGCGGCCGGCCGCGCCGCCGGCTTCTTCCCGGCCGGCGCGGGCGGCGGTGCCGCCGCCTTCACGAACGTGCGGATCGCGAACTGCGCCTCGAGCAGCGCGCCCAGCGTGTCCGCCAGGAAGTGCATGGCCTGCTGCTGCGCCGGCTTGAGGATCACGTCCTGGGGCACGATGATGCGGTTCAGGCTCGCGATGTCGGACATGAACTCGCCCAGCTGGTCGTAATGCCCGATGATCTCGAGCCGGTACTTGTAGGTGTCGAAGGGGGCGCCCGCTTCCACCGCCAGCGGCTCGAGGCGGCCGATCGTCACGCCGCGGATTTTCGCCTTGGTCGAGATGTCGTCGATCAGGGCCGGCACCTCGTTCTTCTCGGGCACCAGGCGGCGCATCACGGAGAGCAGCGACGTGTACTCCTCGACCTTGCGGCGCAGGTCTTCGACCGTGCCGCTCGCGAGATCCTGCTTGGCGCGATCGATGATGCGCTGCAGGCTGTCGACCTCCACCCGCGTCGCCTCGATCTGCTGGCCGGTGGGCTGCTCCCAATAGGTCCAGAAGGCCCACCCCACCCCCGCCATGAGGATCGTGATGAGGAACATCACCTGACTCTGTCTGTCCTGCGGTAACAGGGCCATGACGCTACCTCACCGACCGGGCCACGGGCTGGGTACGGATGTAGACCGAGTCCGCCACCCGATACCGCACCGAGATGTTGAACGCCGTCACCGGCCGGTCCGCCTCGATCACGGTGGACGACGTCGCGGGGGTCACATCCGTGAGCCAGGGGGACGCCGCGAGCTGCCGCAGGAATGTCGTATACGCCTGGATGTCGACCGTGCTGCCGGTGATCCAGATGCGCACCACCGGCGTCCCCGTCGAGTCGGGCGCCCCCGCGGCGACGGGCGCCGTCCCCGGCGCGGTCGCCCCACCCATCGCCGACACGCCGTTGAGCCAGGTGTAGGGCGGCAGCGCCTTGGTGATCTGGTCGAGTACGTGTGGCCAGATGTAGCGGTCCGCGTCGATGCCGCGGATGATGTTGATCTGTGAGACCAGCGAGTCGCGGATCTTCTCCGACTGGCGCTTCTGCGCGATCACGGCGTCGAAGCGCCGCTTCTCCACCCGCACCGCATCGAGCCGCGATTCGAGCACCCGCAGGCGGGTGCTCTGGGTGATGAACAGCAGCAGACCACCCCCGATCACGATCACGGAGGCCGCGCTCGCGGTGAGCAGCCAGGGGTTCTTGATACTGGCCAGCAGGCCCTGGAAGTCGGGCAGGGCGAGCTTGAACCCCGCACCGCCCGACGGCTTTTTCTTTTTCCCGGGAAGGAGATTGATTTCGATCATGCGGCGCGCCTCAGCGCCAGGCCCACCGACAGCATCAGCAGCGGCGCGATCTCGTCCACCGAGACCGACTCGAACACGCTGTCCCGCACCTTGAGCCGCTGCACCGGGCTCGCGAGCTCCACCGGCACCCGCAACCGGTTGGAGAGCGCCTCGTTCAACCCGGGCACGCGCGCGCCGCCGCCGATCGTGTACACCCGACCCAGACCCCCTGCCGACCGCGACGCCGTCGCGAGGAACGCCGCCGCCCGCTCCACCCCCACCGCGATCTCCTCGCCCCGCGCGTCGACGTATTGCGCCAGGTCGCCGCTCTGCGTCTGCCCCTGAATCACCCGCTCGGAGTCCTCCGCCGAGAGCCCCTTCTCCCGCTGCAGGTCTTCCCGGAACCGCCGCGTGCCCACCGCCAGGTCTCGCGTCAGCACCGGCACGCCGTCTTCCAGGATGTTCACGTTGGTCACTTCGTGCCCGATGTTGACCAGCCCGACGACGCCCTGCATCGCGTCGGGATGGTTCAACTCGAACGCGTTGTGGATCGCGAACGCGTCCACGTCGATGATCGCCGCCTCGAGCCCCGCCTCCCCCAACAACGACGTGCGGCTCTCCACCAGCTCGCGCTTGGCGGCCACGAGCAGCACGTTCATCTGCAGGCCTTCAGCGTCGGGGTCGAGGATCTGAAAGTCGAGCTCCACGTTGGCCATGTCGAACGGCACGTGCTGCTCGGCCTCCCAGCGGATCACTTCCCGGGCGTCCCCCTCTTTCATGCGGTCCATCTGGATCTTCTTGACGATCACGTCGCGCCCGCCGACCGCGGTGACCACCGACCGCTGCTTGACCCCGGCCGTGGAAAAGAGACCGCGGATCGCTTCCGCCACGATCCCCGGGTCCATGACCTCCCCCTCGACGATGGCGTCGGCGGCGACTTCGGTCGTGGCCACCTTGACCAGCTCCGCCTCGCTGCCGGAATGGTCGATGACGGCCACCTTGATGATGCCGGAGCCGATGTCCAAGCCCACCGAGGTTTTTTTGCCGCCCAGGAACCCGAACAGGGCCATAAGTGCCTATCAGCTAAAGACAAGGATGGGGCGAGGGCAAACTACAGTAAGCCCCGCCCCTTATCCTGTCAAGCCTCGAACCTACTTTAGACCAAACGAACAAGTACTTTGCTGGCCTACAGTTAGGCCACTTAAAACAGCTGCACCCACCCCCGCGACGTTAGCATCGTGGCCGTGCCGGTCTTGTCTAACGCCTTGAGAATAGCGCACTTAGAGTAGAGCATCGTGGCGCCGCCGGTGAAGTTGTTGACCGTGTCGGCGAACTGCACCGTGTCCTGCGCCATGAGCGACCCCCAGAAGTGGGCCGGCGTGCCGCCACCGCCCGAGGTCTTCACCGACCCCTTGACGATCGTGATGCCGTAGAACTGGAACCCGCCCTGGACCGACAAGTCGCCGTTTACCAGCAGGATGCCCTGGCCCTCCTGGCCATTGATGGTGGCATCGCCGTTGATATAGATGATCGGGAAATAGTTTCCGCACGGCCCCGCCGGGTTCGTCGGGCTCCCCCAGTTCGTCAGCACCGCATAGTCGCACGCGCCGTTCGTCACCGCCGGCCCGATCCCGTTGGAAAAGTTCTGTCCTGTAAGCGGGATGGTCGCCATGGCGGCGAGCTGGGTGAACGTCACGTCGCCATACACCGAAAACGCGCTGTCCTTGAGTGTCGGGTCATGGATGACCGGCGGTTGCCCGGTAATCCTTGCGTTCCCGCTCTTGGTGATGCTGTCGCCGACCTGCATGCGGATGCCGGCCTTGGTCGAGTCCTTAGGCGGGCACCCGGCCCAGCCGTCCGGGACGCTGTCGTTGCCGGCGATAGTGACATTGCCCGCCACGAGGTTCGTGCCCCCGGACGTGACGGCCGCCTGGATGTTGATCGCCAGCGGGCGGATGCGCGCGATCAGACCCATCCGTTGACTGGCCCCGCCGCCGAGGCTCATCGTGTCCTGGCCGGTCATGTCGATCAGGTACAGCCCATCGTTCAGCTTCATGATCGTGCCGTTGTAGCTCCCGGTCTTGCTCGCCGCCGTCTTCTGCAGGATGGTCCACGTGCTCTTGGACGGGGCCACCGGGGGATAGGGATACAAGCCCGCGTACGTGGCCTTGTTGTTGGGGTCGCTCCAGTTGCGGATGATGTCGTAGATCCCCTGCTCGGCGACGCCGAACGACGCCTGGGCGCGGCGCACGTTCTCGGCCACCCGCTGCTCCTGGGTGCCGGAGAAGAGGGCGCCGGCAATGAGCGCGCCCACGACCACGAGCGCGACGATCGCGATGGCGAGCGCCATGCCGCGCTCGTTCTTCAGCACGTGCTTCATACGCGACTCCTTGAGGTTCACGCGTGACCCGCCCGTCAGTTGCACGGGATGGGAGGCATTGAGCCCGGTCCGCACCGCGGATTGTTCCGCAGCGCCACCCAAGTATCGATACTATCGACCTTGTAATCCTGCACGCCGGTCCCGCCACTGCGGATCGGCGACGCCGTGCGCGCCCGCAGCACGATCCGGATCTGCGACACCTTGGACGAATCGGCGGTCTGAGTGCCGATGCTGTCTAGGTAGGTGAATGTCACGCCATTCGCGCCGGTCAGCGGGCCGATCATCGGCTGGATCGTGCCGCCCGACGCCGGGTTGCGCTGCCCCAAATACCAGTTGGTGTCCGGCGCGGGCGCCTGGTACAGCTCGTAAGCGATCTTGTCGAACCCGCGCAGCGGCGCACCGCGCGTGATCGCGCCCGTCCTGTTGAGCGACGGGTCGTTGATCCATTGCGGCTGCAGGGTCAACAGGTACGCCGGATTCGTCGCGACGTTCGAGTCGGCGCAGAAACCCGGATCGGCATCCTTTTGCAGCTGCGCCGCCAGCCATTTGTCGTCGGTGCGGGTGGTCGGGTTGCCCTCCCAGTACACCAGGATCGAGTCGCCCTTGCTGAACGTTTGCCGCGTCCCGTAAATCGGCGTCTTCCGCACCGTCAGGACGATCTGACCGATGCCCCCGCCCAGGACCGGGTCCGCGCACACGAATGCGAGCTCCCGCATGGCGCGGATGCGCAGCGACGTCGCAGTGATCCCCTTGATGTCGCCGTCCGCCGCATCCAGCTCGCGGAACTCGGCCGGCAGGATCGCCGCCGCCGCGCGGATGTTCTGCTGCAGGTCGATCGTCTGGGTTTGCGCCAGATAGACCCGCTGACTGTTGACCAGCACCTTGTACACGGCGGCCGAGACGATGCCCAACAACACCAGGGCGATCATCAGTTCGATGAGGGTGAACCCTCGGCGGGCTAGAACAGGCATGAGAGCTCCGTCTCCGTGCTGTCGGTGCGCCACTTGCCGAGCGCGGTCTGGTACTTGCTCCGCATCACGATTTGCCAGTGCTTGGCCGTCTGGTTGGGCAGGTTCCACTGGGTGAAGTGCCAGGAGAGCGAATCGGCCGCCGTGCCACCCTGCATCAACACCTCGGTGCCCCCCGCCTGCGACTTGCACCCGGTGACGCGCAGCATCTCGAGCCGCCGCTGCGCGTACTGCGCCGCTACGGCCGAGTGCTGTCCCCGGCCGATCATTCGCGTCACCAGCGCCGCCGACGTGACGAGCCCGAGCAGCCCGACCGTGAGCACCAGGATCGCGATGATCACCTCGACCAGCGTGAACCCCTGTTCGCGTTTCATCAGTGCACCACCTTGCCGAGGGGATTGATCACGGTCGAGTCGACATTCGACCCCACGCTGCCCGTCAATGTGATCACCGTGTTGCTCGCCAGGTTGTCCAGACTGAGCCCGCGCGGGTCGTAGCGCACCGAGTCGCGCGTCGCCACCATCGTCACCTTGAAGCGGGTACCCAGCTGCTGCATCCCCGAGACGGTGTCGACTTTCGTCGGGCAGTTCGTCGTCACCCACACGGTGGCGTTGGTGGCGAGGAAGTGGATCACGCCGGGACAGCCCCGCTGAATCGCGGCCGCCCGCGCCGTGGCCGCGAGCGTGCCCACCGCCGCACGCGCCGAGCGCACGTTCGCCTTGTCTAACGACTGCCGGATCTTCGGGAAGCCGATCGCCGCGATAATGCCGATCAGCACCACCACGATGACCATCTCGATTGTCGTAAAGCCCGAGCGTTTCATGCACGTGCCTCCGTCCGCGGCCAACACACTATCACGTCCCGTGCCATGTTGTAACATATTGTACTAATTGACGTTATGTGCGCTGGATGCACCCGCTGTCACTGCAAATTACTGCACGGGTGCAGATTGGTGCACTAGTCGACGCCGTACCGATCCATTTTGTAGAACAGCGTCCGGAGGCTGACGCCGAGCCGCTGCGCGGCGGCCCGCCGGTTTCCCCCGGCTGCCGCCAGGGCGGCCGTGATCGCCGCGCGCTCGGCGGCCTCGACGGCCTCTCGCAGCGTACCTCCGTGCGACCCCGCACTTGCGTCCGGGGTCAGTGCGGTAGGTCGAAAGTCCGCCGGCTCCAGGATCTCCTTATCGGTCAGCACGGCCGCCCGCTCGATGGCGTGCTCCAGCGCCCGCACGTTCCCGGGCCACGGTTGCTCGCGCAGCCATGCGACGGCCGCCTCGCTCAAGGCCACAGCGTGACCCAGCCGGCGTGCCACCTGGACCGCGAAGTGCCTGGCCAGGGGCGCGATATCCTCGCGTCGCTCGGCGAGCCGGGGCAGGTGGATCGTCACCACGTTCAAGCGATCGAACAGATCGTGCCGGAACCGGCCGGCGCCGGCTTCGGCGGCGAGGTCCTTGGCCGTGGCGGCGAGGAGCCGCACGTCGACGCGCCGGGTCTTCTGGTCGCCCACGCGCCGGACCTCACCTTCCTGGAGGACGCGCAACAGCTTTGCCTGCAGCGCCAGCGGCAGCTCGCCAATCTCGTCGAGCAGCAGTGTGCCGCCGTCCGCCTGCTCGAACAGACCGGGACGGTCCCCGGACGCGCCCGTGAAGGCGCCTTTGACGGAGCCGAACAGCTCCGATTCGAGCAGTGTCTCCGGTATGGCGGCGCAGTTCACCGCGACGAACGGGCCGGTCGCCCGCGGACCGGCCCGGTGAATGGCCTGGGCGATGACCTCCTTGCCGGTACCGCGCTCGCCCGTGATGAGCACCGTCGTGGGGTGCGCGGCCACGCGCGCCACGATGTCGAGCGCGTGCCGCATCGCCGGGCTTTCGGCAATCATCGCACGGGTAGCGGGACTGCTGTCGAGCTGTGCCCTGAGTGTCGCGATGGTGTGACCGAGCCGCTCGCGCTCTTCCGCCTTGCGCAGCGTCAGGACGACCTCGTCCGGCCGGAACGGCTTGGCGACGTAGTCGTACGCGCCCTCCTTCATGGCGGCAAGGGCCGCCTCCTCGCCGCCGTACGCGCTCATCATGATCACGAGCGCGGGACCGCCGCTGCTCTTGTAGGAGCGCAGGAAGGCGAGCCCGTCCATGTCGGCCATGCGCACATCGCACAGGATCAAATCGAACGGCTCGGTGCGGGCGCGCTCGAGCGCGCGGGCGGCGCTTCCCTCGGCGACCACGTCGTAGCCCGCGTCCCCCAGCAGCAGGCCCAGCGACTGGCGCAGGCCCGGCTCGTCGTCCACCACCAACACGCGGCTCATCTCAACCTGCTCCCCCCCTCTCCACATTGTGGAGAGGGGGCCGCGGGGTGAGGCCCGCGCGCGGGAAGAACATCTTGAATGCGGCCCCACCTTCCCGCGCCGTGTCGACCCACACAACGCCGCCCATGTCTTCCACGGCACGAGCCACGATCGCGAGGCCCAGCCCCGTGCCGCGGCCGGGCGCCTTGGTGGTGTAGAACGGGTCGAACACCTTGTCGCGGTCGTCGGGCGGCACGCCCGGCCCCGAATCCGCGACGAATACCAGCGCACCCGGCAGCCCGGACGAGAACTCCGGGCGCACTGGCCGGCGCTCGGTGGCACGGGGAAAGCGCGCGGGCGCCGGGTCGGTGGCGCGCTTCGGGTTCGGCTGGTGGGGCTGGTAGTCCCACGGCCGGCCTCCCAGAATGACGATGCCGCCGGGCGCGGCGTCCACGGCGTTCAAGACCAGGTTGACGATGGCCTGCTCGAGCAGGTGGGGTCGGCCGAGAATGTGGGGAATCCCGGGCTCGAGGTCGAGCGCCGCGCGGGCGGGCCGCAGCGCCCCCTGGGCTTCGAGCAACCCGTACGCACCCCGCGCCACGGCCGCTGGATCGACCGGCGCCAACGCCTCTTCGTGGGGACGCGCGTAGTCGAGCAGGCCGCGCACGATCCAGTCGATGCGCTCGAGCTCGTGCGCCACGCCGTCGACCACCTCGGCGTCCGCGCCCCGGCGCCGCAAAACTTCGACGTATGTGCCCAGCGCGCCCAGCGGGTTCCCCACTTCGTGGGCGATTCCTGCGGCGAGTCGACCTATCCCTGCGAGCTTTTCCGAGCGCACCAGCTGGCCCTGCGCGTCGAGCAGATGGTCGGTCATGCGGTTGAGACGCTCGGCGAGCATGGAGAAATCGCTGGTCTCGGCGTCGGGAGCGCGTCGTGCCAGGTCGCCGTCCGCCACCGCGTCCGCCGTGGCCACGATGTGGTCCAGCGGCCACAGGATCAGTCGATCGACCAGGTGGCGGCCGAACACCACGAACACCGCTACCTCGAGCCCGACCATGAGCAGCAGCAGGACGAAGGTGCGCTCGGGCGCGAGCACGTTCACTACCACCATCGTCGCCACGCCCACCAGGAGCGCGGCGGCGGCGAGGAACGAGAGATAGAACAGCAGCTCGGTGCGGAGCGCGGGCTTGGACGGCATGGGAGCAATACTCAGCCGCAAGCCGTAGGCCGCAAGGCGCAAGGCGCAAGCTTACGGCTTACCGCTTGTGGCTTAGTAGGTCGGCCAGTTATCGACCCACGCGTTGGAATAGCCGACCAGCTGACCCATCCCGGCCATCGCTTTGGCGACGTTGCAGGAATTGTAGTTGAACGACTTGATCCCGTTGCCGATGTCGTTCGGCGGCAACGTAGCGCCGAGCTTCACGTTCAACCCGGTCACCGTGGCGCCGTTCACCGCGTTGTTGCCGTTGGACGTGAGATTGTCGCCGACGAGCAGCACGCCGTTCCAGGTGATGTTGCCGCTGATCGTGAGGCTGCCCGTCACGATCAGCGTGCCCTGGCCGTCGCCGGGCAGCGCGAAGTTTCCCTTCACGAGGATCGTGGGCCAGTAGTTGGGGTTCGTGAACGAGGGCCACGCTCCCGGCGGAATGGTGATGTCGGGGGTGATGGCCGTCCCACCGGCCAGCCCGGCCCAGTCGATCTTCACCGAGTCGGACATCTGGGCCGGGGTGGGGGCGACGGTGTCGACCGGTGGGTTCCCCTGGGGCGCGAGCTGGCCGCCGTTCTGGGTATAGCCGGGATTTCCGGGGACGGCGACGCCGGCGACGGCCGGCTGCTTGCCGCACTGGTCCGCGCCGCTCCCCATGGCCGAAGACCCGTTCTTGTGGAGCCCGCTCAGGCTGGACCATCCGGCGAGCACGTTCATCGAGCCGGCCTGCCACACGGCGTATTCCGCCACCGTGCGCTCGGCCTGCGGTGTGCCCGACAGCGCTGCGACGGTGCTGACGCCGTGGGAGCGGACCGCGTAGCCGTAGCGCCCCGCCAGCGTATCGTAGCGGATGCGCTTGAGGATCACGTCGGCGTAGCCGCCCCCGAGGGAGACCCGGGTGGACTCGCTCCAGGCCGGCGGCGCCGCTGTGAAACCGAACGAGTCGCGCTTCGCGATGAACAGCTCGAGCCCCGTCTCGGCGAGCGTAAAGGCATCCAGCGCCGCTTCGTCGTTGGCGTGCACGCGCCGCTCGCTCGACAGCGCGGCGAATCCCGCCGCGAGCAGGATCGTCAGCACGACGACCACGAACAGTGCCATTGGCAGTGCGACACCGCGCCGGCCCCGGGTGCAGTGGGTCATTTGAGCTGGTTGTTGAAGAACACCGCCGTCACCACCTGCGCCTGCCGGGGCGCGGTGGCGCCCTCCGGAGCCCGGTCGCTCTGGCTCGTGAGACCGAGCTCGAGGCCGTGCACGTTGCTCACCGGGCTCGGCACGGCGGCCTGGGCTGTGTCGCTCCCGACGACGAAGAAGCGGAATTTCGCGCTGGTATCGAACGGGGCCACCAGCTCGTCCGCCTGCCCGGTCACCACGGTCGTGCGCCACAGCGCCATCCGACCGGGGAGCGCGACCGATGGCTTGAACTCGTAGGTCAATCGTTGGATCAGGAACACCGTCGTGCCGACGGCGGTGACGGTGGGCAGCGTCGCGGGGAGCGGCGGCCGCACACCCACCACCCGCCCACCCGGCAGCGTCACGACGTTCGCCGCGACACAGAGGGAGGCGTTGTCGTTGGCGACCGAGGTACCGGCCTCGACGTACGTGATGTTGCCGAGCGAGTCGCGCCAGCCATACCCCGAGAAGCCCGCTGCGGCGTACACCGTCGAGTCGACCGGCCAGAGGGACAGCGTCGTCTGCGCGCCCGTGTTGGCGCACACGACCCCCATCGCGTATGGCACCCGCATGGTCACCTGGGTGGGCGTCGCCGAGACCAGCCCCCCCGTCGCTTCGACCATGCGCAGGTCGGACAGCGCCGTATTGATCGCCATGCGCGAGACGAGGCGGGCACGGCGCAGCTGCGCCTCCTGGTCGTAGAAGCGCGATTGCGACAGGAACAGGCGCGTGAGCGCCGCCCCGATCACGCCCAGGACGACCATGCCGACGATCAGCTCGGCCAGGGTGAAGCCGCGCCGACCCGTCACCCTAGGGCTTCTTGTTGAACGGGTTGTTGCCCGGTTTGGTGCGCTGCAGGACGAGCGTATCCGGCTTGAAGACCGGGTTGAGCGGGGTGACGATGATCGTCACCCGCCGCAGCTTGGGCGACAGGCTGTCCACCGTGATCTTGCGCGTGTAGGGTAGCGGCGGCTTGTTGACCGTGATCGTTCCCGCCTTCGCCTTGAGCGAATCGAACGGTAGCGCCGCGAACTGGTTGACCTGCTGGGCCAGCACGGCGTCCCGGGCACCACCGCCCGACAGTGTGTAAAAGCGCTGCGCCAGCGTGAAGTTCAGCCGTGCCGCGCCTATGAGCACCAGCCCCAGCAGCGAGATCGCCACCATGATCTCAATGAGTGAGAACCCTGCATCCGCCCGCTTCACGGGACTCGGACCCAGCCCGCGCGCGACATGGTGACCTGCCGGGAGTACCCGCCGGCCCACAGCGTGATGCTCAACGCGCCCGACGTCATGCCTGAGGGGAACAGGTCCACCGGCGAGCTGGAGAAGGCGATGGAGTCCAGCGCGTAGGCGTCCGCCTTGCTCAGCCAGCGCGTGGACAGGACCTTCCCGCTCGCGCGCTCGGTCATGGTGATCGACGTCCGATCCGCGCCGCGCGCGATGCGGATCGGCTTACGCTCGCGCGCCGCCGCGCTCGTGGCGAGCGATAGATCCTGCGCGACGACCATCGCCGCCTGATTGACGCGGGCGTGGGTGGTCATACGGGAGATCGTGGGGAACGTGATCGCCATCGCCACGCCGAGGATGGCGAGGACGATCGACAGCTCGAGCAGGGAGAAACCCGCCGCACGCGGCGGTGCCATTGCCATGCGAGTCCTTTCGGCCGTCCTGGGAAAGCGAACGGCCTCGCGCCCGTGCATGCAGGAGGTGAGGCCGCGGACTCCCGGTGACTCAGGTCGCCGGGGGTCCTCGTCCCTGCAGCGGGGCTGTCTCGAGGCGGTACCTACACCGCGCGAGACCCCTTGGCTTTGCGTCCCGCCGTCACCGGCGGTTTGCCCTCTGGAACGGAGCTACGCATCGAGGCGCGGCAAAAAGTACGCCTCTTGTGAGGACGTGCACGACGTCAATGTCTGAAACACACTACAGCAGTGCATTACGCACTGTTTACGGCAAAATGCGGTACAAGACAAAGCGGCGGGGAAATCCCCGCCGCCCGTCCTGTCACAGCTACGCCGCCGCCTACTTGCAGGCCGGCGCACCCTCTGAAGTCGCGATACCCAGCGGATCGGCCGCTTCGTTGACGAAGATGGCGCACGTCACCTTGGCGGTACCGGTCAGGTTGTTGTTCGTCATCGACGCATCCCAACCGCCACCAGCGGCAGTGAGGGTGGCGAGGTTGTTACCCGTCGTGGGGCACCAGCTCACCTGGCCCGCAACGGGCGTACAGGCGACGCCGCCGACCTTGCTGGTGACGTTGGTGCTGTACTTGACGGAGTCGGCGAAGTACGCCTCCT
>WNGM01009521.1_pt1 | contig 17341 bp, 18 predicted proteins | sample 5400571 | NCBI WGS metagenome assembly WNGM01 (sample SAMN13153378, study PRJNA577476) | soil metagenome | isolation source: 100 cm soil or saprolite under Garry oak tree replicate 2 | place: USA:California | collected 2016-06-15 | reverse complement strand
CCCATTCGCTTGAAGAAACTTTCGGTGTCGTTCGCGAGAGCAGCGCCGCCGGAGATGAAGGCCCAGAATTTCCAGCCAAAACGGCGATGGATGCGGCGAAACATCCATGCCCGTCGCAGAAACTTTTTCCCGCTGGCTACCTCGAGCGTGCGAGTGAGCCAGGGCGACTTTCCCGCTGATTCCCCTTCGCGCTCTAAACCTGCTTTCAGGAGATCCAGCATGCGCGGAACGGCGACGAGCGCAGTGGCGCGCTCGCGTTTGACGCTTCGCATGATTTCCGCGGGATTGCTGGAGGGTTCAAAAACGATGGCCGCGCCCAGCAGCGGCGGAACAAACAGGGCCATAAATTGACCGAAGACGTGAGTCAGGGGAACAAGAGTCAGGAAACGCAACGGATGAAACCAGCGCTCATATTTTCGATACTCTTCGATGCCGCGCTCGAGCGGCTCGAGGTTCGCGAGGAAATTGCCGTGCGTTAGAACCACACCGCGCGGCTCGCCGGTCGTTCCCGAAGTGTAAAGAATCTGGGCGATCGTGCTGCGCCTTGACGCATCACCCGGGGCAACTTGCGTCTTCACTCCGGGCTGCGCCGATAGCGAAGCATCTTTGCGACCGTTGATGACGAGAGAAGGAGGTGCAAGGACTGGGTCGGCAAGTTGGCCATCCCGAACGATCAGCTTCACACTCGCATCTTGAATGGCCCGCCCGACAAAATCGGGAGATGCGGTTGGGTCCATCGGCACGACGATGGCGCCGCGCAGGAGAATTCCCCAGAAACACGCAACCCATTCGGCAGAATTCCGTCCCCAGAGCAGGACACGATCTCCCGGCGCAATGCCGCGCCCGCCGAGCGCAGCGCTCCAGACCCGGGCATAGCCGTCGAGCTCCGCATACGTCAGCTTTTCCCTGCGGTACCCGCGGGTTTCGACGACGGCCACATCGCAAGCGAAACGGCGAAAATTCTCGAACAGAGAGAGCAGATTTTGACGCGGCATAAACGCCTTGGTTTCTGTGCCTTGCCCAGAAGTTGATTTTACCCCGGAGTTCCGACCGCCACGTCGCGCGAGCTCGGATATTCCGTTTCGACAGTTCGCAGCATCCTGGGAAAGAGTGCATTTTCCCTGCCAGCTCCAAGGAAGTGTTTCGACAGGGTTAAAAGGAACCACGCAGATTTCTTGGGTTCTCGGGTACAATAGCTTCACGGTCTCAGTTCTGCGAGAGACTCTGGGGGCGTAAAGGCCCCTATCCAATTTCACGGTCAGTGGGGAAATGCCGGTACCAGTCTCGCAAATGTGGACGGTTGCGACCTACGTCCTGAAGCAAAAGCTAAAACGGCGCAAGCGCTACCCGTTCGTGCTGATGCTGGAGCCCTTGTTCCGCTGCAATTTGGCCTGCGCCGGCTGTGGGAAGATACAGTATCCGGCGCACATCTTGAAAAAGGAATTATCACCCGACGACTGCTTCAGGGCCGTGGACGAATGCGGCACGCCAATGGTATCCATCCCTGGCGGCGAGCCCCTGATGCACCCGGAGATCGCCAGGATTGTGGAAGGGCTCGTGGCGCGGAAAAAGTATATCTACCTCTGCACCAATGCCCTGCTGCTCAAAGAAAAACTGCATCTTTTCAAGCCCAGCAAGTACCTGACCTTTTCCGTGCATGTGGACGGGCAGAAAGAGCACCATGATTTCTCGGTTTGCCGCGAGGGCGGCTACGATTTGGCACTCGACGGGATCAACGAAGCGCTAAAGCGCGGCTTTCGGGTAACGACGAACACCACCCTGTTCGACGGCGCCGATCCCAAGAGTGTCCGTGCTTTCTTCGACGAAATGATGGAGATTGGCGTCGAAGGCATGATGCTTTCTCCGGGCTACTCCTACGATAAGGCCCCGGACCAGAAGCATTTCCTCGGTCGTGCGCGCACACGGCGGCTGTTCCGTGCCATTCTGGCCAACCGCAACAAGAGCTGGAAATTCAACCAGTCGCCGCTTTTCCTCGAATTCCTAATGGGCAAGCGCAACTATGCTTGTACCCCTTGGGGAATGCCCACGTACAACATCTTCGGCTGGCAGAAACCGTGTTATTTGCTGCAGGACGGCTACACGGACACCTTCGAGGAACTGATGGACTCGACGGACTGGGAAAACTACGGCACGGAGTCTGGCAATCCGAAGTGTGCCAACTGCATGGTGCACAGCGGGTATGAGGCCTCCGCCGTAGACCATACCTTTAGCGGCTGGCGCGGGCTCTGGGCTACCGTGAAGGCAAGCCTTTCCACGACCTACTCGGATCCGGACGCGCTGGCCATGCTAAACGAGCCGGTTAAGCCCGTGCACTCCTACAATCCATTGGTTCAAATCGAAACCAGCAAGGGGCAATTTGAGGAGAATCATGCATGAGCGGTCCTCGGCATGCTGACCGCCCCAGCCACACCGAAGGGTCCAGGCTTGACGCGGATAGCCTGGAGGTCGCCCCCGGAACCTTGCATGAGGCGGTAGAGGGTTGGGTTCCACAACTTACCAGTGAAGAAGAATTGCGTATCGCCCTGGAGACGGCTTTTGACTACCGCGGTGACGTGACGCTGACGCTCAAAGATAATTCAAAAATCGAGGGTTACGTCTTCGACCGTGTCGTGGGAAATTCCCTCTCGAACAGCTTTGTGCGAGTCATGCCGAGAGACGCCATCCAAAAACTGAAAATTGCCTACGCCGACATAGCGGCACTTTCTTTTACGGGCAAGGACACTGCCGCGGGGAAGAGCTGGGAGGCCTGGGTTAGAAAGTATTGGGAAAGAAAGGCTTCCGGGGAGGGCGTTTTGAGCCTTGAACCGGAGTCCCTTGAATGAGGCTGCCAGGGGGCTGGAGTCTTAGCTAACTATATTATTTATATGGAGTTAGCTGATTTTGAGTCACGGCTGGCTCCGGTGGTTCCACGTGGACAGATTCTCCATTTTATGGTAATTTATTCCTAGCATTTGTTGCTCTTGTATTACCTTTTGACTCGTTCGAGGGGGCTGCAAGGACAGACTTTGCGGCCTTTTTTTGCGGGCTGGAGGCAGTCCCGGCGCTTGGCGGCGTGGGCGTAATTCGCTTCACGAGTAGCAAGGCCTTGGACCAAGAGAGGCAAAGCAATTCTAATAATGAGGTAGTGTAAGTGAAGGAACAAGGCACAGTGAAGTGGTTCAATGCTTCGAAGGGTTACGGGTTCATCCAGCGCCAGACCGGCGAAGATGTCTTCGTGCATTTCTCCGCCATTCAGATGGACGGGTACAAGTCACTCAATGAAGGTCAGACGGTGGAATTTGAGGTGAAGAAGGGCCCGAAGGGCCTTCAGGCAGAGAACGTCGTTAGCCTCTAGCCTGCTTTAGGGGAGTCCTGGTCGCGGCCGGGGCTCCCACTCCAAGAGATTCGAATCCAATTTGGACAGGGTGAACAAGGAGGGCGTTGTGCAAGTAATGCAGGAAGGTCAAACCATCAAACATGAAGTGTACGGCTTGGGAATCGTTACCGCTTCCGATGCGGAACGGACTTCCGTGGATTTCGATGATCATGGTCCCAAGCTGTTTGTTACCAGCATCATGACTGCGGAACTGATCGGCGAAGCTCCCGCTACCCCACCGAAGACCAAGCGTCGCCGCAAAGCTTCCGCGGCCGCGAAAGCTGCCAAAAAAGCCGCTGCTGCCGCCGCTGCCGCCGGCCGTTCCTGATCCCCCCTCGGTTTGCAGCCACTTCTTAGCGCTAGTGCTGCGCGGGGGTGTGATTGAAGGCCCGTTTTTTTTTGGAGCCGCATGAAGCGCTTCGTGATCATCCTCGGCATCTTGCTGCTCGTCGGCGGCGTTGTGGGGCTGGTGCATCCTGTCTTCACGTATCATAGGCAAGAAGAGGTGGCCAAGCTCGGGCCATTCAACGCCACGGTCGATCGAGAAAGAACGGCGCAAATTCCCGCGGCACTCTCCATCGCGCTTCTCCTGTCCGGCATAGGTATGGTGTTGCTCGGTCCGCGCATCAAGTAGCTTCGATCCTCGACGGAATTTTGAAACATCTGCGGGGGGGCCCTGCAACGGATTACTGTTTCAGGAGGATGTCTGCCGGTATCTGGTTGACAGGGTGTCTACACAGGAATAAACAGAGGACAGGGTTATTAGTTTAGGTTCATCCACAGGGCATTCTCTCAGAAATGAGTTCGACCCGCCTTAGGTTCAGCCTAGCGCTCTCTGTGTGCAAACTGAATTACTCCTCGAAACAGCACAAGGGCTTTGACAGCGTTGTCCCAGCGGTTGTGCGCGGCGGCCAAGCTGCCGCCCACGGATTGGTCGATGGCCGCACCGAAATGAAGACCCTCAAGACACTCGCCTGGGTCACTGGCTAATGGATGCGCCGCTCTCCGGATTCCGGCGAATAGCGGCGCAATAAGGTTGGCAGCCTGCATCCGTTCCCGTTATTGCTTGTCGTATATCGCAGTGCTGCTGATTTTGTTGCCCTTCGCATCCGTTCCGCTTGCGGTGACCGTGCGAGTTTTGCCGTCAGGGGACACGACGATGCGGGCAATGGTGGTAACTTTGCCGTCCTTCTTCTGAGTGGCTGTCAAACTATGGTCATTGACCTTCTTTACTGACCGCATGTCTACACTCGGGTCCCCTGTAACAGGATAGTCGTTGCCATCGAACTTGCCAGTCCATTCGCTGTGTAGCGGCTCGCCCTCACCGTCGGTGCCATCGATGGTCACCTTCACATTGTCGCCCGCAGCCTCATAGACAACTGTACTGTTCTTGGGAGCTCCTGGGGCGATCTTTGACTTAGCTTCGTTCAACTTCCAGGTTCCCATGAATCCGTCGGCGGCGAAGCATACTGCCGCTGCGACAAAGCACAGCGCCAGGGCAAGTACGATTGCTCTCGCTTTCATATCCCCTCCTGATTTTGCGAAAACAGATGCGTGGACCTATCAAGTCGGGCGATTCTAGCGTTGACGAGGACAACTAGCAGCCTTTGTCCTCTCCTGACCTCTCCTGAGGCTCAGTCGGGCCGAGTGTTCCCGCTAGAACCCTCGACCGGCCATCTCGTTTTACTCAAGAATTAACAAATAGCAGTCCGATTCCGGAACCTGGGACTCGCGGCTACTTGCTGGCGGATTCGGCCTGGTCGAAAGCGTGATAAGAAGAGCGCACCAAGGGGCCGGATTCGACATGCTTGAAGCCCATGGCTTCGGCGAGAAACTTGTATTCTCGAAACTCGTCGGGATGAACGTAACGCACCACGGGCAGGTGCTCGCGGGTGGGCTGGAGGTATTGCCCGAGCGTCAGGATATCGGTGCCTTGCCGGGCGAGTTGTTGCATGGTGGACAGCACTTCGTGTTTCTCTTCGCCAAGGCCAAGCATCATCCCGGTTTTTGTGGGTGTTTCAGGGTGCCCTTCCTTGGAACGCCGCAACAGCTCTAAAGACCTTTCGTAGACCGCACCCTTTCGGACCCGGCGGTAGAGGCGGGGCACCGTTTCGGTGTTGTGATTGAGAACATCCGGCTTCGCTCGAAGCACGGTATCGAGCGCGTTCCAATCACCTCGGAAATCAGGGATGAGCACTTCCACCTTGCACCCGGGCACCCGGGTGCGGATTTCCTCGATGGTACGCGCAAAAATGTGTGCGCCGCCGTCGGGCTGGTCGTCGCGATTCACGCTGGTCACGACGGCATAACGCACGCCCATCTTGGCCACGGCGTCCGCCACACGATCCACACGATATGGCTCGTTTTCGTCGGGAGGACCAACGGGTTTGCCGGATGGCACCGCGCAAAATCCGCACGCCCGCGTGCAAATGTCCCCCAAAATCATAAACGTGGCCGCGCCATGTTCCCAGCATTCGCCCATGTTGGGGCAGCGGGCGCTTTCGCACACGGTGTGAAGGTCGAGTGTCCGCATCAGGCGTTTCAGGTCCTGAAAACGCTCCCCGCCAGGAAACTTGACGCGCAGCCAGTCGGGACGGGGATGAGCGTCTGGCGGCGGCACCGGAGGCGCCGGTGGGTTGGAGAGTATGTGAAAGGGCGAGGCCATCAAGTGCGCGCGAAGCCCTTATTTTACGCGTATCCAAGGCCGGCTACAAACTGCGGCTATGGCAGTATGGCAGTTTGCTCACATCAAGCGAATCGCCGGTTTGGTGCTCGGAAATCGGGAAGCGCGGGAACTCCTGCAGGCGCGCAAGGCCTCCGGGTCCTTCGTGGTGATGCGAATTCGTGCGCCTTTTTTAGTCGTCTCGAGCTTGTACTGGATTTCATGGCGCAGGCTTTTCATGGATTCTGTCCGTGGCGGGTTCTGCGCATGAATAAACACGGCGCTCGGAAATTTCCCGCTGCAAACATGGTGGCAATGTGCGCAAGATGCGAACGGATCTGGTCCCGGCTGGCGGCGTCCTCGGAATCGTTGGCTTCCGCTTCGATGCTGCCCCCATCCGGATAGAGCCTGAAATGATGCGTGGTTTTTTCATGAGACAAGCCCATCATTTCATCGCCACGTTCGACCACGCCCTCTTGGCGGCGGTCCTTGGCCGGGGGCACGTTCTCGAAGTGCATCGGGCAAATGGGTTTGCCTGCGCTGTCGGCTTTTCTTCTGCAAACAAGGGAGAGACGCCGTAGGCCAGGATCAGGATTGCCGGTAGAGTCTTCATGCTTGCGGACCCCCTTTTCCCGCGAGATGCCTACCCCACCTCGCTCACCGTGTCTGACGAGTGAAATGGCAGAATGGCGCGCTCCTATCTGATTTTTGCGACGCGGCCTTGCGTGGGAAACTTTTGAAATTGCAGCATGTCATGACCCGGCACGACACGCTCGGCCGAGCCTGCTAATTCGATCATCCGCGCCTGGTTCTTAATGTTCGCCGCCTGATCGGCTTCAGAAAACGTCGCGCTGGCCTTGTGCTCCGCGAGGTTGCGATAGAGATAGCAATTGTCCGAAGCAAGAACAAATGGAGGATTCCCTTCCACGCGCAGATATTGTGAGGCGTAGGTGTGTCGCCCGCCGGTGTAGACACGAATCCCGGGAAAAATCTCGACATTATCGCCATCCACTAGGCGCAGGCGTCCTTCGGTATTGAGCTTGACCAGTTGCTGGACGTCTTCGGGATCGATGCCCCCATGATTCCCGCCGGGCTGCCATGCGTCACCGGTGTAATATCGAAATTCCTCCTTCTGAATCCAAACCGTTGCTTTGGGAAACAGATCGATGCCTCCCAGGTGGTCCCAGTGGGCGTGGCTGATGACGATGTCCGTGATTTCTGCGGGTTGAACACCGGCGAGCTTCACGGCTTCGTCGGGGCGAAGGTATTCTGTCGATGGAAAGTATTTGAGGAAGGTATCGCGGTGATAGCCGCTGTCAAAGAGGATATTGTGGCCGCCGCCGCGAATGAGCCACACGACCATGGCGATGTTGATTTTCTCGCCCTTAGGCGCGCCCATAACCAGGCCCGCAACTTCATCTTCCGCCGAGGCGTAACGGACCGCTTGGATGGAATACTCCGGGGACGTGGCCGCCGGCACTGCCAAAGACAGGATCAACAAGAACTCGCAGCACAGCTTTTTCATTGTTCGGCTCCGAGGTTGAGCACCGTTTATTGTAGTCGAGAGAAACATGGTCTGCGGGCGAAGTTAAGATGGCGAACTCCAGCAAGCAAGGGATTCAAGAGAACTAGAACCGCGTGAACCGCGTCCGCCGCATCCCCTAGAGAATCGAGACGCCGTCAGTTCCGGTTCTTGACGTATACTCGGAGGGTCGTGGAAGGACAATGAATCGTCTTGTCCCCGCCCTGCCTGTTCTTCTCTTCTCCGCAGTTTCGGTGTCGGCACAGACGTCTTCGCTGAACCCGCCGTCTCACTCCAAAGCGGAGGACTCGAGCGTTTCCGGGACGGTTGTAAGGCTCGCGGGAGGCGAACCCCTAAAAGGTGCAAGCGTACAGCTGCAAGACCTGGAAAACCGCGCGCAGACGACTTCCACAGTCACTGATGCCGGCGGACGCTTCGAGATGAAGGGAATCGATCCCGGCCGCTATCGGCTCAGCGTCTCGCGCAATGGCTTTGTCAGGCAGGACTACGGGCAGCGGAAGCCAGAGGATCCAGGAACCGTCCTCAGTCTTCGAGCCGGTAAAAACCTGAAAGACTTGCTCTTCCGCTTAATCCCCTCGGCCGTAATTGCCGGCCGGGTTACCAACGAAGATGGAGAACCCCTGCCGTGGGTGCAGGTTAGCGCTCTCCGCGAAGTCTACTCCAGGGGGAAAAAGAGTTTGAGTTCCGAGACGACCGTGCCAACCAACGATCTTGGGGAGTATCGGTTGTTCGACCTGCGTCCAGGAAGATACTTCGTTCGAGCAGATTACAAGCCTAACGAGCACGTGATCGGGCCAGGCGAAAGCGAACGCATCGCTGGCTTAGAGCAGCAGGGATATGTGCCCATGTATTACCCCGGCACCTCGGATCCCGCGCGGGCCAGCGCACTCACGGTGAAAGCTGGTGATGAAATTCCTGCATTAGAGATCCTGATAAGTCCAGTTCCCGCGTTCACCGTGCGCGGCCGGATCTACAACCTGGTCTCGCGACGTTCCACCTCGGCCTACACCGTGACTCTTGCACCGCGCGAGAGCAGCCAGTGGTTTACTCTCCCACAGCGCGACGTGCTGGCTGATACTCCTGACGGCAGCTTCGTCATTCGCGATGTTTTACCGGGCTCCTACACGTTGCTGGCCTTCTGGTCGGAAGAGGGTAGGAGGTACCAAGCATCTCAGAACATTGAGGTTGGAAATGTGGATGTGGATGGGGCTAATCTCACGATCGCGCCGGGCACAACGCTCTCGGGGCACGTGACGTGGGAAGGCAAGCCCAGCCTGGATACAGATTTCCTCATGGTTTTTCTCCGGGGGGCGGATAGGAGCTATGGTTTCAGCCAACGGGCCAGGGTATCGGCAACTGGCTCCTTTACTTTAAACGATATCTTTGACGGCAGGTATCGGCTGGGGATTGCCGGACAAGGCAAAGACTGTTACCTCAAAGACGTGCGGTATGGGGCGGTGGATGGGTTAGCGGATGGGTTCAATGTAAGTCGCGGAACGAACGCTTCCTTGGAAGTTACGGTCAGTTCGAGAGGGGCGCGCATTCAAGGATCGGTCACCGACAAGGACAACGTTCCTGTGACCGGTGTCTGGGTGGTGTTGCTTCCCATCGGAGGGCCTCGCGGTCAGGACCGGCTTTCCCAGAAAGTTGCCACGGATCAATACGGGCATTTCCTTCTGAGAGGACTTCCACCCGGTGAGTACAAACTTTTTTGTTGGGATGAAGTGGAAGATGGCGCTTGGGAGGATCCGGATTTTCTCAAGGCCTTCGAGAATCAGGGGCAGAAGGTCTCCCTAAGAGAAGCCGACTCCAAGACCGTGGATATCGTGGTGATTGAAGCGAAGAGCTCTTACTGAAAGAGTGGACCGGTTTACAGAGGGCGGCGCGAGGAGCGTACGAAATCGCGCAGCACGGTGACGTTGGGGCCGTAGGTTCCGATTCGTCCCGCGTCCACCGGAAGTCCGAGGCGTTCGGCGAGCTCTAGGTTGACGCCGGCGTCATCCAACTCCGAAAGGCTGAATCCTTGCGCGGGGAGCACGCGATTGAGCCCCGTCGGATAAACGGGGCGGGGTGGACGGCGATGTCGCCACGGGCGGCGCGCCGCCTCGTAGAATCGCTTCCAATCGGATTTGCTCCAGGTCGTCATAACTATTTCGAAGTTCCCTTTGCCCATGCCATTGGATGCCGGACCCGTCCACAAGGTTCACCGCAACTCGTTTCGGCGCCTTGTCAGGGAGCGCTGCTCCAAGGACTGAGTATTGATATACATCAGTGCGGCCCTCGAGAAACATTTTTTCTCGCCTGTTGTATCAAACACGTTACGGGGAGATTTGTTTCTGTCATTGATCATCAGACGGATCATGGTTGCCACCCGATCACGCCGCCGGTGCGAAGTTGCGCTGTTTGCGGCTACTGAGGGCGATTCGTTGCGCGATTTCCCTGGCAAACAGGTCGATGGGAAACGACAGATTCCCGGCGAATGTTCAAACTACATTTTCGTGTGATCGCCAACAGTTTCGGGCGGTGTTTTCTCCGGCGGCTCGCGGTTGGCAACTTAGCGAAGAGGCGGGGTCGCGATGCGGTGGGTTGATGCGAGGAGGAAATCCGCCGAAGCATCGGGAAACAAGAAACGGGAGCGAGAAGGAATAGTCTGTGATTCGCGCAGACCTGCCGTTCGGGTTCTCTCCAAGGGAAGTAAAGGGCCCGCTGGGTGAGCCCGGTTCTCTCAGGCGCGAACTGGCTTTTTACCAGCGGTTGCCGCGGTCGCCACGGTCGCCACGGTCTCCGCCGCGCCCGCCGCCGTAGCCGCCCCGTCCGCCACCACCGCCGCGCCCGCCGCCGTAATTACCGCGCCCGCCGCCGCTGCGCTCGGTCTGAGGACGCGCTTCGTTGACCACTAGGTTTCGCCCTCCAAAGTTCTGTCCGTTCAAGGAATTGATGGCGCGGTCCGCATCTTCGTCGCTGTTGATCTCGACGAAGGCGAACCCGCGCGATTGGCCTGTGAAACGATCGCGAATCAGATTGACACCTGAAGGGGACACTCCTGCTTGAGACAGCCACTCTTGAAGCTGATCTTCCGTTGCCGAAAACGGAAGATTGCCGATATAAAGCTTCTTCACCTCTTACTCCTTCTGCCCGGAACCTGACTTGCCAGTCGCGGAGCGTGCCGAAGACACAGCTTTCGTTCACCGGGGAGGCGAATTTGTGGAGCCGCCGAGGGAGCGAGACCGGAACTTCAGCGGTCTGCTGCATGGTCTCGGAATTTCCCTCCATTTGCAACTAAATTAATGATCCAATTGGCTAGATGTTCGACGCCCCGTCCGCCTCCTCCCCTTGGCCAAAAATTCGTGCTAGCATCGCCCGACTTGTCCCCACCGGGAGGGTCCCATGCGCGGCACGATGATGAATTTCCCTTTGACGCTCCCGACCATCCTGGAGCGTTCCGGGAAAATCTTTCCCCGCGTCGAAATTGTTTCGCGCAAGCCGGACAACTCCATTGTTCGCAGTTGTTACGGGGACTTCTATCGTCGCGCCCGCCGCCTTGCCGCCGCCCTCAGCAAACTCGGCCTCGAACCTGGCGACCGCGTCGCTTCCATGATGTGGAATCATGCAAGCCACCTGGAAGCCTTCTTCGGAGTTCCCTGCGCCGGCGGCATCCTGCATCCGCTGAACCTGCGCCTTCATCCCCACGAAATTGCCGCCATCGCCAAGCACGCTGGGGACCGCTTTCTCCTTGTCGACGACGTGCTTTATCCCATCTATGAACAGTTTCGCGAAGACGCCTCGTTCGAACGCGTTATCGTGGTCCCCTACGGTTTCAACACCGTGGCCGAAGGCTTTTTGAATTACGAAGAACTGCTTGCCGCTTCCCGAGACGACTTCCGCTATCCCGCGATTGACGAAAACGATGGCGCGGCCATGTGCTTTACCTCCGGCACCACGGGTTTTTCCAAAGGCGTCATCTACTCCCATCGCGCTCTCGTGCTGCACTCCTTCTGTTGCGGGCTCGTCGAAGTGCTTGGCCTGAGCGAAGCCGATACCGTCCTGCCCGTCGCACCCATGTTTCATGCCAATGCCTGGGGCATTCCCTTTGCCGCCACCATGCTCGGCGCGCGTCTGGTGCTTCCCGGCCCTCATGTCGATCCGGAGAGTATCCTGGGACTGCTGGTTAACGAGCGCGTGACCATCGCCTGCGGCGTCCCCACCGTTTGGATCGCCGTTCTCGACGCGCTCGAAAAAAACCCCGCCAAATGGAAGTTCGCCTCTCCCATCAAGGTCCTCTGTGGCGGCACCGCTCCTCCTGTCGAGCTCATCCGCCGGCTCGATCGTTTTGGCTTGCACCTCAAACATCTTTGGGGCATGACCGAAACCACCCCCATCGGCACTTCCGGCGGCCTCCGCGCGCACATGCACGGCTGGCCGGACGAAAAGAAGTATGACGTCCGCTCGAAGCAGGGATGGCCCGCTCCTTTTGTTGAGATTCGCATCATGCGCCCGGAAGGCGAAACCCCCTGGGATGGCGTCACCTCCGGCGAAATTGAAATTCGCGGCCCCTGGGTGGCCGCGAACTACTACGAATCTCCGGACCAGGCCCACCGCTGGACCAGCGACGGTTGGTTCCGTACCGGCGACGTTGCCACGATCGATGAAGAAGGCTACGTCAAGATCGTCGACCGCGCCAAAGATCTCGTGAAGTCAGGCGGCGAATGGATCAGCTCCGTCGACCTGGAAAACGCACTGATGGGTCACCCCGCGGTGAAAGAGGCCTGCGTGGTCGGCATTGCGCATCCCAAATGGCAGGAGCGCCCGCTCGCCGCCGTTGTCCTGAAAGACGGCGCCCGCGCGACTGCTGAACAGTTGCGCGCCTTTCTCGCCGAGTCTTTTGCCAAGTGGCAGCTTCCCGACGCTTTCGTCTTCCTGGACGCCATCCCGCGCACTTCCGTGGGCAAATTCAAGAAAATCGCCCTCCGCGAACAATTCGCCAACTGGAAGTGGGAATAGCGCTGATTTCAGGTGCGATAGCTTGCGTTGATGCGCACGTACTCCGCTGTGAAGTCGCAGGTCCAGTAGCGGGCCGATGCGTCGCCTGCATGCAGGTCGACGATGAGTGGAACGTGATCCGCAAGAAGCTTGTTGCTGGCGGCGCGCTCATTGAAGCCGAGCGGCTGACCGCGCCGCAGCACGGGAATACCGGCCATTTTGATATCGACCAGCGCCGGATCGAACTTCACTCCCGAGCGGCCTGCGGCCGCAAAGACGCGGCCCCAGTTCGGATCGCCACCCGCAAACGCAGTCTTCACGAGCGGCGAAGTGGCAATCGTTTCCGCGATGCGACGGGCGGCGGCTTCGCTCTTGGCGTGGCGGACCTCGATTTCGATCACGCGCTGCGCCCCTTCCCCGTCCGCAACGATTTGCAACGCGAGCGACTGGCAAACCTCTTGGAGCGCTCGCATGAAAGCGCGATGTGCCTTGCTGCCGTTGTGAATGATTGGCGCACCCGCCTCGCCGTTTGCCAAAACGAGAAGGGTGTCGTTTGTCGAAGTGTCTCCATCCACGCTAATGGAGTTGAAGGTTCTTCGCGTCACTTCGTTGAGCGTCTTTTGCAGCAACGCCGGCGAGATGGCCGCGTCGGTCACCACAAACGCCAGCGTCGTGGCCATATTCGGATGAATCATCCCTGCGCCCTTGGCGCAGCCCACCAGGTGAATCCTCTTGCCCGCCATTTTGAACGAAGCGGCGGCCGTTTTCGGGCGCGTGTCCGTGGTGCAGATGGCCAACGACAGTTCCACGAAGGAGCGCGCCGAGGGGCGGCGGTTCTGCGTGAGCGAGGGGAGCGCTCGCAGGATTTTTTCCACCGGCAATTGCACGCCGATGACCCCGGTGGAGCACACGAACACTTCCTCGGGTTGCGCGCGCAGGCGCCTCGCGGTTTCTTCGACGGTGCGCAGCGAAGCCGCCTCACCCCGGGCTCCCGTCGCACAGTTGGCGTTCCCGGCGTTCACCACCACCGCCCGCATGCGCCCGCCGGAGAGTTGCAGATGCTTTTTCGAGAGCATGACCGGCGCGGCCACGACGAGGTTCTGTGTGAAGACGGCGGCCGCCGACGCGGATACGTCGCTTGAAAGGATTGCGAGGTCGAGCGCGCCAGTTTTTTTCAGGCCGCAGGCGGTCGCGGCGAATCGGAATCCGCGCGGCAGCGCGGCTTCGGAGGGAGCTTGCTTCATTCGCGGCGCGTCCGGGCGGCTAGCGTGCCGCTCCCGGAAGAGACCTCCAATCTCCTCGAGCGAGTGGGAGAGTTCCTAGATGAAATGCGGATGGTACGCTCACGGTTTTGCTCCTGTTTTGACGGCTTTTTTGTTGAGCCGTGCTTCCAGATCGGCGATGGCACCGCGCACGCTTTCTGGCGCCGTGCCGCCGGGGACTCTTTTGGCATCGAGCGCCGCATCCACGGTGAGACGCTTCAGCAGATCGGCTTCCAAGGCGGGAGAGATTCTCTCGAGGGTACCGAGGGGCAGCGCCGTCCACGGAACGTTTTGTTTTTCCGCTTCGCGCAGGACCTTGCCAACGCGGTCGTGCGCCTGGCGAAACGGAATGCCCTTGCGGCCGAGATAGTCCGCGGCTTCCGTCGCGAGCAACGCGGAATCGGACGCCGCGGCCCGCAACCGCTCGGCGCTGAACTTGGTAAACTCGAGCGCTCCCGTCGCGACCGCAAGCATGTCCCGAACCTGGTCGTGCGCGGCGAAAAGCCCTTCTTTGTCTTCCTGCAGGTCGCGCTGATAGCCCGTGGGCAGACCTTTGAGCGTCATGAGCAAGCCGACGAGCGCCCCGCTGATGCGGCCGGTTTTCCCGCGAATCAGTTCCCAGGAGTCCGGGTTCTTTTTCTGTGGCATCAGGCTGCTGCCCGTGGAATATTCGTCGGGAAGCATCACGTAGGAGAATTCCTGCGACGCAAAGAGGACAAAGTCTTCGGCGAGGCGGGACAGGTGCGTCGAAATCCCAGCCAGCGCGAAAAGATAGTCGAGCGCAAAATCGCGATCGCTTACGGCATCCAGGCTGTTTAAAGTGATGCGGGAAAACCCCAGCTCCTTGGCGATGGCGTTGCGGCCGATCGAGAAAGAATTCCCAGCGAGCGCGCCAGAACCCATGGGGCAGGCATCCGCGCTGGTTGCCGCGTGCTCCAGGCGTGTCAGGTCGCGGGCGAATGCCTCCGCGTGGGCAAGCAAAAAGTGCGAAAGCAGTATTGGCTGCGCATGCTGCAGGTGTGTCGTGCCGGCCATGGGCACACCCAGATTCGCTTTGGCCTGCATCAGAAACGTATTCAAGAGGTTTTCTAGGGAGCGTTCGGTTTCCCTGGCGGCATCCATCACAAACAGGCGAAAATCCGTGGCGATGAGTTCGTTGCGGCTGCGGCCCGTGTGCAGTTTCCACCCGAGCGGTCCAAGCTCTTCGACCAGAGCCTTCTCGACAAAGTGATGGACGTCTTCGGCCTTAGCCCCGAAAGAATCGATCCAAGCAGGGTCCGTTTTTGCGCGCTCGGCAATCTTATCCAAGGCCGCAAGCGTTTGCCTGACTTCCGCGGCCGTGAAAATCCCGATGGGTTCGAGAGCTTTGGCCCAGGCGCGGTCCACGGCGATCTCGTAAGCAAGGAGCCGGCGATCGAACGCAAAGGAGCGCTGGAAGCGGTCGAATTGAGCATCGGGCTCGCCTGCGAAGCGTCCTCCCCATAGTCGGTCGTCCTTGCGTTCGGTCATGGCAGGTCTTCCGTCGACGAAGTGGCGCAAGGCTTGGAGGTTTTTGAAGCCGGCCATCCGCTCGATCCTGCTCGGGATAAAGCTAGGCTCCTAGAGAGCCCCTTTCTCGAAATGGTGAGCCGCGAGACCCTCATTTGGTTTCCGCTTTGGCTTTGGGGCGAACGGTCACGGGCAGGGCAAACAAATTGATGAAGCCCTCGGCGTCTTTCGGGTTGTAGCGACCCATCGTGAAACTGGCGAGGTCGGCGCGATAAAGTGAAAAAGGAGAAACGCGCTTGGTGACGTTGAGCGTGCCCTTCCACAATTTCAGGCCAACGGCGCCGGTGACGCGCTGCTGCGCGACGTGGAAAAACCCGTCGAGCGCCTCGCGCAACGGCGAGAACCACAAGCCGTAGTAAACCAGTTCGGCGTAGCGATTCGCAAGCGCCTGCTGGAAGTGCGCCGTCTCGCGGTCCAGCGTGAGCCGTTCAAGTTCCTGATGCGCTTTCACCAGCAGCGTTCCGCCGGGAGTTTCGTAAGCGCCGCGCGATTTCATGCCCACGAGGCGGTTTTCGACGAGGTCGGTTCGGCCGATGCCGTGCGTCGCCGCAATCTCATTCAGCTTGTTCAGAAGATCGACGGGGCCAAGCTGCGAGCCATTGACGGAAACCGGGGTGCCGGATGCAAATCCGATTTCCACCTCCTCCGGCTTGTCCGGAGCTTTTTCCGGCGAAACCACCCATTGCCACATGGCCTCGCTCGGCGCATTGGCGGGATCTTCGAGCTCTCCGCCCTCGTGGCTGAGGTGCCAGATGTTGCGGTCGCGGCTGTAGATGTTTTTCTTGCTCTGCTCGACCGGCACCTGGTGCTTTTGCGCGTAAGCGATGGCATCCTCGCGCGACTGAATGTCCCACTCCCGCCAGGGCGCGATGATCTCGACATGCGGTGCGATGGCTTTATACGCCAATTCGAAGCGCACCTGATCGTTGCCCTTGCCGGTGCAGCCGTGGGCCAGGCCGTCGGCCGAAAGCTTGAGGGCGATTTCCGCCTGGCGCTTGGCAATGACCGGGCGTGCCATGGAGGTGCCAAGCAAGTAAGTGTGCTCGTAAATCGCGCCCGCGCGAAGGGTCGGCCAAATGTAATCGCGCACAAATTCTTCGCGAAGATCCTCCACGTACGCCGAAGACGCGCCGGTCGAGAGGGCTTTCTTGCGCGCGGCCTCGAGGTCTTCCTGCTGGCCCACGTCGCCAATCACGGCGATGACTTCGCAGCCGTAATTCTCCCTGAGCCAGGGAATAATGATGGAGGTGTCCAGCCCTCCGGAATAAGCGAGCACGACCTTTTTGGGTTTGTTTTGCTCGGTTTTCACAATTCCTCTCTTGCCATCCGGTATAGCCAAGCTGGGGCGCAACAGGCTCGGCCCCTGCAAAGAAAAACAAAGAAGGTTCGGTAGGAAACCCGCGAAAGCATCTCTTCCTGTCAGAACAGCGTGTGCAGAATGGCCTTCTGCACGTACATGCGATTTTCCGATTGATCGAGGACGACCGATTGCGGCCCGTCCAGCACCTCCGGCGTAACCTCGAGGCCCCGGTGCGCCGGAAGGCAGTGCATGAAAACCGCCTCGGGGGCGGCAAGCGACATCAATTCGCTGTTGACCTGGTAAGGCTCGAAGATCTTTGTACGCACTTCTTCTTCGGCTTCAAAGCCCATGCTGGTCCAGGCATCCGTGTATACCGCCATCGCGCCGCTGACCGCTTCGCGCGGGTCATGCATGAGCTCGATCTTCGCTTTCGTCTCGCGGGCTACGCGCTTGCTGTCCGATACCACCTCCGGTTCAGGTGCATAATTCTCGGGCGTCGCCACGCGCAAATGAACGCCAAGCCGCGCCGCCAGACACAGCAAGGAATGGCAAACGTTGTTGCCGTCGCCGACATAAGTCAGCTTGAATCCGCGCAAAGCGCCGAAGCGCTCTTCGAGCGTGAAAAAATCCGCCAGGGCCTGGCAGGGATGGAACTTGTCGGAAAGCGCGT
>WNGM01006469.1_pt1 | contig 17375 bp, 14 predicted proteins | sample 5400571 | NCBI WGS metagenome assembly WNGM01 (sample SAMN13153378, study PRJNA577476) | soil metagenome | isolation source: 100 cm soil or saprolite under Garry oak tree replicate 2 | place: USA:California | collected 2016-06-15 | reverse complement strand
CTGGATGGATGAGCGCCCCTCAGCTATTCCTACCCAACTACGCTTGCCACTGGAGTAGGGGCTACGCCCCATGTCTCCGACAAACGACTACGGAGGAGTGGCAGAAGCCGCTCGGTTTCAACCGAAGCGGAGTGTCACAGGCTTTGCATCGATGACTATACTTTATGCAACAAGCTGCCTTTTCACATTGATTCTACCCGCCAACTATGGCAATGCGATAAGTAAAGGAGCATCGGATGGACTCCAAGGAACCCTTAATACCTGGTCCCATTACTGCCCCCAACTCAGGTAATCTCTTCCAGGCCAATAACAGTGTTGAGGACGAAGTAATCATCCGAACCGTCAAGTTAAACAAGTTTTTTGGCGATAAGCACGTCTTGAAAGATATCGATTTCGAGGTGCGTAAAAGGGAGGTGGTTGCAGTAATAGGGCCGAGTGGCTCGGGCAAAAGTACGCTTATCCGTTGCCTGAACGCATTGGAAAAAGCCACAAGCGGAGAAATATACCTTCACGGACAAAAGCTTGATCCTCGCTTATCGGTAAAGCAACTCAGTTCTATTCGTCGCGAACTTGGCATGGTTTTTCAAAATTTTAACCTGTTTCCTCATATGACCGTCTTACAGAATGTCATCGAAGCCCCTTTGCTAGTGCGCAAAATGCCAAAAAGTGAGGCTGTAGTTCTTGGCGAGAAGCTATTAACCAAGGTTGGTCTTTCAGAGAAACGTGATGTCTATCCCAGTCGTCTCTCCGGTGGACAAAAGCAGCGTGTCGCTATTGCGCGAGCTTTAGCCATGCAGCCGCGAGCCTTGCTTTTCGATGAACCGACCTCATCACTTGATCCCGAACTGGTAGGTGAAGTCCTCAAAGTCATGAAGGACCTGGCTTACGAGGGAAGCACTATGGTCGTCGTTACTCATGAAATGCAATTTGCGCGTGATGTATCTGATCGGGTGGTCTTCATGTGTGATGGATTAATAATGGAACAGGGCGATCCTGAAGAAATATTCAAACAACCCAGGGAGAAGCGCACGCAGCAATTCCTGGAGCGTGTGCTCTCCGTCTTACCATAGATCCCGGCGTATTTACCAGGAAGATCATCAGAAAGGCAAGATGCAATATGAATCATGAACTAGATCGGCGAACATTTCTTAAACGCGTTGGTCAAGCAGGAGGGCTTATAGCCCTGGGTGGATCTCTGGAATTCCTACTGGATGCCTGTGGTGGAAACGTTTCGACATCAGGTTCCACGACTACTCCTGGTGCTGTGCATATCGCCAATAAGGGCCTGAAGACGCCAGGTGTGCTACAGTGGGGCGCAGATTTTGTCGATGGTGCCCCATATGTATTTAAAGATCCCAAGAATCCGGCCAGTCTCATTGGTTTCGAAGTCGAGATAGCAGTAGCCATGGGTAAACTTATGAGTGTCACGCAAAAACAGGTAGAGACCTGTTATGGTGAACTCGATCAGGCTATGGCAGCCAATAAGTTCGATATGGTCATGAACGGCTGGGAAATTACTGATGAGCGAAAGAAAGTGCAATTATTTTCTGATCCCTACTATCGCTATGCTCAGCAGATCATAGTGCGGTCAGATGACCCACGTTTCTCCAAATATGATGCCAATAGCGATCTAACCTTAAGCATCCTGGAAGGCCTCAAGGTCGGCACCGGTGATGGCTATAAGGCTGCAATTTATCTACAGGCGGACCCAAAGATTACCACGAAGCTCTACAACGGCGATCTGCCGTTTGACGATGTGAAGCAGAAGAAACTGGATGCTACCATGCTAGATGTGCCTCTCGCCGCGTACTACGTATTGGGCGCAGGCCCTGGAGGAGTGCCTGATCCTGCCTTAAAGCCAATTGGGAAGCCTTTGTACCCTGATGTGTATGTCTGTGGCTTTAACAAGAGCAACCCGAATGCTATGCTCTTGTTGCCCGAGATCAACCAGGCCATTGCTCAACTCAAAAAGGATGGGACGCTCAAGCGCATCTACCAGAGGTGGAGCATGTGGAACGATCAGCAAGCTACCATTGGTATCGTGTAGAAACCTGGTGAAACGAGGGGCCTGCCTATGAACTTCATCCTACAGAATCTTCCAGATTTTTTAATTGGCGCAAGAAACACCCTTATTTATTGTGCCGCTTCATTTCCCCTAGCCTTGCTCATAGGGCTGATCCTGGCCCTTATGAAAAGCTCACGTTTTACATGGCTGAACACGCCTGCGAAAATTTTTATTGAAGTTGTGCGTAGTACCCCTATCATCACGCAGCTCTTTCTGGTTTACTATGGTTTGGGAGCTGTTCTGGCAAATTACGACCTTGCCTATCTCCTTAATGCCTGGGTGGCCGGTATTACTGTGCTGGCATTGAACTACGCTGCCTATGAAGCCGAAGTCTTCCGGGCTGGCTTCCTCTCCGTTGAGCGCGGCCAAACGGAGGCTGCACTTTCGTTGGGTCTGACATCGCGGCAAAATTTCTTACGCATCGTATTACCGCAAGCGGTCCCCTTGATGATTCCGCCGTTCGTCAATGATTTCATCTATATGCTGAAGGACTCTGCCATAGTGAGTGTAATTTCAGGTACTGAACTCACTTCGGTGCTACGGCTTGCGGTTTTCCGCCATCCCAGTAATACGTTCCCGTACTTTGCGCTGGCCCTTGCACTATATCTCCTGCTCAGCCTCCCCACTTCATATGCCGCCAGGTTCTTTGAAAGAAGATTACGTGCTGCTTTGTAAACGAGGAAGGAAAAGAGACATATATGCAACAACCGCTTATTCAGGCTGAACCAAAGTCACGAAGCTGGCTCGTCGTTTTAGACTATATTTTTTATCTCGTGCTCATTGTAGCCGTAGCAGCCTTTGGCTACTACCTCTACTCCTATGGCGATGTCATCACGCTCTATCTCCCTTTCTTGTTGGAGGCAGCAGCTTTAACCATTGGCCTTTCAGCGATAAGTATGGTGCTGGCAGTAATCTTTGGCTTCATCGGAGCTACAGGACGCCTCTCTCGTTTCGCGCCAGTTCGCTGGCTTGCCACCGCTTATGTCGAAGTGGTGCGCGGTACGCCTATTCTCGTACAACTACTGTTATGGTACTACGGCGTGGGCCAAGCGCTTTCGATGCTAGGCTTTGATCCATACAATACCGCTTTTCAAGTTATGACAGTGTTCCAGAACAATAGCCTGGTTTCTGATGCCTTTAGCGCCTATTTCTATGGTGTAATAGGGCTGAGTTTTAATTATGGCGCCTATCTCACCGAGGTATTCCGCAGCGGCATAGAAACGATCAATAAAGGGCAGACGGAAGCTGCTTTAAGCCTGGGCCTGAACACGCGTCAAACTATGCGTCATATTGTGCTGCCTCAAGCGATACGTATCACCATTCCACCATTTACGAACTACTTCATCACTCTCATACAAGATAGCGCATTGCTCTCTGTTCTTGGCGTGGTCGAACTGGAACAAACAACTGGTTCATTCGCCGACCCTTTGCTAGACCCAAACAAGAAATTGTTTATTTACATCTTAGGTGCTCTGCTTTACTTTGTTATCTGTTACCCACTTTCGCTGCTGGCCCGTTATCTCGAGGCTCGTATGGCTGCGGCGTATTAATTCAATTTCCCTGGAATTTCATAAGGCTTGCTTTCTTACTACCTCATGGGTTATACTGAATACAGAGGACTAACCAAAGTTAAGTGTAGTTCTGAAAAGCATGGTGTTCCTATGAAGGAAACAGATATACCAGGTAAAAGACGAGGACGTTACATACCGAAATTCTACGTATTTCGTGGTTTCCACCTGTCTACTTGTTACCCCTGAGCTTCCTCTTCCTCTTTCAAACTAGAAATTTCTAGCGCGAAGCACTTCCGTTTTCCGCTTCTCATGGCTTTTTGTCATTTGTGAAGCTTTCTTTCATCAGGCTTAGTTTATCCTTAAGCAAGCATCCTGAGTTTCTAGCTATCCCCAGGGATAGGCTAGAACATTCACCCACAAGCGTGGATTTTATTGATTGGCGCGAGGTACCAATATACGCTAAACCGGAAGGCGGGCCGGCGTGGGATGTCTTTATTCGGCCGCATGTTCAGAAAGGATTTTTATGAGTACCGATGGCTTACTCAAGGCCCTCAACGATTCCCAACGATACCTCGACATCGTACAGAAGCAAGAATTAGGAAAAAGTGAAGCAAAGTGGTTGATCGAGACGACAGTCAACAATTTTGCCAAATACTACAACAGCGGCTTCATCGAGTACCGTAAGTCAGTCGCAGAAGCTGGCGACTTTGCAGCAGTCGAATGGACGGGACGTGGTGCAACCTTCAGGGATGTGATGGGGCGTGAATACATCGACTGCCTGGGTGGGTTTGGCTTATTCAACCTTGGTTGGGCTCATCCTAAAGTCGTGAGGGCCGTTCAAGCACAGTTAGAGAAAAGCCCATTGCCTACGCAGGAACTACTAGACCCTCTGCGTGGTATGCTCGCGCATTTATTGGCTGAAATTACTCCTGGCGACATCCAGTATAGCTTTTTTGTAGGCAGCGGCACCGAGGCTGTCGAAGGTGCCATGAAGCTGGCTAAACTGTATACCCGCAAGAGCGGCTTCATTTCCTCGGTACGTGGTTTCCACGGAAAAACAACTGGCTCACTGTCCCTCACCGGTAAGGCCATTTTCAGGCGTCCGGCCATGCCTTTACATAACAATGTGTTCCATGTGCCCTTTGGTGATGCCGAGGCTGTTGAGCAACAGCTGCGCATAGCCCGCGAGGTAGGTAATGATATTGCTGCCGTTATCATGGAGCCAGTGCAGGGTGAAGCAGGCGCCATCGTACCTCCCGATGATTTCTGGCCGCGACTGCGTCAAATTTGTGATGAATATGAAGTATTGCTCATTGCCGACGAAGTACAGACGGGTATGGGACGTACCGGCAAGCTCTGGGGTGTCGAACATTGGAGTGTTGTACCCGATATTATTACCTCGGCCAAAGCCCTGGGTGGCGGTGTGATGCCCATCGGCGCCTTCATGTCCACGGCGAAGATATGGAGTGTGATGAACAGCAATCCCTTTATTCATACATCCACCACAGGTGGTAATCCTCTCGCTTGTGCCGCTGCCATTGCCGCCATTAACGTTACTCTTGAAGAACGCATCGCTGAGCAGGCTGCTGAAAAGGGCGCGTACTTCATTTCGCAGTTAAAAGATATCGCTGCACGTCATAGCGATGTGTATACGCAGATCACTGGTAAAGGCTTGTTGATCGGCCAGCACTTTGTCAATGATGAGACTGGCTATGCCGTGGCCTCTGGTCTTTTCAAACGTGGTATTCTCATATCTGGTACTCTGAATAACTCGCGAGTTATTCGTGTCGAGCCGCCACTGGTTATCACCCGCGAAGAGATTGATACCATCCTGAATCGCCTGGAGGATACACTCCATGAACTCCATACAAGCGTTTTGACGCCTGCTGTTACAGTCGTCAGTGAGACAGCCATTACGGCAAGGGTTATTGATAGTAGCGCTCTCGTGAGTAATGCTATTGTGAGTAATGTCGCCGTGGCGTAGCCGGCAGGGGAGCGAATTTTATGCATATTATTGTACTTGGTGGTGCCGGTGCCATGGGGCGCATTACCGTGCGCACTCTTATCGAATATGAAGATGTTGACCAGGTAACCATCGCTGACTATAACGAGGAGCGTGCCCGCGAGGTTGCCGCAACCCTCGGCAGCAGCAAAATTCAGGTCAAACAGATCGATGTCAACGATTCGGAGCGTTTATCTCAACTGTTGCAAGGTTCAGATGTCGTTTTGAACGCCGTTGAGTACATCTACAACCTGCCCGTCCTCAAGGCATGTATTCAAGAAAAAGTGCATTATGCCGACCTCGGTGGTCTCTTTCACATAACGCGCAAGCTCATGGATAGAAGTGCCGCAGCTGAAGCGGCAGGTATCACGGCTATCGTGGGCATGGGCGGAACGCCCGGAATCACCAATCTGCTTGCTCGCGCCGCTGTCGATAAACTTGAGCGCGTAGATAGTATCAGGGTGCAACTTGGTTGTAGTGATGCCACTCCGTCAACGGCACCTCTGGTGGCGCCCTATTCGATTCGTACCATCCTGGACGAATTTACCAAGCAGCCTCAAGTCTTCCAGGATGGTGCCTGGTATCCCCAACAGCCACTGACGGGCCAGGAGGAAATGATTTTTCCCCTGCCTGTCGGACGGGCTACTACCATCTATTCGCTGCACTCTGAGTGCGCAACCTTCCCTGTCTCATTTCGTGACAAGGGAATTCGCCATGTCTCATTCAAAATTGCTTTTCCCAGCGATTTCTTGACGAAACTGAAGTTCCTGGTAGATATCGGCTTTGGAAGTGATGAGCCAATCAATATACGGGGAGTAAAGGTGTCTCCTCGTGAAGTCCTGGCCCGGCTCCTGGAGATGGCCCCGGTTGAGGATGTTGAGCCCCAGGATTGTGATGTGCTGCGCATTGTCGCTGCCGGCGAGGTCAGTGGGCAGCAAGTAGAGATCACCAACCAGGTGGTTGTCTTGCCCTACCGCCGTTGGGGTATCAGTGCCGGTGCACTGGATACAGGTATACCACTTGCCATTGCTGGACGCATGCTGGCAAATGGGGAAATTACCCGTCGTGGCACCTTTGGCCCTGAGATGTGTGTCCCTGTCGAGCCATTCTTCCGTGAGCTTGCCCGCTATGATATGCATGTAACTGAGACGCGAACAGTGGTCGTATCTTGAAGTTGCAATGGCTACCATACCCTGGGGAACCCTTACAACAACATTGTGGCTGTGATAAAATGAGGTTGGTAGATTAACTCATACTCGGTAATTTCGTATGCATTTGGTAGCAAAGTTACGAATATCGAGGGGTAGGTCGCATATTGTTGCGATTTCGCGTTATTTCAGACTTCTGAAAGGGGCTATCTGATGGGCGAGTACAAGTTGCTAATTAATGGTGAACTCGTCAATAGCAGTAGTGGTAAGACCGTTGACGATATAGGTCCTGCTAGTGGCGAGCCAATTGCTCAAGTTCCTCAAAGTACTGTAGAAGATGTCAACCGTGCTGTTGCTGCGGCGCGCGAAGCCTTTGATGATGGGCGGTGGTCTGGCCTCGCTCATGGCGCACGCGCTGCTACCCTGGAGAAACTGGCGTCACTTCTAGAAGCACACACCGGGGAACTGGCTGAGCTTGAGTCTCGGGACACCGGTAAACCGATTAAACTTGCGCGTGATAGCGATATCCCTTTTGCTATCGACAACCTCCATTTCTTTGCCGGGGCTGTTTCAGGGACCGCTGCCAGCGAGTACACAGGTGGGCATACCAGCATCATTCGCCGTGAGCCTATCGGCGTTGTCGCATCGCTGGCACCCTGGAACTATCCCTTCATGATGGCCGCCTGGAAGATCGGTCCCGCCCTGGCGGCTGGCAACACCGTTGTTCTCAAGCCGTCGATCGAGACTCCACTTACCACACTCAAACTTGGTGAAATTGCCCAGGAGGCCGGTCTACCCGCCGGGGTGCTTAACATTATCACCAGTGGTCCCGGTATAGCGCAAGCTCTTGCCGGTCACAAAGGAGTCAACATGGTCTCGGTCACAGGCAGTACCGAGAGCGGCAAACATATTATGCGTGAGGGCGCTAACACTATCAAGCATGTGCACCTCGAACTGGGCGGCAAGGCTCCGTTCATCGTTTATGATGATGCGGATGTCGATGCTGCGACCAGTGGTGCGGTAGTCGGCGGCTTCGTCAACTGCGGCCAGGACTGTACCGCTGCCACACGTATCTACGTGCAGGATAGCATCTATGACACCTTCATGGACATGTTCCTCAATAAAGTCAAGCAGATTCGTGTCGGTAACCCGGCCAACGAGAACACCGACATGGGATCATTGATCTCGGCTACCCAGCGTTCCACTGTTGAAGGTTTCGTAGAGCGTGCCCTGCGCAATGGCGCGAATATCGTTACAGGTGGTAAGCGTGCCACTATTCCCGGTCTCGAAAAAGGTTTCTTCTTCGAGCCGACCGTCATAGCGGAGGATCGCAACGACGCCGAGATTGTGCAGAGTGAAGTTTTCGGTCCGGTTGTCGTCGTCTGTCGCTTCCAGACCGAGGAAGAAGTGCTGAAAAAGGCCAACGACGTGGTTTATGGCCTGGCCGCTTCTGTCTGGACGCGCGACATCTTCAAGGCGATGCGAGCGAGTCGTGTTCTCCAGTTCGGTACGGTCTGGGTCAACGACCACCTGCCGCTGACCTCGGAGATGCCACATGGTGGTTACAAAGAGAGCGGTGTCGGCAAAGACCTGTCCCTGTATGCCTTTGAAGACTACACCCAGGTCAAACATGTGATGATCGAACTGTACGGCGAAGCGCGTAAGAGCTGGCACTACACGATCTTCGGCGACGCTGAATAAGTACTTTCGGGTGACTCAAAAACAAATCCGGCGGTCACGCCGGATTTGTTTTTGAGTCACCCGAAGCATGTTTTCTAAAAAACAGACCTTCACAGCTATAAGTCAAGTGAAGGTCCATCTAGAAAGGCACCCACCGCCTTTCTGTGCTAGTTATTACGTGGTAAGGTTACACCAAAAGCGGCATTTCTATGAGGAATGAGGTAAAATACTGTTAGTGAGTCTCTCTTGTGAATTAACTCTAAAACCAATGCCAGTACTTTCAGACCTTCTTGATCTTCCGCCTCATCCACTTATTTCCATAGTTGGAGCAGGCGGCAAGACGACTACTATGTACACGCTGGCCAGTGAGCTGGCTCAACGGGGCAATCGTGTCATTACCACCACTACCACCAACATCTATTTTCCCAAACAAGACGAAACGGATACTCTCATTGTAGCGACCGAAACATCTATGCTGCTCAAAATGGTCAGTGCTACCTGGAAGCAGCACCATCGTGTCACAGTTGCGGGAAGAGCCATTGGTTCAGGCAAAGTGGCGGGCCTGCAGCCCGACCAGCCCTACGAACTCCTCATGAAAAGCGGCGCTGACGTTGTTATAGTGGAAGCAGACGGTGCCCGTCACAAGACGATAAAAGCTCCTGCCGAGCACGAGCCTGTCGTACCTCCCGAGACGAATGTTGCCCTGCTGATGATGAGTGCCGAGGCAATCAATCAGCCTTTGAGTGGGGAGATTGCTCATAGGCCAGAGCGAGTTGTCGCAGTGTTGGGCATAAACCAGAGGGATATCCTGACACCTGCTCTTGTGTCAAGGTTGATGATGAGTGAGGAGGGGGGGATGAAGGATATTCCTGAGATGGCGAGGGTGTACGTGCTGATTACGCATGTGACGGAAGAGAGGCGGGATGGGGTGCGGGAGGTGGCATGTTTGGTGAGGGGTTCAGGTAAAACGCCAGATGTATTTTGTTTAGAACAGCGTGGTGAATGGTTTTCAATTTAACGGGATATCAACCATCAAGCCCAACGGCTGCATCTCTTTTAGGTTCAGCTTTTCCCTCATAAAACGCCACAATCCTCGCCGCAAATTCCGCCACACCCTCTCTCAACTCCTCTGGTTCCAATACCTCGACATTCGTCCCGAAGCCGAGCATGGTAGTTCTGGCGCCTTCGAATGTCTCGAAGGGGAGGGTCAGGGATATCCAGCCTTCGGCATCGGGTGGGTTGGCTTGCTTGATCAGGGCTTGAACTCTTTCGCCCAGCACCTGGGGGAGGATGGGAACAAGGTCCGGCGCTACACGCACGGTAACCGGGTATTGGGGCCAGCTGGCTTTGAACTCGGCACTCCACTCAGCCCAAAAGGTCGTCAGGTCAAAACCTTCCGGGCGCTGGCAAGATTCTTCCATTATTGTTGCCGTCTGAACCCGCGAAATTCTCAGGACTCTCATCCCACCTTGCATCGCCCCCACGAGGTACCATATACCTGCTTTGGCAACCAGACCCAGAGGGTCAACTATGCGCTCGATGATTTCTCCGTTGGCTTTGCGGTATGTTAAAAGGAGCCTACGATCTTGCCAGGCGGCTTCTTGAATCGTTCGTAGATGAGGTCCTGCCTCTTCAGGCTCGGACCAACCTGCTGCGTCCAGGTAGATGCGCTGGCGTGCGCGTTCGGCATCTTGACGGTGGGCTGAAGGAAGTGCCGCCAGAAGCTTGAGCAGCGCAGCTTCTAGGACATGACCAAGCTCCAAATCTGCCAGCAGTCCAGAGGCACCGGACATGAACAATGTACGCACCTCGGCTTCGGTTAGCCCGGTCAGGTTGGTCCGGTAGCCCTCGGCGAGGACGCAGCCACCTCCCGGCCCAGTTTCAGTATAAACAGGGACGCCAGCTGTACTGAGGGCATCTATATCGCGATAAATCGTTCGTTCTGAGACTTCGAGCCGCCTAGCCAGCTCATGGGCGGGTAGTCGTCCCCGAATTTGTAAAAGCATGAGCAGCGAGAGAAGCCGGTCTGCACGCATATTTGACCTCCAATTTGCCTGAAATTTCCTGCTTTAAAGAATACCATAATATCTTGACGGAAGGTGTCAGGGATAGGATGGTATGCTTGTCATGTAGAACAAATGAACTACGTCAGATGAGCACAATCGGACAGGAGGAAGTGAGATGAACCTCTATCTCTATGAGAAGCATGTTGTAGAACACTGTCACGATCTCCAGCGCGAGGCGGAACAAGAACGTATGCTTGCCGGCCTTGATCGTAGCCGGAAGAGCGTATTGCGGCATACAATCGGCAGATTTGGTGTGCTGCTGGTAACTCTGGGTACCAGGCTGGAGCAGGTTAGAGCAGTATAGCGAGCAGGTTGCATGTAAAGTGTAGTCAGGAGTATAGCGGCATCTTTATCAGGTTGGGCCACTTGACAAAGCAAGGCGTGGGAAGACCCGCGCCTTGCTTTGTGTACTGGATGAGAAAACTAACACCAGAATAGGTTGTACCGAGAACAGGCTAAGAAGCACTTGAGTGCTTGACCAGGCTCATCAACAGGCATATGATAGTGGAAGGAAAGTATTTGCTTCAGAGAGAAGAGAGGACTATCATGAAAAAACCCTGGTTTCGCGAGTGGGGGTGGGTGTATTATCCCATTACCTGGCAAGGCATCGTGCTGGTTGTGCTTATTGCAGCCTTTTGCATCCAGGTCTTTCTCGCCGTCGATCGTCACTCTCACTCGGTCAGTGATACCTTGTATGGCATTTTCCCCTACGTGGTTCCAAGCCTGCTCGTGCTGAATTGGATCGCCTCCAAGACCAGTGAGAGGGCGCACTAAAGCATACCTTATAAACACTCATTTATGATCACTCCTGTGATCGCATTGTAGCAGGTAATCCCCTGTTTACAATCTGTATCTTTCCATTCTTACGCAGGTTGCTTCAGGGGTATATTACCCGGTGAAGATGCAAAAGTGGTACACTATTAAGCGGCGAAGCTAAGGAGACAGGTTTTTAATACAGCACTTATAAGGAATAACGCATGAGTACCAAGACAGCAGGTGAGCGCGTTCACGCGGCAGTAAAGGGAGAACATGTTGACCGGGTTCCATTTTGCTTCTGGCATCACTTCAAACCGGAGGGATCGGGAGAGCGCCTGGCACAGCTGACCCTTGAGTTCTTTGTTGAGAAGTTCAGTTTGGATATAGTAAAGGTAATGCCTGATTTGCCCTATCCTGCGCCGGAGCAGCTCCTGACAGAAGCAGACCAGGTACAGTCTCTACCACGGCTCGATCTCACAACACCTATGTTTCGGGAGCAGCTGATCTGCATTCGCACATTACGTTCACAGCTGGGCGTTGACTACCCACTGATTCTTACTCTATTTAGTCCCTTTACCACAATCACGCGCTTTATGGGAAAAAAAGTAGCCATAGAGCAGGCCCGTAAGAATCCTGACGCATTTGGGCAAGGCATGGCAACCCTGGCAGTCAACCTGAGTGAGCTAATGGCAGCGGCTATTGAGTCCGGGGCAAGCGGTATCTTCTTCTCGTGTATGGGTGCAACCAGTGCAGATTTCACGCCCGACGAATATGCTCGTATTGTCCGTCCGTATGATCTGCAAGCTCTTGAAGGGGCTAAAGCTGGTTGGCTCAACATCGTGCATGTTCATGCTGACCCTGATCAAGAGGGAGATGATCTGTACTTTGAGGATTTCGTCGACTACCCTGTCTCGGTCTTGAGCTGGAGCGATCGCGTTACTGGCCCAACCATTAGCGAAGCATCGACCATGACTGATAAGTGTTTGATGGCCGGTCTATGGGAAAGGGGGCCTCTCACACATGGAGGCGAGATCGAGCTTGACAATGAGATTATGTCTGCCATCAGTCAGACCAAGGGGAGGCGGCTGATTCTGGCCAATGGCTGCTCTGTTCCTGACGATGTAGATGAGCAGTGGCTCTACGTTGCGCGGCGGTTGGTAGATAACCTGGTCTGATCAAACGCCGGTAGTATATCTTATTCCTTTTGTTGCTCTGGCTCCATTGGCGCAAGCCCCTGGGCATAGCGATTTTTATCGTGGTCCGACCGCTCCTCAGAACTCTTGGTAAGCGCTTCGTCAAGCAGACGTGCCAGCAGCGCACCAATTACCGCGCCTCCCGCCAGCATGGTCAGTTTTAGCAAAGTTGTACCGAAGTTGTTCATGCCAGTTCCTTTCTCTGCTATTGCAATGAATAATACCTCAATATATTCTGCTACACAGTATACGGCATGTTAGCCAGGAGAAGGAAGATGAGCTTTTTATCTTTTTATCCCGCCCAATGGAAAAGCGTTCCACACTTTTCCCTCAGAGAGTATACTTAACATCGACCAACTCTCGACTCTTCAATCAGTTTCTGGTAGGATGTTCACCAATACCAACAACCCTGAGTATATTTTTTGTGGAGGATACCTTTTATGGACAGACTTCAGCGTCGCATTCGGATTGCGCGTGGCGAAATGCCTGCCGACCTTGTGTTACGCAATGCCAGGCTTGTTAATGTGTGTAGCGGAGAATGTTATCCTGCTGATGTAGCCATTGCTGATGGCCTCGTTGTCGGGGTGAGTACTCCTGGTGATGGCTATTCTGGCCGCGAGGAACGTGATCTGCAAGGACGCTGGCTTGCCCCCGGCCTCATCGATGGTCATATGCATATTGAAAGCACCATGCTGCTCCTCTCTGAGTTTACCCGCATAGTCACCCCGCGTGGTATCACTACAGTCATGCTCGATCCTCACGAGTTTGCCAATGTGATGGGCATTGAAGGCATCCGCTACGTCCTTGCATCTGGGCGCGGCCTGCCGCTTTCTGCCTATGTCATGCTCTCGTCGTGTGTTCCTGCTTCAGCATTTGAAAGCCCCTATCGCGTCCTGGTGGCTGATGATCTCCTACCTCTTTTAGAAGATGAGCGCGTATTGGGTCTGGCCGAGATGATGAATATGCCGGGGGTCCTGCAGGGCGATGAGCAGGTATTGGCGAAGATTGTTGCCACCCAAAAACATGGCCTGGTTGTCGATGGACATGCGCCAGGACTTAGTGGACGTGATCTCTGCGCTTATGCTACTGCCGGGATCATGTCCGACCACGAGTGCACAACACTTGAAGAGGCGCGCCAGCGTATTCGCCTGGGTATGTGGCTCATGATTCGCGAGGGTTCAGCGGCCCGCAACCTGGATGCGTTACTTCCATTGGTCAAAGAAATGCACCCGCCGCGTGTCTTCTTTGTCACCGATGACCGCGACCCTCAGGATTTGACCACACGCGGGCATATTGATTCGATGGTACGTCGCGCTATCGAATTGGGACTGGATGCAGTCGAAGCTATACGTCTCGCTTCCTATAATACCGCGCAGTATTTCCACCTGTATAATCTTGGAGCAGTTGTCCCTGGCTTTGTTGCCGACCTGCTTGTGCTCGATGATCTGAATTTGTTCCAGGTCGAATCTGTCTACAAAGATGGAGCGCTGGTCGCTCAGCATGGCAAACTACTTGTTGATGCACCCACCGCTGCGTTTACGGGTGTCACAGGCACCGTGCATATCGGGGACATTCGTGAGTCGGATCTACGTATAAGCGGGCAGCCAGGACTGGCCGAAGTGGTGGGTATCGAGCCTGGACAGATTACCACGCAGCATCTACGGGAAGAGGCTCCTATCTGCGATGGCGAGATTGTCGCGGACCCTTCACGTGACCTGCTCAAGCTCGTTGTGATCGAGCGGCACCATGCCAGCGGGCGTATAGGCCTGGGATTGGTCAAGGGCTTTGGCCTGCGCAAGGGTGCGTTGGCCTCCAGTGTTGCCCATGACGCGCATAACCTGGTTATTGTGGGCGTAAGCGATAGAGATATTCTGAAAGCTGCTCGTACACTACAAGAGATAGGCGGTGGATTTGCCTGCGTGGTGGATGGAGAGGTACTTGCAAGTGTGCCATTACCCTACGCTGGACTTGTTTCGCCACTCCCGGCTGCTGAACTGGTGCAGCAACTGCGTGCGCTGGATGCTGCCGCTGCTGAGCTTGGCTGCAGGTTAGACCATCCCTGTATGACGCTTAGCTTCCTCTCGCTCTCGGTCATTCCATCGCTGAAGCTAACCGACCAGGGATTGATTGATGTTGAAACATTTACGTTGCTGCCTTTACAGAGGTAAACAATATGCTATTGAATCTACTTGAATATCATTGGGCGGAGCATATAGACGATGCTTTGATGTTATTGTCGCGCCCAGACGTAAAAACCGTGCCTCTCGCCGGTGGCACCTATTTACTCGGCCAAAAAGACGACAGTATTCAGGCCGTAGTTGATCTACGAGATCTCGAACTGGCCTATATTTCCGAAGATGCACGTGGCATCCATATTGGCGCGATGACGACCCTGCAAAGTATGGTGGATTCGCCTGTGCTCAAGGACCTTGATGGGGGATTGCTCTCACGTGCCGCGCTGGCCTCATCGTTCTCGCGCCTGATCCGCAACTGTGCCACTCTTGGTGGTACTCTTGCTGCCGGAGTTGCCTCACAGGCCGATCTGCTTACGGCGCTTACCGTGATGGATGCCGAGGTGCTTCTGCGTTCCGGCTCAAAAACACAGGTCAATCTCAGTGGCGGCACAATTGACCGTCCAGGGCTGCCCCTTTCAGGAGTTACCTACAAAGGCAAGCAAGAGCGACGCGTCTCATTTGGTTCACTCTGGACAGAGCGTCGCCCTAATGAGCTCATCATTGAAGTGATTGTTCCCCGCCCTGGTCCCGGTTCTGGTACATCGTTTATGCGTGTAGGCCGTACGCCCACCGATATTGCTCTTTTGAATGCGGCTGCCCTTGTGCGGGTGAGCGGTGGCGTCTACCAGCGAGTGCGCCTTGCCTTAGGTGGGGTCAATATGGAACCAGTTCGTTTGCAGGCTGTTGAAAGATTAGTAGAAGGCCAGGCCGTGCCCAATGTTGCTACATGGACCCAATTTGTTGCACCGGTACTTCAAGCAGGAATAGCTGATTTTCGCCCGCCGTCTGATTTTCGGGCCAGTAGTAGTTATCGACGTGCGAGCGGTATGAGTCTTGCCTACCGTGTACTTGAAGAGGCCACCAGCGTTTCACATGGCATGTCTGAAGAGGGGAAGTAAAAATGGAGCTCGAACTGCGTATTAATGGGGTTATTAAAAGTCTTGAAGGTGCCCCCAACGAATCGTTGATGACGGTATTGCGCCAGGAAGGTTACTATAGTGTCAAACATGGCTGCGAGACAGGTGAGTGCGGGGCCTGTACCGTTCTGGTGGATGGCGTGCCACGCCCGAGCTGCATCATGCTCGCTGCTCAAGCTGGAGGGTGTACTCTCACAACCGTTGAAAGCCTGGGGTCTGCGCGTAAACTTCACCCGCTGCAGGAAGCGTTTGTAGATACAGGGGCTATACAGTGTGGTTTTTGCACGCCTGGCATGGTGCTTTCCGCTCACGCTCTTCTTAAAAGTAATCCTCATCCTACCGAGGAAGAGGTACGCGATGCCCTGTCCGGTAATTTATGTCGCTGCACCGGCTATGTCAAACCCGTCCAGGCGGTTATGAGGGCCGCTGCCATTTTGCGTGGTGAAACTGTGGCCCCAATCAGTCGTCCGGAGTCTGGTGAAAACTTTAAAACCTGGGACCCAGGCCGCTCTCCACTGGAACATGCAGAGTATGGTGCAGGCAGTCCAGGAGGCGAAGGCGGTCTCTCCGGCCTTACTGGCGGAAAAGATGCTCCAACGGCCGACGAGGATTCATTTGGTGGAGGAGGTACAATTGTGGGCAAACCTGAGCGTAAAGTGGATGCTGTCAAGCTGGTCACCGGCAAGCCCGCCTTTGTTGATGATATTGAACTGCGGGATATGCTGCATGGCCGCCTGCTGACCAGCCCCCATGCGCATGCCATCATTCGCAATATCGACGCTAGCGAGGCGCGGGCCCTTCCCGGCGTCCATGCTGTATTGACCAATAAAGATGTGCCTCGCGTTCCCTATACAACGGCTGGACAATCATGGCCTGAACCTGGGCCGCACGACCAGTACTGCCTGGACTACATCGTGCGTTTCGTAGGGGATCGCGTCGCGGCTGTCGCTGCCGAGACGCCAGAAATAGCCCAGCAGGCTCTGGATCTGATAAAGGTCGATTATGAAGTTTTGCCTGCCGTACTTGATTCGCAACCGGAGTCGTATCGTATCCATGATGCCTCGCGCAACATTGCCGCGCACCTTCATGCCGAAGTGGGTGACCTGGAGCGCGGCTTTGCCGAGTCAGACCTGGTAGTCGAGGGAGAATATATTGTCCCGCAGGTGCAGCAGACGCCTATCGAAAACCACATCGTCATCACCTATTGGGATGAAGATGACCGCCTGGTAGTACGTACCAGCACACAGGTGCCCTACCATGTGCGCCGTATTATCGCCCCGGTCATCGGCCTACCCCCACGGCGTATTCGGGTCATCAAGCCGCGTATTGGCGGAGGGTTCGGCGTGAAGCAGGAGGTCTTGCTCGAAGATATCTGTGCGCTGCTCACCATTGCCACTGATCGAGCTGTGAAGCTGGAATTTTCACGCGCTGAAGAGTTCCGCAGCAGTCGTTCGCGCCATCCCCAGATTATCCATATGAAGACCGGTGTCAAGCGCGATGGTATGATCATTGCCAATGAAATGACTCTGCTCGCCAACACGGGAGCCTATGGTACGCACGCCCTCACCGTGCAGAGCAATACCGGCTCGAAAACGCTGCCGCTCTATCCCTGCCCGAATATCCGCTTCGTGGCTGAGGTTGTCTATACCAATCTACCCCCTGCCGGCGCCTTCCGTGGCTATGGAGTTCCCCAGGGTTTCTTTGCCCTGGAAAGTCATATCGACGAAATTGCCATGCAGCTAGGTATGGATGCATTGGAACTACGCCGTAAAAACTGGCTGAAGGAGGGCGATGAAAATCCCC
>WNGM01005416.1_pt1 | contig 17389 bp, 14 predicted proteins | sample 5400571 | NCBI WGS metagenome assembly WNGM01 (sample SAMN13153378, study PRJNA577476) | soil metagenome | isolation source: 100 cm soil or saprolite under Garry oak tree replicate 2 | place: USA:California | collected 2016-06-15 | reverse complement strand
CCGCCGAAGAGAGCAAGACGCTCAAAGAGTGGATTGAGCCAATTGCCAAGAGTGTGGGAGCGCAGGTGTTGGGAAGCTCTGATGCCGATGGGTTCAAGACCGTAGCTGACGAGGTGGGTGTGCAGCATCAGGTCTGTAAAGAGCATGTACTGCATGAGGCATGTTGCGTTCATCTCCGGCCTGTTTGGCATGGCAGCCTAAGCTAAACAAAAGGAGGGACTTCACGCCCAGCGCATTCCTCCCTGATTTTTTGCAACACAACCGTTTACGTTATAGTGTGGATAGTGTGGGCAAAAGTGAGCAGCGTGCGCGAGGGATATCCGGCATAACTGATGAACTGAACTCGGAACTTTTGACGTATGCTGCTCGTAAATGTTGTGTTAGGTGAAAACAACATATATTGGAGAATAAAGAATGGTCGACCTCGCAGCACCTATAAAAGAAGTAACCGTCTATGCTGACCGTGCCCTCGTCACTCGCAGCGGCAGTATAAGCCTTGAAGCGGGCGAACACGAACTACGCATCAATGATCTTCCCCAGTTCTTACGCGACTCACTGCGGGCGGCTGGCCAGGGGCCGCAGGGAACGCGTATCCTCAATGTCGATATTACCACCGCTTTTCATAGCCGTCCGCCGGAAAGCGAGCTACAGATACTGCAACATGAACTGGAACAGTTGCGACAGAATAAACAGTTGTTAGAGGCACGCCAGGGTGCTTTGAATGATCGTCGCCAGTGGCTGCGAGCGTTGGGTGAGCAATCCAGAGATTTTGCCAGGGGCCTGGCCCAGGGACAGATGAAGCCTCAGGATTGCGCCGATTTCTTTCGTTTCACTGCAGAGCAGGCATTGCAAGATGCTGAAGCCGCGCAGAGCCTGGAAATAGAGCTAAACCAGGTTCAACGGGAGATCGACGCGAAAGCGCGCGAGCTGGCTCGGAAGCAGGGAACTGGTGATCCTGACCGCCTTTCTGCAGTCATAACGGTTGCGCTGGCGGAGGCAGGAGAGTTGTCGCTAGAGGTGTCATACCTGGTGACAGGAGCTTCCTGGCATCCACAGTATGATGTGCGAGTACAGAAGGAAGCTGACCAGAATAAGGGAGAGGTTGAACTGACCTATGTTGGCCTTGTACAGCAGTCTACCGGCGAGCGCTGGGAGAATGTTGGCCTGTCGCTCTCCACTGCCCAGCCCAGCCTGGCTGCGTTATTGCCTGAGTTGGAACCCTGGTACTTGAATGTATATTCTCCTCCAATGCCGCGAGTGCCCTATGCAGCAAGTCCGCAAGGCGCCCCAAAAATGGTCAGAGCTATGGCAGCGCCGGCAGCTCTGACGGCTGACATGGCCTTGGGGGAAGCTGCGGAAGAAATGGAAGAGGAGGCGCAAGAGGCCGCCAGTGTGGCTACTGCCACCGTCGAACAGACGGGGACTGCCTTGATTTTCCATGTGGGACGTTCGGTAGATATTCCCTCCGATAACTCTCCTCACAAGACAACTATAGCGCGCGACAATCTGCCATGTACGTTCGACTATGTGAGCGCGCCCGTGCTGGATGAGCACGTCCACCTGCGAGCGACCATCCACAATGCCACTGAGCGTGTATTGCTGAGTGGAGATACGAGTATCTTCCTGAGCAGCGAATACGTGGGCACGACCAGGGTCAAGACCACCGCGCCTACAGAAACATTCAAGATTTTCCTGGGAATTGACGACGGCATCAAAGTGAAACGCGAGCTTATTGAGCGGAGCGTCGACAAAGGCAGCCTCTTGCAAGGAGGTGTGCGCCGCACCACCTACGCGTATCGTCTCACCGTCCATAACTATGCTTCTGCATCCAGAAACGTGGTGATCCGCGATCACCTCCCTGTCTCTCAACACGAGCGAGTCAAGGTAAGGGTACTGAGCATTCAGCCTGCTCCAAAGGAGCGCAGCAAACTGGAACTATTGACCTGGGAGTTTCCGCTGGCAGCCGATGCTGAGCAGCAGATCGAGTATCGTTTTGCGGTGGAGCAACCGCAGGTCGTAAGGCTCACAGGGTTGTGATCTAGCAACTTATTTCTTACGTATGTGCCAGATAAACAGCGTTAGTAGAAGGAGCTATACATGAGTAGCAACGAATATCATTTCATCACACGCTGGCGAGTGAAAAGCACCATAAAGGAAGTCGCCGACATCCTCGACAATGCTGCTGATCTTGTCCGCTGGTGGCCAGCAGTGTATTTGGATGTGCAGGTACTACAACCCGGCAACGAGCAAGGATTGGGCAAGGTCGCGAGTCTCTATACCAAGGGCTGGTTGCCCTATACACTGCGCTGGCAGTTTCGTGTCACCCAGGTACGGGCAGATGGTTTTACACTTGAGGCATGGGGCGATTTTGAAGGGCGTGGTATCTGGACGTTTGAGCAGGATGGGCCGTTGGTGAATGTGACGTACGATTGGAACATACTGGCCGAGAAACCACTATTGCGCTATTTCTCCTTTATCATGAAGCCCATCTTTTCGGCGAATCACCGCTGGGCGATGGCAAAGGGAGAAGAGAGTCTCAATCTCGAGCTTGCGCGCCGTCACGCTATCACACAGGAAGAGCGCGCTCTTGTTCCTGTACCTCCTCAACCTACAACAACCTCCAGTGTTCCTCTCCTGTTAGGCGCAGTCGGTGGTATCACGTTGTTAGGATTCGTGAGTGTTTTAGCCTGGCGGACGCTAGCTAAGATTGCGGTTGGGAACCTGTAAGGCGTGAACCGGGGGTGTGGATTAGGGGAATGACATGAAACCGCAATTTGTGCTACACTTTCGACAGTGATTTTTGTTCACATTTCTAACCTTACATGCTGGCTCTGTGTACGATAGGGGTTATCATTTTGTTTTCACTACATATATTGGAGTTACATTCTTTATGACACAAACGGTTGACAAGGCAAATCCCCATAACTCGGTTGGTAAGGCGATACGCCGCCAGGATGGCGCAGATAAAGTCATGGGTCGTACTCGCTATGCGGGAGATCTGCCGCTGATTGGTCTTTTGCACGCCCGGCTGGTCCATAGCCCCTATGCTCACGCACGCATCGTCAATATCGATACGTCGGCGGCGTTAGCGGTGCCAGGGGTCAAGGCTGTGTATACTGGCGAAACGCTTGGTATGGCCAATAGTGATAGCATCTCCCGTTCTCAAGCGCCACTGGCACTGCATGAAGCGCTGTGGTGCGGGCATCCCGTCGCTATCATTCTCGCGGAGACAGAAGCTGCTGCTCAAGATGGTGCCGATGCTGTTGATGTTGATTATGAACCATTGCCACCTGTATTAGACCCTGTAGCTGCGATGCAACTCGCTTCCCCGTTGGCGCGTGCTCGTAAAGAAGGCGAGGTCTCTGAGATTGCCGGTGGAGGAGCACATGCAGCTGTTTCGCAGGCAGAAGAGGTAGAGGGAGAGGAAGAAGAATTTTCGCAGAATGTCAGTGATAAAGCCCATTTGCATGCCGGTAATATGGAAGAGGGATGGCGTGAGGCCGAGGTTGTGATAAAGCGCACTTACAGAACCAGCTCTGTGCACCAGTCATATCTGGAGCCTCAGTCGATTACTGTTGATCCCGGAGCTCGTGGACGGGCAATGACCATCTGGGCAAGTTCACAGGGTATGTTAGGAGTGCGTTCGAGTGTGTCCCAGGCTCTTGCTTTACCAGAACGGCAGATACGGGTCGAATCGGTGCCAATCGGCGGAGCATTTGGGGGAAAGTTTGGTTTGATTGAGCCGTTAGCTGCTGCTATCGCCTACGCTGCGGGCAGGCCGGTGCGCCTTGTCTATACGCGCGAAGATGACCTGCTGGCTGGTAATCCTGCGCCGCAATCGATTATCACCTTGAAACTCGGAACAAAACGAGACGGCACATTAGTGGCGATGGAGGGAAAGGTCATCTTTGACACGGGCGCTTACCCTGGTTCAGCGGTTATCCTGGGTGGTGTCCTGCTTGGCAGTTCCTATCGCTGTCCCAACTATGACTTCCGTGGCTATGAAGTCTTAACAAATAAGGTCAGCGTCGGGGCCTACCGCGCTCCCGGGGCTCCACAGGCTTGTTTTGCCCTGGAGTCGGCGGTCGATGAGCTATGTCAGAAGTTGGAAATGGATCCAGTAGCCTTCCGCCTGAAGAATGGTTTGAAGGAAGGAGATCCGACGGTAGACCATCGCAAATGGCCGCGTATCGGGCTGCTTGAGTGCCTGGAGAAGGCGGGGGAGCATCCGCTCTGGGCGAATCGACAGCAACAGAAGGCAATTCCCGCTGAACTGGAGGGCTGGAAGATTGGCATCGGTCTGTCTGCTGGTGGCTGGCCAGGTGGTACTGAGCCTACAGCGGCTGCTTGCCTCCTGGAGTCGGACGGCTCAGTTTCGGTCATCGTCGGCACGGTTGATCTGACCGGCTCTGATACCTCGCTATCACTGATCGCGGCTGAGGGGTTGGGGATGTCGTCTTCGGCGGTGAACGTTGTACATGACAATACAGATACCATGCCCTACAGTGGCGGTACCGGCGGAAGCAAGACGATCTATTCGATGGGGGTTGCTGTTCTTGCCGCTGCGCAGGATGCCCGCAATCAGATACTGACCGTAGCCGCTGAAATGCTTGAAGCAGCGGTTGGAGACCTGGAGATAGAGGGGAATAAGGTCGTTGTGCGCGGGGCGCCGGGCAGGGATGTTGAATTAACCAGAATCGCCTCGGAGACGATGCGGTTTGCAGGCAAATATGAACCGATCTATGGACGTGGGCGTGCTGCAGTCAGACAATCTTCGCCAATGTTTACCGCGCATATCGCGAAGGTAGCAGTTGATCCCGCTACGGGTGAGGTGCGTGTGCTGGACTACGTTGCCGTGCAAGATGTCGGTTTTGCCATCAATCCGGCAGAGGTGGAAGGACAGATCACCGGTGGCGTTACGCAGGGTTTAGGCTGGGCGCTTTTTGAAAGCCTGGTTTTCGATGAGAACGGCCAGGTTCTCACCACTACGCTCATGGATTATGCGCTGCCCCACATCGGGGATGTACCGAATATCACGCCCATCCTCGTGGAGATTCCCTCTGCGCTAGGTCCCTTTGGCGCGAAGGGAGTTGGTGAACCGCCCGTCGTTCCCGTTGGTGCGGCAATAGCCAACGCTATCTTTGACGCCGTAGGCGTGCGTATGACGCAACTGCCCATCACATCGGAGCAATTGTTCCAGGCAATGCAATAAGACATTTGTTTTCAAACATCTGTTTTCAAAACATTTGTTTTCAAGCGCACATTTTGTTTTCAATTACTTGTGAGGTTGCGGTTTTGGCAGACGCAGTCTGCCAAAACCGCAACCTCACAAAATAAACAATTGCGAAGAGCGCAGCGATGAGGCCTCAGAAAAACAATGTACACCGGGTTAGCTACTCATAATACAGTAAATATGCTATACTTCTAACAGAACTCCTGCATCACATTAATTTAAAATTTCGTGCCCGTAGTTGTTATTTTAGTCAAACACCAACGGTCACTGACTACGCCAAAGGGCTAAACCCTGTGCTTCTAAAGGCGTAATCTCTGACCCCCAGAAAGTGTACATGTGATGAAACCATATGATTCTTCTGAAATCGACTTGACGACCAGGGGTGAAACCGCACCGCTAGAAAACAGCGAAATCGATGTCACTCCACCTATTGGGGTAACTCCTCCGCAGATACTGGCGCAGGATGCGGCAGAGGGCCGGCGTGGCGCCGCCTGGCGACTGTTGTACTGGATTATGGAGAACGACCCGCGTGCAGTGATAGCCGTTTCCTCACTTGATGACGATCGACTGGCACAGCACCTGCTAGAATTCATCGCCATGGGTACCTGGGCGGGCAAGCCTTTTGTAGTGCCACCACCCTTGCGCTCCCCGTACGCCAGAACACGCCTCAGAACGCTTTTCCTGCCAGAGGCTGGTATGGACAAGGCGCGTGCTGAACGAATATTATTGAGGGCAATGCACGATAAACGGTCAGCTGTACGTGAGACCGCTGCCCATATTCTTGGCATCTCTGGCAGTCCTGTGGCCACGGCTGAATTGATTGGAGCATTGCACGACCCCGTACCTGCTGTGAGGTTGGAGGCAGCGAAAGCCCTGGGGCGTGTCGGTGATCCGGCAGCCGTACCAGCTTTGCTCAATGCACTACGTGGCGCCGATGAGCAGCTGGGCAGCATCATTTTTTCTTCACTTGTACGCCTGGGTCACCTGGCTGTTCCTGTGCTTATAGAGGCGAGCAATAGTAGTTCAGCCTGGATGCGCTGGAATAGCGTGCGGGCCCTGGGTAAAATTAACGATAAACGGGCATTGTCTGTGCTGGCTAAGGCGCTCAGTGATACTGATCACTCGGTCGCCTGGATGGCCGCCAAAGGATTGGTGCAATATGGCAAAAAAAGCGTCGGGCCTGTGCTACAACTGCTGACCACCGCAGAAACGACGCCGTGGCTCGTAGAGACTGCCTCGTTTGTATTGACTGACCAATACCTCCATAATCCCAAATTCAAACCATACCTGGAGCCTGTTGTTAAGAATATGCGGGGCGTCGCTTACCAGGTTTCCACTCCGCATAGCGCGCAAAAAGCGCTGGCGGATCTCATTGCTGATGGTCTGCTTGAGCAGTAATAAGGTAATGAAATGGCACAGGTAAGTCACTTATCCTTCGCGACGACTGGCACGCGGGGGGTACGTCACGATATACTCCCGATGCGACTGTATCACAAAGCAAAAAAACTTGGCGTGTGGGATCCACGTGCCATCGACTTCTCGCAGGATAAACTGGACTGGCAGAACTGCACTGTCAACCAAAAAGAAACGCTTTCTTTTGATGATTCGGGGTAATTTCCAGCGGATGAGTATTTCTCAATTGGCTCTGGCAGCACCTTTCGCTTGAGCACAACCATTGCATAGGACCGGAATCATCAAAAGCTAGGGAGAGCCCACATCGTAACCCCAAGAATGCTTGGACATCGTAATCCTTAGGGAGAGGCTAAAGCAGCGGTGCGCCAGTTGCGTTCTTGGAGAGAACGCAGTCGCTGTAGCGTGCGGGCTTGACGGCCCATATGCGCCAGGAACTGTTCAAAGGTGAGCAGTATGCCCACCAGGCCTTTGATCGGCAAGGACTTGATCACCTGCTGCTCATGCAGGACATGGAAGCACAGCGCCCTGGCATCCAGCTCCTCGCGAAAGCTCTTGAGCCATTTTTTGACCCATTCCCGCGACCGACCCGGGGCATCCGCTAAATGATTCTAAGGAATGATCTCAGAATAGTGAAAGCATTTAGCCAAAAGCGTCAGTACCTTCCGGTGTTTTCCTCCGCTTTCCCTTTGAATTGCCGCATTTTCATGGTATTCCTCGTGATTTTGTGAGATAATAGTATACAGCGAATGGAAGAGCATATTATCTTTTTTGAAGAGTATGCAGCTCGTTTTCTTTATGGAGAACTTATCGAATTGCCTTTGATAAAGAATGAGGAGAGCAAGAAATGAGCGAGACGCCCACCCACACACCCACACCTCCATCCGTATTTTTCTCCTACTCGAGAGCTGATAGCTCGATCGTCGAACGCTTGAGAACTGATCTCGGTGCTCAAGGGGTTACCACGTGGGTCGACCGGGAAGGTATCCGGCCAGGCACACCTGATTGGGAAGAATCCCTACGAACGGCCATTCGGGCCGCCGACGCGGTTCTACTTGTCGCTTCTCCCAACGCTCGTAGCTCCCGCTACGTCAAGGACGAACTACGTATTGCTCAGATGTATCAACGTCCCATCTATCCTGTTTGGGTGACAGGCACGCAGTGGATGGAGGCCATTCCACTTGGTCTGGGTGGCATGCAATACATCGATGCCCGCGAGGAGCGCTATACCTCGGCCCTCTCCGAGATAGTCTTCACACTTACTGGAGTTCCCTTTCCCCGCGTGCCTGGCTGGCCTGAACCAAATATTGAGCCACGCAATCCCTACAAAGGCTTGCGGCCGTTTACTTCTGCAGATGCGCACGATTTCTTTGGACGGGACGCCCTGATCCAGGAACTCCTGGAAGCGCTCAAGGTGTCGCTGACCAAAAATATACAGGGAGTACAGAGCGCACGGTTGCTGGCGGTTGTTGGGACAAGTGGGTCAGGAAAATCAAGTGTGGTCATGGCTGGCCTGCTTCCCTGCCTTCAAACTGGTGGGATTCTTGGCAGTAAGGGATGGGTGTACCTGGATCCTATCGTGCCAGGGTTACATCCCATTGAGTCCCTGACGCTTGCACTGTCGGAGAAACTGCATGATAAGGGTCTGAAAACGATTCGTGAAGATCTGGAAGACGATCCTGCACGTGGCCTCCATCTCTATGCTACTGCTCTTGCGAAACCACAGGGGACCAAAGTTGTGCTGTTCGTCGACCAGTTTGAGGAACTGTTCACGCTGACGACCTCTGAAGACGAGCGGCGGCAGTTCGTTGACCTGTTGATAAACGCCATCACTGAGCCAGGCGGTCCAGTTGTTCTCATTCTCACACTCCGAGTGGACTTCTCTGATCGTCCCATGCAGTATCCTGAACTCTACCGCCTGATAGACGCCCATCACAGTTCCGTGCTTCCGATGGAGATATACGATCTGCGGGGTACGATTGAGCAACCTGCGGCACTACCCGATGTGCAACTCACTTTCGAGGGTGATCTCGTGGGTGATCTGTTGTTTGAGATACGAGGACAAACAGGTGCCCTGCCGCTCTTGCAATTCACGCTCGACCAGCTCTTCCAACGACGAAGCGGGCACCAGCTGAGCTTACAGTCCTATCGCGAGATTGGTGGCGTCAAAGGAGCATTGTCTCAACATGCCGAGGGGACCTATCAAGAACTGCCTTCTGACGAGCATCGTCAGGTAGCGCGCGACGTGTTTTTGCGCTTAATCAAGCCTGGAACAACCGAGCAGGATACCACGCGTCGTCGTGCGGCACGCTCCGAGTTCGAGCAGGCCGATTCTAAGCAGACACAGCAGATGCAGGAGACGCTGGAGGCATTCATCAGCGCGCGCCTGCTGACCACCAACCAGATCAGTGGCAAAATCACCATTGAAGTGAGTCACGAGGCGCTGATTCGGGAATGGAAACGCCTGGCAGAGTGGCTGCGTGAGGCCCGCGACGACATCCTTTTTCAGCAGTCCCTCAGTGAAGATTCCGCGGAATGGGAGCAGCGGAAGCGGCCCAGAGACCGGCTGTATCGTGGTATCCAGCTCAAAGAAGCCCTGACGTGGGCCAGGCGCAACAGGCCAAATGAGCAGGAGGTGGTCTTTCTACGGGCTAGTACAACTCGGCGAATTCAGTCGCTCGTGAGCCTCATCGCTGTGGTTCTCCTACTGCTCTCTTTGACGGGGATAGCTGGTGGGTTAATTGCGACGCGGCCCCCCGATCCAACGGTCGTAACAACACTCCAGGACAATGTGAATGGATCATTGCGCTATTGTATCGAAAATGCTCCTCCGAACAGTACTATTCGCTTTACCCAGGGCCTGCGTGGAACCATCAAGCTGAGAGAGTCTCTGGGTTTTCTGAGCGACGAACAGCTCACCATTCACGGCCCAGGAGCAGACCAGATTACCATCAGTGGCGGCAACATAGACGCGAAGATTCAAGTACCCCTAGGTGCCACGCTCAACATCTCTGACCTGAGTTTCAAAAACAGTGTGACGGTTATTGATGCCTTCCTCTCCAATCAAGGCTCCCTCACCGTGACCAACAGCACCATCTCGGACAACAAGACAAACGCTGGCGTTACCAGCTTCGGCGGCGGCATCTACAACACCAGTACAGGTACCCTTACCGTGATCAACAGTACCTTCTCGAACAATTCATCATTCGGCGAAGTGGAAGGCGAAGGTGGTGGCATCTACAATGAAGATAAGCTCACCGTGACTCACAGCACCTTCTCGAACAATTCGGCTAGCAGCACAGGTACCCTTACCGTGACCACCAGCACCTTCTCGAACAATTCAACTAGTAGCAGCAATAGTATTGCTAACAACAGCGAAGGTGGTGGCATCTATAATGAAGGTAAGCTCACCGTGACTCACAGCACTTTCTCGAACAATTCAGCTATCAGCAGCAAGAAAGACGGCTCCGGCGGCGGCATCAACAACACCAATACAGGCACTATTACTGTGACCGACAGCATCTTCTCAGACAACAAGGCAATCGGCAGTGCTGTCACCGGCTTCGGCGGCGGTATCAACAATACTGGCAAGCTTACCGTGACCGACAGCACCTTTTCAGGCAACTCAGCAAGCGGCGGGATATACGGCCAAGGGGGCGGCATCGACAATGACGGCAAGCTTACCGTGACCGACAGCACCTTTTCAGGCAACTCAGCAAGCAGCAAGCAAAACAGCTTCGGCGGCGGCATCTTATCCTTCGGCTCCAAGGGTTCTTCTATCATCATTCTTTTTAGTACTATTTATGGGAATACCTCAAGTATAGGTGGTGGTATCTGGATTGATCCGACAGGCAGCAGTCATATGACGATGAGCAGCAGTGTCATCGCTGCGAATAGCGCTCATGACGGCCCGGACATTTCAGGAGCGCTGATCTCAGATGGCTATAATCTGATCGAGAACGTTGCCGGCGCTAAAGGACTGAATGCCGGAACCGATAGGCAAGTGACGTTGGCTGACCTCAACATAGATCCTACACTACGCAACAACGGAGGACCCACCCATACCCTTGCATTGCTCCAGGGAAGTCAGGCTATCGATGCTGTTCCTCTACAGACATGCAGCATCACCGTCACAGATCCCTCTGGTCAGAATGTGACGATCACCACTGACCAGCGCGGCGACCCCCGGCCAGATGGATCGGAGAATGCATGTGATATCGGGGCATATGAATCGTCGTATTCGGGTTGAAGCGTTGTTTCTTCTTTCGCTGTTGTAGTGGTGTCCCCACCGGTTGCGCGAATCATACCCTCACTCTCAGGCTCGTCCACCGTAACGACAATGCCGCTGCCCTCTTCTAAATGCTTCCATTTTGAACTTGCGGAATCACCACCAGAGAACAGAGCTGTTCCCTGATCTCAGGCGGCAGAAAGCAGGTTCCTTCCGCAATACTTATCGTTAACGACCTTCCTCTGGGAAGAAGCGAAGCACACCGAATTTTTCCGGCGTTTCCTGGATGAAGTAGCAGAGGAACACGGTGACCTGAGCCGCTATCACTCCCCCAACTATCGCGCATTATTTTACGAAGAGTTGCAACAGACCATGCATGCATTACTGAGCGATCCCTCTACTGCGGCACAGGCGAAAGCGGCGGTGACCTATAACATGATTGTCGCGACGCTGGTAACCCTCTATTTGACCGGATGCCTACGGATCAATGTAACTTTGGTATTACTGCTCCATGCACCTCGAACAAGTCCTCGACCAATGCATAGATCTCATCCAGCGTCAATTCAGCCGCGGTGTGGGGATCAAACATGGCGGCGTGGTAAACATGCTCCTTCTTGCCGGTCAAGATGGCCTCGACCACCAGGCCTTGAACGTTGATGTTGGTCATCTGCAAGGCCGCGAGCTGTGGTGGGAGCGCTCCAATAAACGTTGGGTGGAACCCGCTGCCATCGACGAGGCATGGTACTTCGACACAGCAGCCATGTGGGAGATTGGTGATTAGATCGGTATTGCGGACATTGCCATAGATGACACGGGGGGTGTTCGTTTCAATAGAATGGATGATGAGCGCGGCATATTCGCCACTACGCTCAGGAGTAAACTGTGCCGTGCCGTTGAGCAGTTGCTCGCGCATGAGCTCCCACCAGGCGGTCTGTGCCTGGTACCGGTGCAGCAGTTCATCGATGGGGATGTCGAACTGTTGCAGCAGGTCAGGGCGGTCGCGGCGAATGAAGTAAGGGTTATATTCGGCGCTATGCTCGCTCGATTCGGTGACGAAATAGCCCAGCCGTTTGAATAGCTCAAAACGAACCGGGTCTTTTTTCCAGATGTCATGCTTTTGAGCTACTTCACGCAGTAAGGGATAGACATCTTGCCCGTTGTGTTGCAACTCAAGATAGAAGGCCATGTGGTTGATGCCTGCACAGCGATAGGTCAGTTCCTTATATGGGAGTCCCATATAATAGGCCAGTTGTTGCGCGGTTCCCTGTACGCTATGGCACAGGCCAACTGTCTTAATGTTTGTCGCCTGAGATACCGCCCAGGTATTCATGGCCATGGGGTTCACATAGTTTATGAATAATACATCTGGACAGATTTCTTCCATGTCCCGGCACATTTCAAGCATTACTGGTATAGTGCGTAGTGCACGGAAAATGCCTCCAATACCCAGGGTATCGCCAATGGTTTGTTGTAAGCCGTAGCGTTTAGGAATTTCAAAGTCGATCAGTGTGGATGGAACGCCGCCAACCTGAATAGTGTTGATGGCATAATCTGCTCCATCGAGCGCCGCTTTGCGATCTGCATAGGCGGTGATCTTCGGGTGCGCACCAAGCGCGTCTGCAACCTTGCGCGCCATGATCTCAGCGATGCGTAAACGCTCAGGGTCTATATCCATTAAAGCAATCTCGCATTCTGCGAGTTCAGGAAAGGAAAGAATGTCTCCAAGCAGATTGAGAGTAAAGACCACGCTGCCCGCACCGATCATAGCAATTTTGGGTGGTGACATACTATTTCTCCTTGATTGCAGGTTTTCTAAAAACGATTCGACTTTTTCTTGTACCCTGGGTTCGCAGCTTGAGGGAGGTAACATGCTAAAGCCTGGACTTCTTGTCTGGCCACGGTTGCTGGCCAGACTTTTTCGACAAAGGCAAAGGGCTGCATATCAGCAGGTTTACTCGCCGTCAAGATCAATTGTGCCATCCACTGTCCAATAAGCGACGAAAGTTTGAAACCATGACCGCTGAAACCTGCAGCACAATAGAGGCTCGTGTATGGCTCAAGTCGGTCAAGGATGGGATGGTAATCTGGTGTATCGTCGTAGATACCGGCCCAGCCGCCACGCGGAACAGCACGAGCAAGCGCTGGAATACTGTCCGCGGCCCTGCGGCTGAAGTTAGCTATCTCCTCTTCCGAGAGTCCCTGGGAGTAATGATCCGGGTCACTTGCTACCAGCACATCTTCAGTTGAACCAATGAGCGTGACTCCGCCAAGGTCTGGACGGAGATAAATCTGGCGTGTGATATCAAGGCCTACAGCATGAAGGCCGTGGCGACCGCCGAAATCATGCGGACGGCGCAGGGAGAGCATTGGATGACGTGTTGGGATGATTGGGAGTGTGATACCGGCAGTTTGTGCAAGTGGCACGCTCCATCCATTCGCGGCTAACACAACTATGGGAGCGAGTATATCGCCATCCACTGTTCGCACACCGGCCACATTGTCGTGCTGCTGCAGAATGTGCGTCACGGTCACGCCTTCTCGAATGATCGCTCCATAATCACGAGCTCGGTGAGCAAAGCTATACGTTGTTGCCATTGGATCGGCGACGCCTGCATCCGGTTCGTAGCACGCCAGAGCCACACCCTCGCCGTTGTAGCCTGGCGCTGCCTGGCTTACCTCGCTACCATTGAGCAGCTGCGTGTTGACGCCGTGCTCTTGCTGCAAAGTAACATTGGCGCGCAAGGCTTCCGCGCCTTGCTCATTCGTCATGGCGATCATGCCAGTCGTGATGAAGCCACAATCTCCACCGACAAGCTCATCGAAGTGTTGGAAGATGTGAAGACTCTCTTTTGCCATACGAATAGTGAAATCATTGGAGTAATGTTGCCTGATGATGGCTCCAGAGTGACCTGTTGTACCGCTGCAAATGGCCCGTCGCTCCAATAATAGCACGCGTCCAGCTTTCTGCCTGGCGAGGTGATAGGCAATGCTGGTACCCATCACACCTCCACCAATAACGAGAATATCGGCTCTTTCAGTCATAATGCTGGTCTCCCGAGTGACTGGTATGTTTGCTATATTTATGCTACCAGAGTAGCAGCCAAAAGTGGAAAAAGCAAGCCATAGCCGCTCAAAATTGACAGTTAACAGGAATATTTTGGGGTGCGCGCATGTTGAAAATGATGGATATCTTTTCATCTTGGGATAGCTTCCTAACAAAAAAGCACCTACTTCCATTGACAAGCAAAAAAGAGAAATGGTACTCTTTTGTTAGTAACTATAGAAATTAAATTGATTGACATTGTCAACAATGTCGTTTTGTATTATTGCGAATTTTGAGTCGAAAGGTGAGCAAGCATGGGTGAGGCATCCCGTGAAATTATGCGGCAAGCGCGTCGACAAGTTCCCGAGTGGTCGACGGTGAAAGTGCATGAATCCCTGGCACATCAACACGAAGCTGGACCCGAACACCAGGACATTGTTCTGGTAGATGTACGCGAGAAGCATGAATGGAATGAAGGATATATTCCGGGAGCTTTGCACGTCCCTCGTGGCTATCTCGAATTGCAGATAGAAGAAGCGGTTCCTGATAAAACAAAAACCGTCGTACTCTATTGCGCTGGGGGGATACGGTCACTGATGGCCGGAACAACTTTACAGCAGATGGGCTACAAAGAAGTTATCTCGATGGCCGGTGGATTTGGGGCGTGGAAAGGCAAAGGGTTGCCTTTTGTGCAGCCGCGGACCTTGAGCGAAGCCCAGGCCAAACGTTACAGCCGGCACCTGCTGGTGCCTGAAGTAGGTGAAGAGGGGCAGCTCAAACTTCTCGATGCGCGTGTGCTGTTAATTGGCGCTGGAGGTTTGGGTTCTCCTGCTGGCTATTATCTCGCAGCCGCGGGTGTCGGGACGATAGGTATCATCGATGCCGACGTGGTAGACGAGAGCAACCTGCAACGCCAGATATTACATAATACAAAGCGGATTGGTCAGTACAAGGCCGAGTCTGCGCGTGAAACGATAGAGGCGCTGAATCCCGATGTGAAAGTAATCACCCACATTGAGCGCCTGGATGAGACCAACGTAGCGCGCATCATCGCTGATTACGATGTCATTGTTGATGGCACTGATAATTTCCCCACGCGCTATCTGCTCAACGACGCTGCACTGATGGCCAATAAGCCAGTCGTACATGGCAGTGTCTTCCGTTTTGAAGGCCAATTGACCGTTTTTAAACCGTATGAGGGACCGTGCTATCGCTGTCTCTATCCAGAGCCGCCCCCCATCGCGCTGGCGCCTAGCTGTGCTGAGGCCGGTGTATTGGGCGTGCTTCCTGGTATCATTGGCCTGCTGCAGGCAACCGAGACGATCAAGTTAGTGCTTGGTATCGGTGACCCGCTGGTTGGCCGGTTGATGACCTATGATGCTCTCGCAGGCGAGTTTAATGAATTGCGCCTCTTCCGCGATCCGAAGTGTCCAGCTTGTGGTGAGAATGGGCATCCAGAGGACCTACCAACATATGCAGATGTCTGCGCTATACCCGCCTGATAAATACTGAAATGCGAGGCGCTACATGAGCGACAAGTGCGACAAGTGCGACAAACGCAACACGTAGTGCCTCATGAAGGAGTTTGAATTATGGCTACTGTGCGCCTGGCACCCGTTTTGCGGCCTTCTGTAGGAGGCGCAAAGCAGGTCAATGCCCAGGGAAGTAATCTTTCTGAAGTACTGGCTGATCTTTACAGCCGTTATCCCTCTTTGAAGGAACAAATCCAGCCGGAGGAGAGCCTGAGTCGCTTTATTAATGTCTACGTCAATGACCAGGATGTCCGTTTTTTGCAGGGGCTGGAGACTGGCGTGGGTCCAAACGACACGGTTATCCTCTTACCTGCTATGGCTGGTGGTCGTTAGACCAGGAGTAGATCTATGCGCTATAGCAGCATACTGGATACCATTGGAAATACGCCACTGGTAGAGCTACGGAGTTTCAGCCCGCAACCGGGTGTGCAAATTTTCGCGAAAATCGAGGGGGCCAATCCCTCCGGCAGTGTGAAAGACCGTATTGCCAAAATGATGATTGAGGAGGCTGAGGCCAGTGGGCAGATAACCTCCGATTCGATCCTGTTGGAGCCAACCAGTGGTAATACCGGCATTGCCCTCGCGATGATTGCTCGTGTGAAGGGATATCGCTTTACGGCTGTCATGCCTGACAATGTGACGCGTGAACGCCGCCAGATGCTTGAACTCTATGGCGCAAATATCATTTTCTCTGATGGATTACTGGGCAGCAATGGCGCTGTGAGGCTGGCTCAAGAAATGGCTCAGAGCGATGAACGGTACGTCATGCTTTACCAGTACGGCAACGAGGCCAACCCGCGCGCTCACTATGAGGGAACGGCTCTGGAGATCATTCAAGATCTGCCTGACCTGGATGTCTTCGTCGCTGGTCTGGGGACCGGCGGTACGATTACGGGGAATGCTCGCCGATTGAAGGAGTATAACCCTGCGATTAAAATAGTTGCCGCCGAACCGTTACAGGGTGAAGGCGTACAGGGATTGCGCAGCCTCGAAGACGGGTTTGTACCGCCGGTGTTGGACGCGTCTCTCATTGATGCAAAAATACTGGTGACGGCTGTGGATGCTATTCGACGGACTCGCCAGCTCAAAGATCAGGAAGGAATCTTTGCCGGTCCTTCTTGTGGCGCCGCTCTTCACGCGGCCTTGCGTGTTGCGGAGAGTTTAGAGCGTGGCAAGATTGTAGTCATCCTCGCAGATGGTGGTTGGAAGTACCTCAGCGAAGATTTGTGGACGCGCAACCTGGATGATCTCGAAGAAGATTTAGAGGCAAAGATATTATGGTAGCCGATAAAGCGTTCGTCGTGCGTATCCCCAGTGACATGTTCAAAGAGATACTGGCGCATGTGACGGCGGGTTATCCTGATGAAGCCTGTGGTGCATTAGGGTGTAAGGATGGCCTGGCCGTCAAAAATTATCCGACGGCCAATGCTGCCGAGCATCCTGATGATTTTTCTGAAATAGACCCTGCCGAGTTGTTGCGTATCACCCTTGATATCGATGCATATGATGGTGATACCGTCTATTATCACTCTCATCCCCTGTCTGAGGCTTTTCCTTCACCTCGTGATATCGAGTATGCCAGGCGCAACGGCTACATCTATCTTATTTTCTCACATCGCTACTATCCTGACCAGCCGTATGCGAGGGTGTTCTCGATTCAGCATGACGGAGCGGTGAGCGAGGGCAGTATTGAGGTCGTGTAGCGAATGCCAGGGAGAGTAAGAATAGAAATTGAAGAAGGGTGATGTGTTCACCCTTCTTTTTTCTGTTGCAGAATGTTCAACTTTGCGTATGGTTAACCAGAACATCCAATAGTGAAGGAGACTGTGACCGTCTGTGGGTCTCCGACTGAAGGGGTAATGGTGACAGTTGCGGTGTATTTCTGCCCAAACTGTAATGACTTTGTGCCATCCGCTGAGAATTTCAGCGTTGCATCTCCACTG
>WNGM01004793.1_pt1 | contig 17396 bp, 19 predicted proteins | sample 5400571 | NCBI WGS metagenome assembly WNGM01 (sample SAMN13153378, study PRJNA577476) | soil metagenome | isolation source: 100 cm soil or saprolite under Garry oak tree replicate 2 | place: USA:California | collected 2016-06-15 | reverse complement strand
CTGGTGCTTTTCCATGAATACTTCCACGGTGAAACCGGCCGTGGCTGCGGCGCAAGCCATCAAACCGGCTGGACAGCCCTGGCCGTGAAATTATTGGAGAACACAATTGAACATCCTGACCAAAGCGAAACAATCGACCAAGACGGCGAAAGCCAGGCCGCCAAAGTACGTGGCGCGCCTAGCGCAAAGCGCGGAAGAGGTGCGTCGCGCCCAGCGGTTGCGGTTTGAGGTTTTCAACCTCGAACTGAACGAGGGCTTGGTGGAGTCGCATTTCACCGGGCTCGATGTCGATCCGTTCGACAACGTTTGCGACCACCTGATCGTCGAAGACGTCGCGACAGATGAAATCGTCGGCACATATCGATTGCAAACCGGCGCGCGTGCCGCAGCGAATATCGGCTATTACAGCGAGCGCGAGTTTGACTTCACGCCCTACGAACCATTGCGCGGCGAAATGATCGAGCTGGGCCGGGCATGCGCGCATGCTGAGCACCGCAACTTCAATGTGTTGCATCTGCTCTGGGGCGGCATCGCGCGTTACGCATTCGAGCGAAACGCGCGTTTCCTCATCGGATGTAGCTCGCTTACATCGCAAGATCCGATGGAAGGCGTGGCGATGTATGAGCAGTTGCGGGGCAAGCATCTCGCTAGGCCCAAGTGGCGAACTGTGCCGCATCCAGCGTTCAGAGTAGATGTCGATCTTGTGTCGGCATCATGCACGCCGCCGCCGAAGCTCATGCGCGCGTACTTGTCCATCGGCGCAAAAATCTGTGGCCCGCCTGCAATGGATCGGGAGTTTGGCACGATCGACTTCCTTACCCTGCTCGACCTTCATGCGCTGCCGACGATCGTCCGCGCGCATTTCCTGAGATGAACGCCTCTTCTGCTCCTGTAGCCGGCATCGGTGATGCTGGAAGACCGGGATCAACGATCCCGGCTACAACTTTGCTAACTGCGTGGCGCGCTTTTGCGGTCGTGTTCTTCTCGGGAGCGCCGTCTCGCCGGACGCGCTGAATGGCTTCACCGTTGGTGCTGCTTTGCTTGTCACGTCCTCGGCATTCGCGTGACCACGCGCGGCGCGATGCCGCGATCTGGTCTGCTGGTTTGCAATCATCTGAGCTATCTCGACATCATTGTCCTAAGTTCGATTCGGCCCTGCCTTTTCGTCGCTAAACGCGATGTCGCCGCGTGGCCCCTGTTCGGCTGGCTGGCGCGCGCCGCCGGCACAATCTTTGTCGATCGCCAGCGCCCGTTAGCTACCGCGTTTGCTGTGAAGCGAATACACGCGGCAATCGTCTCCGGTTTGCCCGTCGTCTTGTTCCCTGAAGGGACAAGTTCCGACGGCTCGACTGTGTTGCCATTTAAATCGTCACTGCTCGAATCAGCCGTGCAGCTGCGTTGTCCGGTCGGTACTGCTGCTATCGCCTATTCGCTTGACCATGGTTCCGTCGCCGATGAGATCTGCTACTGGCGGGACATGACTTTGGTGCTTCATCTCCTTAACCTTTTCTTCAAGCGCGAAATCTGTTCCAGGTGCTCATTTTCTCATTCAAAAATTCGCGTTGGCAATCGCAAAGAGATCGCTCGGGCGTTGCGTGATGAAGTCGTGTCGATGCGATTATGACCACCGGCCCGATCCAGCATACAGGCTTGAGCATTGTCTCCGGTACCGTATTCGGTAACACGGCATCATATGCTGCGCACCGACTTTGGTTAAGAGTCACTTGCTCTGCCAATTGAGCTAACGGTGCGTTTTGAATTTACGAGTTACGATTGCTGATTTGCGATTTTCGACCAAAGCGCACAATTGCTTACCGCCGCAAGAATTTTCCGTCGAATCAGACAAGCTGCAATTCCGAAGATTGAAATCCGAACTAGATTACGCCTGCGTATGGCGGGCGTAGTGTATCTCGACGCCTTTCGGGAGCAGACGTTTGCGCCCGCGTTGCCGCCGGCGCGCCAGCGTGGCGCGGCCCGCTTTCGTTTTCATGCGCGCACGAAAACCGTGCTGGCGTTTGCGCGTTCGCTTCGATGGTTGGTAAGTCCGTTTCATAAAACCGAAAAATAGTTTCGGCGCGATTTGAGAGCGGTTACACTAGGAGCGAGTGCGGCCTTGTCAATCGAGCACCGCGACATGATTGTTGGTCCTTCATTCGCAGATTGCCAGCGCCTCCAATTTTTGGAATAATCGACGCCAACCGTGAGCGCAAATGTTGTAATCGAACCGGCGACAGAGGCCGACCTGGACGAATTGTCGGAGATGCTCGGCGAACTGTTTGCCCAGGAAAGCGATTTTCGCCCGGACAAAGAGAAACAGCTTCGCGGTCTGCGCTTGATTTTCGAACAACCCAGCCGTGGCCGGGTTTTTGTGCTGCGACGTGACGGGGTCATCGTGGGCATGATTAATTTGCTCTTTACGATCAGCACAGCCGAAGGCGGGTTTGTCATCCTGCTTGAGGACCTGGTGATCCACAAAGAGTACCAGGGTCATGGGTACGGTTCAAAACTTCTCGAACACGCGATCGATTTCGCGCGCCAGAAAAATTTCCTCCGTATTACTTTGTTGACTGATCGGCCGGAAAATCTGGCGCAAGAGTTTTTCCGGCGCCACGGCTTCCACGAGTCTTCCATGATACCGATGCGCTTGCTGATTACGCCGGAAGGCGAGCAATCGAGCAAATAAACTCGTTCCCTACTTGCGCTTGCTCTGACTATCGATCCAATCGCTTAATTGCCTTGCGAGGCGTTTTTCGAATTCTGACCGGAACTGAATTTCGTCCACCGCTTTTGCCACTTCGGTTGCACTCTCAGCAGGCAAATTAGTTTTGCCGTAAGCTTTTAGTTCATTGGCACGCGAATCCTCGGAGAAGAAGGTGAACAGACTGGGCGCGTACCGGTTTGCCCCGAGCGCGTCGGTCTTCGTGAGCAACGCTTTCATGTTCGCCTTTGCAAAGTCCCACGCAATATCCGGATGATCGCTTTCACGAGCTACTCTCGAAACAAGAAATATTGCGCGGCTTGTTGGCAGCTCATCGGTGAGCGCAATTGGCAGTGTTTTCTTCACGAGCGTGGGATCGATCGCGCCAGCCAGCGCGTCGTAGTAATTTTGTTTTTCCTCGGTGCTCGTCGTCTTCAGTCCAAGCTCGTGAAGCTGGTTCCAAGTTGCTTCGTCGGCGTAACGGCCGACGACCGCAAGAACTGGCGGACGAAGATCGGGTTGGAGCGATTGCGGGTTTGTAAGATATCTTTTAAAACGCTCGCGACAGCCCGCGATAATTTCTTGATCGTTCAAATCCCCCAGCGCGTTGATTAAACTCGCCCGCAAATTTCCGGCGGTAGCTGGTTCGCTGGCTTTCGGATCCCAGCCCAGCGCGTCAAAGGTCGGCCGCAAAATCGATCGCGCGTAGGCCTGAAATTTTTCCCGTTCTGGACGGCCAATGAGCAGCCGCTTAATAAAATCCAAGACATTGATGATCTGTTCACGCTCGGCGAGCTCGGTCGACGAAGGTAATTTATCGACCAGTTCGAAGTAGCGTGAGACAGACGCGCGGTTGGCTTGGACGAGCGCCCATGCGTCGCTCAGGAGATCCACACGATCTTCAACGCCCATCTGAGGCAGAGTTCGGAGCAGTAAGTTCCAGGATGGCTCGTCATATTCGACGCGATAATTTCCTGCGCCTTTTACATTCAATTTGAGGGCACGATCGGCTGGAATATTCTGCAGATGCGCGCTTTTCCCGGTCATCAGTACGCTGACAGGAGCTTGCCCGACGTCGATCGAATAAGTTAACGGGATTTTCCATTCGAGTGGTGGCGCATTCCTGAAATTAATCGTGAAGCGTTCTTGCGTAAGCGAGACCTTGCCGCCTTCGCCTCGCTTGACTTTCACGACGGGAAATCCCGGTTGCTCGGTCCAACCTGCTGCGATTTCAGCGATCGGTTGACCCGACGATTCCGAAAGTGCATTCCAAAGATCCGCCGTGGTGGAGTTCGAAAATTTATGCGTCGCCATATATTGGCGAATTCCATCACGGAAAACATCTTGGCCGAGAAAGCTCTCGAGCATCCGAAGAAATGACTGGCCTTTTTTGTACGTGATGTCGTCGAAAGCACTATTGGCTTCGGCTTCGGTCGCGATCGGCTGCTGAATCGGATGTGTTGTCGATCTTGCGTCGCCTTCCATCGCCTGCTCCTTGGTGATGCCGACGCGCCGCGTCGGATCGCGCGGCAAATTTCTGCGCAGCCAAACCTCCCACTGCGGATTGAAATGCGCTGTGCATTTCGTGCCCATCCAGGAAGCGAACCCTTCGTTGAGCCAGAGATTGTCCCACCAAGCCATCGTTACGAGATCCCCGAACCACTGATGCGCCATTTCGTGCGCGAGCACTTCGTAGATATTTTGCTTGGTCTCCGCAGATGAGTTCTTCGGATCAAACAAAAGCGCGGCCTCGTAATAAGTAATGCCGCCCCAATTTTCCATTGCGCCGCCAAAGCCGCCGGGTAGAGCGATTTGATCCAGCTTCGGGAGCGGATAAGGCACGCCGAAGTAATCGTTGTAATATTTCAGAATTTGCGCCGTGGCTTCGAGCGCGTAGCGGCCCATTTCCGCTTTACCTTTTGTTGTGATCACGCGGATCTGCGTGGGTCCACTTTGCGATTCGATCAGATCCAGCTCGCCCGCGACGAAAACATTGAGATAACTCGACATCGATGGAGTCGCGGCAAAGCGCACCTCTTTTCCGCGCGCGATTTTTCTCTCGCTCTCGATCGGCATGTTTGAAACGGCGAACCAGTTTTCCGGAATAACTGCCGTCAATTGAAAACGAGCGCGAAAAACTGGTTCGTCCCAGCAAGGAAACAACCGGCGGGCATCGGTCGCTTCGAATTGCGTCCCGAGCATGATTTTTTTTGTGCCGCTGCCTTGTTCCTGGTAGCGCGCGTAAAAAAGGCCCTGGCCTTGCTGGTTGATCTTTCCCGAGAAACTGAGCGCGAGCGTGTGGTCGCCGGCAGCAAGTTGCGAGGGCAGCTCCAAGGTGAGCAACTCGGTTTTCTCGTCTATCCTAATTGCGGACTCCAGCAATGCCTTGCCATCAAGAGACGCGCCTGTGATTTTGAGCTCGAGCGCATTCAACACAAGCCGATGAACTGGGCTGTGCGCGCTCAGCTTCACCGTTTCCGTTCCACTGAATGTCAACTTGTCGATGTCGGGAACGATCCGAATGGAATATCCCGTCGGGACGACCTCTTTCGGCAGTTTTCCCGGTGTCGTTGCAAAGGCGAAAGGTTTTTCTGCACTCATGCTGTTGGCAAATAGAGTAGAAAACAGGCAAAGGAAAAAAAATACCGAGCGCATGTGCGACCACTAGCAGCACACACGGAATTTTGCATCTGCAAACATGACAGGCAGAGACGCACCTCCAAGCCGTCCGACAAAATTTTCGGCGCGCCCGGTTCGTCGCAGCGAATCCGTCTTTTCGCGGACGCTCCCGCCCTGCCAATTACTGCACGACCAAGACCAAAAGCAATTGTCCGCCACCCACTTGCGGCCCTTTAATCACGAGCGGACTACGCTTGCTTAATTTGGTATCCGTTTCCAGTAGGAGTTCTTTCTCCTTGTATAGCTTCAGATTCAAAACATAACCGGCTTCGCTTTCGCCTCGCGCATCGACGTGAAGCGCGAAATATTTGCTGGCGGCGAGCCAATCTTCTTCACCGGTCTTGAGCGTCTTGCTGGATTGGCCGATGACCTGAAATTGGTTGTAACCGAAAAGTTGCTTCAGAGGCCGTTCGATCCGAGTCAATTCCGGCGGGATCGGCTCTGGTTGCGCGACATTTTCCGCGATGACCAGCCCGCTCCAAACTGCTTCGGCCGCGCGCGATGCGGGCGCTGCGTTCATCACCAGCGCGACAAGAGCGGTGAAGAGCAGGATCGAGCGGAGCATGAACAATTACTTAGCTGCGTAATCGGCCGGGAGCGACTGCAACCCCTCAGTCCAGAGCACTGTCACTCGATCCTCTTTCGCCTCGAACATCGAGATGGTTGCATTTGGGCTGACGACTGGATCAACGCGTGCGTTCAGGATTTCCGAGAGATATTGTGACTGTTCGGCCGGATTTTTCTCTCGCATAACAAAGACTGCGAAAATCAAAAAGACGGCAAGCGAAGCGGTCCCAGTCCAGAAGAGACGGCGAATTGTCCACCAGGTGGAAAGAGCAATGTCGCGCTCTCGAGAGGGCTCGGCATTTTCGCGTGCGATTCGCTCGCGGAGTTGATGGCTGAAAAACTCTTCATTCGTCAACGCATGCGCCCCCAGTTCGCGTTGCAAAAGAGCGCCGAGCTTTTTTGCATTACGCTTTTCAGATTCAGCAGCAGCTTTGTCCGGTAGCGAAGCTTCGAACTCAGCCAGCTCCTTGGCGCTGAGCTCGCCGTCAAGCCATGCCGTCCATTTCTCTTCAAATGTTTTCATAAACGTCTTTCAGCAGGTTTTGTAGTTTCTTGCGCGCATAGAACAGACGCGACATCACTGTGCCGATCGAGCACCCGAGCGTTTCTGCAATCTCGTGATATTGCATCTCCTCAGTTTCTTTCATCAAAATCACGGCGCGATGCTCGGGCGAGAGCTGGGCAATTGCGTTCTCGATGCGTCCGCGGATTTCGGTCCGCTCCATTGTTTCATAGGGCAATGCATCCGCTTTCGGCACCGTCTTGGATGCGGGATCGATTTCCCGTAATTGGACCGCATCGTCGAACTCAGCACCTGCGCCTTTCACCTGTTTTTTTCGCAGCCAATCGATCGACACGTTCATCACAATCCGGTAAATCCAGGTATAAAACGAGGAGCGGCCGCGAAAGCGTTTAATTGACTTCCATGCTTTGACGAAGCTGTCTTGAGCCAGGTCCCAGGCGTCCTGCTCATTATGGACCATGTTATAAATCATGCTGAATACTCGTGTGCGGTAACGAGTTACCAGCTCGTCGAATGCCTCGGTATCACCGGCCTGGCATCGTTTCACCAGGTCCAATTCCGACACATCGGCCTGAGCCAGAGTCGCTTCCGTTTGCATGATTGGACGGAACCGGCCCTATTTCATTCAACTCCGAAAGCCCTCGGAGCCGAAACGGCGTCGCCACTCGCCGCGATATTCACCCATCAAGCTAATGATGCCGTCTCGCACTTGGAAGAGCCGCTGTTGCAGCACCGAATACTGCGCGGCGGTAATCAACGTTTCTGATAAAAGTTGTGCCGCCGCGTCCATCGAGATCGTGATCGCCTTCAGCGCTCGCTTCAAGTAAGCAATCGTCATCCCGATTTCATCGACATCATCGTCATTCAAGGCCGCCGCCAGCTTGGCGCTCGCCAGTGCAGAGTGCGTAGCCAATTTCACTACCGGTGGTTCGTTTTGAAGCGAAGGATCTTGATCGAAGAGTTGATCGATCCAAATCGTCAGCGCAAAAGCGGCTCGATAAAGCGTGTGCTCTTCAAATGTGTCGGGCACCGGCGCTGTCTGATCAGCGTCGAAGGCATCATCCTCGGCCGGGTCGCCAGCAGCAAAGAGCGCGTCGACTTCCGCGCTCCAATCTTTTGCATCAAGCAAATGCGTCCAGCCCATTTCGCGGGCGATAATCTCATCGCGTCTCGGATCGTCGAGATACGTTTCCAGCAATTGCATGTACTTCTCGGTCTTATGATCCTGTTGCTGGAGAAAACGCTCCCAGTCATACTCGTCCCACATCTGTTCGGACTCGCCGTCGTAGTCGGCCATGTTCGACTTAACGTCAGCTTCTGTTCGCACGCAAAAGTTTTTCGCCATTCAGCAAGGATCGTTTCGCGGTCGTCTTTGACCGAGTCCTAGATTTTCGGGTAAACTACCGCGTGAGCGCCGAACCGCTCCAGGATTCGCCGACGCAATCGATCTCATGACTGAAGAAGATAAGGATGACGAGCAGTTTTACCGCGATACGGAGAGCATTGCCTTTAGGAAACTCGACGATCGGCAGCTCGCGCTGCTTGAGCCACTCGGAAAGCGCCGAACGCTGCCGCATGGCGAGTTCATCTTCAAAGCAGGGCAGCGCGGTCTCGGGCTGACCGTTATCCTGCGCGGCGAAATCGAAGTCTTCGAAGCGCGGGATGGCACCGAGCAAATTCTCGCCACCGCCAGGGAGCGCGACTTCATCGGTGACGTTGCGATGTTGCAAGGCACCTCTGCGCTAGCCACTGCGCGCGTGAAGTCTAAAGAGGCCGAAGTTCTGGAAGTCCCGGCGGCTGAGATCCGGCGCGCGCTCGCTGAGTTACCCGGTTTGGGTGGTCCGATTGTGAAGGCTTTGATCATGCGGCGGAGGCGGCTCATGCGAGACCGCGAGTTCGCCGGGCTGCGCATTATCGCGCTGCGGGATGCGCGTGAGGGCCATCAGCTCCACGATTTTCTCGACAAGAATCGCATTCCGCATCGGCTGATCGAATTTGAAAGCGAGCAGGGCCAGGCGCTTTGCCAGCGGCTGCACCTAACGAGTCGCGATTTACCGACGCTCGTCACTGCCACTGGCGCTCCACTGCGCCGCCCATCGCTGCGCGAAGTTGCGCAAGTGGCCGGTTTGCTTCGCCCGCTGGCGCACGAGGACGAAAGCGAAATCACCTGCGACCTAACGATCGTCGGCGCTGGTCCAGCCGGTCTTGCCGCAGCGGTTTATGCGGCGTCGGAAGGGTTGAAAACCGTCGTCTTGGAAAGCTACGCGCCCGGAGGGCAGGCCGGCTCCTCTTCCTGGATCGAAAACTTTTTCGGGTTCCCCACCGGAATCAGCGGCGGCGACTTGACCTATCGCGCGCAGCTTCAGGCGTACCGATTCGGCGCGAAATTTTCCACGCCGGCGCAGGCGCTCTCGCTCAATTATCACGATGCGGAAGAATATCGCGCGAGCCTGCAAATCGAAGGTTGCACCGCCACCTTGCGGGCAAAATGCGTCCTCATCGCGACGGGCGCAGATTACCGACGATTGAATGCCGAGGGGCGCGAGGAGTTCGAGGGCTCGGGCCTTTATTATGCCGCAACCGCCCTCGAAGGGCAGCTCTGCCGCGGCGCGACAGTGATTGTCGCAGGCGGCGGCAATTCGGCGGGACAAGCCGCCATGTTTCTCTCCGAAGGCGCGACTAAGGTGTTGCTAGTGATCCGGGGCGACGATCTTTCGAAGAGCATGTCGAGCTATCTCTCGCGGCGTGTGCAGACGCGCGAAAACATCGAGCTCCTGCGCCACACTGAGATTCGGAAAATGACAGGCAGCAAAATGCTTGAGGCAGTCGAGCTGGAGAATACCGAAACGTGCGAGCGGCGGGTCGTGGAAACGCCAGCCATTTTTTCTATGATCGGTGCCAAGCCATGCACAGATTGGCTCCCCCCCCAGATTGAACGCGACGAAAAAGGCTTCATCAAAACCGGACCCGCAATTGCCAATGCGTTGGCGTGGAACGCGAGCGCGCGCGTGCCCGGGCCGCTCGAGACCAGCCTGCCCGGTATTTTCGCCGCAGGCGATGTGCGCTCCGGCTCCGTGAAACGCTGCGCCGCTGCTGTCGGCGAAGGCGGCATGGCGATCGCGGGCGTGCACGACGCCCTCGGCACTTTTGCGTGACAACGGCTAAGCGGTGACCCCCCGCGGTCGCTGCTTCCGACTAGTTTGTAATCGCAGTTGCCCGCACGCGGCGTCGATATCGTGTCCCTTCTCCGTGCGCAACGTCACGGCGACTTCTCGCGCGCGTAAGATGGACAAAAACTTTTCCTGTCGATTGCGCGACGGCCGGGACCATTCGAGACCCTCGACTGTGTTGTACGGAATCAAATTCACTTTTGCCGAGAGTCGTCGAGCGTGCTGCGCAAGAAGGTTCGCCTGGTCATCGGCGTCATTGACTCCAGCGATCAGAATGTATTCAAAAGTGAGCTGCTGTTTCTTGCGCGCGGCGTAATAGTCGCAAGCCGAAAGCAACGTGTCGAGGTTGTAGCGACGATTGATCGGCATGATCTGGTCGCGCACTTTGTCCGTGGCGCCGTGCAAGGAAACAGCGAGACGAATTTGCAGCGATTCATCGGCCAGTTTTCGAATTTTCGGTGCAAGACCGCTGGTTGAAACAGTGAGCCGCCGGGCGCCGATGCCGAGACCCCACGGCGCGTTGATGATCCGAATCGCGCGCAACACATTATCAAAGTTGGCGAGCGGTTCGCCCATTCCCATGAAAACAATGTTGTCGATCTTGTCGCCGCTTTCGCGTTCCGCCGTGATAATTTGATCGACAATTTCGTTCTCCCTCAAATTGCGCGAGAATCCTTCCAGACCGCTCGCGCAAAATTTGCATCCGTAAGCGCAACCCACTTGGGTCGAAATGCAGATTGTCCTGCGGTCCGATTTTTGTCCGTACAATGCTGGCGAGGCTGGGATCAAAACGGATTCGATCAGATTTCCATCAGCTAAACGAAAGAGAAATTTTCGCGTCGTGTCCCGCGAACCGAGAACCCGAACCACTTCCAGGCGATCGAAGCCAAAGAGATTTGCCAACCGCCCGCGCAGTTCGTGCGGGAGATCGGTCATCTCCTCAAATGATTCGACTCGTTTCTTGTAAAGCCAATCCGCGATCTGCCTGCTGCGATAACTTGGCTCGCCTAACTCGCGAAGCTTCTCGCCCAGCTCTTCCAATTGCAAAGACTTGATGTCATGTACCGCATTCGTCACGATTAAAGTTACCGAGTCGGCGAAGCCACAGCAAATTAGCCAGGCAACCGCCATAGTTACACGGATCAATTTCGTGCTAGAGATAACTTAATTCGCGGTTAACTTTCTGACGTGAAACGTTTGGCAATTTCCAGTGCTTTGGCTTTGGCAATCACATTTCTGATTCCTGCCTGTGCCTCCCACGACGAAGCGATAACGGAAGAGTCCAGTTCGCAATCAGGCGCTACTGTTCCGGGCGAAAGAGTTTCCGACGAAGGAGCTCTTACTCCCGGGGCCCCCGGGTCGAGCGCGAGCGTTCACTGGTAATCCGGCGATCGCGACCCGGAAATTTCGTATCGCGATCGGTTGTTTCGGTCAACTGTGAGATTCTGCTTGATCGCCCAATGACGCAGAGAAGTATCAGCGGCGATGCAGAAAACGCGCACGCCGTTCACTCTCGGTTGGGAAGCTGCCCGGGCGAACGCGATCCCGGCCTTGATTATTCAAGCGTTCATGCTCGCGCTGCTGCTCGCCTATTATACAAACCACACGGCATCCGCGGCCCTTTCTCAATTTGCCGAATTCAAGCGTACACATGGACTCCTCTTTGTAATTATCGCTTCCATTACAGCTGGTGCGCTCATTCCAGAGCTGTTCTTGATTTTTTTCTTTCAACGCGGACGGCCAAGTCGGCGAAATCTACGCAATTTGCTCTTTACGGTCCCGGTTTGGGGATTCGATGGGACACTTGTTGATCTGTTGTATCGAAGCGAAGCCGCCTGGTTCGGTGATGTTGTGACATTGCCGGTGGTCGCCGCGAAAATTTGCGTCGATCAATTTGGTTATAATCCGTTTTTCGCCGCGCCGTTCGGAACGGCGGCCCATTATCGAGACAAAATTCTGCCGACGTTGCTCGCGACTTGGGCGGTCTGGATCCCACTCATGGGAATCATCTATTCGTTGCCGTTGGTCCTCCAGTTTCCACTGTTCGGGCTGTCGCTTTCGTTTTGGGTGCTTCTCTTGACCTATATGACCAACCGCTTCGCCGGAAAGATCAAAGCCGATGCGCCTCTCGCGCTGGCTGTCGCTGACGTTAAAGAGTTGAAGCGTTAAAGAATTGAAGGGAGGGGATTGGACGTCACGTCCCCCATTCACCGCTTCAACGACTTCCGTTAAGGAAGTAGGCAAGTGCTTCGTGAACGCCGGCGCCGTATTCATTTTGCGCGATGTAACCACCCGCAGCGCGCACGGCATCTTTGACTTCGGAGATCGCGTTCGCAGGGCAAGCGGGAAATCCAGCGAACTGACCATCCAACATCGAGATGTCATTGTGATGATCGCCCGCCGCGAAGATGTTTTCGCGCGGGACTTCGATCAAACGCGCGAGTTCAGCGAGCGCCGCGCCTTTGTGGTAATCGGCATGGCAAAAGCGCAAATAAACCGTGTTTCGTTGATAGTCGAACTTCGGGTGCCTGGCTCGCGCTTGCTCGATAAACTTCGTAACCAGGTCCATCTCTTCCTCGCTATTGGCGATCAGACCCTCGGGATGTTCCTCGTTGTAAAGAACGCGCGCTTTCGTGCGCTGATTCACGAAATCAATAACTTCCGCAAGCACCGATGAGGCGGAGCTAAAAAGCTCGCGGTGTTCGCGCGCACAGCGCTCGTTCCAGTCGCCGAATGCTTCCCATTTATTTCCGTCCTGGCCGGGACGAAAGACGTCGCGCTCGTTCGTGAGGATGAAATCCGGACGGATCGGAAATGAGAAATCGGCCAGGCCGGATTCGAGCAGATCGACGGAGCGACCGGTATTGATTGCCCAGATCGCGCCGGCGTCTTGCAGGTCGCGAATCAATTCCATGCATTGCATATCGAGAACCGGTTCGCCAGCGCGCGAAACGAGCGTGCCGTCAAAGTCCAGGCTGAGGAGTTGAATTGGTGAATGCATGTCAAAACTAACTTAGGAATTGATTTCACGAACGCAATCCGCGACGTTTTTTACATTCGACTACGAACGGGAGATTGAGTGAGGAGGCGACTCCGAAAGGTTTCGCGAGCAACGCCGCCGGGGCGCCGTTTTAGAGCACGAACAATTATAAAAGATTGAAGATGAAATCAGCCTACGAACTTGCCATGGAGCGACTGGAGAAAGCGTCGCCCTCGATTTCGCTCACTGAGGACCAGAAAAAAGAAATTGCGGAAATTGATTCCACTTACCGGGCAAAGATCGCCGAAAAAGACGTTTTTTTAAAAGATCAAATTCGCAAAGCACAAAGCGCTGGTAAGTTGGAGGAAGCGGAGTCACTCGATAAGCAGCTTGCCTCGGATGTTCGCCGTTTGCGGCAAGATTGCGAGGCAAAGAAAGAGAAGCTGCGCGCGAGTTTCTCGAAATAGTTGTGGCAGCGCTCCCACGGGGAGCGCCCCTACAATCATCGACAATTACACAGGCGCTGATGGCGCAGCGCTCTCCATCGATGCGTCTGCGGGTTCGCCACGCTTTGGCAGATCGGGATCGAGGAAGCCGAGCATGTGCGCGCGCTTGATCACGCGGGTTCCCTCCCGTTTTTGCAATTCTGTGATCTGCTGACGGAACTTTTCCATCTTGGTCCAATGCACTTTGGGCCGGAAATGATGTTCGGCGTGGTAACCATTGTAGAAAAACAGCCAGTTATAGATCTTTCCGTAGCTGCTCACGCCCCAGGCAACGGGCTTGTCGGGGTTGCCGCCAAAGTGACGGTAATAGCCGTTCAGGTAACTAAAACAGTGGCCGAGATAGAAGAAAGGCAGGAAATAGAAGATCACGTAGCGCCAGTTGAACAGAAACATCACGAACAGGACGCTCGCGAACGCCGCTAGCTCGAAGTTTCCCCACATCAGTTCGCGGCGGCCGCGCTTGCGCAATTCCCTGCGGATCGCACCGATATCATCGCGGAAGAAACTGAGGAAGACGTAGCTCCACGGATTTTCCGGTTCACCATCGTGCCCGTGTTTGTAAATGGAGATCCAATCAATCGTCTCGCCATTTTCATCCGGCCGGTCGGCATTACCCTTGTGATGCTGTATGTGAACGGCGTCGTAATACGTTTGCGAAAAGCAACACGCGACCGATTGAAGGACTCCAAACAGGCGATTGAGCAATTCGGAGCGGAAGAAGGGGTTGTGAATGAAGTTGTGGCCCACGCCGTTGATGTTTGCGTTGACCATCAACGAATAAAGAAATCCGAGGATCAGCATCACCCAGAGCGGTGTATGCGGGTAGAGGAAAAACAGGCCCAGGAAATAAGCGAGATGAAAGAGGCTCGCCAGCGCCGGGATCGCATCCCAGCGCGTGTGCGCGAATAATTTTGAATTCGTGGCAGGGCGTTCTGTTCGAATGACGTCGGCGTTCATCTGAGAAATTTCGAGTATAATATTATTCGCGAAAGAAATGGCGGTTAGCAAGTTTTGAAGATTGCCAAGGTCATTTCCGCACGCCTAAGTTAACCGCTCCATGTTTGCGCTTCAGCCAGAGTTGAAAGTTTTCAGCGGTTCTGCCAACCGCGAACTAGCCGAGCGCATTTGTAAATACATTGGTGTTCCGCTCGGTCAGGCGACAATCAGCTCGTTCCCCGATGGTGAGACTTACGTTAGGATCGAGGAAAACATTCGAGGCCATGATGTTTTCATCATTCAGCCGACCTGTCCGCCGACCAATCAGCATTTGATGGAACTGCTCATCATGGTTGACGCGGCGAGGCGCGCCAGCGCGGATCGGATCACAGCGGTCATTCCATTCTTTGGCTATGCACGTCAGGATCGCAAAGACCAACCGCGGGTGCCGATTACGGCCAAACTGGTTGCCAATTTGCTCGACGCGGCTGGCGTAACCCGGGTGCTCACGATGGATCTGCACGCGCAGCAAGTGCAGGGATTTTTCGATATTCCGGTGGATCACCTCTATTCGCTCCCGGTATTAATTAAATATTTGCGACAAGAACTCAGAGGGAAAACGGTGGTAGTTTCCCCAGATCTCGGTGGACTAAAAATGGCCTCGGCCTATGCAGACGCGCTGGGTGCAAATCTCGCAATCGTCGCGAAGGAACGCCGCAGCGCCACAGAGACTGAGGCACTGTACCTGATCGGCGAAGTGGAAGGCCGCGATGTGCTTCTGGTCGACGATCTTACCGAAACGGCGGGCACGTTGACGTCGGCGGCTGAGCTTCTGAAAAAACGGGGCGCGCTAAAGATTTACGCGGGGGTTTCCCACGCGGTTCTCGTCGATATGGCTATCAAGCGTTTGCAAAAATCGAAAATCGCGGAATTAGTAACGACCAACAGCACGCCTGTGCGTGCCGTGGAAGGGTTTAAGACCACGGTGTTATGCATCTCCGAGCTTCTCGGGGAAGGCATGAAGCGGATTCACAATGACGAATCCGTTTCGTCGCTGTTCAACATCGAGAACGAAACAAATGGCAAAACAAGTTAAGTTAAAAGCGGAACCGCGGACGAATGTGGGACGTTCTGCCGTGCGCAAACTAAAAGCCCGCGGAGTTATTCCGGCGATCATTTATGGTGGCAAAGACAAACCGCTACCGTTGCAAGTCGCTGGCCGGGACATCAATGCGATGATGAGCCACGCCTCAGGAGAAAATATTCTGGTCGAGCTTGAGATCGCTGGTGAAAAGTCGAGTCGCACCGCGCTGGTGCAGGAAGTGCAACACTCGCCCGTGGGCGGCGACATTCTTCATGTCGATTTTCACGCCATCTCAATGGACGAGAAAATTCAAGCTGAAGTTCCTCTCGAACCGCTCGGCACGCCCAATGGCGTCAAGAATTTTGGCGGATTGCTCGAGCAGAGCTTGCGCGTAATGGCAATTGAATGTCTGCCGCGCGATCTGCCGGATCGGATTACCGTCGATGTATCGCAGTTGAACATCGGCGACTCCGTTCACGTCCGTGAGATTCAATTGCCATCTGGAGTCACGAGCAAGGTGCAGGCCGATCTAACCGCATTTTCGGTCCTTGCCCCAACCGTTGAAGAGGAACCGGCCGCCGCTGAGGCGGAAGCCGCTGCCGCCGGACCGGAGGTTATCGGCGAGAAGAAAGAAGAGGGCGAGGCTGCGGCCAGCGCCACGCCGGCGGCAAAGGAAAAAGCTCCAAAAGAAAAAGAGCAAAAGAAGTAATCCATCCATTCGCCTCGCTTCGCTCGCTCAGGACAAGCTTTGGATCTTCGATTATCGATTTGCGATTGAGCGGATGTGGAAGAAAGGACTCCACAGATTCGCCTGATTGTCGGTCTCGGAAATCCGGGCCCGGAATACGCGGCCACGCGTCACAACATCGGCTTTATGGTCGTCGATCAACTTGCGGCGCAGTTTGGATCGATATGGGAAAGATCGACAAAGTGGGATGCGTTGTCGGCGAAATCCGGTGATGCGCTCTTGGTGAAACCACTGAGTTTCATGAATCGTAGCGGCTATCCACTTTTCGCGATCGCCCAATTTTACAAGATCATACCAGAGGAAATTCTCGTCGTGCTTGACGATCTGGCCTTGCCGCTTGGCCGACTTCGGTTGCGGGCCCGGGGCGGACCGGGCGGTCACAACGGCCTTGAATCCATCATCATGCAATTTGGCACTGAAGAGATCCCGCGGTTGCGCATCGGTATTGGAGCGGCGCCACTTGAAGGCTCTACTGATTATGTTTTGAGCCGTTTTTTTGAGGAGGAAAAACCGATCGTCAGATCGACAATCGATCGTGCGGTGGAAGCAGTGAAATGCGCGATTGACAACGGCCTCGTTTCCGCGATGAACACTTTCAACAAAACTGAAGAATCATGAAGAACCGTTACGAAGCACTCCTTGTGCTCAACACGCAGGGGAAGGAAGACACCGTCAAGGAAATTATCGATCGATTGGAATCTGAGTTTCAAAAAGAGGGTGCGCAGGTCGAGCAGGTGCAAAAAATGGACAAACGCGAGTTTTCCTACGTGGCCGGGCCGCTCGATTCGGGATTTTACGTCAACTTTGTTTTCAATGCCGATCCCCAGCTCATTACGAAACTACGTTCGAAATTTAAGCTCGATCCGGAAGTGTATCGCCAGAATTACCAGCGTCTCCGCGAAAAGAAGGAGAAGCCGCCGAAAAAGTTGGCGAAAGCAAAATAATTTCGCTATAAACGGAATATGGCCAGCTTCAACAAAGTCATCCTGCTCGGAAATCTTACGCGTGATCCAGAGGTGCGTTATACGCCTAAAGGCAGCGCGGTTTGCGACCTTGGCGTTGCTGTCAATCGCGTTTATACGACCGACAGCGGGGAAAAGCGGGAAGAAGCCACCTTTGTGGATGTCACTTTCTGGGGCCGCACTGCGGAGGTCGCCGGAGAGTATCTGAAAAAAGGACGACCGATTTTCATCGAAGGACGGCTGCAACTCGACTCATGGGAAGATAAACAATCCGGTCAGAAGCGGTCAAAACTGAAGGTGATTGGCGAAACGATGCAGCTTCTTGGTGGACGTGCCGCTGCCGGCGCAGGCGCCGCCGTTGACGAAAGCGAAGAAGATCGACAATCCCGCTCCAGCGGCAAAGCGATCTCTCCACCGCCGAAATCGTCTGCACCAGCCGAACCAGACGACGACGAGATACCCTTCTGATTTTCTGCTAGGGGCGAGACTCTGTCGAGCCGACAAATTTTGCGACGGCTACGCAAAGCCCTCGCGAAATAGAAT
>WNGM01006343.1_pt1 | contig 17397 bp, 9 predicted proteins | sample 5400571 | NCBI WGS metagenome assembly WNGM01 (sample SAMN13153378, study PRJNA577476) | soil metagenome | isolation source: 100 cm soil or saprolite under Garry oak tree replicate 2 | place: USA:California | collected 2016-06-15 | reverse complement strand
ACCCTTACTGTAGTGAACAAAGTTAAATGCGATCCACCCCCCTCCTCTTTTTCTATCAAACTTGCCTGCGCCGATGGTCTCTGACTACTTCAATCGGATCCACCGTATGATATCGGCTTTGGACGAGACGAACTTCCGAATTATCCAGTGCATTAGAGAATACGGGCCTCGGAACCTCCAGAGAGTCGCCCGGAAGGCCAAGATCCCCTACCCGACCGTACACGCAAGGGTCTCAAAACTCGAGAAACAAGGAATTCTACGCACATGGGCAAGCCCAAGCTACTCGAAGATTGGATTGATCCGAGCAACAGTTCTGCTGACCCCTACCCCTGGAAAGGATCTTTTGGCCGGAGAAGCGCTAAAGATTCCCGGATACTGGCTGCGAATCATGAGATGCATGGGCGAATGCAACGGTTACTATTCGATTCACGCCGTTCCAGAAGCAAACCGTAGCGACTTTCAACAGTACTTGGATCAACTCGTCGCTTCGAACTTGGCAAGAGAGTATCGCATATACTGGCTGGAAGATCAACAAACCTCGATTCCCAATTTCGAATACTACGACACATCCATGGGAAAATGGAGATTCGCTTGGGAAGCATGGCTACGACAGCTTTCAGATCAGAAACTGGCGAAACCTGCAAAGACGGGTCTCAAAACGCCATCAAAACCGCCCTTTGACAAGAAGGACTTGATTATTCTAAAAGAACTCATGAAGAACGCCAGAGTCACGCTCGCCGACTTGGCCAGGATGTTAGGAACTACAGTACCTGGAGCGAAGTACCGTTTTGACAAGATAAGAGAAAGAGGGTTCATTCATGAGTTTGTTGTCGAGTTTCTGCCATACGCACCAGAAATATCAGACTTGTACGAAGTGAGACTTGACTTCAAGAATGAAAGCAGTCTCATTTCAAAGACGAGCGCCTTCCTTGCGCTTCCCTTTACACTCCACCAATCACAAATTAGAGGTATGAACTCGGTCGCCGCGAGGGTCTATCTCCCGCGAGGGGAGATGAGCAATCTTTACGCTCTCCTGTCCCGGTTGGTGAGGAACGGGATACTGAGCAACTTCGCCTATCTCTTGCTTGATCCTCTTTCTATCAAAGCTCAAACATTTTCGTACGAGTACTATGACGACGAAGAGGGATGGGGGTACGACAATAACGACTACATTAGTAGACTGCAAAACCTCTTGACCGAATTTGAGGGCAATGAAGCGCAACAAGCAGGCTTCAAGCCGATGTCAATTGCAACGACCGCATAAGAATAGCCAATGGAGAGCATCACATAGTCCGACGAGAACCTCGAAGACTCAAGAACTATCAGAGATAGTCGTAGGATAGCGGCGTCATGAACTCGGGAAAACCACCACTGGTCACAAGAGCATCAAGCAATTCTCCCGCGATCTTGTAGTTGGTCGTGTCTTGGGATTGCGGTCTGGCGCCCGCTGTTATCCTCGCCATCTCTTGTCTCAAAATGGTCCGGAACAGCTCTTGCGTAACTGTCGGTCCATCGAGAAGTTTGGCAGAATGATGAATCCACTGCCAGATCTGCGCTCTACATATTTCCACCGTAGCGGTGTCCTCCATCAGGTTGTTGATGGCCACACAACCCAGACCTCCTAGCCAGGATTCTAGATACTTTATGCTAACCGCAACATTTGCTCTCAAAGCCTGCTCACTAATCTTCGGCTCTGGTACTCTAAGGAGATCCTCGCGAGTTATCTCCGCAATCACGTTGCTGTCTTTGGATTCTAGAGACGGGTCGTCGAAGACACTCTTGACAACGGGTACAAGCCCTGGGTGGGCGACCCAGGCGCCTTCGTATCCTTCGGCAGCTTCTCGCTTCTTATCCGCAACTACCTTGTCGATGGCCTCCTTGGATCGGGGGTCGCCTCTGATAGGAACTTGAGCGGCCATTCCCCCGATCGGAAAGGCTCCCCGTCTGTGGCATGTTTGAGCAAGTAGAACCGAACAAGACTTCAGGAATGGCGTAGTCATAGGGAGGAGCGGTCTTTCAGGAACTAGGAATTTCGGGTCGTGGCCTAGGAACTTGATCATGCTGAAGATGTAGTCCCAGCGGCCGAAGTTCAAGGCGGTTATTCTCTCACGTAACTCATAGAGGATTTCTTCCATCTGGAATCCTGCGAGAACGGTTTCGATTAAGACGCTGCATTTCACACTTGCGTGTGGAAGTTTGAGACACTTTTCGGAGTAGTCGAAGATATCGTTCCAGAGACGTGCCTCCAGAAAACTCTCAAGTTTGGGGATGTAGAAGTATGGCCCCGTGCCCTTGTTGATCAAGTTCCTGGAGTTGTGGTAAAGGAACAGGCCGTAATCGAAGAGAGAAGCCGGAACAGGTTGTGACTCGGTTAGAACATGTTTCTCAACGAGATGCAAGCCTCGAGGCCGCACCATGAGAGTTGCAAGTTTGTTTCCTAACTTGTATTCTCGACCATCAGGACCAACGTACGTGATGGTCCTGTCGACCGCATCTCGAAGGTTAACCTGGCCCTGAACAGTTCCCTCCCAGGTTGGAGAGTGCGAGTCCTCAAAATCAGCCATGTAAACGTCCGCACCCGAGTTGAGCGCGTTTATCACCATCTTCCGGTCCACCGGGCCCGTTATCTCTACCCGTCTTTGTCGAAGGTCAGGCGGGATAGGTCCAACCTTCCATTCGGACATCCGAATTTCACGTGTCTCGTCAAGAAAATTGGGAAGTGCTCCGTTTCGCAGGGTCTGATGAACAAGGATTCGCTTCTGCAGTAACAAGTCGAGGCGTGGAGAAAACTCCCTGACAAGTTCTCCAACAAAAGCCAGCGCGTCGGGTGTCAGTATCTCTTCGAGACCACGGACGCTGGGATCTGTTACTCTGAGGGTTCGGGGTTCGAGAACTAGTTCGGTTCGCCTCTCAGCTTCGTCGGATAAGTGCAAACCTATGGGTCCCGGTCTCGCTCAGGCTTGGTCTTTGAACCTGAGGGTACTGCTAGTGCTTCTTGTTCCTTGAACTGTACAGTTTCAGTGGATTCACCCATCGCGGTGGTTGACGACGTTCCACTTGATATTACGGTCGCGACTTCGTCGAAGTATTCCGTTCCCACAAACGCCTGGTGTTTCACAGCTGCATAGCCCGCGGGTTCGGCCTCGAACTCTTTCCTCTGGACACGAACGTAGGCCGCCATTCCTTCAACGGAGTATTGTCTGGCGAGTTCGAACATGGATACTGAGAGACTGTGAAAGCCGGCCAGAGTGACGAACTGGAATTTGTAGCCCATAGTGGCTAGTTCCTTCTGGAAACGCCGTATACTCTCAGGGTCGAGGTGTTTCTCCCAATTGAATGATGGCGAGCAGTTGTAAGCTAGCAGTTTCCCGGGGTACACTCTGTGGATCGCCTCTGCAAACCTTCTAGCCTCATCAAGGTCCGGCGTGGGAGTCTCGCACCATAAGATGTCGGCATAAGGCGCATAGCTCATGCCTCGGGCAATGGCCGTTTCAAGGCCTGGCTTGATTCTGTAGAAACCCTCCGTGGTTCTCTCCCCGGTAGCGTAGGGTAGGTCTCTTGGATCCGCGTCGCTTGACAAGAGTTTCGCCCCCATGGCATCTGTCCGCGCAATGAGATATGTCGGGACCCCCATCACATCAGATGCAAGCCGAGCGGCGATTAGGGTTTTGATGAACTGATGGGTTGGGACGAGGACTTTTCCGCACCCAGTCGGGCCAGGGTAAACTCTGGATGAACCGTCCCACGGAGCTTACAGACTTCCTCGGCCGAGTATGGTCGACGGATTCCATTCCAGCGTTCTGATCGCCAGGCCTGCGACAGTCGTTCAGACTCTCTACTGAGGTGCTTTGTTCCATCGGTCAATGGAGCTTCTTGTTTTCGATGTCTGTCGCCGAATTATAAGTGTTGATGAAGTAATGGTCCGAGTTCTATCTTTTGATATATATTTGCATTGATAGCCTCCCTATGTTCCTATGGCGGCAAGTATTATGGAATCTTCCAAGCCGTACCTCGGGAAGAACCCCTCTCGTTTTTAGAAAGTGCTTGGAAATATTTCGGTAGCTGAGACCTTCAAGAACGTTTATGCATGGCTCCGCGGACGAGTCACATGAAGCAGAATTTGAGACATGTTGCCGTCGACCTATCAATCTGCTTGGCGCTCCTGACCAGTCTCGTCATTGAGCTGGACTATGACTCGGTCTCCCACATCCAATCCTCTGTGCAACTCCGATAGTGGGGATAGTGAGTGGCAAAAGTTACGCGGATACGATGGTGCTTGCTCGCCCTCTTACTCCTCGGCGTCGTCTCACTCGCCCATACTCAGCGGGGGGTCGCGGAGACACCGCCTGTTCCAACTGGAGTCTCATGGAATCCCAATGTAAACTGTGTCCCAGTGGTCACTACTTTCGAAAACATAATGGGAACCAACCTGAACTCCTTCAACGGAGGACTCCTAGCAGGGAGCCAGTATGCCACGTACAATCTAAAATATTTTGACCAGAACAGTACTGGCTTTTTCCAGCCAGGCGATACTGTCGTGTACGACCTAGACAACAACGGAACCGCGGATGTGACACCAGGAAAAAACGACCAGTTCTACTCGACTGTGACCTCAGCCAGCGCGGACCGCAACCTATCTACTTCGCCTACCAGCCTGGTTTCAGGATCACTGGTTGGGAAACCGTTGAAGACCGAGCCCCGGCTCAAGTATATCGACGGGTCAACGACTGCTTACTACAACACTACCAACGGCAGTTGGGATGCAGGTGAACAAAATTTTGGTGAGACGGTGGTTTTTGACGCAAACAACGATGGCGTCGTCGACGTAGGCGACACAGTGGTTAGCGGAGGGGTGAGGCTTCCGTTCCTGGCCGAGATTGGAAAGCCGCTTGCAACTCAGACTTTCGGAGGAATCTTCAACAAAAGGATGCTTAACCCGCCCTGCACTATCACGAATGAGTTTGGACAGGTTGTCGGCGTCTTCGTCGAAATCCGCGGCGTCTATCCTGTAGTCTGGGACTACACCACCGAGGACTGTGCGTCCGCTTTCAACGAAATCAACGGTGGCGGCAACTTTGACAATCTGCTCTGCGATTCAAGCGGTAACATGCAGACGTTCGGCATCCACGGAGATTGCGGTGGCGTTATCCACACTGCTTGTGGCCACCGGATCCACTTTGAGATCGACAGGGACTGGATGGCGAAAGGCTGGTGTGGACCCGGAAGCTCGTACTGTAACAATAGCACTCTTCCCCAATATGTGGCAAGCGGGAGTTCAGGAGGCGCCATGGGCATAGACGTTCAAGGTTTCCTTTACTGGGACCCCACCGAGGTTACGACGACAGGCCACAGTTACAGCGGCTGGGAGCTTCATCCGTTCACAGCCTGGCGCTTATCCGCGTCGCTCGCTACCACAATAGAAGACTCGGCCAACAACCCTGTGGCATCAATAATGGCTGGGACCGCAGTCCATGATACCGCCATCATCTCAGGAAGTAGTGGTGTTTACACAGGAACGGTGACCTACAGCGTCTTCACGGGCTCGACCTGTGGAGGGACAGGGACGATTGTCGGTGGCCCTGTCACAGTCATCAACGGCGTCGCTCCGAACTCTGCACCTCAAACGTTCGATACCCCAGGTTCGTTCAGCTGGAACGCCGTCTACAGCGGAGACTCCGGCAACAGCCCAGCCACTAGCAGTTGCGAGCCCTTAACAGTCAACAAAGCCAGTCCAACCATCTCTACATCGCTCTCATCAAACCCGATAACTGTTGGAGGGTCTGTTACTGATTCTGCGACGCTTTCCAACAGTTTCCAGGCAAGTGGTACAGTCGTCTACAGCTTCTTCTCTGGATCAAGTTGTGCTGGAACCGGCACTCAGGTAGGCTCTCCGGTAACAGTTACAAGCGGCGCAGTCCCAGATTCCGGGTCTCAAACATTCAACACCGCCGGTGGCTTCAGCTGGAACGCTGTCTACAGTGGAGATGCGAACAACAACGGTGCGACAAGCACTTGTGAACCACTAACAGTGAATCCTGCGTCAGGCGTCATCATAACGACAACACTCTCCAACAACGCTATAGCCGTAGGCGACTCCGCGAGTGACTCTGCGACGCTTACAGGCGTTACTGCAAACGCGGGCGGAACGGTCACATACAGTTTCTTCTCAGGATCAACGTGCGCTGGAACAGGCACCCCGATGGGCAATCCCGTCACGGTAGCCAACGGCGTCGTCCCGAACTCGGCGTCGCAGGTCTTCAACACCGCTGGCTCGTTCAGTTGGAGTGCGGTCTATAGTGGCGATGCCAACAATGGTGGCGCGACAAGCGTTTGCGAACCCTTGACGGTTAACAAAGTGAGTCCCACTATTGCGACCTCTCTCCTCTCCAACCCTATCACTGTTGGAGGATCCGTTGCGGACTCTGCCACACTCACTAACTCATTCCAGGCAGGCGGGACAGTAACCTTCAGCTTCTTCACAGGTCCGACATGTTCCGGGACGGGCACAATCGTTGGCAGCCCTGTCACCGTAACGAACGGCGTTGTTCCTGACTCCGCATCTCAGACCTTCAACACGGCAGGTTCCTTCAGCTGGAATGCCGTATACAGCGGCGATGCAAACAACAACGGCGCCGATAGCCCTTGCGAGCCGTTGACGGTCAACCCACCGATCACGGCCAATTTCGCATTCTCTCCTACCAACCCTGCTACAGGACAGAAAGTAATATTCTCTGGAAGCGCCACAGGGGGCACTCCACCCTATGTGAGCTGGTCATGGAATTTCGGCGACGATTCCCCGCCGAGCTTTGAGGCAACTGTGGCTCACTCATACTCCAAGGCAGGCTCCTACACGGTGCAGCTAACGGTGACTGACAGCACCGGAATTAATGCTACCTCCATGGCAACGATAACCATTCTGGAGAAGCGGACGATTGTCGGACTCGATCCAACCTTCTTCTATGAGCTGACAACGAGTCTGGGCGTTGCCGTCGTGATCACTGCCCTCGGCCTGTATCGGAAGAGAACCGGAAGGCACATCGATTCAACTGTCTGAAACCAAGAAAAATATCCTGTGGTTTTCTTCGAGTTGTGGCGCCGCCGACAGGGTTCGAACCTGTGACCAACGGGTTGCTACAGTGGACCTTCCACTTTAACAGCTACAGCCTCAGCCATGAGCCAAGTCCGCTGCTCTACCACTGAGCTCGCGCCCCCAAATCTCTGAGGGAACGGCGGCCCGCGTCTTATCCGGCGGCAACCGACAACCCGACAGGACTCGTTTATTAAAAGATAGGCAACTGCGAGTATGAGATGAAAAGTCCATCCGAAATGAATACTGCTCCTAGAGAAACGGGCACCAACCACACTTTCATCGGATATAGGTGACGTCTTTTTCGTAACTTCCTGAAACTCGTCGAACGTGTAACTCGTCTAAACGAAACCAAGAAGTGCCCAGCGATTACCGCACCCACTTTGAGCTTCAGCTTGGAACAGCCATTCCTTACCACTAAAACATTAAGAATCGAGTTGCGCGAGCGGCCCTCTTGGAGGGCCCGTAGCTCAGCTAGGTTTTCTTCAGGTTGAAGAACTGAGAGAGCGGCAGGCTCATAGCCCCAAGTTCGGGAAACCTGACGGTCCCCGGTTCGAATCCGGGCGGGCCCACCATGCTACCATTGAATATCTAGAGGACTGAGTCCCTAAAGACACGAGGAGACTTTTCACGGATGAGGAAAAAAAATGATCGGGGATGTTGGGCACCTAGAGACCCTTCATCATTCGTTGCGGCATTCAGTCCGAGGATTTCCTAGATTTAGCGCGGTATGCTAATCCGATAACGGCGCTGACCACTGCACCCACCACTCCAAGGATCGCGGTGAAGATTGAGGGAGCGAGACCCAGGATGGTAGGGGCCGCTTTCTGGGGGGTGGGAGAGGAGGCGAAGCTGATGTACACGGTTCGAGTGCTTGATGGGTATGTGACGTAGACGTAGTAGTTGTTGGCGTCTTGGCTGATAATGAAATTCGAAGCACCGCTGTCGAGGGTCACGTTGAAGCTACCGCCTGAGGGGACGATGGACTTGGGCACGGTCATGTTGGCAACCCCGACGCCTGCTCCTCCTGAAACCTGGAAGCTAATCTTGTGGGTACCGGCGTCGTACTGAGTATTTGAGACGGTGGAATTGCTTGTAACCTTGAACGTGACCCCACCGGAAGTGATGGACTGGCTAACGGGGGGCATTGAGGTCCTTGCGGTAACTGTCACACTGACAGTCGTCGAAGCAGTCGTCGCACCCAGAGGCGAACCAGTAATCATGACACTGTAAGAGCCTGGAGCAATAGTAGATGAGACGCTAATCGTCAAGGTACTGGTCGCACCTGACGAAGATGGAGTCACAGACATGGAACTGAACGAAGTGCAGGTGACACCGGACCGTAGAGGAGCAACACACGACAACGCGACAGACTGAGCAGTACCAGAAATCAGCTTCACAGTGATAGTCACACTGCCTGAACTGCCCGCAGTAATACTAACCGGACCATTGATCGACAATGAATAGTCGAAAGCAGGAGGGGCTGTTGAGAAGAACTTCCAAGTATCACCGATTGCAACGGTGGAGCTAATACCTCCGCCAAAGACGATTAGATAACCGTCAGCCGTATCATACGCCATCGACGGAATAAGTCGTGGGGAAGGCCCACTACTGGACGCAACGTTTGTCCATGAACCGCCTAGATACTTCCATGTCTCCCCGAACGGGGTGCCTGTGGGACTAGTGGATGACGTGCCGCCGAACGCGACAACATAACCGTCTGCAACATCATAGACCATCGACATGCCTCCGCGTGGGGAAGGGTCACTGCTCGAGGTAATGTTTGTCCACGATCCGCGTAGAAACGTCCAAGTATCACCCAAAAAGACAGAGCCGCCAAATCCGCCGAATAGAATCACATAGCCATCAACTGGGTCGTAAGCCATCGACGCAACAGCGCGCGGGGAGGGTCCACCACTCGACGTAATGTTTGTCCACGAACCGCTGAGAAACCTCCAAGTATCACCAGACGGGGTGCTCCCGGTATTAGTGACGGTCTGCCCGCCGAACACGACTACATAGCCATCAGCAGCATCATAAGCCATCGAATTGGTCCACGAGCCAGCCAGAAACTTCCAAGTATCGCGCAAGTAAGTGGAGCCATTATACCCGCCGAAGAGGATCACGTAGCCGTCAACGACATCATAAACCATCGATGCGCCAATCCTTGAGGAGGGGCCAGTGCTGGACGTGATGTTCGTCCACGAGCCACCGAGATACTTCCAAGTATCACCGATTACGACGGTGGAGCTAACGGTGGCGCTAGTACCTCCGCCAAATAGGACTACATAGCCGTCAGTCGCGTCATAGACCATCGACGCGCCAGCCCGTGAAGAAGGGCCAGTACTGGGAGTAATGTTTGTCCATGGACCTAGTGTAGAGACGTTGACAGTGACGGTTGTCGCGGCAGAGGCAGTCGCGCCCACGGGACTACCAGTAACCTGGAAGGTGTACGAGCCGGGTGTAACCTTAGACGCGACACTGACCGTCAAGCCGCTCGACCCGGTAGGAGTTACAGGGTTCAGCGTGAAATTGCCACAAGTAATACCTGAGGGAAGACCGGAACATGAAAGTGTGACAGACTGAGGATTACCGGCAGTCAGAGTCGCAGTGATCGTCATGCCAACAGAAGTACCCTGCGTGATACTAACAGGACCACTGTTCGACAATGAATAGTCAAAGGCTGGTTGAGTGCTCGGTGAGGAGAACTTCCATGAGTCACCAGGTCCGCTGAAGAGAATCACATAGCCGTCAGCAGGATCATAAGTCATCGACGTAGCACCGTATGGGTAGAGGCCAGTGCTAGAGGTAATGTTTGTCCAAGAGCCCCTCAGAAAACTCCAAGTATCAGAAAACAGATGCCCATCATCTCCGCTGAAGAGAGCCACATAGCCGTCAGCAGCATCATAGGCTATCGACGCACTATACCGTCGGGAGGGGCCAGTACTGGGGGTGATGTTTGTCCATGAGCCTCCGACAAACTTCCAAGTATCACCGAATATGGTGAAAGAGCTACCATATCCGCCGAAGAGGACTATGTAGCGATCCGCAGAATCATAAACCATCGCCGCTTCATCCCGTGGGGAGGGACCGCTGCTGGGAGTAATGTCTGTCCATGAGCCACCGAGGAACTTCCAAGTGTCACCCAGGTAGCCAGCGCTGCCGTATCCGCCGAAGAGGATGACATAACCATCAGCAGCATCATAAGCCATAGAAGCAATAGCCCGCGGGGAGGGGCCTGTGCTGGGCGTAATGTTTGTCCATAAGCCACCTAGAAATCTCCACGTATCACCGAAAGTGGTAGAGGCAGAGCTTCCGCCGAAGAGGATTACGTAACCATCAGCAGGGTCATAAGCCATCGACGCAGCATCCCTTGGGGAAGGGCTTGTGCTGGACGTGATGTTTGTCCAGGAGCCACCGAGAAACTTCCAAGTATCATCCATAAAGCCAGAGCTAGAGCTGCTAAGTCCGCCGCCGAAGAGGATCACATAGCCGTCAGCAGCATCATAAGCCATGGATGCTTCAACTCGCGGGGAGGGGCTAGTACTCGGCGTAATGTTTGTCCATGGACCTGGGGTCGAGACGGTAAAGGTCACTGTCGTTGTCGCGGCTGAAGCGGTCGCACCTGCAGGACTGCCAGTAACGTGGAAAGTGTACGAGCCAGGCGTAAGAGAAGACGCAACGATGATCGTCAAGCCACTAGTCGCACCCGCAGTAGTCGGAGTCACAGGGTCGACAGTGAAACCGCCACAGGTAATTCCCGACGGAAGACCAGAACAGGACAGTGTAACAGGCCTAGGTGTACCAGCAGTCAATTTCGCATCGACCGTCACGGCAACCGAAGTACCTTGCGTAATACTAACAGGACCACTATTCGACAACGAATAGTCGAAAGCAGGAGTGGCTGTCGAGGAGAACTTCCAAGTATCACTATAGAGCGCAGAGTTACTTACTCCGCCGAAGAGGACTACATAGCCATCAGCAGCATCATAAGCCATCGACGCAGTAGCCCGTGGGGAAGGCCCACTAGAAGTAATGTTTGTCCACGAACCACCCAAAAACTTCCAAGTATCACCAAAGGCAGCAGTGATAGACGTGCCGTTAGTCGTCGCGATAGCCGTCAAACCGCCGAACGCGATTACAAAACTGTCAACAGCATCATAAGCCATAGATGAGAGAGCTCTTGGGGAGGGACCGCTACTGGACGTAATGTTTGTCCATGAGCCACCCAAGAACTTCCAAGTATCACTAAGAAAGCCAGAGCCGTGAGATCCGCCGAAGAGGATTACATATCTATCCGCAGAATCATAAGCCATCGACGCAGCATCCCGGGGGGAAGGGCCACTGCTAGAGGTAATGTTTGTCCATGAGCTGCCGAGAAACTTCCAAGTGTCACCGTAGAAGGCAGCGGGCGAACCGTTGCCAGTGAGTCTCGCACCGCCGAACGCGACTACATAACCGTCAACAGCATCATAAGCCATCGACCCATCGACCCGGGGGGAAGGGCCACTGCTAGAGGTAATGTTTGTCCATGAGCCACCCAGAAACTTCCAAGTATCACCGAAGAAAGAGGACCACATATCCATCAGCGGAATCATAAGCAATCGACGCACCAAACCGTGGCGAAGGGCCACTAGAGGTGATGTTTGTCCATGAGCCGCCCAGAAACTTCCAAGTATCACCGGACACAGCTCCACCGAAGAGGATCACATAGCCATCAGCAGCATCATAAGCCATCGACCCATCAACCGCCAGCGCCGAGGGGCGAGTGCCAGAGGTTATGTTGGTCCAGGGGCTATTCACGCTTGATACCGATGCGGTTTGGCCGCTCAGGGCTGTTTGACAATACACGCTTCCAAGTCCCGCTGCTGAACAGTTCACTGGCCCAATGCCTAGATGAGAGAGGAGTTACCACGATGACCATGATTGAAAGGAATGATAGGAATAGGGCTGTGAGAGATATCCGGCGTCGCAATCTAGGGAGGATGACTAACACGAGTTTCAGAATGATGGTCGTCAAGAGGCAGTTAAAGTCAGGCAATCATCTGCAGGGGAACAGCCTGTTTGTAACACACTGCAATGAGATCGCTGCGGATTAGCCTTCGAAGCTGAAAGTCACAGAGTTGGGTCCAATGACTTCGAACTTGACTGTTCGTGGTACTGTTTCCCTGATCATTGTTGTGACGAATTCCTTGACGAATATGGAGAAGTTGAGGTTGACATCGTGATGAACGGTGTAGAAATGCATCTTTCCGTCATAACGGTGCTCGTAGGCGTCGAAGTGGCTGCTCCACAGGTCTAGGAACTGGAGAATGGTTCCGAAGCTCAGCTGCTGGTAGAGGTAGAGGACATGCTCCCGTCCAGAAGTCTCGGCGAATTTCCTTCCGAGCTCTTCCAGTTCTGGTTTGTCGAGTGACTTGTATACGTCCCGTAGGAGGTCTTTGCTGACGGGGATCAGACCGAGCCTCCCAGCGTAACGCCACCAGTCCGCATAGCGAGACAAGATCTGAGAAACCAGTGTGTTGAGACTTGTCCGGTTCTTCTTCGCCTCGTCCTCAAGGTTCGCTCTGAGGCTGCTGTCTATCCGAAAAGAAACAGTATCTGTTGTAATTCTTTGGTTGGATTTCTTGAACCTGGGGGAAGACGTGGAGGTTGTTTCCGATTGTTGCTTCGCAAAGACCCCCAAGACCGCGATCAGGCCCCACATAACCCAAGGATTGCGGGTTTTTTCTGACGAGCGTGAATCCGACGCGCCAAGCGGGGCTTGGAAGCTGACTGGAGAGGGCGACAAGGCTCGAGTTAACAGTTTCTCGGTGTTCCGGTCCGGATAATAGCTTTGTCGGAATCTTAGTCCACTGAGTAGTCTCTTTAAGGAGCAAATAGTCGTAATCGCTTTCCCACTTCCGTAAGAACGAGAGAGCACATGTTAGTGAACCCTTCGACGCTAGTAGGACGCCAAGGCTACTTTTAGATAGCAATTGATATCGTAGGCGTACATGACTAAACGTTCAATCTATCGACTTTCGTGTACAAGGGCCAACGGGGATATTCTCATCAGTTGGCTTGGAACGAAAAAGAAAGGATAGCAGCCCCGTTTTTCCCTAGTCGCCTCAATTCACGGCTCGCCACTCGAATCCGGGCGGGCCCGCCATCCACTGAATGAATTGACCTGGTATGATGTTGGGTTTATGAGATCGCTAAGACCCTCTTCTTTGAGACCTTAGGAGTTGCCAGCTGACGCGGCTGATCAGCTATGTGAAAAATCGGGGTTGAGCTTGGCCAGTCTGGTGGTCGTGACTGCTTAACCGTGTATGGTATTGAGAGTTTGAAGGGAGCTTTCGGTGGGAGGGGACTTGTCTATTCTTGGATACAAGGAGTCGATGAGGCTGCTGGGCCGAACTGTCAATTCGAGTTGTCGCAACCCTCTCGAGCGGAATATAATATCGAGCAAGGTCAGGTTACTGCGGAATTCGATCGAATAGACAAATTTCCCTGTGCTGGCATTGTTACTTCAAATGGGGAAGGGTATCTGATCGCTCCCGCCCTTAAGCTCGACTTGGGCAAAGGGCGCGAGATTGTTCTGATGCTACTCTCGCCACCAGCTAGGCCTCACAATGTATCTGTCGAGAAGACCGTTCTTTCTACCCCGGGTGAAGAGGCAACGATGACTCTCTCGGCCGAGAGTGGTGAGCTTCGTTGTCTGGGGACTTTCTCAACCAGGTCGAAAGGGGGAAGGGTCATCTTGAACAGAAACCCTAGAATCCCGGTGTACAAGAAAGGATTCGATGAGACTCTCGGCAAGCTTAGAGGGCCTGGGAGGATAAGCGCTGTTTGGAAACCCGTCGGTCGGAGCTTTGAAGAACTCGTTCTAGTCTTCGACCCGTCCACTATCTGTTCCTTCGAAGCGAATTCGATGTCTTTTGACATGATACCCAGCTATCTAAGAGGGCGCGAGTTCAAGGACTCTGGGAGCATGGGCGACTATGTAGTAGGCGATGGCTTCGGTGTGAGCTATACTATTCGTCTATTGTTGCATCGCGGCCTTAGAAGACGTTCCTCTGATGAAGCAAGACTTGTGGTAACTTGAGGATACTGGTCACGTTCTCGGTCCCCTCACTTCTCTGTCAGAAGAAAGGGGTAGCTTCTGCAGTCTGACTCGCTCCTTGCCATTTCAATGGCAGCTTTGTGAATCCGACGGACCTACCATTCTAGCGTTACTTTTGACCTACGTGGCACTAGAGAGTGCTTGCCCTTCGTCTTTGAAGATTTCTCTTATAGCACTCTGGAGAATCCCGAAGTGACGGTGCACTAGACTATCAGCAGAGGACACGGTTGTCGCGCTTTCTGTGAGAGCTTCTCTTGTCAGGATTTGGTCGGGTTTCTGGGCGTACGTCCAACGATCGCCTTGATCGCTTCTATCTCACTCTTCTTCCTTCTTGGCGTGATCGAAAGCCGGCCTAGAACTTCTGCTACAGAATTCTTGCCCACGATATCCAGCGGATCCAAACGATAGATCGATCATCCTGGCTTTTCTCTCTTCCTTATATCCGAGCCTTCCTTGTGGACCTCTAAGGTTTCGTGGGTTTCATGAGGCTAGACTCTAGGGAGATTATGTTGCTAACCCTCATAGTAATGGGTCTATTCCTTGCAGCCGGGTTGCCGTCGGCACGGGCCTCGCCAACGTACGCTCCTGGGGTCAAGCCGGGGGATACGGCGGTCTATGCCCAGACGGTTGGCAGATGGAACCTCCCCGGTCCCGCGCAGCCTCCGTTCGACCAGTTCGTCAACCTAAACTTCACGACCCTCAGCGTTACGAGTGTTATTGGAGCAAACGTTTCCGCTGCTCAAACTTTCAGTTACACTAACGGCACGACGCGATCGAATGTAATCCAAGGAAGCGTCGCCACCGACTCCGGGAACATCACCTTCTGGTTTATTCCTGCGAATCTCACGACCGGTGACCCAATCTACACGACTCCCGGGGCTCCGGTAATCAATAGGACGATCACAGAGGTGTACGCGGGCGCAGTGAGATCGCTTAACATCTACAATGCCACCCACGTCCTGCCTCAGGGAACGGAGTTTGTTAACGCGTGGTGGGATCAAGCGACCGGGATTCTGCTCCACGTCGATTTTGCCATCAAGACACCCACAGGCAACGCGTTCGCTGGTGCGAGCTTGGTTCAGACCAACATTTGGGGCCCCGGGCCCGGCTTCGGATTGATCGCCTTCCCGAATCCTCTTCTTATCCCAATCGGCTTCGAAAATACTAGTATGCTAGCCTTCATTAGCGAGCGGGGTTTCCCTGGAAGCATCACAATCCAGCTCGGACTCACCGGTTGCACTGGAATCTGTCCAGTGCCCAACTTATTCCCTGACACAGTAACATTGGCAGCGGGGACGATAGCTTTCGCCAACCTCACCATTCCAACCCGTGCTGATACGACGCCTGGAACCTGGAGTATAAGCGTCAACGCTTTCAGCGGCCCATTCGTGAGCAACTCGACAGTCTTGACTGTGATAGCAGTCCCGTCAGGAGCTGACGAGTTTCCGAGTGCGAACATCAGTTTCAATCCCTTCAGTCCCTTGCCAGGCCAAACCGTGAGCTTCAGTTCCGCAGGAAGTCTTGACCCAGACGGGTTTATCGTATCGTACAACTGGACGTTCGGAGACCTCACCCAGATCGTTGTTCCGGGAAACACGACGACTGTTCAGCATTCCTTTGCCTTTCCTGGTAGCTACGCTGTTGCACTAACGGTCACGGACAGTTCGAACCTCAAGGGATATGCGAGTGTCGTAGTGAACGTTGCGAACAATACGGATGAGCCGCCGATTGCCGACTTTCTTATTCGCGTGCCAAATCCGGGCCAGCCGATCCGAGTGGGACAGGACATCACCTTCGACGCTAGTCCAAGTATCGATCCTGATGGTAGTATTACATTTTACCGGTGGACGTTCGGAGATGGAAGCGGAAGCTTCGGTTTATTCACAAACCACGTCTATAGTAATCCAGGAAACTACACTGTGACGCTCATAGTAACCGACAATGGGGGGTTGAGCGCGACCGCGCATCACAACATCCCAGTCATACAAGCATTGGTTCACGATGTTGGGATTGTCAACGTTGACCCGGAGCCGAAGAGTGTGGTGTCCGGCCAACAAGTCTTTGTCGGTGTCGCACTTGTCAACCTGGGGCAGCAGGCGGAGAATGTCGATATCACTGTCCGCTTCGACTCGCAGGTCGCCGCGACGCTTCACGGTGTTAGCGTTCCAGTGACTCCGTATCCCTACTTTTTCCAGGTCGTTTGGGACACAACTGGGGTTGCTGCTGGAAACTACACGATCTCGGCGAGTGTCTTCCTTTCGACCGACCAGAACCTCGCGAACAACCAGTTGACTGACGGGATCGTTACGGTCCTTCCACCTCCTGTTTTGTCGGTGACGCCGTCGCAAGGGTCAGTGGGAACGAAGGTCCTCGTTCAAGGGTCTGGCTTCCCGGTCCCCTCTGGGCCATTCCAGATCTCTGTTACTGTCGAAGTGACCTTCGATGATCAGTTCCTTGGGTTCGAAACTCTAGGCAACACAGGTGCATTCGATTTCGTGTTCAACGTCCCCCTGTCCCAGGTTGGGCCGCACCAGATCCATGCGTACGCAGAGCTGTACCCAATCCCGGTGGAAGCATCGACGGCCTTTACCGTCGTCCCAGGTCAGGCCACTATGTCGCTTACTGTCAGCGTGGGCTCGATCTACTTCCCTGGGGACACTGCAACAATCTACGTTCTCTCTACGATGAACGGTAGTCCAATGCCTGCAGGAACAATCAGCTTGTCCATCCTATTTCCTAACGGAACAAGTAGAAGCCTGATACTCCAATCTGTCTCGACGGGCATGTACAGAGCATCATACAACGTGCCGAGTACAAACTCTCTAGGAACTTATGCTCTAATCGCGACCACCCAGCAAAACGGCGCCAGTGCCTCAGCTCTCGGGAGCTTTGAAGTAAAACCAACATGGCTTCAGGCCAACAGCCATAACATCGCCACGGGCACCGCTATCGTTGGAACTGTTGGAACATTCGGGGTTGTTGCTTTCGCCTGGAGGAAGGGATACTTCGCCAAGCGAAGGGATGGTTCCCCGTTCGAGTACGGTGCATAACCCAACACAGAACCTTCGCTTAGATCCGTTTCACCGCTTATCTGGGCATGTTATTTTCTGACGAGGAAGCTATGAGGTTGGGGACCCCGAGGGGCCGACTCCTTCCTCCAGTTGCAGCATTCACTTTTACAAACGGTGATACCAACTTCTCAACA
>WNGM01004351.1_pt1 | contig 17426 bp, 21 predicted proteins | sample 5400571 | NCBI WGS metagenome assembly WNGM01 (sample SAMN13153378, study PRJNA577476) | soil metagenome | isolation source: 100 cm soil or saprolite under Garry oak tree replicate 2 | place: USA:California | collected 2016-06-15 | reverse complement strand
GGCACGCCGGGTGCACGCGAAGATCACGAGTGGGCCACCTGATCACAAGCCTCGGCGGAGTCGGCCCGGCTTCCACCGGCGTCCAGGGACTCGCTCGGAGTCGAGTGGTTGTCCAGCTTCGTCCAGCGCAGTACACGCCCGTTGCTGTCAACGGTGGCTGTCGGGCACCCAAGCGCACAGCGGCTCGGACCCAGGGGCCGATGATCAACGACAGTCGTGCGACAAGGTCAACCTGCACCCGCTCAGCAACTTTGCGGACAAGATCGTTATAAAGTTCCGAGGTAACGGCCGGGCTACGACTAGCTGCTAGAGCTATGCTGGTGGAAAGCAAGTGGTAAGCAGGCCGGATACCTTCCCAACCCGACTTGGTGGCCCATGTTCAACCTCCAGCCCACTCCCCAATACACGCTGGCCGATCCCCCCTTGGCCCAGGCGCTTGCACAGGTTCGATTCCCGCTGGTGGCAAGGATTCAGTCATTAGAGGGAATAGTACCGCTCCAGGATGCACTCGCGGAACAGTTTCCGTATATGCAGCGCTCCGTCGAAACGAGCTTCGCGGTTAATGTTTCGGGGGCTGATATTCAGCCAGAACAGACGGTTACATGGCAGTTTACCGACGATGAGGGGCGACTACTCGTTGTCGGATCCAACCAGGCAACCCTCTCGGTTGGTAAGCAATACAATGGGATAGGCGAATTCGCGTCACAATTCGAGCAGGTGCTAAACTCGCTCAAGAAGGCGTATCCCATTCGGCGCTGCGAGCAAATCGGTGCCCGCTTCCTTGACCTAGTGCCTGATGATAGCGAGGAAGCGGGTCAGTGGAAGCGGTGGTTCCGGCGAGAGATCGTTGGCTGGTCAGCCAGCGAAATTGTGCACGGAGAAACGCAGTTGCAGGCGGCCGTTTCTCAAATTCAACTGGCGTCCCCGCCGATCGATGCCTTGTCGGTCTGCCCCGCCGATATTCAGGCCATTGTACGACACGGACTGGCACCCGCCGGGTCCGTTATCCCAGGAGTACCGCCAACTCAATTCCAAGAGCGATCCTTCTTCTTGGATATTGACCTATTTGTGGCATCGCCTCAAGAATTCGACACAGCCTCAATCGTTGCCCAGTACCGCGCTCTGCATTCTCAAATCGATAGGTTCTTCCGCTGGACTCTAACAGAAGAGGGCGAGAAGCACTTCGGACTTGAGGAGAAGAAATGAGCGTCTTCACGGCAAACGGTACTGTGCGCCATTCGATTATCCCGGTAGGTACGGCATCGTATTTGAGCGTTCCTGAACCGGTACGCGCAAAGCCGCCGGACATTCTTGGAGCATGGCTTCTCATTACCCCCTACGTCTCTCGCCCACGGCGCGAACTGACGGGAATTGTTCGACAGATTTTACAATCCACTGGCTGGTCGAACCGAACGCTTGCGCAGGTGGTCGGCACTACCCATCCGACGATAAAGACGATCAGAGAGGGACACGAACCCGAGCGGCGCCCCGACCTGGCCGCTGCTCTCGCGAATACCGCTGAGGTTGTGGCGAAGATTTCGCAGCTGGCAAATGGCGATCAACCCAAGCTACGAGCCGTGCTGAAGACCCCCGGGCCATCTGGCGAGACCCCGCTCAAGCTTCTCGCCGATGGCTTGTACGGAAAGGCGTACCTGGTGGCGATGGATCTCCTCGTGCGGCGCCGAGACGCCGGAAGGCTACTTGACACGACACGCAGTCGGCAGCCAAGCATGGACACCCACGCCCTCTCAGAAGACCCCGATGTCGACTGAAACCCTATATGACCTGGGATGGCGCCAAGGTTCGGTCCTACAGACCCCTATCAGCACCGTCAGCCTTGTAAGCGGCCCAAAGTCGGGCACCGTAAAGGAGTCGGTTCAATCACATGAGCTGTGGGCTGTCGTAACTCAGGAATGCGGTCTGGCACGGGCCCGAGTTACGCAGAATACACCCTCGGTAGAGCTGCGCCAAGTCCACGATACCGCCCCGCCTATTACCTGGGGCATCCGTACCCGGAAATTCCTGCTAAGCGAGACTCCCAGCCACTATCTTATCGACGATAAACCAATCGCTTTCGTGTCTCCCCGACTACTTTCTGACGCCGAGGTCGTCAAGCGTTTGTATACGCTGGAAGATAGGCGCGTGTTGGCCTTGAAGACTTGGTTAGGCAATCGTTATGACCGGCCGGCGGTGCCAGATGAATTGGGTCCGTTGGCCAAGGCCATCGCAGATGCGGTGGGTAACGAAAACAGGCAACCGATTGGGCGGATGGCCCGCGACGTCTATATGCAAATCGATGGCGAGGCCGACGCACGTACGTTTTCCCTATTTGCCGTCACTACCGATGATGCAGACCCTGACGCGGTTCGGCCTACTGTGGGAGATCTGAGCCTTAGAGGTCCCGCAGCATCTGGGCATTCCGAGCGCAATCGAAGTCGGTACCGCATCGGAGGTCTCTCTCAACCTCGTGGAAACTGCATACTGCGCGGACCTTAGTCGGCTCACGTGGGAAGACAACGAAGGCCCGGACGGAGCATATTAATCAAGTACTCCCCACCTTTGCCGCGCCGCCTGACGGCTGACGCCCAGGCGCTCGCCAATCTCGGTCCACGAGTATCCGAACTGGCGTAGTCCGATGACAGCCTCTTGGATCGCGGCCTCGACCGCGCCGGCGAGGGTGACCATCGAGGTGAGGGCTTCGATGTCGCCGGCGGCGACCCGGCGGGCGTAGGCGCGGCGCTGGCCACCCGATCCACCAGGGGAAACGTCTGGTGGATCTGGTATTTCCGGCTCGTTCTCTGTAGCAGCGCAGGCCGCTTCAAGGCGGACGGTCAGCGAATCACCGCACCAGAGCTGTCCAAAAAACATGAACAACGACGACGCGTTGATCTTTAGGGCGACTGGGCTCTTCCGCCAATCTGCTGAGGTCATCTGGATCGCTCGTTAGCAGCACCACAGGTCGAACTGCTCTCAGAGCTGTCGCCGTCACCACGGCATCGATAGCGCAACGATGACCCGACAATCCTGTTGCCCCTAGCAATTCACCAGCGTGCCGGCCGATCTCGGCGCTCACCTCCGTCACGGTGATTCGTGACAGCACCCGATGAATGACGGCGTCGCGCGAACCGCCACGCAGCACTTCCGCCAGCGTAATGGCACTGACGACTACCCCGGCTCCCCGTTCACGCGCGCTCTCCAAGTGGGCCCGGGTTCGTTGGTCACCTGCCGCCAGCTTGGAAAGCCCTTCGCTGTCCAGAACGAGGGTGCCACCGGTGGTACTTACTTGGCGTCTGGCCACGAGCGCCTCGCCTCAGCCAGAGCTTCCTCCGAAACCGGGCCGTGCTCGGCTTGCAGAAGCGCAGAGAGCTCGCCTAGAAGATCCAACTCAAGTTGCCTGGTAACAGCCTCTGTGACGTACTGGCTAAACTCGCCACGCCCTACCCGCTGCTGGACGGCCGCAGTCAAGTCCTCAGGCATGGATACGCTGATCTTGCGAGCACGCCCCACAAGCCTGAGGCGGGGTTCGGGTTCATCGCCGCTACCTGCGAGAGATGTCGCAAGCCGAATCAACTGATCATGAATCACCGGGGACGTTCTGCTGAGATCACGAAGTTTGTCCCAGTTAGGTGCGCTCGCAAGGGCCCCGAGAAGCGCAACCATCGAAAGCATCTGCTCGTCAAGGCCCTCTACGTCGGTGCCCGACGAGATGGGTTCTGCACTCATGAAACCTATGCTACCGCCGGTAGCAAGCGGCGCACGAGCGCCCGAAGCGGACTGCGGCGCTGTAGCAGTAGGTGTAGCAACGGCGACGCATGAGACCAGACGTGCCAAGATCGAGCCATACGCGCAGGACACTCTACCGAGCACGCCATACGCGGTTCACTAGACCTGAAAAGCGGAAGGTCGGCGGTGTTGACGGTTCGACCCCGCCCCTGGCCACCAGTCCTTCGCCGGGCTGACGAAGCGGTGACCAGCGGAAACGCCGGTCGCCGTTTTGCTCTTCCCGATCATGGTCTAGGCACGCCGTACCGGTGATCCGCACGTACCGCCCGGTCGCACTGAGCCCGGTCAGGTCGTCCGTCCCACCGTTACCGGTCGTCGTCGAGTAGATCTTCGTCCACGTCGTACTGTCGGCCGACGTCTCGATCGTGCACGCCTTGGCGTAAGCAGCCTCCCAGGTCAGCTTGACCCGGCTGAGGTTCGCCGAAGCGCCGAGGTCGACCCGCAGCCACTGCGGATCCACGCCCTCCTTGCTGGCCCACCGGGTCGACGTCAGGTTGCCGTCGAACGCGTGGCCGGCCGGGAACGACGAACTCTCCAGCGACGACGCGGTCGCCGGCTTGCCCTGCGACAGCAGTACCGCGCCGCCGCCCGACCCGCCGACGGTCAGCGCGAACCCGGCCGTGTGGGTGGCCGAGGCCGACGCTCCGCTCACTGTGATGGTGGCGGTACCGGTGGCCGCCGCTGCGGTCGTCGCCACGGTCATCGTCGAGGTACCGCCAGCCGTCACCGATGCCGGGTTGAAGCTCACGGTCACGCCCGCCGGAGCGCCGCTGGCAGACAGCGCCACCGACTGCGCGGTGCCGGAGACCACCGACGTGGCGTCACCGTGGTCGACGAGCCGGCCGTCACCGAGCCCGACGCCGGGTTGAGCGACAGCGCGAAGTCGTTGGTCGGCGAGCCCGACGGCGTGAACGCCCACTGGCTCGCCGCGCCCGAGCGGCTGCCCGCCACGACGTTGGTACCCGACGCCCGGATGCACTTATGGCCGGTCTGGATATCCGAGATCGTGCCGTTCGGGTTGATCGACCACTGCTGGGTCGGGCCGCCGGTGCACGTGGCGAGGACGATGTTCCCGCCGGACATGGCGGCGCACTTGTTGTTGATGATCAGGAAGGCGCCGTGGAACGTGAACTGCTCGCTGGCCGCGCTGTTGCAGGTGGCGGTCTTGAGCGCGGTACCCGATGCCGCGGGCGGTCAGGCACTGGCCGGTCGAGCCGTTCTTGTACCGGCTGACCGTCTTGGTGGGCTGCGCGCCGCAGTCGATCGCGTCGAACGCGCTACGCCCTTGCCGCCCAGCCAGAGGTCGATGTGGCGCAGCCCTGGCCGCCGTTGGCTCCGTGCCCGCTCCAGTCGGGGCCGCACTCCTGGCAGCTGTCCTCCATGATGACGTACTTGCGGACCCGGGGTACCCACACCCTGGTGCCGGGCGAGAGCTCCGCCATGGCGGTCGCGAAGGTGATCGGGTCGGCGAAGGTACCCTTGCCGCGGGCGGTACTGTGGATCTTCGGGAAGGAGATGTCGCCACCCGGCGGCGTGTTGTCCCACCAGCCGCAGAAGGTCAGGAACGTGTGCTGCGTGGTTGCCGCGTACGCCGGCACGGTAGCCAGTACCCCGGCGACGGCCGCTATCACGACGAGACAGCCAGCCGTCACGGTCGCCAGAGGTGCGCGCCGGTTCATGGTCCCTCCCGAGGCCATCCGCACGCGTGTGAATGCAGCCTCACCCTGGACGCCCCGAAGTTAAGACTGCCAGGAAAGCTATCTACCAGTTCTCAGTGCGGCGCCACCCACTCACGGCGCATCCGGTCCCAGTCCCGCCGCGTGTCGGCGACCAGGATGATCGCCTCCCGCAGCTCCAGGATCAGTCCGATGTGCTGCGCGGTCCACGGGTACGGCTCGCGGCCGGGCCCGGGATCCATCGGGATGTCCGACTCGTCGAAGCGGCGCATGGCCCGGTCCAGCCGGCGCACCGCGCCGACGTACGAGGCACGGGCTTCGCGCAGCTCACGGTCGTGGTTCCGGGACATCAAGCCCACGGTATCGAACGCCTGTTCGAGGCTGTCAAGGCGCCGCGCGTGCCAGGCGCTCCGCATGGTCCCGCTCGCCGGCGGCGCCGCGAGCGGGCACGGCGGCTGGTGCTCCCAGTGCCCGCACAGCGCCACGGTGATCGCCGCACCGGGAGCCCGGAGATCGGCCTGCGGCTGCATGACGAGGATCGCTTCATGCGCGAACGCCTGACGCATGCGCTCAGGCTATCGTCGGGGACGTGGAGATCCGCCAGGCCGAGCCCGCCGACTGGCCGGCGATCTGGCCCATCTGGCACGAGGTCGTCGCGGCCGGGGACACCTACGCCTGGGACCCGGCGAGCGACGAGGCCGCGGGCCGCGCGGCGTGGCTGCTGCCGCCGCCGGCTGAGGTGTGGGTCGCCCTGGACGGAAAAACCGTCGTCGGTACCGCGCAACTGCGGCCCACCGAGTTCCTGCTCGCCCGCGCGCAGGAACTCGGGTACCGGGCGATGCAGTTCAACGCGGTCGTCAGTACCAACGAGCGGGCGGTCGGGCTGTGGAAGTCGCTCGGCTTCGAGGTCATCGGTACCGTCCCCGAAGGGTTCCGGCACGCCCGGCTGGGCTTCGTCGACCTCTACGTCATGTACCGGCGGCTGATAGGACCTCCGACTGGTAGCCGCTCCGACAAGCTGCGCGGCTGATAGGACCTCCGACTGGTAGCCGCTCCGACAAGCTGCGCGGCTAGGCCCGCCGCCGGAGTGTCGCGACGGCGGAGCCGGCGAGGGCGACCAGGCAGGCCGGCAGCTGGCCGTCGACGATGGCCGCGCCGAACAGCGCCTCGCCGGTGCCCGGGTCGGAGTTCACGTAGGCGCTGACGAACCGGGCCACCCACCGGGTGTCGTACGACGCCTCATCGATGCCGGGAAAGTCCAGCGCCCAGGTGCCCGACGGAACCCGGTCGCCGACCATCGTGGCGACCAGGCACACCGCGACGTCGTATGCGCCGGCCATGCCTGATCGGTTGACAACGGCGTCGAACGTACCGGCGACGGCCTCCCGATCGTCGCGCAATGCCAACCGAAGGACCTGTTCTGCATCGTCGTACGGGTCGTTTTCGGCGCCGGTCACGAGCACCACCCTAGGTGGTGGGGTCAAGGCGCGCACCAGCTCGCGCAAAGCCTTACGAGGACAGGAGAAGACACGTCAACCGGGCCGTGCAGACCCGCGCGCCGGCCTCGTCGGCGATGGCCACCTCGTACGTCACAACGGTCCGCCCCAGCCGTACCGGCGTGGCCACCCCGGTGACCGTACCGGCCAGCACCGCCTTGTGGTGCGTGGCGTTGATGTCCACGCCAACGGTCTTGCCGCCGGAGATTCTGGCCGCGTGCAGCGCGGCCCCCAGCGAGCCCAGTGTCTCGGCGAGCACGCAGGAGGCTCCACCGTGCAGCAGGCCGTACGGCTGGGTGTTGCCCTCGACCGGCATCGATCCGACGACGCGCTCGGGCGCGGCCTCGATGATCCTGATGCCCATCCGTTCGGCCAGCGCGCCGGGTCCGCCGAGAGTATCGGGAATTGCCTCTTTGACCGGGTCCATGGATGGACGGTACCTGCCGCATGGTCGGCAAGGCGCGCTAGTGTGCTGGCCGTACCCGTCACAGGGAGGATGTCCATGCGCGCTCGGCAGGTCGCGGTCGCGGCCGTATCCGCGGCCGTGCTGCTGGTCGCCGGGTGCGGGACGAGGAACGCCGCGTCACCGCCGCCGGCACCGACCGCCGTTCAGCTCTTCGGTGCGGACGGCAACATGTTCGACACGCTCGGCGCCGCCTTCAAGGACCCCGACACGATCAGCGGCATGGTCGGCACCGCTCCCCTGACCCCGCTCACCGAAGACTTCAAGCGGCGGATCAAGGGGGTCGACCCCAACGTCAAGGAGTACACCTACGCCGCCGAGTCGTACGACGCCGTGGTGATCGCCACGCTGGCCGTCCAGCTCGCCCGGACCAGCGATCCGCTGACCGTCGCGAAGTACATCAACGGCGTGACGACGCTGCAGGCCGGCGGGGTGGAGTGCACCACGATCAAGGACTGCCTCGACACGATAGCGGCCGGCAAGGACATCGCCTACCGCGGCATGGCCGTGCACGGCGGCTTCACCGACGTCGGCGAACCCTCGGTCGCGTCGTACGGGACGCTGCACTTCAGCCGTGGCGACAAGATCGATACCGGGAAGACCGAGTTCGTCTCGGCCGGTTCCGACGACGGCGCGACCAAGCAGCCACCACCCGACCCGGCCACCGGCAAGTACAAGGGCGACCCGCTGAAGCTGGGCATCATGCTGTCCAACAGCGGCGAGCTGGCCGGCACGGCGGCACCGATCTGGGCCGGCGCGCATCTGGCCGTCAAGGAGTTCAACGAAGCCGGCGGCGCCCTCGGCAAGCCGATCGAGTACGAGGACGCCGACGACGGTACCGATCCGGCCAAGGCCAGTGCGTCGTTCGACAAGCTGGTCAAGGACAACATCGGGATCATCATCGGGCCGAACTTCTCCGGTGGCGCGACCGCGCTGATCCCGAAGGCGATCCAGACCGGGCGGATCCTGTTCTCTCCCTCGGCCACCTCGCCGAAGCTGACCACGTTCGACGACCATGGGCTGTTCTTCCGGTCCGCGCCCTCCGACGCGTTCCAGTCCGACGCGCTCGCCGACGTCATCATGCGCGGTGGCGGCCGGCGGGTGTTCATCATTGCGCGCGAGGACCCGTACGGCACCGGCCTGCGCGACGGGGTGACCGAGGCGCTGGTCAAGGCGGGCGTGAAGAAGATGGACATCGGCAGTCGGACGTACCAGCCCGACGCGAAGGACTTCGCGGAGATCGCCCGGGCGGCACACGACTTCAACGCGGATTCGATCATGGTTGCCGGGTTCCAAGAATCCGCCAAGGTGATCGCGGCGATGCAGGCTGCCGGGATCGTCTTCAGCCGGGCGGCATAATCACGCGCCGAAGTCGTAGACCAGCTCGTACGCGGTGGCGTCGAGGATCATCCGGTTGACCTCGACGCACCGGCCCACTTCGGTCAACGCGCAGCGGGTGACCTCGAAGACCAGCGCGCCGATGGCGGTACCGAGTTCCAGCCGTTCGACCTCGTCCGGGCGCGGCGCCCGGGCGGTCACCCGCTCGGTGAACCGCACCGGTCCGTGGCCCAGCTCGGCCAGCCGGGCGTAGATCCCGCCGGGACCCGTGTCGGTGTAGGCGATCCGGGTGTCCCGTACCACGTCGAGCGGCAGGTACGAGGTGGCCAGCTGCACCGGCCGCCGCTCCACCAGGAACCGGCGCGACCGCGCCAGTACCGGCTGCCCGACCGGGATGTCCAGCGCCTGCGCGGCGTAGTCCGGCGCCGGTACCTCGCCGACCACGACGTCGGCGGTACGCGGCCGGATCCCGGTGTCGGCGTCCTGGATGTTGTGCCCGGCTCCCCACTGCCCCTGGGACAGCCGCGCCGGGGACTGGCGGACGATCCGCTCGAACACCCGCACGTAGGTGCCCTTGCCCTGGTGGGTCACCACCAGTCCCTCGCCGCGCAGGATCTCCACGGCACGGCGGGCGACGTCCCGGGTCACCCCGTACCGGGTGGACAACGCGTCCAGTGACGGCAGCCGGCCGGCCACCTCCCCGGCCAGGATCGCCGTACGGAGCTGAGAAGCCATCCGTTCGTACGCTGGTCCGTCCGCCACCGCCGTCCGCCTCTCGCCGGGTGTGCGCCGCACCCCCGATCCTGGGCAGATTACTCGCGTTAACCGGATAATGGCGATTGTGGGCCATAAATATTGACTGTTGCCCACAGCTACCGCACGGTGGGAGCTGTCATGGCGCGCATCCCGTTCAACCCGCTCGATCCACCCGAAGAGCCACCCCGCGGCGCGCATCCGCTGATCTGGCGCCTCGCCCGGCAGGCGTGGTCCGACCACGTACCGGACGCCGACGGGTTCTGCCTTGCCCGCAGCTGCCGCGAACGGTCGGCGTACTGGCCGTGCCAGCCGCGCCGCCTCGCCGAGGCCGGGCTCGCGGCGGCGACCGGCGACAACGCGAAGTGGATCAGTATGAACCGGGGCGGTCACTTTCGCTGACCCGCCGCCCCTCGACCCACCGGTAGAAGCCGTGCCCGGTCTTGCGACCCAGCCGCCCCGCCTCGACCAGCGACACGAGCAGGTCCGGCGGCGCGAACCGCGACCCGTACGCGGTAGCGAGCGTACGCGCGATGTCCAGCCGCACGTCGAGCCCGACGAGATCGGTCAGCTCCAGCGGCCCGACCGGATGCCGGTACCCCAGCACCATCGCCTTGTCGATGTCCGCCGCACCGGCGACGCCGTCCTCGAGCATCCGGATCGCCTCCAGGCCCAGCGCCACGCCCAGCCGCGAGGTGGCGAAGCCGGGCTGGTCGCGTACCACGATCGGGTCTTTGCCCAACCGCGCGGCGACCGCTCGCGCGGCATCCACCGCGGCCGGCGGCGTGCCCGCGCCCACCACGATCTCGACCAGCGGCATCGCCCACACCGGGTTGAAGAAGTGCAGGCCGATCAGGCCCTCGCCGAGCATGCTGATCGGGATGCTGGAGGTGTTCGACGCGAGCAGCCCGGGGCCTGCCGCGGCGGCCTGCGCGAGCACCTCCCGCTTGAGGTCCAGCCGCTCCGGCACCGCCTCGACGACCACCTCCGCGCCGCCGGTCACCGTCTCGGCAAACCCCACGCGCGTACCGGCATCCGCCGCCTCCCTGTCGGTCAGCCGCCCCCGGGCGACCGCGTCGGCCCACAGCCGCTCCAGCTCGGCCCGCGCGGCGACCCGGCGCTGCGGGTCCACCTCGACCAGTTCGACCTGGTACCCGGCGTTGGCCGCGACGTACGCGATGCCCACGCCCATGGTGCCGGCCCCGATGACGACGAACATGGCCTACGGTGTACCGCGGTGCCTACCGAAGGAGCAAACATGAGTGACGAGACCGTGGAGACCCGCGGCGACGAGCGCCACGACCTGATCGTCGGCGACACCAACAAGGACGGCAAGCCGGACCTGTGGGCCACGGACACCGACGGCGACGGCAAGCCCGACCTGTTCCAGTTCGACACCGATGGGGACGGCCAGGTCGACATCACCATGGTCGACCTGGACCAGGACGGTACCCCGGAGAAGGTCGTCGACGGCGACGGCGGGCACGCGCCCACGATCTGACGTGCCGGCGCCGGCGTCCGTGCGCTCAGCCACCACCGAGCGCACGGATCGCGGCGGCGACCAGTACCGCCAGCGCGGCCGCGCCGACGCAACCGGCCGCCCAGAACCAGCCGCCGGCGGCCCCCGAGTTGCCCGGGGCGTACGCCTCCGGATGCCCCTTCGCCTCCAGCCACTGCCGCATGGCCAGCGCCTCCGCGCGGTGCTCGGCCGCCCGGGCCGGCAGGTCCCGGCTGAGATCCAGCGCCAGCCGCGCCTGGGCCCGCTGCAGCCGGCGGACGTACCCGGCCAGCCGCCGGCCACCGCGCACGTAGGCGAACCGCCGCGCGGCGAACCGGGTACCGCCGGTGGCGAGCGCGGCCAGCTCCCGCTCGGTGGCCACCTTCGGTTCGCCGACCAGCTTGCGCAGGTAGTACCCGGCCTCGCGGCGGCCGGCCGAGCGGACCAGCAGGAGGATCACCAGCAGCGCCGGGGTGCCCTTGAGCAGCAGCGCGGCCAGTACCCCCGGAATGCCGTACCCGAACCCGTCGGCCAGCCACGGCGAGTTCCACAGCGCGTGGAAGCCCCACGCGCCGGCCTGCGCGGCCGCGAAGAGCGCGAACCCGCGGCGATTCGGGTGCAGCACCCAGTAGGCCACTCCGGCGCCGGCGAGCGCGGAGAACAGCGTGTGGCTCCACAGCCCGCCGAGAAACCCGCGCAGCAGGAACACCGCGATCACCGGTCCCACCCGGTCGCCGCGGCCGGCCAGCGCCACCGCGTTGACCGCGTACATGACGTTCTCGACGACCTGGAACCCGAGCCCGACGAAGGCGCCGTACACGAACCCGTCGACCACGCTGTTGATCTGCCGGCCGGCGATCAGCACGAGCACGACGACACCGAGTACCTTGACCGGCTCCTCGATGCTCGGGCCGGTCAGCGCCGGTCCCCAGACGGTCGCGAAGCGCGCCGAGACCAACTTGGCGAGCAGGTCGTGGCCAGCCGCGTCGGCGCGCACCGCGACCGCCGTGGCGACCAGGCCGCCCCAGCCGAAGGCGGCCAGGACCAGCGGCGGCGGTTCCCGCTCGAAGTAGTCGAGGCTGCGCGCGACGAGGACGAACGGTACGGCGTAGAGCGCGAACAGCCCGATGGCCAGCGCGGTCGCGAGCGGGTACGCCCCGGCGCCGACCCGGATCATGCTCACCACCTGCCAGCCGCCCGCCACGAGCAGGAGCACCAGCAGCCAGAAGGCCGGCAGGACCACCGAGTGGTGCGCCCGCACCCAGGCCGGTGTGGGCCGGACCGCCGCCGCCGCGCGATGGGCGATCATGCGTGGAACACCAGGCTTGCGACGCTCGCCGTCAGGGCGGGCAGGGCCGGCCGCAGCTCCAGGTCCGCGCCGGCGATGGTGACCTGCACGCTGGTACCTGCCCGCAGGAACACCGCGTACCGGCCGTCCCGCCCCGGCGAGGTGTACCCGCCCTGCCGGCCCGGTACGCCCTGGCTCGTCGTCGTGTCGGTCTCCGTCCCGGTCACCTGGTACCCCCGGTTCGCGGTGATCTTCTGCCGGACCTGCGCGGCGGCCTCGCGCAACGTGCCCTCGAACTGCGCGACCACGAGCAGGTACCGCACCCCGCCGAGCACGAACAGCGTCCGGCCCGGTACCGAGGTGGTGACGTCCAGTTGGGCGCGCGGCGGCGGTACGACGGTGACCCCGTGGCCCAGCGCGTACGGCTGGTCCACGGGTACCGGCCGGGCCGCCGGGAGGGCGGCGTTGACCGCCGGCAGCCCGAAGGCGAGCATCCCGATCAGGACGAGGATCCCCGTGCTCCACCCCAGATTCCGGACCTCGCGCCAGCCCATATATGGGACGCTACCGCCGGTTCGCCACCCGATGTGGCCGAACCATCACGCTCCACGGAGCGTCTTCAGGTAGTTCTGCCACGACGTGATGAACGCGCTCTGGCTGATGCCGAGTACCGCCCGGAAGCCGGCGTCCGCGTCGTCGTGATCCTTGAACCAGTCGTACAGCGCGATGAGCTTGGCCTGCCCGTACCTCTGCGCGATCAGCTTGCAGGCCAGCCAGCCGAGCAGGTAGTTGTCGGCGCTGTCGTAGAACGAGCGGTCGGCGGGCAGGGCACTGCCGGACACCTGCCGGGCGGCCCGGCTCGGGAAGGCGTCGGGCACCCTCTCGCTGGCGTACGCGACGTACTCGGCCATCCCCTCGATCAGCCACACCGGGGTGGCCCCGGTGGTCTCCGGCCCGAACGCCACATGGGTGAACTCGTGGGTGAGCGTGTGCTGCAGTTCGTCGTCGCCCCGGCCGAGGGTGGCCGGGTTGAACACGACGCGGGACAGCGCGAACCTTGCGCTGCGGTCCCACTCCGGTACCGCGTTGTACCGGGGTACCGTCACCGCCTCGACCTGGGCCAGCTTGTCGTGGCTGCCCTCGAAGTACGACTCGAAGACCTTCTGGTCGGAGACCGCGGTCACCAGGACCTTGCCCGGCCAGCCGTCCGGCCGCACCTTCGCCGCGTTGACCACCCCGCGCTCGGCGAGGTCGAGCAGGTGCGCGGCGATCTCCTGATCCTCCTTGGAGACCACGGCGATCACGTGGGCGGTCCTGACCACGACCACCGGCCGGGCCTCCCATGCCTGGCCGCCGACGCCGAACGGGTACTTCTCACCGGCCCCGGCGCCCTCTTCGGCGACCAGCAGCCACTGGCCGTGTACCAGCGCGAACGTCGGGATCCAGGGCTCGGCGTCCGGCTCCGGGTCGAGCCCCGCGACCGCGTACCGGACGGTGACCCCGACCTGGCGCAGCCCGGTGCCGTACCGCCGGGTCAGGGCGGTGTCGTTGATCTCGTAGTCGTGCGCGCGGGTCAGGGTCAGCGTGAACGTGGACAGCCCGAGCGCTTGCAGGTTCTCGTACTCGGTGCGCTGCCGGTCGACGAACCGCGGATCGTCGCGGTCCACGTCGGCCAGGAACGCCGCCTCGTCATGCCTGGTGACCGCCGCCGCCCGCCGGGACAGCAGGTCGATCAGCGTCTGGTTGCCATCGACGAACGCAGCTGCGGCGCCGCGCGGGCCGGCCAGGAACAGCGCGCCGTCGGTCGCCCCGACGAGCAGCGCGGCCACCACGAGCAGGCCGAGCGCGATCTTCAAACCCAGCCGCGACCGGCGGTGTGGGGCCGGCGGCGGATAAGGCGAGTAGGGCGGCGCGTACGGCGAGGGCGGGTACGACGGGTACAAGCGAACACCTACCGACAGGGGAGCGTCTGGAGCATAGTCCGCGACGTCCACACCTCGACGACCCGACATTGACGACCCGCTGGAAGACGGGCCAGGGGCGGAGACGCAAAGCTGGTGCGTCCCCGCCCCTGGCCCGTCGTTCAGTCGCCGACGCGCTGCTGGGGAATCTGTCCCTGGAGCAGGGCGCGCACCTCTGACTCCCGGTAGCGGCGGTGGCCGCCGAGCGTCCGGATGGCGCTCAACTTGCCGGCCTTCGCCCACCGGGTAACGGTCTTCGGGTCGACGCGGAACATCGACGCAACCTCGGCCGGGGTTAACAGCGGCTCTGGTTCATGCGTGCGAGACGCCATCGCTCACTCCTCCACAGGTACCTCAGAAACGACGGCCGGGGTCCCGCCGGCCGATCGCAAGTCCATGGTCCGGCTAGTCCCGCATGTCCGACATGGGCCGAACGGCTGGAGGTCCGTGGATGGACGGATGATCAATGACTGATTTTTCAGGATTTTTACCGGCAAGGGATGTCTGATTTTAACCCATTAATCACGCCGTGTCAGCGGCTAGACACGAGCGGTGCTCGGGTTAATTGGACCGTTCGAGCAGCTGAACGGCTCGCCAGCGGGTAACAAGCTGCTCATATGCCTCGGTTGCCGTATCCGCGTCGCCCTTGGACAAAGCGGCGAGCCCACGCGCCACCAACCCCGGAGAATCGTCGTCCTCGAGTACGTCATCTGACAAAAGAGACACCAGACCGCCGTAGTCCAATTCCACCAGAGAACGGGGGTGGAACTCCTCCAACCAACGGGTACTTTCCTCTACCGCCTCGGTGATCGGCGTATCACCGAGCGCCTTACGCAACACCGAGTGCGCCCGGTGGGCGCGCCGGCGGGCCTTGGAGATCTCGGTGCGGTACCGGAGCACCCGGTGCCCCTCCGGTATCGAGAACGACTTCTCCGCGAGGTCCACGAAGACGAACCAGCGCAGCGGAACGCCCCACGTCGACACCTGCTCGTGTACCCGCGGCATCCCGCGTTCCAGCACCTTGGCGCCGCTGCGCCAGTCCTCCACGACGCTCTTGGCCAGGCCAGCGAGGATCGGCGGTACGAACGCGTCGGCGAGCACCGGGGGTACTCCGTCGCGGGCGGACAGCGCCGCCTCGGCCACCCGTACCCGCAGGTTCCACGGGCAGATCAGCAGCGTCTCGTCGGTCTCCAGGACGTACGCCTCGTCGGGCAGGTCGGGCAGCCGGGTCCAGCCCGCGCCGAGCGCCTCCAGGACCACGGTGCGCTGCCGGCCCGGCCCGTCCAGGAGTGCCACGGCCCGGCCCTCCTTGACGTACCGGCGCCAGTAGAGCTGCCGTTCGCGATCGAAGGCGGTCAACGGCTCGTAGACCCGAAGGTACGCGGCGAAATTCGCGGGCACGTCCGCGAACGTACCGCATGCCCGCCTCGGATTAGGCTCGTCGGGTAGCCGGCGTGATCCCGCCGGCTCGACCACGGCGCGACGTGCCCCACAAGGGCCGCGCTCCCGTCGACAGGAGCCGCAATGGATGTGTTCTCAACCGACACCGGCCATGAGCAAGTGGTCTTCTGCCAGGACAAGCCGTCCGGGCTGAAGGCCATCATCGCGATCTACTCGACCGCGCTGGGGCCGGCGCTGGGCGGTACCCGGTTCCACCCGTACGAGACGGAGGCCGAGGCGCTGCACGACGTCCTCGAGCTGTCCCGGGCGATGGCCTACAAGAACGCGCTCGCCGGTCTCGACCACGGCGGCGGCAAGGCGGTGATCTGGGGCGACCCGGACCGCGACAAGACCGAGCCGCTCCTGCGTGCGTACGGCCGGTTCGTCGCCTCGCTGGGCGGTCGTTACTACACCGCATGTGACGTCGGTACCTATGTGCGAGACATGGACGTCGTGGCCCGCGAATGTCCCTATGTGACCGGGCGCAGCGAGGCCAACGGCGGTGCCGGGGACTCCTCGGTGCTGACCGCCTGGGGGGTCTTCCAGGGCATGCGCGCAGCCGCCGAGCACGTCTGGGGCGAGCCGAGCCTGGCCGGCCGGCGGGTCGGCATCGCCGGGCTCGGCAAGGTCGGCAAGCACCTGGTCGAGCACCTCGTCGAGGACCGGGCCGAGGTGGTCGCCACCGACGTGGCCGAGCCGGCGCTGGCCTGGGTACGCGACCGGTACCCGCAGGTCGAGCTGGTGGCGGACGCCGCGCTGATCCGGTCGGACATCGAGGTGTACGCCCCCTGCGCGCTGGGCGGGGCGCTGGACGACGAGACGGTACCCGTCCTGCACGCCCGGATCGTGGCAGGCGCGGCGAACAACCAGCTCGCCCACCCGGGCATCGAGAAGCTCCTGGAGGAGCGCGGCATCCTGTACGTGCCGGACTACGTGGTCAACGCCGGCGGTGTGATCCAGGTCGCAGATGAGATCCACGGATTCGACTTCGCCCGCGCCAAGCAGCGGGCGACCGGCATCTACGACAGCACCCGGCAGATCCTCCAGCTCGCCGCGACCGAGGGCATCCCGCCTGCGCTGGCGGCCGACCGGCTGGCCGAGCGCCGCATGGCGGAGGTCGGGCGGCTCCAGACGATTCGCCTGTAGCGAACGTGGCCCTCCGGTGGCCCGGTAAGGACCGAACGCCGGAGGGCCGAGGTGCCGAAGTTGGGTCGCGACATGTACCGTATGAGCCACGAGAGATGCCTGCCGTCATCGGGGCTCCTATTGGGCTGCCCCGTAATTCTGTGCGAGGGGGTCGAGCCATGGGGCGCGGCCGAGCGAAGGCCAAGCAGACAAAGGTGGCCCGGGAGCTGAAGTACCATTCCCCGAACACCGACCTCGCTGCGCTACAGCGCGAGCTTGCCGGCAACGGCAAGTCGAACGAAGAGTTCGACGACGACGCCGGGTACGCCGACGACGACTCCGACGAGGACGAGTCGGACGACGGCGGCTGGACGCCGCAACGCAGGTAGGAAAGCGCCCACCAGCACGCGGAGTTCCCGCCTGCTACGTGTGGAGCCGCTCCCGGTAGAACGCCAGCACGCGGTCCAGGGCGTCCCGGGTCGGGTGTCCGGGCTCGTCGACCAGCTCCTGCGTGAGCACGGAGTGCGCGTTCTGGGGGATGCCGTACGGATTGCCCGGCGACGAGTCGATCTCCACCGCCAGGAACGCGTCACCGAGCTCGCGGC